>Ga0105347_1000220_pt1 | contig 28614 bp, 30 predicted proteins | sample EasRivMeERMLT890_FD_89677 | JGI IMG/M metagenome (GOLD analysis project Ga0105347, IMG submission 89677) | Soil microbial communities from meander-bound floodplain in the East River, Colorado, USA - East River MetaG ERMLT890 | ecosystem: Environmental > Terrestrial > Soil > Floodplain | place... | reverse complement strand
TTCCAGACCCCGCTCCCGATAACGCTGACGGCCCCAGGACCACGGCGCAGCAGGATCCCTGGCACTACACGTTTGCCCGGATGGTGGACGCCTGCAACTCAGCGGGTATTCTGCCGTTCTACGGGCCCTTTGGCGCGATCGAGGACCCCGAGGCCTGTGCCTACCAGTTCCGGGCGGCCTTCCTGATGGGCTGCGTTGGGACCTGGACGCTGCACCCCAGTCAGATTGCGTTAGCCAAGCAAGAGTTCAGTCCAGCGCCGGACGAGGTCAAGATGGCCCAGCGCATCATCGAAGCGATGGGCGACGGCACCGGCACGGTGATGCTCGACGGCCGCATGCAGGACGACGCCACGTTCAAGCAGGCCCAGGTGATGGTGCAGACAGCGAGAATGATCGCCGATCGCGATCCCGAGTACGCAGAGAAATACGGAATGGCGGCAGTCAAGTGAGATTCTACGAATTCGAAGCCAAGCGCCTCCTTGCGAAGGGTGGTGTCCGACTGCCCGATGGCGGCACCGCTGCTACGCCGGCCGACGCGAGCCGGATCGCGGCAAAGATCGCCGGGCCGGTCGTGCTGAAATCGCAGGTCCTTTCCGGCGGGCGGATGAAGGCAGGGGGCGTGAAGTTCGCCGATACTCCGGCCGAGGCGGAAGCGGCCGCCGCGGACATCCTCAAGCTGGAGATCAGCGGTCAGTTGCCGGTCAACGTCCTTGTCGAGAGCAAGGCGTCGGTGAAGAAGGAGTACTACGTCGGCGTGACCTACGACGGCGCCGCGAAGCTGCCGTTGATGATCATCAGCGACATGGGCGGCATCGACATCGAGGAGGTGTCGGAGACGCACCCCGAGCACATTGCCAAAGTGCACTTCTCGACGCTCGTGCCGTTCACGGACTACCGGGCCAAGGAGGCCGTAGCCTCGCTCGGAATCACTGGTGGCGAACTTACGGCCTTGAGCAACACGCTGGCGCGGCTGGTGCGGACGTTCCTCGCATACGACCTGACGCTGGCTGAGATCAATCCGCTGGCAATGCTGGAGGACGGCTCGTTCGTGGTGCTGGACTGCCACCTTGACATGGAGGAGGAGGCCCGCGAGCGCCACAAGGACATCCACGAGGATCTGGGCATCGGCCTGGAGGAGATGCGCCAGGGCCGTCCGCCGACGGAGTTCGAGATGCGGGGCGCCCGCGTCGACCAGGTGGACCACCGGGGGGTGGCCGGACGCGTCGTCGAGTTCGACGGCAACCTCGGCCTCGTAATTGGAGCGGGCGGCGGCTCGCTGACGATCTTCGACGCGATACAGAAATACGGCGGGAAGCCAGCCAACTACTGCGAGATCGGCGGCAACCCCAGCGTGCTCAAGGCCGCCGAGCTGACCAAGGTAATCCTGAGCAAGCCCGGCGTGGACAAGATCGTCGTCATCATGAACGTCGTCTCGAACACGCGCGTCGATATCGTCGCCCGAGGCGTCATCAAGGGCGTCGTCGAGTCAGGCTTCGACCCGGCGGAGAAGATCGCGATCTTCCGCATCCCCGGCTCGTGGGAGGAAGAGGGATACAAGTTGCTGGAGAAGTACGGCGTTGAGTACCTGGACCGGACGGTCTCGATGTCGGAAGCGGCACGACGAGCGGTGGAGAAAGTGGGTACATAGATGGCCGCCTACGTGATCGCCCAGATGACGGTGAGCGATATCGACATGTACTACGACTACGCCTCGAAGGTCTTCGCCACAATCGGATCGTTCGGCGGCAAGATCAAGGCCGCCAACAACGCAGAAATCCGCGAGGGCGACCTGCCGTACCAACGCACAATCGTCGGCGAGTTCCCCGATATTGAGTCTGCGCGCGCGTGGTACGAATCGCCCGCCTACCAGGAGATCATCGGGTTGCGCCAGAACGCTACCGAGGGAGCACTGTTCTTCGTCGAGGGGATGACGATGCCACCACGACAGAGGACGGAGGCGGGCTCATGAGCATTCTCGTCGACGCGGACACGACCTTCATCATCCAGGGGATCACCGGCCGCGAGGCCGTGAACATGACCCGCGAATGCCTCGACTATGGCTCAAAGATCGTCGGCGGCGTGACCCCCGGCCGCGGCGGACGCGATGTCTACGGCGTTCCCGTCTACGACACCGTGAAGGAGATCGTGGCGAAGGAGCGCGTTGACGGGTCCGTGATCACGGTCCCCGCGCCCTTCGTGCGCGACGCCGCGTTCGAGGCGATAGAGGCCGGCGTCAAGCTGCTCGTCATCGTCACCGAGCGCACTCCCCGCTACGAGGTCGCCCAGGTCATGGAGCTGGCTCGGATGCGTGGAACGCGCGTGATCGGACCTAACTGCCTGGGGATCATCTCGCCCGGGAAGTCGAAGATGGGCGGCATCGGTGGGACTGCCGACAGCACGCGCCGCGCCTACAAGGCCGGCAGCATCGGCGTTATGTCGCGCAGCGGCGGGATGGCTACAGAAATCTCGAACTCGCTGACGGCGGCAGGCCTCGGCCAGTCGACCACCGTCTCGATCGGCGGAGACCCGATCATCGGCTCCACCTACGCGGAGTTGATGCCGCTGTTCGAGGCGGACCCGGAGACCGAGGCCATCGCCATCTACTCGGAGCCCGGCGGCGCGATGGACGCGCAGCTCTCGGCGTGGGTGCAGGAGCACAAGTCACGGCTGCCGATCGTGGCGTTCATGGCGGGCAAGTTCATGGACAAGATGCCCGGAATGCGCTTCGGCCACGCCGGAACGATCGTGGAGGGCAAGGCGGACACGGCCGCGGAGAAGATCCGGCGTCTCGAGGAGGCGGGGATCTCGGTTGTGGAGGAGATAGGCGATATACCGGCGGTTGTAAAGCAACGACTGGGCAAGTAAGGAGAAATGCGGTGAGCAACATTGACACGGTAAAGGCGATGTACGAAGCATTTGGGCGCGGAGACGTTCCCGCGATCCTGGAGCACCTGGACGAGAATGTCGAGTGGGACACGCAGTACGAATCGCCGGCGGCGGCTCCCTGGCTTGAGCCACGCCGAGGCAAGGCAAACATCCTCGGTTTCTTCGAGGCGGTGGCGACAATGGGGATCACGAAGTTCGAGCCGTTCTTCTTCGGCGAGGATGGCGACCGCGTCGTCGCCGTCATCCACATCGAGGCGGACCTAAAGGGCAAGCACTATGTGATCCCGAACGAGGGCCACCTCTGGACGTTCGGCAAGGACGGCAAGGTTACGAGCTACCAGCACATGGTGGACACGTCGGTGCACTGGCAGATGGCAAACGCGAAATGACCGCGATGTTCATCCAAGTCGAGATTGCGCCCGAGGCCGCCAAGGATACGGAGCTGGCCAAGAAGCTGGTCGAGGTCTGCCCGGTCAACATCTTCGCGACAAGCCTCGTGGGCACCGTGGACATCGTCGAGGAGAACCTGGACGAGTGCGTGCTCTGCGACCTGTGCGTTCAGGCGGCGCCTCCCGGCCGGGTGATCGTCCACAAGCTGTATTCGGGCGAGAAGCTCGAACGATAACCTCCTCCCGGACGCCGCACGGCAGGTCTAGCGCTTTCCTGCTATTCTGAGCCGCAGTATGGGTTTCGATATCCGCTACTGCACCACGGAGGACGGCGTCCGCATCGCTTACGGAGTCGAAGGCGAAGGCACGCCGTTTGTCTGGATCCCCGGCTGGGTCAGCCACCTTGAACTCGATTACCCGCTATTTGACGCGGCCGGCCTGCGCCCGATGCTCGAAGGCATCCAGTGGATCCAGCTCGACAAGCGCGGCACCGGTCTCTCCGCCCGCGACATGGATGATTACTCGCTAGAGGCGCGCAACCGCGACATTGAAGCCGTCGTAAAGGACCTTGGACTGGACAGGTTCGCACTCGGTGGCATCTCCGAGGGCGGACCGCTGGCGCTCTTCTACGCCGCCAACCATCCCGAGCGGGTAACGAAGCTGGTCATCATGGGTTCGTTTGCCAACAGCGACGGGATCGCAGGGTCACAGGAGATGCGGGACGCAGTACTAGCGGTTGCCCGGGCCGAGTGGGGTATGGCGTCGAACGTTCTCGCTGAGCTGTTCTGCGGAGCGGACTCCGTCCTGGACATGGCAGGCTTCGCCGGCTACCAGCGCCAGGCCGGAAACGCGAGAGACGCCGTGCGCATTTTGGAAGAGTGTATGGCGATTGATGCCACACCCTACCTTGACCACATTACTGCTCCTACCCTGGTGATCCACTCAAGGGATGATCGCATTGTTCCAATGGTGTGTGGGCAAGAGGTGGCTGCCGGGATCAAGGGCGCCAGGTTCGTTTCGATCCCCGGTGCGCACATCCCCGGCGTTGAGGGGTTCCAGCAAGCTCACACCGCAATTCAGAACTTCCTCGTGGACACTCCATCAAAAGCCACAGCCGCAGACGCACCTGGAGCCTTCCGCACCATCCTCTTCACCGACCTCGTCGGCCACACCGCGATGATGCGACGCCTGGGCGATGAGAAAGGCCGAGCCGTCCTCCGCGACCACGAGACGATCACCCGCAACGTTCTAAAGGAGCACGGCGGCTCGGAGGTGAAGACGATGGGTGACGGCTTCATGGCCTCGTTCCCGTCGGTTACAAAAGCGGTGGAGTGCGCGCTGACGCTTCAGCAGGCCTTTGCTGAACGCAACGCATCCGGCGCAGAGGCGCAACGTGACGCGCCCCTGCAGGTGCGGTGCGGCCTGAATGCCGGTGAGCCAATCGAGGAGGACGGCGACCTGTTCGGCGAGACCGTCATCCTTGCATCTCGCATCGCCGCAATGGCGCAAGGCGGAGAGATCCTCGCCTCGACCGCGGTCCGTGAACTGTGCGCCGGGAAGGGTTTCCTCTTCGCCGATATGGGCGAGCACGTGATGCGCGGCTTCGAAGACCCGGTGAGGGTATTCGAGATCAAGCGATAACCGTGGACCTGAAGCAGGCCGCAAGGGACGCCGTTGAACAGGCGTCAGGCGACCTCATCGACATCAGCCACAAGATTCACGCGAACCCTGAGCTGAACTACGAAGAGCACAAGGCATCGGGCTGGCTAGCGGACTACCTTGGCGCGAACGGGATGGCCGTCGAGAAGCCGTACTGCGGACTGGAGACGGCCTTCGTCGCCCGCGGGGGGTCCGGGCCGCTCCACATCGCAATCTGTGCCGAGTACGATGCGCTTCCGGACGTCGGGCACGCCTGCGGGCACAACATTATTGCGACGGCCGCCGCCGGGGCCGGACTCGCGCTGGCGCGAGTCGCGGATGAAGCCGGGCTGACGGTGAGTGTGATCGGAACGCCGGCGGAGGAAGGTGGCGGCGGCAAGATCGTTCTCCTCAACCGCGGGGGTTTCGAAGGCGTCAACGCCGCAATGATGGTGCACCCATCGCCGATGGACCTGCTGCTACCGAGCATCCTCGCCGCGCAGAGACTGGTGGTGAAGTACAAAGGGAAGGCAGCACACGCCTCGTCGGCGCCACAACTGGGAATCAACGCCGCTGACGCAATGACGGTGGCCCAGGTGGCGATCGGGCTGCTGCGGCAGAGCATGCGCAGCACGGATCGGGTGCACGGTATCGTGACAAGGGGAGGCGAGGCGCCCAACATCATCCCGCAAGACACTTCAGCGGCTTATTCGGTGAGAGCTCGAAGGGTGGGCGAGCTAGAGCAGATCCGGGAGAAGGTGGTGAAGTGCTTCGAGGCCGGTGCCGTGGCAACTGGAGCCACGCTTGAGATTGAGGGTGGGGACTGGGCCTACAGCGAGATGCGCCACGATGCGGACATCGCGAATTACTACCAGCAGAACGCCGAAGCGCTGGGGCGGGCCTTCCCACCAGTATCGCCGCGGATCAAGGAATCGGCAGGCTCGACGGACATGGGGAACGTTTCGCTGGCGATTCCCGCGATCCACCCGATGATCGGGATCGAGTCGTTCCCAGCGGTGAACCACCAGCCCGAGTTCACAGCGGCCTGCGCCACACCGGTCGCCGACAAAGCGGTGACGGACGGGGCGATCGCGATGGCCTGGACGGCGATAGACTGCGCGAGCGACACGGCCCTGCGCGAACGGTTGCTCGCAGGCCCGAAGGCGGGTTAAGCGACCTTGATCACGATCTTGCCGTAGCTCTCCCGGCTCTCGATTGCAGCCAGGGCCTCGGGGACAGCACTAAAAGGCAGCGTCCGCCAAACAACCGGCACGAGGTCGCCATCGAGGTAGCCCTGCCAGATGTCGTCCTGAGCGGCAGCCAGAACGGCTGGGTCCTTCGCGCGGTACTCGGGCCAGTTGACACCCACCACATCAATATTCTTGAGGAGAATGCGGTTGGCGGCGATCTCTGGGATTCGCCCCCCAGCGAACCCGACGACGAGCAGACGCCCCTCCCACGCCAGGCAGCGTGTGCTCCCATCGAAGACATCGCCACCGACCGGGTCGTAGATGACATCTGCGCCGTGGCCTCCTGTTATGTCGCGCACGCGCTCAACGAAGTCCTCGGCGCGGTAATCGATGACCTCGTCTGCGCCACACCGGCGGCAGATGTCCAACTTCGCAGCGCCACCCGCAGTGGCGATTACCCTCGCTCCCGCACGCTTTCCCATCTGGATCGCCGAGGTCCCCGCGCCACCCGCACCGCCGTGGACGAGGAGCCATTCGCCCGCCCTGAGCTTGCCCCGCCGAAACAGCGCGATGTGTGACGTCTGGTAGGTGACGAGCATGACCGCGGCGGGAGTTGGATCGACCCTGTCCGGTACCAGATAGGCGGCATCATCGTCGACGATGGCGAACTCCGCGTAGCCGCCGCTGCGGGGTGTGGCCATGACGGTCTGCCCCCTCACCAGACGTGAACCGGGACCGACGTCGACCACCTCTCCGGCGACCTCTGAGCCCGGAGTGAAGGGCAGAGGCAACTTCACCTGGTAGCGTCCGGCTATGGCCAGGATGTCAGCGAAGTTCACCCCAGCGGTGATGACACGGATGAGCGTCTGTCCAGTGCCGGGTACCGGACGCCCGGTGTCGTTATCTAGTCGAAGCACCTGACGGTAATCGCCATACTCCGCGACACGCCAGCTTCTCATGGCCAAACCGTAACAGTTGGCGTCCGGATGCATCCAGTGTGTGAGAGCGGTCTCACGAGGTGCGTTTGAAACAACGCGGTTTGCGTTGCGGTTATGTTTATGAAAGTATCTTTAGGGAGCATACAATTTGACGCTTGATACCAAGCCGCTGGTGGACCTTCCCGGCGCGCCAACAACGATCGAGGAGACCGGGCTGGACCTCGGTTTTCTTGCTGACCTGACGCTGAAGTCCCTCTACTTCGCCGGGAACGTGATGGGCGCGGACTTGGCCGAGCGGCTAGCCCTGCCGCAGAACGTCGCGGTCGACGTCCTGTCCTTCCTGCGGCGCGAGCGCATGTTGGAAGTCACCGGCGGGTCAGGCCTCTCCCCAATCACCCTTACTTACACGCTGACCTCGGCTGGTATGGGCCGGGCGACGTCATCGCTGGCGATGAGCGGCTACTCCGGCCCGACGCCTATTCCGCTGGACGTGTACTTCGAGTACGTAAAGCGCCAGTCGGTACATAACGTGGAGATCACGCGCGACATGGTCGAGGAGAGCCTCGAATCGCTGGTCCTGGCGCAGCACACCATCGACCTCATCGGGAGTGCGATCAGTTCGAAGCGCGCGTTCCTGATCTACGGGACCTCGGGCAACGGCAAGAGCACTGCCGCCGAGGCGCTCCGTGACGCTCTGCCTGGCCATATTCTGATCCCGCACGCGATCGAGGTGATGCACCAGGTGATCCAGGTGTTCGATCCGAGCACGCACGAGCCCGTTGAAGACCCTCCGGTGCGCACGGCTGATGGCAAAGCGCTGGACACGCGCTGGGTGTTGATCAAGCGTCCGATCGTGCTGGCGGCGGGCGAGTTGGCCCCAAGCCACCTGGAGCTGATCCTGGATGACGTAGCCAAGACCTACGAAGCGCCGATCCAACTCAAGGCAAACGGCGGGATGCTCGTGATCGACGACTTCGGCCGGCAGCACCTTGACGCCGCGTACCTGCTGAACCGCTGGATCGTTCCGCTGGAGAAGGGGATGGACAACCTATCGCTGCACAGCGGCGTCCGCTTCCAGAGCCCGTTCGACGTGATCCCGCTATTCGTGACGAACCGGCGGCCTTCGGATCTCGTGGACGATGCTTTCCTGCGGCGCATCCGCTACAAGATCGAGATCCCGGACCCTGACCGAGAACGCTTCATCGAGATCCTGCGCCGCGAGTGCCAGAGAAACGAGATCAAGTACGACCAGGAGATCGCCGACTACCTTGTGGACGAGTACTTCGAGAAGGCGGGGCGGGATATGCGTGGCTGCCACCCTCGCGACCTCGTTGAGGCGATCGCCGCCTCCGCCCGCTACCAGTCTACCGAGAGAGTGCTCAGCAAAGAGACAATCGACGAGGCCTGTAAGAACTACTTCGCGTAGTGGAGGGCTGGCTCTCCGCTACCCTGCTTTGGTCAGGCCTCTGATCGCCCGGCCCAGTCCTCACGCGTGACAGCGTAAAGCTCCATATCGTAGTGCTGCCCTTTGTGCCAGAACGCGCCGCGCTGCGTCCCCTCGTGCCGGTAGCCGCCCTTCTCTGCCACCCGGCGTGACGGCCCGTTGCCTGTCGCAATGCAGAGCCGGATCCGGTTGACCGGCTTCGTGTCCAGGAGGAACGTGGTCAGCATCTTCAGCCCCTCCGTCGTCCCACCTTTCGAACGGTTCGACGTATCGTACATGATGTAGCCGATCTCCAGTTCAGTCATGTACTGCACGGTCTTGAACCAGAACATCTGGCCAACGAGCTTCCCGCTTGCCGTATCCGTCATCTTCAGGCTTCCGAACTCATCCTTCCAGAAGCCATGTTCTGCCAGCTCCTTCTGGAGCTGTGTCATCGACGAGATCGAAGTGGGCCAGAACTCGCCGCGGTTTTCGAGGTTCAGGGTGTGCTCGTAGAGCACCGGCAGGTCCGCTTCAACGATTGGGCTTAGTGTTATGGCTTTGCCGTTAAGCATCAGGGTCTCCTCGGAATGAGCACCGTATAGTCCAGGTCCAGCACGACGTTCGGGTTGTAGTTCTGCTTTCCCGTCTCCGCGTCGGTCCCGCGCAGTGGCACGTCCTCGGCGGAAGGGTCTGTGTTCTTGACCCCCACCAGCCGCAACCGCAGGGCACCGCAGTCGGTGCGGCCGAGGTCGATGCGCTCCAGCACCTCGGTCCAGGCAAAGAGGGTGTCGCCGGCGACCGTGGGATTGGCGTGAGCGCCGGCGTTGAAGCCGAGGATGCGGATCACGTTCTCAAGGCCGTCGTAAGCGATAGAGTGGGCGAGCGAGATGATGTGCCCGCCGTAGATGATCCGCTTGCCCAAGCGTGAGGACTTCTGGAGCACGTCGTTGAAGTGGACGCGGGCGTTGTTCTGGTAAAGGCGTGTCGCCATCTGGTGTTCGGCATCTTCGATCGTCAGCCCCTGGGGATGCATTATCTGCTCCCCTTCGTCGTAGTCCTCCCAGTAGGCGCGGCCGCCCGTGACGACCGGGTCGAAGTGGGTGAGGTCCAGTTCCGGCGGTACGTGGAGGTCCGTTACGCTGACGCTGGGAGGGAGTTCAGGGGCATCGTCGTCGCCAGTTTTCGTGCCGGTGAGACGCTTGTTGACCATTGCCCAGCGGTAGAACTGGAGCACGGGCTCGTCTCGCTGATTGAAGCCGCGGGTGTGCACCCAGACGATGCCTACGTCGTCCCGGGAGGTTTCGCGCTTGGCGATGACCTCGGTCTCGGCGTGGAGAGTGTCTCCCGTGTACACCGGGGCGAGGAAACGGACGTCGGCGTAGCCGAGGTTCGCCGGAGAGTTCAGCGAGACGTCTGGCACCGCGCGGCCAAAGACGATGTGAAACACGAGCATGTCGTGCACGGTCTCTCGTTCGAAGCCCAGTGACTGGGCGAACTCGCGGGCGCAGTGGAGGGGTCGCCGGTCACCGGTAAGCGCGACGTACATGGCCATGTCGCCGTCCCAGACGGTCCGCGGGACGGCGTGATGGATGACGTGCCCCCGTTCGAAATCCTCGAAGAAGTTGCCGCCCGTTGTCTTGGACCCTGTCATCGTGCGAGTTCCTGTTTCGCTCCGGGCAAGGCGTACCGCACGATGCCGCCGTCGGCTGTCTCCCTTTTCACTCTTCCGCGGCTCACGAGGAGCTCGAGGTGGGCGAGGGCCTCTGTAGTGGCAAGGCGGCGCATGAAGGGAGGCCATTGCTCGAAGGCACCCTCCAGGTTCCATTTCATCCCGGATGCCGTCTCGTACGCGGTCTTGGCGCCCTCGCCGAGGATCCGGAGGATACCGTCGCCCCGCTCCTCGTGGTGCTCAAGCAGCTCGTCGATCCTCTCCCTGTAGCCGACGAATTCGTCCCCGTGAGCCGGAAGTACGGTTTCGACGTCCAGGTCACGGATGCTTTCCAGGGAGCTGAGGTAGTCGGAAAGCGGATTCCCCATCGACTGGGCGTGCAGGCCGACGCTTGGGCTGATGGGGTCGAGGATGTGATCCCCGGAGAGAAATGCCTTCTGGCGGCGCTCGTAGAGGCAAATGTGGCCGACCGAGTGACCGGGCGTCCAAATGATCTCCCACTCCGATTCTCCAGCCATCACCTTCTCGCCGCCTGACACCTCGATGTCTGGCTTGGCGATGTTGATCCGCTCAAGGATGGCCTCGGAGCCTTTGACCATCGCCATGAGTTCGTCCGGAGGCGCACCGTGGATGCGGAGCCAGCGCTCCATCTCCGCTTCGAGCGACGTCATGTCGACGTACCGGCTCTCGATGTGCACGGCGTCGAGGTGGTGCATGAGGACCCCGCAAGACGCCAGCTTTACCAGGCGGCCGGCAAGGCCGTAGTGATCCGGGTGGTTGTGAGTTACGACCAGGGTTCGCAGGTCTTCGAGGGCGATGCCGAGATCGTTGAACCCCTTGCGCAGAGCATCGAGGGCATCCGGGAGGTCCCAGCCGCAATCGACGAGAACAAAGCCATCGTCGGCGCGGAGGACGTAGGCGTTAACCCATCCGAGCGGGCTGCCGGTGAGGGGCACGCGGATCTTATGGACGCCGGATGGGATCGTGGCGGCAGTCACGGGCCTTCCTCTATCGGGTCCAACAGTACGACCGCCTCACCCGTCACGACAATCTGGTCGTCCTGGTTGGTGCATTCAGTGTTCAGCCTTAGTGTGCGCTTCTCCGAATCCGCAGCGATCACTTCGGCAACTGCCCGCACCTCGTCTCCGATCTTGACGGGACGGGTGAAGCGCAGGCTCTGGCTCAGATAGACGACGCAGGCGTGAGGGGCCAGCTTTGTGCCGAGGACGGCGGAGATATAGCCGGCGCTGAGCATGCCATGAGCGATAGGCTCTCCGAAGCGGGTCTTCTTCGCGTATTCAGCGTCGCGGTGCAACGGGTTGTCGTCACCGCTGACTTCGGTGAACTTCTGGACGTCGGCCGTTGTCACTTTGTGGGTCATCTCGGCGCGATCACCGACGCGTACGCCGAGTACTTCGCTCATGTTCGTCTCCTCACACTCTCCGGGGCTGCGTTTTGGACTGTACAGGAACGCGGGAACGCAGACAACGCCGCGCCCGGATGACAACATCGCCGTTCAAGCAATACGATTGGCGGCGTGACTCTCCCAACACCCTCGCTCTACAACACGGCGAGCCGCGCCATTGAGCAGGTGACCGACGATAAGGTCGGCCTGTACGTGTGCGGGGTCACCCCATACGACACGTCGCACCTGGGCCACGCCTTCACGTACACCGTGTTCGATGTCCTCGTACGTTGGCTGCGCTTCCTTGGCCGCAATGTGACTTACGTCCAGAACGTCACCGACATTGACGACGACGTGCTTATGCGCGCAGAAAAGACCGGCGACGACTGGAAGCAACTCGGCGAGCGCGAGTACGCGTCGTTCCGGTCGGCGATGGCCAGCCTCGGGAACCTGGACCCCGACGTTGCGCCAAGGGCGACAGAGCACGTTTCGGAAATGCAGAGCACGGTCGCCGCCCTTATTGAGCGCGGGCTCGCGTACGAGAGCGACGGCAGCGTGTACTTTAGCGTCAAGTCCGATCCTTCTTTCGGCAAGCTGTTCCGCGAGGACTACGACGCGATGCTGCAGATCGCCAACGAGCGGGGCAACTTCCCGGCGGACCCGCTGAAGCGCGATCCGCTGGACTTCGTGCTCTGGCAGCACCAGAAGCCTGGGGAGCCGGCGTGGGATTCGCCATGGGGGCCGGGGAGGCCCGGCTGGCACATCGAATGTTCGGCGATGGCGATGAAGTACCTGGGAGAAACTGTGACGATCCACGGCGGTGGCGACGACCTCGTCTTCCCTCATCACGAGGCGGAGATCGCCCAGAGCGAGAATGCGTCCGGAGTCCAGTTCGTCAAGCACTGGATGCACGCGGCGATGGTCTATTGCGGCGAGCACAAGATGAGCAAGTCACTGGGCAACATGGTGTTCGTCGCCGACCTTCTGGAGCGCTGTTCCCGGGATGCTGTGCGTCTCTACCTCCTCCAGCACCACTACCGTCAGCCGTGGAACCACCCCATGGACGCCCCGCTACCGACATGCGACCTCGCGCACGACCTCGCAGGGCAATTGCGCGAGGGTGGCCAGATCGGACGGGACGAGGTCATCGAACGGGGCCAGCCGCTCCTGCTTGCGCTGGCGGATGACCTGAATACGCCCCGCGCCATCGAATGCCTGACCGAACTTGCGGGCGGGTCAGACAGGGACCGATTGGTGGCGCGGGAGCTGGGGTCGACTATCCTCGGGCTGGACTTTGCGGGCTAGTCCCGCTTTACGACGCGCTCGGCAGCCTCACGGAATCTTTGCCTATGCTCATCGGATTGGCGCAGCTCAAGGTTCCATTCGTACTCGCGCCTGGCCGCGTCCTTGTCCAGCGTGGCGAGGTCGATCACTTCCTTCGAGGCCAACACGGCCGGCTGGGATTGCTCCGCGATCCGGCCGGCCATCTCCATGACCACGTCTTGCAGGCTCGATAGCGGCACCACGTGGTTCGCGAGGCCGATCCGCTGCGCTTCCTCAGCGTCAACGGTACGCGCGGTGAAGATCAGTTCCTTGGCCAACGCCGGTCCAACCAGCGCGGGTAGCCGGCTGGCCCCAACCACCAGGCCGTAGCTGGCGCCGACAAACCCGAACGCGGCGTTGTCCGAGCAGATCCTGATGTCGCAGGCGATCGCGAAGACGGCGCCCCCGCCGTAGGCGTAGCCGTTGATCGCGCCGATCAGGGGTTTCTTCACCTTCGCCAGCCGCACCGCGGCCCGCGCTGCCCAGTCACGGTCACCGCCGGCAAACATCTCGCCGTCACTCGCCGCCCCATCGCCCAGGGCGGCCTGACCCATATCAGCGCCAGCGCAGAACGCCTTGTCGCCGGCTCCGGTGAGCACGATGACGCGGACGCCATCGTCGCTTTCGACAGCGTCGAGGCACTCGATGAGCTCGGCAGACATCTGGCGGCTGATGGCGTTGAGTTTGTCAGGCCGATTGAGCGTCACTACAGCGACCGCGCCGTCGCGCCTGAGGGTGATCTCCTCGTTTGACATGCTACGGACAGGGCGCACTGTCGCGCCCCAGCACCCTACAACGCCAGGATGTGGACCGCGAGAGCTGCGGGGTCGCCCTTGACCATGCCACCGCCGTTCTCGGTTAGGCCGACCTTCGGGTTCTTGACCTGGCGGTCGCCGGCCTCACCGCGAAGCTGCGTGTAAATCTCGTAGATCTGGGCGACGCCGGTTGCGCCGATGGGATGTCCCTTGGAGATGAGGCCACCGCTGGGGTTCACGGGGATCGGTCCATCAATGTAGGTAGCCTTAGAATCGATAAGCTTGCCGCCCTCGCCCTTCTCGCACAATCCAAGTTCCTCGTACAGCACGAGTTCCGCGGGAGCCGAGGCGTCGTGACATTCGATCACGTTCAGGTCTTCCGGCCCGACACCCGCCATCTCGTAAGCCTTCTTCGCCATCGTCACCGTGACGTCGTCCTCGCCGGGCTGCCGGTCGAAGCCGGAGCCGAGGACAGAGGCCTTGATCCAAACGGGCTTGGTCGTGATCTGGCGGGCTACTTCGGGAGAAACCAGGACCGCGGCGGCGGCACCGTCGCCGATGGGTGAGCACATCAAACGCGTTAGGGGCTCGGCCACAGGCGGCGAAGCCAGGACGTCCTCAAGCGAGTAGACCTCGCGGTATTGCGCGTGGGGGTTCAGGGAGCCGTGGTAGTGGTTCTTCACGGCGACGCGGGCGAATTGCTCCTTCGTGGTACCGTACTTCGCCATGTGGGAGCGGGCGAAGGCGGCGTAGAAATCCATGAACATGGAGCGCTTCTCACCGGCACCCTCGGCGACATCCGGATTGCCCTGACCGTTGTTCGCCTCTTTAGCGGCGGCCGCGGCGGCCTGCATCTGCGCTACCCATTCCACGTCAACAGCTGAGCCAATGGCCTTGAAGGAGCGCGTCTTGTCCTCGTGGTAGAGCTTCTCCATTCCGACGGCGAGGGCCACGTCGTACATGCCGGAAGCGACATACATCCAGGCCACGTGAAAGGCCGTCGACGAGCTGGCGCAGGCGTTCTCAGTGTTGATGATCGGGATGCCACCGATGCCCATGTCTCGCAGGGCCACCTGGCCCCGGATCATCTCCTGGCCGGTGATCAGTCCAGCGGTGGCGTTGCCAACGACAGCCAACTGGAGCTTCTCCTTGTCGATCCCGGCCGACCCCAGGGCACCGTTCACGGCCTCCGCCGCGATGTCTTTCATGCTGCGGTCCAAGAACTTTCCGAAATTGGTCATGCCGGCACCGGCAACGGCTACTTCTCTCACGATGAATCCTCCTTTACCCGGCGCTTCGGCCCGGTCAGGCCCAGTATACGTTAGCTCGGGAGAGGCCGCGCGGGTGCACTATCCGGCCTCCAAAGCGCGCTCTACAGCCTCTCGCATATGGTCGATCGAGATTATTCCGTCGGCACGATCAGTGATTTCGCCCGAAGGCGCGATGAAGATGCTCATCGGCATGCCCAGGCCGCGGTATTCGCGGAACAGGGTGTCGTCCGGGTCGAGGCCATTGACCGGGAAGTCCACGCCCTCTCCTCCTTCCAGGTTCGGTACGTTCGCCAGGAAGTCGCGGGCCTGGTCGACGGACTCGCGCCTGTTAACTGTGATGACGACGAGGTCGTCGCCGTACTCCTCCTGCAGAGAAGCGATGTCCGGCAACTCCTTCTGGCAGGGCACGCACCAGGTCGCCCAGAAGTTTATGTAGACCACTTTCCCCCGGATATCGCTCAGCCGGTGACGCTCCGCGTCGAAGTCGCTGATCGAGAAATCCGGCGCCAGCTTGCCGGTCTCTGGCCCCACATCGGACATTCCGCCGCTGCTGGCCGGAGTCTCGTGTAGCTCAACGGCCTCAGCGTCACCCCCGTTTCCAAGCACTCCCGTCGCGACGAGGATTAGAACGGCCGCCCCGACAATAAGGACCAATCCACCAAGAGCGATTAACCGCTGAGAGAGAGTCCGGTCCAATCAGTCCTCGATCTCGGTTTCAAGCTCGGCCAGCTCGCTGAACGGCCAGAAGTCGAAGGTGCTGTTCAGGTTCACGAGGCTATCCGTGAAGATGAGTATCCCGATGATGATGAGCAGTGCGCCGCTGATGTAGTTGACGATCCAAACATACGGCTTGATCCAGTTGTAGACGGGTTTGATCCCGGAGTATGCGAGCCCCATGGCGAGGAATGGGATGGCGAGGCCGAGCGAGTAGATGCCAAGCAGTAAGCCGCCCTCGGCCACCGTCCCGCCCGCAATCGCCAGCGCAAAGATGGCGCCCAGCGTCGGCCCGATGCAGGGGCTCCAGCCAGCGGAGAAAGTGCAGCCTACGAGAAACGACCGCGCGTAGCCGACTCGTTGGTTCCCGCCGACATCGAGCCGGCGCTCCTGCTCCAGGAACGGGATAGTGATGACCCCGGCGAGGTGCAGGCCCATGATGATGAGCAGGGTTCCCGATACCTTGAGGATGATGTCCTGGTTGTCCTTCAAGACCCAGCCAATGAGACCGATGGAGATGCCGAAGAGAATGAAAATCGCGGAAAAGCCTGCGACAAAGGCCACCGAATGAAGGAAGGGCGAGGGCACTCGTTCGGTCGGAGGTGGCGCGGTTGCCACGGCGACACCTCCGGCCGTCGACTGGACGGTCACGGACTGGACAGGGACTGCGCCCTCAAGAGTCGCGCCAGTCAGGTAGCCGAGGTACGCGGGGACAAGGGGTAGCACGCACGGCGAAAAGACGGACAGAAGGCCCGCGAGGAACGCGATGAATATGCTGACGCCGCCGATTTCCAGTGGAATTGCCTCCGTGAACGATACGCTTCACTTACATGATAGGTTCGGGTCTTTTCGCGACACAATGCGCACTGCGACCTCCCTTTGACCCCTCCTCCGGCGCTGCGCTACATTGATGCTCGCTCAGAGACCGAAGGAGTAGCCATGGATTACGCACCCATCCCCAAGCCCTCGTACGACGATTTCGCGGTGAAGCCCAACCTCTGGGACTACGATGCGGCGCGTGCCGAGATCACCTGGGAGCAGATTCGTTCGGAACTGGATGGGACGCCGGGCGGAGGACTGAACAAGGCGTACGAGTGCCTCGACCGTCACCTGAAGACGGAGCGGCGTGACAAAGTGGCGATGCTATGGGAGGGGAAGAACGGCGAGCAGGAGACGTACACGTTTGCCGACATGGTGAAGGGCGCCAACAAGGCGGCTAACGGACTGCGATCGCTGGGCGTGGAGAAGGGCGACCGTGTATTCATATTTCTCGAGCGCTTGCCTGAGTGTTACTTCACTTTCTTCGGGACCTTGAAGCTCGGAGCCATCACCGGGCCGCTGTTCTCGGCGTTCGGTCCCGATGCGGTCAAGGACCGGCTGGAGGACAGCGCGGCGAAGGTGCTCGTCACCAGCCCCGACCTCTGGGAGCGCATCAAGGAGATACGCATCGACCTCCCGCACCTGGAGCAAGTCGTCCTGGTCACCCGCCGCCACGCCGGAGCCGCGGGGAACGGCGTTGTCCTCTGGGACGATGTAATCGCGAACCAGTCAGAGGCGTTCGAGACCCTGGACACCGATCCCGAAGACTGGTCGGTGATGCACTACACGTCAGGCACTACGGGCAAGCCCAAGGGCGCCGCCCACGTCCACAACGCCATCATCGGCCAGTACGCCACAGGAAAATTCGTGCTCGACCTGCATGACGACGACATCTATTGGTGCACGGCGGATCCCGGCTGGGTGACCGGGACGTCATACGGAATGCTGGCTCCCTGGAGCAACGGCGTGACGAGTCTCATCTACGAGGGCGGGTTTAGCGCCAACAACTGGTACAACCTCATCGCGAAGTACAAGGTGACTGTCTGGTACACCGCTCCCACGGCCATCCGGATGCTGATGAAGGCCGGGGACGAGGTGCCAAAGAAGCACGACCTCTCGAGTTTGCGCTACACGATGTCTGTCGGAGAACCCCTGAACCCGGAGGCCGTGGTCTGGAGCGAAAAGGCGCTCGGTCTGCCGTTTCACGACAACTGGTGGCAGACGGAGACGGGCGCGATCATGATCGCCAATTATCCGGTCATGGAGATCCGGCCAGGCAGTATGGGCCGGCCGTTCCCCGGGATCCACCCGGCGATCATCGACGATGGGGGGAATGAGGTGCCTCCCGGAGATGAGGGCGATATCGCTGTTAAGCCGGGATGGCCGTCGATGTTCCGGACCTACTGGCACCGGGAAGAGATGTACGACTCGCGGTTCCAGAACGGTTGGTACATCACGGGTGACCGCGGCCGGATGGACTCAGACGGCTACTTCTGGTTCGTGGGCCGCGCCGACGACGTGATTAACACCGCTGGCCACCTGGTCGGCCCGTTCGAGGTGGAGAGCGCGCTAATCGAGCACCCCGCAGTCGCCGAGGCTGGTGTGATAGGGAAGCCGGACCCGGTTGCGATGGAGATCGTGAAGGCCTTCGTCGCGCTGAAGGATGGCTACGAGCCCACCCCGGAACTCCGCCGTGAACTGACCCGGTTCGCCCGCGAGAAGCTCGGTCCGGGAGTGGCACCCCGCGAAATCGATTTCATCGACTCGCTGCCAAAGACGCGCTCGGGGAAGATCATGCGGCGCCTGCTAAAGGCACGTGAACTGGGGCTGCCCGAGGGCGACACGAGCACTCTGGAGGATTGACTATCGTATTGCCTGGGCAAATCCCGCTGGCAATCGCCCCACTCCTTGACTCGCTGGTCACTGAGATCCAGAACGCCCTGGCTGACAACATCACGGGCGTCTACGTTTCTGGATCGATTGCGACGGGTGAGTACGACCCGAAGACAAGCGATATCGATCTCGCTGTCGTCACTTGGCACACGCTCTCGGACGTCGAACTCGCTGCCCTTTCCGCACTGCGTGACCGCCTGCCGCCCCGATCGATTGAACACCCGGATTACGAGGTCGACCTTATCGACTGTGCCACCATCCGGCGGTTCAGGCCCGGGCAGCGGCACGTGAAGATCGCCTGGGACGAAAAGGTAGATTGGATCGACTATCGCCCGTCCTCGGTTTTCGAGCGCTCGACCATTCGCGAACACGGTGTCACACTACTCGGCCCTGACCCGAAGACGCTGATAGATCCGATCACGTCGGAGGACCTCGCTGAAGCAGCGAGAGGAGAACTCCGCGCCAGATGGCGCAACTGGAGTGGAGGGCGCTGGCCTCGTTCGGAGATCCAGACGTACATCGGCGCTCAGGGCTATGAGGTCGAGACGGTTTGCCGGGCACTCTACACGGACCGGCACGGCGAAATGATCTCGAAGCGGGATGCCATCGCCTGGGGACTTACACACCTGCCTGAGCGGTGGCACCCGCTCCTTGAGTGGTCACGGACCGTGCGCAAGAAGTGGGAGGCCGGCGACTCGCGGGCAGACGAGGTGTTGGGTTTTCTTGAATGGGCCGTCACCTAGATAGATTCGTCGAGTCGATGAGTCCAGCGAGTGCTAGAATCGCCGCTAGTGAGTTCACCCGCAGCCACTTCTCGAGTCGATCTAGTTTCCACGATCGTCGTTGCCGCGTTCGGCACCTTCACCCTGGTCCTCGGCATCTGGGCGCTTGTCGATACGACGTCGTTCTATGAGAACATCGCGGAGTTCCCGCCTTACAACCGCCATTTTCTGCACGACGTTGGCGCCTTCCAGATGGGTCTCGGCGCGGCGCTGCTATTCGCGCTCGTGTGGAGGTCGGATGCGATCCTCGCGGTGCTTGGCGGAGCGGCCGTGGGAGCGAGTGCGCACTGGCTCGCCCACGTGGCGGACGAAGACCTGGGTGGGCGGATGAGCGACCCGTGGAGCCTCGGGGTCATCGCGCTCATTTTGGTGGCCGTGTTTGCGTGGAAGTTGTGGGCGAGGTATCGGACAGCCTGACGAAACTAGAGAGCGGCGGCCTCCTCACTTTCGCGCTCTTCAACGAGTAACTCTTCGGCCTCCTCAACTCCCTGCTGGCCGAGGATGACCAGGTCGTTCAGGCTGAGCCGCAGTCGGTACATCGCACTGATCCCGCCGACGAGCCCGAAGGTGATCATCAGAATGTGGGTGCCGACAGAGTAAGCCAGAGCCTCGCCGCCAGACATGCCGAGGACGACGAGCAGTCCGGTGATACCGCCCTCATAGATGCCGATGCTGGTCGGGATGAAGTGGGCGGAGACGATGAACGACGCGGCCATCATTACCAGAATCGAGTCGGCCAGGTTCATCTCGAGCCCAAACGCGCGACCGAACGACCAATACATCACGGCCTGCAGCGCCCAACCGAGGAGCGTGAGCAGGAAGGCGCGCACAGAAAGGCGCCAATTGGTCAGCAAGGCGAGGCCCTTAAGTGCCTCCGGCACCAACCGGTCTACGAGCTGCTTCGCCCGGTGCGGAAGCCAGTTTACCCAGCTGTTCTCGATCCAGCCCGGTTGCAGTTCAACTCGCGCGAAGACCACCGCGATGATCACGCCGATGAGAATCATGCCGCTCAATGTCCAGGCGAGGCTGAGGAGGACGCCAGGAACCCCAAAGACAGCCAGCGTCCAGAGGAAGAGCAGCGTGAAGGCGGCGCCGTCGAAGAGGGTCTCGGTGATGAAGACGGCGCTGGTGACGCCGGGGACGGGCAAGCCGTAGCGGCGGGAGATTACCTGGATGCGAAGGAGGTCGCCGACGCGCAGGGGAATCAGGGAGTTCGTCATAAACGCGACGAGGTAGGTGTCGAAGAGGGGTTCGATCGGGACCTTGCCCATGCGCTCCAGGGACAGCTGCGATCGGTAAGCGCCCACAAGGTTGGCGGCGATAAACAGCGGGAAGGCCAGCAGCACCCAGAAGTACTCGGCCTCCGTGAACACACGGCCCACCTCGTCCAGGTCCACGGTGAGGAAAAGCGTGACGATAATAGCGATGCCGGCAAGCATCTGGATGGTGATGATCTGCCAACCGCGGCGGTTCATACGAAAAGCGTATCAGCCGCGAATGCTACGGGCGCGATTCGGGGCGACGCATGTGCTAAGGCTACGTTGCGAGTTTCTCCAGTGGCGCGAACGAAAGCAGTAGCTTCTTGATCCCCGCCTCGCCCTGGAAGGCGACGACCACCTGGTAGTCCCCACCGGAAGGCTCGCACGACACAACGATCCCCTCACCGAACTTTTCGTGACGCACGCGGTCGCCGGAGGAGAATGCCTCCGAGGGCACGAACGGACGCGCTTCTTCCTCGCGGGCGACCCGGTACCGCGTCGGCCCCATCATCGCGGGCTGCGTTCCACGCTGCGAGACGGCGATGAGTTGGGGTGGAATGTCTGACAGGAAGCGGGACGGCGGGTGGTGACCGCTGAAGGCTCTCCGGAAGGCCCGCACGAGGTAAAGGTGGTTCTTGGCCCGCGTCATGCCGACGTAGCAGAGCCTTCGCTCTTCCTCGAGTTGCTCCGGGTCGCCGCTTTCGAGCGACCGCATGTGGGGCAGGATCCCCTCTTCGAGGCCGATCATGAACACCACCGGGAACTCCAACCCCTTCGCCGCGTGGAGGGTAATCAGCGTCACCGAGTCGGAATCCTCCATCTGGTCTACATCTGTGATGAGAGCCACGTCTTCCAGGAAGGACGCGAGGGCATGCTCCGGCTTTAGTTCGTCGTACTGGACAGTAACAGCGCGCAGCTCCTGCACGTTCTCCCAACGCTCCTCGCCGTCATCATCAGAGAGGATGAAGTCTTTGTAGTCCGCAAGGTGAATGACCTCGTCCAACAGCTCCGACAACGTCGAGCGCTTCGACATCTCGATCAGCGCATTCAGCAAACCAAGAAAACGGAGCAGAGCACCGGCAGTGCGCTTCTGAAAGGGGTGTGCGCGCCCCTCGATCGCTTGGCGCCGGTTGGCGTATTCGGGGTCGTCGCGCTCTGCATCGGCGACGATCTGAAGGGCGGCGTAGGGAGGGATGCCCTTGTCTCGCGCCCAGTGGTTCAACTCCGTCAATGTCCGGTCCCCAATGCCGCGGGTAGGCTTGTTAATGATCCGCATGAGGGCAATGGAGTCGAACGGGTTCTGAACCAAACGCAAGTAAGCGAGCAGGTCCTTCACCTCGCGGCGCTCGTAGAACCTCGTCCCGCCAACGAGGCGGTAAGGCACACCTCTCCTGACCAGTGCCTCTTCCATCGGACGCGACTGGGCGTTGGTCCGGTACATGACGGCGATGTCGCGGTGGTTCAACTTCTCTTCCTTGCGAAGGTTCTGTATCTGATCGACGACGAAGGTCGCCTCGTCTTCTTCGTCGTAAGCCTCGTGTGTGACGATGGGATTGCCCTGCCCGTTCTCCGTCCAGAGGTTCTTCTCTTTGCGTTGCTTGTTTAGCGCGATCACGGAGTGGGCGGAGTCGAGGATGGTCTGGGTGGATCGGTAGTTCTGGTCAAGGATGACGATGCGCGAGTTCGGATAGTCGTGCTCGAAGTTCAGGATGTTGCGGATGTCCGCGGCGCGCCAGGTGTAGATCGACTGATCGGGATCACCCACGACGCAGATGTTCTCGTGGTGGGAAGCCCACTGCTTACTGAGGACGTACTGGGCGATATTCGTGTCCTGGAATTCATCGATGTGGACGTAGGCCCAGCGGCTGGAGTGCTTCTCCAGTATGTCCGGGCGCTCCTGGTACAGCGCCACGGTCTTCGTCAGGATGTCATCGAAGTCCAGCGCGTCGTTCTGCTCGAGAATCTCCTGGTAGCGCTCGAACACGCGTGATGTAACCTCCTGGAAGTAGTCGGCGACGAGGGCGGCGAACTGGCGCGGCCCCTGCAATTCGCTCTTTGCGCGCGAGATCGCCGACAGGACGGCGCGGGGCGGGACGCGACGTGGGTCGAGCCCCATATCGTCCAGCGCGCGTTTCACGGCAGCGATCTGATCGGAGTCGTCGTAAATCGTGAACGCGCGGGAGACACCGATCGCCTCACCCTCGATCCGAAGGATCCGTGAGCAGGTGGCGTGAAAAGTGCCGAGGCCGATGTCGCGAGCCTGTTCCTCACCCACGAGTTCATAGACGCGGTCGCGCATCTCTCGCGCCGCCTTGTTGGTGAAGGTGACGGCGAGGACGCGGCGGGGATGGACGTCCTTCGCGAGAACCAGGTAGGCGATGCGGTGTGCGATGACCCGTGTCTTGCCGGAACCAGGCCCGGCGAGGATCAGCAGAGGCCCTTCTGTCTGCTCAACGGCCTCCCGTTGGCGCTGGTTCAGCGCGTCGAGGATGGACTCGCTTTGAGTGGTGGGCGGCACACGCCAATTGTATGCTAGCGCCGACCCTGCAAGAACGCTTTAGCGGCGCGCCTACTCGACGAGCCGCGAGCCGCGAGCCAGTTCCTGCCCAATGGCCTCGAAGATCGGGTCGAGGTCGGCCGTTCGTGGCGCGTTGAAGAAGTGGTCGTCGTCAGTGGCCATTGCGTTGAGCACTTCAACGGCCGTCTTGTTCAGCCAGGGGCTGGCCGAGCCGTCCCGGGTGCACTTGTCGTCCGCCCCGTAAGCGATCACGTAGACTTCGATCCCTGCTGCCTTGGCCTGGTCCGCCATCTTCTTTGCGTAATCACACGGCCCGCGGGAACCGGCAGCAGTTGCCTGTGCAGGTTCGCCATGGATGTTGGCCGCGCCATCGGAGAAGAAGACGATGCCATGCTTGACGTCGGTCCGTCCGCGGGTGACGAGTTCATCCTTCGCGGCTTTCATGGCCTGGCCCAGGTCGGTGTGAGGCCCGGAAAGTTCGCCGTTGGAAGGCTTGTCCAGGCAATTGATTGTGGAGACCAGGGCGCTGCCGGTATTGAGCACCCCGGGCGAAGTCTGATACGCGTTGTTAAGAGTAACCGGAAGCCAGGTGCGCGGGTCAGTCCACGTATCCACGCTGTCGCAATGGTTCGACGCACTCACCGGCGGAGTAACGGCCAGTCCAACGTTCTGGGACTGGTAATCAAACATCCTGACCAGGGTGAGCGCGCCATCCTTGGCGTTCTTGAGGTCGGCATCCGTCATGCTGGCAGTGTGGTCGATCGCGACGACCGCATCCACGGGGCTGGTGCCGGAACCGCAAACACCGGTGCAGGCCGCGGCATGGGCAGTCGCGTCGCAGCCCTCGTTCCAGCAGGAGTCAGTGTCGCCGACGACGCTCATGATCGGCCCGAAGAAGGCCGGCGCAGTCTGTGCCACATCAATGGTAATCGTGTCGTAGGTCGGGGTGGAGGGGTTGCAGATGCGGAGATTCGTGCTTGTGCAGCTGAAAGTGATGACGAGTGAGTCGCCGTCAACGCCATTTCGTTCAGCGTAGTCGCGGGCGATGGCTTCGGCACCGGCCGGGTCATCGGGGAGTTCCTGGGCGCCGGCGAGGGCTGCAGCGTCGGCGACGTTCTGTGTCTGCCCTTCCTTCATCGCGACGACACCGAAGTCGACGACGAAGACGATCATCATCACGAACATCACGACCATCAGTGCGAACAGTGGCAGAATTTGTCCTGCTTCTTCTGTTTGGCGCTTCGTGTACCCCATAGCTCGTTCCTCCCAGCTGCTCCCGCTTTAGGTTTAGAAACGGTAAGCGCTGCCTGATTGCAGGTTATGCCGGGGGACGAAGGATGTCGGTTTACCGCCAGTAGATACAGGTTAAGAAACGGTCAATACAATTGGGATCAGGTTTGGGCACTATCGTGCGAGCGGGCAGGAAGCACACTCCGGGAGAAGGTCTGGCTTGGCAGCGAAGTCGATATCCGCTTTCCTCAGAAGTTCCATCGTCGCGTATAGAGATAGCCCGATTACGTTGCAATAGCAGCCGTGGTACGACGCGACAGGCGCCAGGTCACCGTCCTGAATCGCGTATCCTCCGGCCTTGTCGAATGGATGGCCGTGCCGGATCGTCGCCGCGATGGCGTCGTTCGAGTAGTCGCGCAGGGTAACCGAAGTGACAGGATGACGAAACAGGGCTGCGGTCTTTCCCGCGGGCATCAAGGCAACGACCGTTATCACATCGTGAGTCTTTCCTCGCAGCGTCGTCAGCATTTCCATGGCCTCCCCGGCATCGCGCGGTTTCCCCAGGGGCTTTCCCTCATGCCAGACGACCGTGTCGGCAGCGAGAATCGCGGGTTCAGGATAGAGGAGGCGCGCAGCTTCGGCCTTCTCCCGGGCCAGGCGTCGAGCGAGTATCGCAGGATCTCTTGCCGCTCCGGGAGTTTCGTCGATGTCTACCGGGCGAACATCAAAGTCCAGTCCGATCTGCGCGAGGAGGTCCCGCCGGCGCGGTGAAGCTGAGGCGAGGACGAGTTTCACGACGGAGCGACCTGTCGCCGCTCAGGAGTCAGCGGTTTCGGAGGAGCCTTCCCGGAGAGGCGAAGCTTTGCGTTTGAATGTGACCTCGCGGCGCGCGCCGGGCTGGATGAACGTGCGCATCACCCGATCGGTGATCGCGGGCGCGAAGGCATCGGCTATGACCGCAGCGATGTCCTCGGGCGATACGTAGACATCGCGGAGGTTCCAGCGTACGGCCTGGTAAATGCGCCGCGCGACAGAATCAGAGGACGCCCAGCGGGCAAGCGGAGGGATCGAAGGCGCGTCCACTTCCTGAAGCATATTCTCCGTAAAGGAGGTCTGGGTGAGCCCGGGATAGATCGTGGTGACGCCGATTCGGTCCTCCGCCACCTCGTTGCGAAGGGCGTCCGAGATCGCGGCGAGGGCGTGCTTCGTGGCGGCATAAATCCCCATGTAAGGCGGCGAGATGTGTCCAGCGATGGATGAGACGTTGACGATATGACCACTGCCCTGATCACGCATGTACGGGACGGCAGCCTGTACGCAATTCACTGCTCCCCAGACATTCACATCGAAGAGATAGCGGGCGTTGTCGGGATTGCCGTCCGCGATAGGTGCAAAGAGGCCGACACCGGCGTTGTTTACGAGGACGTCGATGGAACCGAACTCTTCGGACGCGCGCCGCATCAAGGCTTCGACAGATAGCCGCTCCGTGACGTCCACCGGGATTGCGCGAACGGGCAGGGGCGCCAGTTCGGCGACAAGGTCTTCCAGCTTCGATTTATTGCGAGATGCAACGACGACATTGGCGCCGGCGTCCGCGAATGCCTTTGCTGTAGAGCGGCCAATGCCAGATGAAGCGCCGGTGATGATGGTGGTGCAGCCGCGGATTTGCATGGTCAGACTGAGCGGTAGGACATCCACTCGGCGACGCGGGGCCAGAGGCGTGTAACAGCGTTCTTGCCAGCAACGAGGCTGACGTGACCACCCTTGAGGACCAGCTCCTCTTTCTCCTCGCTGCCGACAAGCTCGAGAAGCGGCTTGGTCGCCGCGAAGGGGGCAATGTGGTCGTGCTCGGCCATCGCGTGCAGAACGGGAACCTTGACGTCCTCCAGTGAGCAGCGTCGGCCGCCGAGGGTGAGTTGGCCAGTCGCCAGCTTGTTCTCCCACATCAGTTCCTTGGTGAACTGGCGATAGGTCTCGCCCGGGAAGGGGATCTGCTCGTTGGTCCACTTGTACATGATGCGGAAACCGTAGACGAACTGCTGGTCCCAGAGGTTGTCGATGAGGCGGATGTATCCGCCGAGGCGATCCATTGGGCGAAGCAGCTCAAAGGTGCGAAGCATCATCTCCGATGGGATATTGCCCACTGTGTCGACGAGCCGGTCCACATCGAAGTACCGGGGGTCCTGCCATTTGCGGAAAAGACCCATCCCGGTCATATCAACGGGTGTGGCGGCGCAGGCGATGCACTTGATGGGGGCGTCGGGGTACATTGCGGCGTACATCAGTGCGAACATCCCGCCCATGCAGTAGCCGAGGATTGAGTAGTCTTCTTCGCCCGTAGCCTTCTGGACCTCCTCGAAACACGCTGGCATGAGGTCCATCACGTAGTCTTCAAACTTCAGGTTCTTGTCTTCGGGCCGCGGGATTCCCCAATCGATCATGAAGACGTCGAACCCCTGGGCAAGCATGTACTGGATGAAACTCTGGCCGAAGGTCAGGTCGAGGATCCAGGGCTTGCTGACCAGGGACATTACGAAGACGACGGGAACGCGGTAGACCTCGTCAGTCATGGGTCGGTAGTGATACAGCTTCAGTGTGCCGCGGGAGTAGATGACGTCCTTGGGGGTGATTCCTACCGGCGGCTCGTTGCGGGCAAGGAGTATGTCCAACCCCTTCCGCATGCGCTCACGCGTGCGCTCTGCCTCTTCCTGGGCAGTGTCGATTATCGTTTCGACAACTGGCGGTCTGGTTGATGTGGCCAAGGCTGGACTCCTTCGGGAGAAGCGCTAGGCGCTGGAATTCTGACCGTCTTTGGGCACCGGCTTGCGGGTGCGCTTGGGGCGAAGCTTTGTCACGTTACTGGCCGTGTCAACACCAGACTTTTCCGCCAGAGTGCGAATGGCGCCCTCCAAAGATGTGATCCGGTCCTCGATGGCGTGGAGGCGCTCGCCCAGTTCCACGACATCACTGTGTGTGGGCAGGTTGAAAGTGTTGAGGTACCGCTCCATTCCCTGGTTGAGAGACCGCTGGACGACGGCGTAACCGTCAACGAAATTACCGCTGGCTCGGGCGAACTGCTCGGTGCCAAGGGCTTCGCCGAAGAACGAATTCAGCTGACGTTCTGTTTCCGTGAGCCAACTGCGCCACATTTCCGCTACGTCTGGCGCGCCTGTTTCCGCGCGACTGGTCCCATTTTGGTTGGCCATCTTAAGCCTCCTCCTCTATTTCTGCTTCGTCAGCCTCATCCGCAGACACATCTTGAGGGGTGCGGCGAGAATTGTCTAACGAAGTGAATGCCGTTTGCAACATTTCCTGGTATTTGCCAAACATGTCATACCAAAGGTCAAGGAACGTTTCGCCAGACCTTGTAAGTGAGTACCGGCGCCGGGCGGGACCAGATTCCGACGTGTCCCAGAAAGAGGATACCAGCCCATTGCGCTCCAATTGGCGAAGTGTTCTGTAAACCGTCGTAGAATCGAACCCCGGCAACCCCGACTTGCGAAGCTCTTCGACGAGTTGATAGCCGTGCGCATTCCAGCGTCGCAGGTAAGCCAGCAAGCTCGAACTAAGGAGATCGCCGGTCAGGCGCGGAGTGTAGTCGCCGTTCTCCCCGCGCGCGGGTCGCCCCTTCGATGTACGGGCCGTCTTCGGCGCCGGGTCGTCCTGGTTCGGGAGTTTGTTTGGCAATTTCTTGTACTGACCCCTTGACATTAAGTGCTGCTATGTGTATTTTGCACATAGATGACAGATTAGTCAAGGAGGTCCCCCTGTGAGTACCACAGAGAATATCGACAAGTTTTTCGAGGCCGTGAACGACTCTTACGACGCCCTGCTGGACGCCGTGAAGTCCGCCAACGACCGAGGTTACCGGGTGAGCCGGCGGTTGATCGACGAGGTTGAGCGCGGCCAGCGCGACGCCGTCGACCTGACTCAGAGACTCGCGACTGCCCCTCGCGACGTCACTGGCTTCTACACCGCGACTGTCCGTAACCTGACCGACGTCCAGGGCCGGACGCTCGACCTGACGCGCCAGTTCCTCGATGAGCTGGCCGACGGTGGACGCGAGGCACGGGACACAGTCCGGAAGGTCGTCGAGGCCAACCGAGACGCCGGTCAGGCCGCGATTTCCGCGACCCGCGAGGCCGTGCAACGCGCAGCCCCGATCGCCGAGCAGGCTGTCAATGGTGTGCGCCCCAGCACCCGCAAGACTGCCCGCAGCACCCCCGCCTAAGTACGAAATTACTCCGGCCACCCAACGGCCATTTCGCACCCCAGCGAAAAGAGGCGCCTCTCGCGAGGCGCCTCTTTCGTTTGTCTAATACCAGGTCCGGTCTAGGCGACGGCCTCTTGCCGGTAAGATTCCGGTTCGGCCAGAGAGTGCGCGATGTGCTTGTAGACCTGGGGGTTGAAGGCGAGTCCGACATGGGTGCCCGGAACTTCGATATCGGTGGCGTTGTCCATCTGGTTTATGCAGCAGCGCCAATCGACGACCCCATCTGACTTCGTGTA
>Ga0105347_1000214_pt1 | contig 28910 bp, 27 predicted proteins | sample EasRivMeERMLT890_FD_89677 | JGI IMG/M metagenome (GOLD analysis project Ga0105347, IMG submission 89677) | Soil microbial communities from meander-bound floodplain in the East River, Colorado, USA - East River MetaG ERMLT890 | ecosystem: Environmental > Terrestrial > Soil > Floodplain | place... | reverse complement strand
GCGAGACGGCAGCCGGTTGGTCCCAGCGAATGGGCCGGTCGTCGGCAGTGATTTTAGGCGCCCGCGTTGCGAGCGCATGATTCTGCGGAACAGGTGCGAGCGTCCCCGACTCGAGGCCGTCCAGTGTTGCAAGCACCAGACCGGCTCCCACAGTCGACAGGCGCGAGGCCAGACGTCCGGCATTGTCGGATGTCTCGATCTGCACCGTCCGCTGTAACAGTACTCCCCCCTCGTCCACTTTACGCGCGATCCGGAACGTTGTCACGCCGGTCTCCCGGCATCCGTCCATGATTGCGCGCTCCACCGGCGCGGCCCCGCGATAGGCGGGCAAAAGCGAGGCGTGCAGGTTGATGGCGCCCAGGCGCGGCAGGCCGAAGAGTGGCTCGGGCAGAATCCGAAACGCCACCACAACCAGGAGATCACAGGCCTCTCCCCGCGCGAACGCCAGAAAATCCACCGCATCCAGGGCTTCCGGCTGAATCACCGGAAGTCCCAGTTCCAGAGCCCGCACCTTTACGGCTGAGAACGCGGGCTTTTGTCCCCGGCCCTGCGGGCGATCGGGAACCGTCACGACGGCCGCCACGCGATGCCGGCTTTCCACAATCGACTCCAGTGACGGCACCGCGAACTGCGGCGTACCGCAAAACAACACGCGCAATCCCGGGCTCATCATGCCTCCCCGGGTTCACAGCGATGACACTCATCAGGCCACATCGCCACGCCGGCTGCGCCTCTTGTAGCCCCAGAGCCGGGCAGCCAGAAACATGCGCCTCGCGGCGGACTGATGGTCCACGAACAACACTCCATCGAGATGATCGAGCTCGTGCAGAAAGGCGCGGGCGGGCAGGCCCGAGAGCTGAAGATCCTGCCTGTTTCCGTCGACCGATTCGAATCGCACGCTGGCCTTCTCCGATCGCGACACGTAGAGATACAGGTCGGGAAACGAGAGACATCCCTCTTCGCCCAGAGCCGGTCGTTGTTTGGAAATCACTTCGGGATTGATCACCGCGAGTCTCGGGCTGCCGGGCACCAGGGTGCTGCAATCGAGCACAAAGACGCGCGAGGGCACGCCGATCTGGCACGCCGCCAGTCCCACGCCCCCCGCGTCGTACATGGTGTCGAAGAGATCCGTCACCAGTTCGCGGGTGGAGGGGGCCCGTGGATCCACGGGCAGACAGCGTGTTCGCAGGGTCGGGTCGCCGTACAGGCGGATTCCCCGTCTGGCCACGTACGCCGGTCAGCTGCTTTCCACCGTGCCGGCGATGGCGCTTCTCAGCACCTCCAGCTTCACGGTGTCCTGGTCGCCGACGTTGAGCACCACCGACTTGTTCTTTTCGTTGAAGTTGACGATGGTTCCGAACAGCCCGCTGTTCGTAATGACGCGGTCGCCCTTCTTGAGCTTTTCAAGCAGCGCCTTGTGTTCCTTGGTGCGCTTCTGTTGCGGCCGGATGAGCAGGAAGTACAACACCGCGAACATGATGAGAAACGGCAAGAGGGCCCCCAGAAGACCCGATCCTCCCTGGGCCTGGGGATTGGCCATCGCCAAGATCATGCGGTGACCTCCTTTCGTTCGAGAGTGGCGGCCGGTGATTCCTCGTAGCGCCTGAGAAACTCGCCGGCCCAAGTGCTCAGCGTGCCTTCGCGAATGCTCCGGCGAAGGCGCGCCATGAGATCCAGGTAGAAATAAACCGAATGCTGGGTTGCCAGCACAAGCCCCGTAATTTCGGCCATGGCCAGCAGGTGCCTAATGTAGGCGCGCGAATGCGAGCGGCACGTGGGGCACTCGCACTCGGGATCGATCGGGGAGAGGTCGTCGGCGAACTGCGCATTGCGGATGTGCATGGGGCCCGAGCGGGTGAACACCGTGCCGTTTCTGGCATTCCGTGTGGGCAGCACGCAGTCGAACATGTCCACGCCGAGAGAGGCCGCACGCACCAGGTCGGCGGGTGTGCCCACACCCATGAGGTAGCGAGGGCCTGAGGTGGGGAGAACTTCCGTGACGGCATCCAGCAGGCGCCAGGTGTCTTTCCGGGGCTCGGCGGTCACCAGGCCGCCGATAGCCCAGCCGGGGAAGTCGAGACCGGCAATGAAACGCGCGCTGGCCTGCCTGCCCGCCTCGGTGTAGCCGCCCTGAACGATGCCGAAGAGCGTCTGCGCATGGCCGGCATCTGCGCGGGGCTTGCGCTCCCACTCTGCGCGAGCCGCCTCGGCCCACCTGTGCGTGAGGTGCGTGGCGCGCTCGATTTCGGTCTCCGAGTCGGAAAACGACGGGCACACGTCCAGGGGCATCACGATGTCGGCGGCGATGGCGCGCTGGATTTCGAGCACCGATTCGGGGGTAAACTCCAGGGGCGAGCCGTCGAGGTGCGAGGCAAACGTAACCCCGTGGTCGTGGATCCGCCTGCGGGTGGCCAGGGACAGCACCTGGTAGCCGCCCGAGTCGGTGAGGATGGGCTTTGCCCACCCCGACAACCCGTGGAGACCGCCGACCCGTGAGAGCAATTCCCGACCCGGCCGAAGGGCCAGATGGTAGGTATTCGACAGTATAATCTGCACGCCGAGGTCGTGAAGCTGATGGGCCGTAAGCGCCTTGACGGCCCCACCCGTGCCCACAGGCATGAAGGCGGGGGTTTCGAAAGCGCCGTGGTCGGTGGTGACCAACCCTGCACGGGCGCGGCCTGAGGTCGCTGTTATCTCAAACGTAAACATGAAGTTATCTGGTATACGAAACAGCCAATATACCACCGGGACGCTTACCGGTCAGCTTCCTTTTTGAGGGGCCAGCGGCTTTGAGGGCCGCCCGGGTAAGCCCGTTCACAGTCGGGCCGATACATACTACTAAGCGGCCAACACGGTGGGCCGCTGGGTTTTGGAAGCCGGTTCGCACATGAGGGGGCCACCAACCGGTCCCTCCCGTGGCGCGAACGCCATTCAAAGGACGAAACGCGCGGCATGCTTAAGGACAAGCTGGTCACGCTGGGCAACACGGTCGGGAAGTACCGGATTGAGGCTCGCGTCGCCGAAGGCGGCATGGGCGTGTTCTGGCGTGCCCTCGACACCAAGCTCGACCGCGTGGTGGGCCTCAAGACGCTCCACGCCGAGTTCAGCGTGGAGCCGCAGCTGCGCGAACGGTTCATTAACGAAGCGCGCGCGCTGGCGCGGCTGAACCATCCCAACATCTGCGTTCTGCACGACTTCTTCGAATCGGGTGAACAGCTGTACATCGTGATGGAGTACATCCAGGGCGAGACTCTGGCCGACCTGGTGCGCCACCGCGGAGCGCTGTCGCGTTCGGAAGTGGTACCGATTTTCCGGCAGATCCTTCTCGCGCTGGACTACGCGCACAACCACGGGGTGATTCACCGGGACATCAAGCCCTCCAACATTATGGTCACCGAGCAGGGCATGGCGAAGGTGATGGACTTCGGCATCGCCAAGATGGTGGAGGCTCCGACTCAGCTCACGCGCACGGGCCGCAAGGTGGGATCCATCCTTTTCATGTCGCCCGAGCAGATCCGCGAACAGCCCGCAGATCAACGATCCGATATCTATTCGCTTGGCGTGACCCTGTACCAGGTGTGCACCGGCAAGGTGCCGTTCGATGCCACCTCCGAATACGAGGCCATGAAGGCGCACCTCGAAGATGCGCCTCCGTCGCCGCGTTCGCTCAATCCCGACCTGTCGGCCGACCTCGAGTACGTCATTCTGCGCGCCATGTCCAAACGCCCTGAGGATCGATTTCAAAACGCCACGGAAATGCGCAATGCGCTTGGCACCGTGGACCTTGGAGGCTCCGGCGATCGCGTGGTGATCCCATCGGGCGAGAAGACCAGGGTGGATGCGGAACTGCCAACGCCGCCCCCCAAAGCTCGCAAAGGGTTTCCCTGGCTCATCGCTGCGGGAGTTGTCGTGGTGGGGCTGGCAGCGGCGCTGTTCATGCTGCGTTCGAGCGGACCCGCGCCCGCACCCACACCCGTCGCCGGATCGACGCCCACGACTACGAGCCAATCCGCTTCCCCGACTGTGGCGATCACCACTACGCCGCAGGGCTCGGTGGCGGTGCCTTTAACAGACAGCGCGGCACTTTCGGCGAAGGCCGTACCCGCGGGAACTGCGCCCGCTACGCAGGACTCTGCAGCGTTGACCTCCAGGACGGTTCAGCCAGTCGTGCAGGTGCCGGCGTCTGCGACAGGCAGCACGACTGAACCGCTGGCTGCGAAGCCGGTGGAGTCGAAGCCCTCGGAGCAGAAGCCCCCGGCACGCGAGCCGCAGAAGCCTAGACGGGCAAGGACGAACGAAAGCGCATCACTGGCCACGCCGCCTCCGCCCGGGAAGCCGATCGTGCTCGCCAAGTACAACCTGATGGTGGAAGTGAAGCCCTCCGGATCGTACCAGATCGACCGCTCAGGCTTTGGCAGGGCGGCCACACGCATGGACGAGGGCAAACACGCTCTTGAAGTGATGGGTGCAGGTTTCCCCATTCATCAGCAGATGGTCATGCTCCGAAGTGACACGTCGCTCACCATCGATCTCGAAGCCGTTACCGCGCGCGCCTCCGCCGGCGACCTGCGCGTGTCGGCCAAGACCGTAACCGGCGACTTCCCCGCCTGCCAGGTGAAGCTCAATGGAGCCGAGGCGGGAGCGTTGCCGGGCCTGCGCCTGCCAGTGCGAGCAGGACTGTATGAGATCGAACTGGTGCCTCCGGACGGCCTGAAGGTGGACAGCCTGCAGTTTGAAGGGAAGACCTATCCGGGCGCCAAGGCACGAATCAAGGTGCCGCCCACGTCGCGCTCGTTTGCGCGCTATTACCTGAATACGAAGTAGTGCGTGGGGAGTCGCGGGCGGGTGAGGCACGCGCCTTCAGCGTTTTGAATCCTGCCTAAGCGTCGTTCTTCAGCCAGGCCAGCGCGTCGCCGACGTTGGCCACCTGCACCAGGCGCAGCGAAGAATCCTTTGCGGTTAAAGCGTCGCGGTTGGCTTCAGGCACCACGGCTGTCTTGAAACCGAGCTTGGCGGCTTCGCCCAATCGGCGGGGAAGCTGGGCGACCGCGCGGATTTCACCGCTCAACCCCACTTCACCTGAGATCATGGTGCGGGCCGGAACGGGCACGTTCAAAAGGGATGACGCCAGCGCCAGAAACGCTCCGAGGTCGATGGCGGGCTCGTCCACCTGCAATCCGCCCGTGATGTTGAGGAACACATCCTGCCCCGAGAATGACAGCCCGCCTTTGCGCTCGGCCACCGCCAGAAGCATCGCCAGCCGCTTGTTGTCGAAGCCGCGCGGTACGCGCTGCGGTGTGCCGAACCCGGCCGGCGCCACCAGGCCCTGCAGGTCGAAGAGCAGCGGTCGCGAACCTTCCACCGCGCTCACGACCGCGCAGCCCACGCGCGCCCCGCGTTCGTCACTCAGGAACAAGTGCGACGGGTCTTTCACCGGCACCATTCCGGCGCCTGTCATTTCGAACAGACCGATTTCATCGGTGGAGCCGAAGCGATTTTTTCCGGAGCGCAGAATGCGATACTGCTTCGACGAATCGGACTCGAGATAGAGCACGGCGTCCACGAGATGCTCCAGCACCTTGGGACCGGCCAGTGTTCCGTCTTTGGTGACATGGCCCACCAGGAGCACGGCCGTGTCGGTGGGTTTGGCGGCTGCTGCGAGTGCACCTGCGACCATTCGCACCTGACTCACGGTGCCTGCGGGTGACTCGAGCAGTGCGCTGACTGTAGTTTGCACGGAATCCACGATCAGAAGCGCAGGCTTCATGGTCTCGAGAGCCGAGAGCATTTCCTCGAGGCTTGAAGTAGGGAGCACGGCCACGGTGTCGCCGCGGATTCCCAGGCGTTCGGCGCGCTTCTTGAGCTGGCCAGATGATTCCTCACCTGAGGCATAAAGCACCGGACCGCGAAGCCTCCCGAAAGCGTCGGCCGCCTGAAGCACCAGAGTGCTCTTGCCGATCCCGGGTTCTCCTCCGAGCAAGAGGATCGAGCCTGCAACGAACCCGCCCCCCAGCACCCGGTCGAATTCCGGGAGGCCGGCTGGTTGCACCGGAGCGCCCGACCCCTTGATCTCTGCCAGAAACTCCGGCGGGCGAGTTAGCGTAACTCGTTGTACCGTTTTGGTTTTAATGGGAGCCGGCGCCTCCTGGAAGGAGTTCCACTCGCCGCAGTCGGGGCACTTCCCCAGCCATTTGGGGGATGTGGCGCCGCACTGAGTGCAGGCGTAGAGGCTCTGGATTCGCGCCATGGCCGGCCAATATAGCCGGCGACCGACCCTGCGGGAACAGACTCCTGCCGAATGTGATTTTGCCTCCGCTGCAACTCCCCGTGCGACCATGCGTATCCAAGGCACCCTATGACGTTTCCCGCTGCCGGGCTCCCGGGCCCGGTCTATTCGCCCGCCCCGCCGCAGAGTGGCAGGGGCCTGTCCGATTGTCTGCGTTCACCCATTCGAGGTGCCCTTGTCTTCTGCGCCACAGCCCTGTGTGTGGCGTTGCTTTCGCCCGGAACCCTCCGGGCCAGTGGCGATATTTACGGCACCATTCATCTTGAGTCGGGGCGGTCTTACACCGGAGCGATTCGCTGGGACGTCAACGAGGTGTTCTGGGACGACGTCCTCGACGCGGAAAAACGCGAGAAGGTGTGGGTGGAGGGCGGCTTCAGCGGAGTGCAGATTCTGGGCCTGTCCGTGGGCGACGAAGACGGCTACTGGACGCATCACCCCTTCAAAATTCAGTTTGGAAACCTGGCCTCCATCGAACGAAGGAGTTCAAGCCGCATCCGCGTGGAGCTGAAAAACGGAGAGCGCGTGGAGATCCAGGCCACGGGCACCGACCTCGGTGAATCGATGCGCAGCCTCATTGTAACAGACCAGAACAGAGGCGACGTGGACGTGTCGTGGGACGACGTCGAACTCGTGGAGTTTTCGGCGGGCCCCGATGAGGGACGCGACGCCGACAGGTTGTACGGCCTGGTGGAAACCTCGGCCGGTGGGTTCACCGGGTACATCACGTGGGATCGCGATGAGGCCCTGGTGACCGACACGCTCGATGGCGAAACCCCGGACGACAATCACCATATCCCCTTCAGTGAAATCCGTGAGATTGAGCGCTCCAGCTCCCGCGCGTCGCGGGTGACCCTCACCGACGGCACGCAACTGCGGCTGACGGGCACCAACGACGTGGACAGCGACAACCGCGGCATCGACGTTCTGGTGCCGGGCCTCGGCGTGGTGAAGGTGACGTGGGACGAGTTCGAACGGGTGGTGTTCGACCCCGCGCCTCCGTCACGGCCCTATTCCGACTTCGACGGCGGCCAGCGACTCCACGGCACGGTCACCGACGATCAGGGGGAATCGTTTACCGGATTTGTCCTCTGGGATCTCGACGAGCGGAACACGTGGGAGTTTCTCGACGGCGAATACGAAGACATAGAACTCGAAATCCCCTTCTCGCTCATCGAATCGATCCACCGTGAGTCCCGCAACGAAACCGAAGTCCGCCTGAAGTCGGGCGAGACATATGTGCTGGCAGGATCAAACGACGTCGACTCCGACAACAAAGGCATCGTCATCGAACTCCCCGACGGCGACGAGATCGAACTCGACTGGGAAGACTTCGAGTCGGTCGAGTTCAACGATCCCTGACGCCATGCGAAATTGGGCATAAGCGACGGCGGGCGGCCGGGATCCGAAACGACGGGCCGGCATCCCGATGCCACATTACTCCCGCCGTCGCCTTGTCTTCGCGTGACAGCCCCCCTCACATTCCCCGCGCTTGGACTTCCGCACTGAGTCAACCGTGGCCGTCCATCGGCCAATCCCGTTGACCGGTAACAAGTTGCTGCTATATTAGCGCTTCGAAACCTCGCTCAAGATCTCACAATGAAAGCTCTAATTACCGGCGTCACCGGACAGGACGGTTCCTACCTGGCCGAGCTGTTGCTATCCAAAGACTACCACGTGGTAGGTATGGTGCGTCGCTCCTCCACGGAGACCTTTGAGCGCATCTCCCATATTCGCAACCGTCTGGAAATCCGCCAGGCCGACCTCCTGGATCAGCTCTCCCTTATCACCCTGATCGAAGACACCCGGCCCGATGAGGTGTACAATCTGGCCGCGCAGTCATTCGTGCCGGCTTCCTGGGACCAGCCGGTACTCACCGGCGAGTTCGACGCCCTGGGAGTGACCAAGATTCTCGAGGCCATCCGTCTGGTAAACCGGAAGATCCGGTTCTACCAGGCGTCGTCATCGGAAATGTTCGGCCGGGTGCAGGAGGTGCCTCAGACGGAGCGCACGCCCTTTTATCCACGGTCTCCGTATGGCGTGGCCAAAGTGTACGGGCACTTCATTACTGTGAACTATCGTGAGTCGTACAAGATCCACGCCACCAGCGGCATCCTGTTCAATCACGAGTCACCGCGGCGGGGGCTGGAGTTTGTGACCCGAAAAGTCACCGACGGCGTGGCGAGGATCAAGCTGGGGCTCGAGAAGGAGCTGCGCCTGGGCAACCTCGACGCGAAGCGCGACTGGGGTTTCGCCGGCGACTACGTGGACGCCATGTGGCGCATGGTTCAGCAGGACCGCCCCGACAACTTCGTGATCGCCACGGGCACCAATCACTCGGTGCAGGACCTGGTGCGCATAGCCTTTGAACACGTGAACCTCGACTTCCATGACCACGTGAAAACCGACCCGCGGTACGTGCGACCCGCCGAAGTGGACACGCTGCTGGGCGATGCCTCGCACGCGCGCGAGGTGCTGGGCTGGACGGCCACCACGTCATTCGAGAAGCTCGTGGCCATGATGGTGGACGCCGATCTCGCGCGGCTCAAGGCTGCGAAATGACGGCTCTCATCACCGGCGTGTGCGGGTTCGTGGGCCAGTATCTGGCGGCCCACCTGCTGGACTGTGGCGAGCACGTGTTCGGCACCTACCTCGATCTCGAAGATCGCGCCCGCATGGGAGCCTTGTCGAAGCGTGTGGGGCTTCTCCAGGGCGACGTGCGCAACCCGAAGAAGATGGGCATGGTGCTGCGACGCACCCAGCCCGACGCCGTGTATCATCTCGCGGCCGTTTCGTCGGTGGGGATGTCGCTTTCGCGTCCCGTCGCCACCATGGACGTGAACGTATCGGGCACCACCGGGCTTCTGGAAGCCATCAAGCGGGAGTCACCCAAAACGCCGGTACTCTTTGTCTCTTCGGCGGAGGTGTACGGGCGCGTGCGTCCGTCGGAGGTGCCCATCCGCGAAACGCAGAAGCCGGCGCCGCGCAATCCTTACGCAGCGAGCAAGTGGGCGGCTGAGGAAGTGTGCCATTACTACGAGCGCACGTTCGGCATGCGGATCGTGGTGGCGCGCGCCTTCAATCACACCGGCCCCGGGCAGGCCACCGGATTCGTGATTCCCGATTTCGCCTCACAGGTCGCCTCCATCGAGCGGGCAGGCGGGCGCGGCACGCTGCGCGTGGGGAACCTCGAGTCCCGACGCGACCTGTCGGATGTGCGCGACGTCGTGCGCGGCTACCATCACCTGATGCTGAAAGGAAAGCCCGGAGAAGTGTATCATCTGGGCAGTGGTCGGGCCCACCGTGTGGGCGATCTGCTCAAGCGGCTCATCAAACTCTCCAGGACGCCGATCCAAGTGGAAGAGGACCCTGAGCGCATGAGGCCGTCGGATATCCCGGTTCTGGTGGGGTCTTTGGCCAAAACCCGACGGGCCACCGGCTGGCGCGCCACCATACCGATCGAGCGAACGCTCTCGGATACACTGGAGTACTGGAGAACACATGCCCGTTAAGTCGAAACCCCGGCCCGCGAAGTCCAGGCCGGGCATTCTGGAAAAGCTGCGCTCCCGTCGTGCGCACGTGGTCATCATTGGGCAGGGGTACGTGGGGCTGCCGCTGGCGCGCGAAGTGGGCGAAGCCGGATTGAAGGTCACGGGCTACGAAATCAGGAAAGACCTCATCAAGTCCCTCAACGCGGGGGTGTCGCACATTCCCGACGTGCCGTCGTTGGCGATCGCGGCTCTGGTGAAGAAGGGACTGTATCGCGCCTCCAGCGATTCCTCCGTGATGGCGGACGCCGACGTGGTGTGCATCTGCGTGCCCACGCCGTTGTCCAAAACCAAGGATCCCGACGTTTCCTTCATTCTGAGTTCTGTAGAGACGTTGGCCAAGCATCTGCACCCACAGATGCTGGTGGTGCTCGAGTCCACCACCTATCCCGGCACTACGGAGGAGCTGATCAAGCCGGTCCTGGAAGGGAGCGGCCTGAAAGCGGGGAAGGACTTCTACCTGGCCTTTTCGCCCGAGCGCGTGGATCCGGGCAATCCGGTGTACGGCACGCGCAACACGCCGCGCATCGTGGGCGGTCACTCGCCAGCATGCATGGATGTGGCGCGGGCGTTTTACGAGCAATTCATCGACTCGGTGGTGGCCGTGTCGTCCACCCAGTGCGCCGAGATGGTGAAGCTCCTCGAGAACACGTTTCGCTCGGTGAACATCGGGCTGGTGAACGAAGTGGCACTCATGTGCGACCGTCTGAAGATCGACGTGTGGGAAGTGATCGACGCCGCCGCCACCAAGCCGTTCGGCTTCATGCGTTTTTACCCCGGCCCCGGGCTGGGGGGGCACTGCATACCCGTGGATCCGCACTACCTGTCGTGGAAGCTGCGCAGTCTCAACTATTACGCCCGGTTCATCGAACTGGCGGGCGACATCAATACCCACATGCCCGAGTACGTGGTGGAACGCATCGCCCGCGCGCTCAACGCTCGGCAGAAGGCGGTGTCGGGAACCAAGGTGCTGGTGCTCGGCGTGGCCTTCAAGCGCGACATCGACGACATCCGCGAGTCACCGTCCCTGGATGTGCTGAGGCTTCTGGAACGCGACGGCGCGCAGGTGAAGTACCACGATTCCTACGTTCCCCAGGTATCGCTGGACGACATGAAGATGAAATCGGTTCCGCTGACGAAGGCGGAACTGAGCCGGGCCGATATCGTGGTGATTCTCACCGATCACACCAACGTGGACTACAACCAGGTGGTGGCCGACGCGAAGCTTGTGTTCGACGCACGCAACGCCACCGGCAAAGTGCGCGACGGCCGGCAGAAGATCATCAAGCTGTAAGTTGGGGTCTGACCCCAACTAGAGCAGCGCGGCCACGTGTACGGCCACGTCTTCATCCAGGGCTTCGAGAGAGTAGCCTCCCTCCAGCACCGACACTACACGCCCCGCACAGTGGCGGTCGGCCCACTCCACCACACGGGCGGTGAGCTTCTCGTACGACGCCGCGCGAAGCGTGTGCCCGCCCAGGGGATCACGATGGTCGGAATCGAATCCCGCGGAGATGATCACCATCTCCGGCTGGTGGGCTTCGAGGGCCGGCAGGATCTTCTCAGACCAGCTCGACAGGTACTCGAGCTCCCCCGCGCCCGCGGGCAGGGGGCAGTTCACTGTGAAACCGCGGCCCGCACCCTCGCCGATTTCGTCGGCGCGACCCGTTCCCGGATAGAACGGGTACTGGTGCCAGCTCGCGAAGAGTACATCGCCACGATCCCAGAACAGCGACTGTGTGCCGTTGCCGTGGTGAACGTCCCAGTCGAGGATGGCCACTCGCTTCAGGCCGGCATCGAGGGCAGCCTGCGCTCCGAGCGCGGCATTGCCAAACAGGCAGAACCCCATCGCACGCGCGAAGGTGGCATGATGCCCGGGTGGCCGTACCGAGCAGAAGGCGCGTTGCCACGCACCCGCCACTACGTTTGTCACCGCCTGCGTCACGGCACCGGCCGATTTGAGTGCCGCGTCCCACGATTCGGGCACCACGGAGGTGTCGGCGTCGAGCCGACCGCCACCGCGCATACACAGGGATCGTACGATCTCGATGTAGCTCGGCGCGTGCAGTCGCTCGAGCAGCGACCGGTCCACGGGACGTGCGGGCTCAAGCAGAAGCCGCGAGTCGAGGTTGCGCGCTGACAATCCGGATCGAATCGCGATGAGCCGCTCGGGACACTCGGGGTGTCCCTCGTCGTGGTGATGCAAGTCGAACTCGGGTGAATCCACCCACCCCACGCTTTTCACTGCAGCCCCTCCCCGTCGGCCGCTATATTCCTACACCATGAGCGCGGACCACGCACCTTTGTTTTTCATGTCGGATGCGCACCTCGGCGCCGATTCGGCCGACCTGGAGAAGACGAAGTCGGCCCGGTTGCACGCGTTCTGGGAGCACGTGGCCGCCACGCACGGCCGGCTCGTGATCGTGGGCGATCTGTTCGACTTCTGGTTCGAGTTCCGCCATGCCGTGCCCAGCCTGCACCTGGACCACCTCGAAGCCCTGCGGCGTCTGGTGAGCGAAGGGTGCGAGGTTCACTACGTGGCCGGCAATCACGACTTCTGGGCCGGCCGCTACCTGCGCGAGGAGCTGGGGGTACAATTCCATGCCGAAGAGTGCGCGCTCACAGCCGGAAGCGCTCGCGTGATCTTTCGCCACGGCGACGGCTGGCTGCCGCGTGAGCACGCGTATCGACTCATGCGTTCGGTGCTTCGGCATCCCGTCTCGATTCGGTTGTTTCAAATGCTTTCCCCCGATCTGGGGTTTCCGCTGGCCCGCCGCGTCTCGGGCTACGGAAAGAAACGTCATCCTCTCACGCAACGTGCCCTGAGGGACAACGCACAGGCGGCGCGTCGGCGGTTGCTTCAGGGCGCCGACGTGCTGGTCACAGCCCATCTGCACGAGCCCCTGCACCTCGTCTGGCCCGAGGGACAGTGGCTGGTGGCGGGAGACTGGATGCGGCACTTCAGCTTTGGAAAATTCGGCCCGGAGGGTCCCGGCCTGTTTCTCTGGAGTGATCATGGCCAACACCGTCGGGTGGAACCGCAGGCGGCCCAGCCGGTAGCCGCGGGTTGAGTTAAACTTAGGGGCTTGCGGATTTCGGCCCGGTATCGTACTCTACGGTTACAGTCCTTAGTTAGACTACTCTAGACGACAACCAGATTCACCACGTTAGAATACTAGAAAAGTGAAATTCAAGAGGCGTCGCGGTGCGCCCGGCAAGCCTGTTTCGTTGCCGCCGCTCCCGCTCCCGACCGGCGCCGACCGCGCTTCACACGGCCACGGCGCCATGCTGCATCTCCTGGCGGATGCCCTCGAGCACGCTGCGGGCATCTACAACCAGACTGCACCCTCCAAGGTGAGCGTCTCGGGGCCCGGCGACAGTTCGCCCGCGCGCCTCACTCTGACCATTCAGAGCCTGGGCTATCGATTCGAAGAGACCTCCGAGGGCACGCTGTACGTCTCCGAGCTTGACGAAGACCGCGCACGTGCCTGGGCTCGCATCGAGCCGCAGACCGATTCCCTGGGTCGCGTGGTGTGCTGGCGGGAGCGGAAGTTGTCCCAGCCAGTGGCCCCCACGTTGCGCACAGCCGACGGCCTGTCGGAAGAGTACATGCTGGGCCTGCTGAGACGTCGGCTGGTGAGGCCCCACAAAGGCGTCTGATGTCTGCCTTCATGGGGCCGTGAGGCCGGGGCGGAAGCGCCTTTGAAAAGCCACCGATCGGATTCGAACCGATGACCTGCGGTTTACGAAACCGCTGCTCTACCGACTGAGCTACGGTGGCACGAAACTCCAAAACCAACTGCAAAAATTATGGTGCCACCCCGCAGAATTGAACTGCGGACACACGGATTTTCAGTCCGTTGCTCTACCAACTGAGCTAGGGTGGCACTTGAAGCGGGTAATTTAAAGCGGCTCGGGGCCCCGTCAAGGGCCATTCCCGGCGCCGAGTGACCTGCGAGCGCGCTCTGTGCGAGCGTTAGAGTACGCCGGGCCCGCGCTCGGTGGGCAATCCCATCTCCACCCACGCCAGCATTCCGCCGGCCACGTTGAATACTTCGGAGAATCCGAGATCGGTGAGGAGTCGGGCCGTTTTGCCCGAGCGATTGCCGCTGCGACAGATGAGAAAAATGGGCGTGGTGCGGTCGGCGGGAAGATGTTCCAGGGACGAAGCGACTTCCGTGTGCGGAATTACGCATTTCACGCCCGGCGCATGCAGGGTTCGATACTCGTCGGCCGAGCGTACGTCAACCAGCCAGCCGTCCGGCCCGTCGTCCATCTTCTTCTTCAGATCGAAAACGGAAATGAGCCGAATGGGTTTTACTTCGCGCTGTTCCATTGTTCGCAGACGGTGGTGAGATGCGACAGCCTTCGCTCCAGGGAGAGCAGGCGCTCGTTCTGGAGCTGCAGAGTTTCCTTGAGATCTTCGAGTACGGCGGCGAGATCGGCGTCGAGGCCCTGCACCGGGCGATCCGGAGTGCGGACCGGCGTGACGAGTGCTTTGATTTCCTGAATCTGCTGCTCCAGCTTCGGCAGATCGAGGTGAAGTATGGTGCCGATAATGTCGACGCCCGAGAGGATCTCGCCCAGGGTGGGTTCGGGCGATTTTGGTTTGGCCACAGGCGTTCCTTTCGGCTGGCTCATGTGACCCCGGCCTGCGAAAAGGTGTGGGCGCGCGCGCGGTACTTCTGAGCCCACTCGATGAGGTTTCGTGTCTCGGTGAACCGTGAAGAGTTCGACCGACATCCCATGACCACGGTCACGATCGGCCCCTGTGGTGTTTCAATGCGATTGGCCAGGCAATATCCGGCCTCCACGATGTAGCCCGTCTTGCCGCCCGACACCTTGTATTTGGACTTCAGCATGCGATTGCTGTTGGTGAGGCGGTACAGCTTCCTCGGCTTGTTGATGGCCCGGAATTCGTGCCTGTACGTTTGGAGGATGCGCGCGATGGTGGGATTTGACACGGCGTTGATCAACAGCCGTGCCACGTCCGTGGACGAAGCCACGTTCAACTCCGACAGCCCCGTAGGTTCGACCACCTGAAACGTGGTGCAGCCCATGCGCGCCGCGCGATCCCGCATGCGCTGAATGAACTCTTCCTCCGTGTACGGCGTGGACCGGGCGAGGGCACGCGCTGCCCGGTTCTCGGAGGAAATGAGCGCGGCGTAGAGCACGTCGCGAGCGCGGAAGCGATGTCCCTTCCAGAGGATCGACTTGCCGGCTCCCTGCGCGTCCTCGGGGGTGATTTCAATTTCGCCGTTCAGGTCGCCGCCGGATTCGAGATACGTCAGTGCCGTGAGCAGCTTGATCATGCTGGCGACCGGGCGCACCTCGTCGGAGCGTCGCCCATAGAGTACGCTGCCCGACTCTTCGTCGACCACGCACGCGGCATGCGCTCCCAGGCGGGGCCGCAACTTCGACGGAGGCTCGAGCGCCACCCAGGGTCTGCCGGCGCCGTCGCGCGAGGTGGGCGCCGGGGGCACGGGACGGGGCTTGGACCGCGTGGCAGGCTCATCCACGGCCGACAGGCGCGCCGGCTCGGACCGGGCGTGCCGGTCCATGGCGTAGCCGATCGCGACTATCACCACGACGACAATACCAATGATGACACGCGTGCGGCTCACAGAGTTCCCCCCTCCATAAGGGCCTGCATCATCTGCGCGTTGGACGCAGCCTGCCCCTGGTGACAATTATTAAAGAATAGATACGTCGCCTGGGCCTGATCCTGCAGCTTTTTAATCTTTTCCCGCCACTCTGTCAACTCAGCAGCGCTGTAATTATAGTCGTACCGATCCCCCTCCTGGCCCCACCAATTTGCCGCATTTCGGCCGTGGAAGCGCACATAAAGCACCGGGCCGGTGAGCACGGGCTGAGCAGGCAGGAGCTGGGGCAGGGCCGGCTCGTCCACCGAGACGAAATTGAGGCCGGTCTCCCTGAGGAAGGCGAACACGTCGGGGCGCATCCAGGAGGCGTGGCGGAACTCCACGAACACGGGGTGGGGAGCCAGTTCCAGGGCGGCCTGGCGTAGGTGCTCGAGGCTGGTTTCGGACAGGCGGAAGGCGTAGGGGAACTGGAGGAGAGCCCCGGCCATCTGGCCACGCTCCAGGAGGGGTGCGATCGATTTCTTCCACTCGGGCAGCTGGGCCCAGGCTTCGTGTCGCTCATGCGTGAGGCTCTTGTGCGCCTTCACCACGATGGGGTATCCCTCGGGCGCCCGGCCGCCGATCTGAGCCATCACCGAGGGTGGCAGGATGCGGTAGTACATGGCGTTGATTTCCACCGCCGGGAAGTGCTTGAGGTAGAAATCGAACATCTTGCCGCGCTGCGTCCCCGGTGGGTAGAACGTCCCCACCCAGTCCTGAAAACTGTAGCCCGAGGTGCCTATGTAGAGGGCGGGTTTGCCTTCGGGGTGGGTGGGCGGTTCTGGGCTCAATTGGTTTGGGTCTTTCGGGGCTTTTGAAATCTTACACGCCCGCAGTGCGGGCAGATCCACTTTCGCTGCTTATGCCGTATACGTCTTTCCTCGCGCATTGCCTTGCGGCAACGCGGGCACATCACGGCAGGATCCCCAGCCAGGTGCCCAGGAGGAACTCGGATCGTCCGAGGAGCAACGAGATCCGCGACATGATGGTGAACCCGAAGGTGGCCCCGAAGAAGATCATGAGGTACCAGGTGCCCACTCGTGCCACCCCATCGAACACGCCTGTGCGCGGGCGGGTGAAGTGGAAATAGGCAAGGGTGGTGATCACGCCGAGTGCACCGACGAAGGTGTTGAAGTCGGGCGTGGGCGTGAGCACCGCGGCCATCTGGCTGGTAACGCGGGCCTTGAGCAGCGCGGGAATCGAAAGGCCGGCGCCGGCACCCACCACCAGTGCCAGTGGAAGTCGCGAGAGCCAGCCCGCTTTCGGATGCAGGCGTGTCCACATGAGCAGCACGAGGGCCGCCGCCACAAAGGCCCACGGATTGCCATCGGTGGCCGGAGTCCACACCCGGGGGATGAGTGTGGAGCGAACTGTAATCACCACGAGGTAGCCCACAGACAGCCCCACCAGGATCTGCTCGGCGGCGCGATAGACCGGGTTGTCCCTGTAGAGGAACGAATAGATCGCGAGCGTGCAGAGGGCTGAGATCCAGATGGCCGGCTCGCTCATGATTTCCTCCGGCCGCGGAAGTAGATCGCGTTGCCCACCACCACCAGTACAATGATGGCCAGATGCGCGCTCGACTGAGCGTCCATGCCACGCGTGCCTGCGCCGGTCACACCGAGCAATTGCTCGTATTCAGCCGCGCCTTTGAGCCCGCTCACCAGTCCCACAAGCTGGTGTGAATCGAGGTAAGGCGTGAACGTAGTCAGCATCACGGCGGAGAGACCCGCCGCGATGGGCACGCCATGGCGGCCGCCGGCGTACTCTACCCAGTACTGCGGCATGCTGTCGTCGGCGATCGATATCACCAGCTTGATCTGGCGATATGACTGCACGCCCGCGAAGATGGGGAGCGACTCGGCGGGTTGTTCGAGGTAGTCCTTTGGATATTCCCGGATAATCGACTCGCCCAGCCCCAGCATGGCCGCCACGTACTGCGGGCGGAAGCCGAGGTAGGCCCAGTCTTCGCCGTAGCTCTTTCCGTGCTCGGTGGCCAGTTCCGACAGGAGCCGGTAGCCGAGCGCCGTGCCCTCCGAGAGGAACGATGTGCCCACGATTCTGAGGTCGCGCTTCATCGCGTGCAGAATCACCGCGCGCGCCACGGGGCCGATCTCGGCCCAGCTCGCCGCCTCGCAATCGAACGAGATGAGGATCACGTCGCCTGGCTGAAGCGATTCGATGAGCCTGTGGAATTGCCGAGTGGATTTCGAGACGCTCCCCACCAGGCCGATAGGGAACAAGAGCGGCAGGGCCACAGCGAGAAACAAGAGCACGTACAGCGCACGCCGGTCGAGAGCGGGGAGCTTCATTGCGAACCTCCGAGCCACGCCCGTTCCACGCCCAGAATCACTCGCAGGGACACAGCCACCGATCCCAGCCCTACGCCGATGAGAATGCCGCGTTTGGCTGCCACGGCAGGCACGTCCACCAGCCACGAGGCGGCCTGCGGAAGAACAGGCGAGATCAATTCACCCACGGGGATGCGGCCGATCATCACGATGAGCGCCACCGACAGGAGAAGGCCCGATTCCACCGAACGCAGGCGGAAGCCGCGATACGCCGCCGTGGCCACGAAGAAGGCCAGAAGCGAAAACACGGTTTGCTGCATGGGCGCCTGGAGGTTGTCGAACAGCCAGAGGAATGTGGAGTCGCGGCCGATGCTGACGGCTCCGGCCACGAGCATGGTGGCGAGAGCGGCCAGGGCCAGAAGTGAGTAGGGCCGCTCGTCCTTACGGGTGGCGGCGCGCTTGAGGTGCAATCGCGCAAAGTTGGCGCCGCCCAGAAGCAGGCCCGCCGCGAAGATCACCTGCATCCACTCCAGCGCACGCGAATAGAACGCCTGTCCGGCAGGGAGCGGAATGAAGTACTGGAGCAAAAGCGCCACGCCGAACCCGGTGACCAGAAAGAGCGGCAGGCGCAATCGCACGTCAGAAGCCTCTCAGGAAGTTGCCAACTGCATGCCAGTTCAGGAGCGCAGCCACCAGCCCCACCACGAGCACGGTGGCGACCACCACTTTCAGCACATCCTGCGACCAGAGCGCTCCCTGCGCCTTCGGGTCGCGTGTGAGATAAGCCGACGCAGCAAACATCTCTTCACCAATCAGAGTGTAGTCGCAGGTGACCAGAAAGAATGCGAGCTGAATGGTGCTGTCGGTGCCCGCGATCTGCACTGCGCCCACCTGATTCCCGGTTTCCGAGAGAATCAGTGACTCGGCCGCGAACGTGCCAATCCAGAAGGTGGCGGCGGGTTTTTCGCGGCAGAGGATGCCGTCCAAGGCAGCCGCGTAGCCGAACTGCGAGCCGGTGACGTAGTAGATGTCTTCCTCCCGGTATAGTTCCGGTCGGCCCTCCAACCGCGCTCCTGCGCTCGCCGACTCCTGCGCCGCTGCCATGATCACGGCGTCGTGGGCGGGAAACAGAAGGCGGGCGCCGTAAGAGGCTGCCTTGCGAGCGATGTAGCCGAACAGATTGAGCGCGGCGAGCGTGGCCGGCTTGTCGAGTTGGGCGCCCCAGCCAATTGAGAACAGCACCGGTTTGCCCATCTCCACGGCGCGGCCCATCGCCTCCTCCATGGCCGTCACGCCGGCGATCGGCCTGATTTCACGCGGGCTGCCGCGAAATGTTCCCCAAAGAAATACGGCGAAGAGCAGTGCGATGAGTATGGCTTCATCCGCGCGACTGAGGTCGAACAGATTGGGCCTGGGTTGCGCGGGCGACGTACGAACGACGGACACCTGGTTTCCATCCGGATCGTGTACGGCGAGTTCGTACACGTAGGCAATTCCCGATGTCAGGCCGCTGTCGATGAATTGCTCAGAGGATATCGGAAACGGCCCCAGCGCCACGGGTTCGGCCCCACCCAGGCGCCGCACGTGCACCGTGAAATCAACGGGCATCGTGTTCTGCCAGGTCACTACGAGGGCGCCGCCCTTGTCCCAGGGGCGATCGGCTGCGTGGGGCGCTTGCAGCACAGAGGCAGGCGGGGCAGCCGCAGAAGTTGATGCCGCGGCCCACAGCACGATCGCGAAGAGCCCCGGCCGTGCAGGCATCATGCCGCATCTTGACCGTCCGGGAGCGGGCCGTCAAGCGAAATGCCATTGCGCCAGGCTCCAGGGGCGCCTAAGGTGAGCGTGATGATGCGCATTCTGGGGGGATGCCTGCTCGTCCTCGTCTGCGCCGGCTGCATCCGGCGCGTCGACGAGAAGACCACGATCACCTGGTGGCAGTTCTGGACCGACTCACGGGCCAAACCGCTGATCGAGGAGCTGGTCGCCACCTTCGAGGGGGCCAATCCCAACATTAACGTGGAAGTGGTGGATCTCACCTGGGCCGAGGGGCACCAGAAGATCGTGGTGGCGTTCGCCACCGGCACCACGCCCGATGTACTGGAATTGGGCTCCGACTGGGTGGCGGAGTTCTCCAGCAAGGGACTCCTGCTCGACCTCACCGCAGAGGCGGAGCGCCATCTCAATCAGTTCGCCATGTGGGAGCCTGTGGCTTACCAGGGGCGCATTTACGGCTATCCCTGGCTGCTCGGCACACGCGTGTTGTTCTACAACAAGGACCTCATGCGCCGCGCCAAAGTCGACACAACTCAGCCGCCGGCCACCTGGAGCGAGTGGTTGAGCCAGGCGCGCGCCATCAACAACCTCAAGGGCGATGTGCACGGCTTTGCTGCCAACACGTTCGAACGCCACCGCCTGTACAAGAAATTCCTGCCACTCTTCTGGTCGGCGGGCGGCGAACTGTTTGTGGATGGCAAGTGCGCACTCAATTCCAGGGCCGGGCTGGAGGCGCTCACGTTTTACCGTGAGCTCTGCAAAGTCGGCGTGTTCGACGTGCAGCGCGAGCTGGACCTGGCATTTCAACGCGGCAAAATCGGCTTCACCATCTCCGGCGACTGGCTGCTTCAGCAGCTTCGCCGCGACCCGAAGTCGCCGCGCTATGGGCTGGCACTCATGCCTCGCGCCGACACAGGCATCTCGGTGTCATTTGCAGGCGGCGAGTATCTCGTGGTGCCCAAGAAGTCGGTACACGCGCAGGAAGCTCAGTTGTTCATCGATTTCCTGCTTCAGCCCGAGAACAACTTGAAGCTCTGCCGCGCCATCGGCTTCGTGCCGGCGCACACGGCGGCCGCCGCCAATCCGTACTTCACCGAAGATCCGCATCTCAACGTGTTCAATCGGCAACTCGAGAGCTCCCGGGCGACGCCTGTGCACCCGCGCTGGGTGGAGATCGAAGAGATGATCGAAGGTGCGGTGGAGCGGGCCATGTACGGCGGCACGTCGCCGGATTCCGCGCTTGAGCGCGCCTGCTCCGACATCGACCAACTGCTATCGCGTCCATGAAGCCCCTCTGGCGCCGCCCCGCCGTGTGGCTGGTTGCGCCGTGGGCGATAAGCTTCGTGGCGTTCTGGCTATTCCCGCTGGGCTTTGCACTCTACCTGGCCTTCACCTCCTATTCGCCGCTGGGAGGAGATCTGTCGTTTGTGGGCCCGCAGAACTTTGTGCGGCTCTGGGGCGACGGCGACTTCTGGCAGGCGGCGCGTAACACCCTGTTGTTTGTGGGGGTCACCGTTCCGGTGACCACGGCCCTGGCCCTGGGCCTGGCCCTGCTTCTGAACTCGCGCATTCGCGGGCGCGGGTTGTTTCGCGCGGCCTTCTTCTTTCCATCCATCACGTCCCTGGTGGTGGTGGCGCTGGTGTGGACCGCGCTGTACACGCGCGACGGAGTGCTGTCGTCTGTGGCAGTGGCGCTGGGGTTCACTCCGCCTGAGCACGGGTTTCTGTTGTCCACCAGCACGGCGCTTCCCGCCATCATGCTGCTGGACGTGTGGGCCGCGGTGGGGTACTACATGCTGCTCTACCTGGCGGCTCTACAGGCTCTGCCGGCGGAATACTTCGAATCGGCGCGCCTCTTGGCCGCATCGCGTTGGCAAACGCTGCGATTCGTGATCTGGCCGGCCCTGCGGCCCATGACACTTCTGGTGCTCGTGCTGAACACCATCAAGTCGTTCCAGGTCTTTATAGAAGTGTACGTCATGACACGCGGCGGGCCGCTGGGCTCCACGCGCACGCTGGTGTATTTCGTGTACAACGAAGGTCTGGTAAAGTTCGACATGGGGTATGCGTCGGCTGCGGCCTTCGCGCTGTTCGCGCTGGTGGCCGCGGTGTCGTTGGTACTGGCACGACGGCTGGGCTTCGGCAAGGAGATCGCGGTATGAGTCGGGCGACGATTTACCTGGCGCTCGTTGTCGCGCTTCTGACGATGCTGTTCCCGCTGTACTACCTGGTGGCCGGGGCGCTGTCCAGTGCCGGCGGAGGTACGCCCGGGACCGACGAGCTGCTGTTGAGTTCACCGCGCTGGGCCAACTTCGCCGAGGTCTGGAGCGTGGCCGGATTCCCACGCGCCGTGCTCAACTCTGTCCTCGTGGCCTGCGCCGTGACCCTGGGCAACCTGGTGTTTGCACTCATGACGGGGTACATCCTGGCCCGCCGCCGCAACCGGATATCGCGCTTCTGGTCGGTTACTCTGCTGGCAGTGATGATGATGCCGGTGCACGTGCTCATCATTCCGATGTTCGTTGAGATGCGAGTGCTGGGCTGGATCGATTCGTACGCGGCGCTTATCGTGCCCTTCCTGGTCCACCCCATCGCCGTGTTACTGATGCGGCAGTACATCGCCGCCCTGCCCACCGAACTCGAGGATGCCGCTCGCGTGGATGGCGCAGGCGAAATGTACATCGTGTTCCGCATCGTGGCGCCTTTGTGCAAACCCGCCATGGCCGTAGTGGCGATTCAGGTATTTCTGGTGAACTGGAACTTGTTCCTGTTCCCGTTCATCTTCACAACCCGCCCCGAAATGCGTACGCTGCCCGTGGCGCTGGCGTTCTTTCAGGGCTATCAGGAGATCGACTGGCCGCACCTGCTGGCGGCCTCGACTCTTGCCACGTTGCCGATTCTGGCGGTGTTCCTGGCGTTTCAGCGCCAGATTATCTCCGGCCTGACGGCCGGGGCGCTGAAGGAGTAGTTCCGCTTCAAGTGTCTACGTCGTCTTGTGTGAGCAGCCTGATGCATCCGATCATTCGGGACCTGTCGGCGAGGTGACGAGGCGCGCCACCAGTTCGGCCGGTGACACGAAGTGAACCTTAAGGCCACCCAATCGCCGCTCGTACGCCCGGGTGACGTCTGCGGCCACCACGAAGTTGGGCCCCAGTGGGTGGATTTGTCTGAACGACGCCAGTGAGCGACTGTCGAAAGCGTCTGCCGACCACTTGCATTCGATTGCAGCCGACTCCTTGCCGCCTCGAGTCCAGACAAAGTCTACCTCGCGCCCGCGCTTGTCCCGCCAATACTGGATTCGCCGGGACTGACTTGCGGCATGAAGTTCGTTGAGCACTACATGCTCCCAGAGGAGTCCCATGTCCTCGCTGCGCAGGCTGCGCCAGTCGCGGTAGTAGCAGACGAACCCGGTGTCGAAGCCGTACACCTTGGGAGCCGCAACGATCTCTGTAGTTCGCCGCCTGCTGAAAGGGCGAATCACGTGGGCCACCAGTGTGGCTTCGAGAATGGCCAGGTAATTCGAAATGGTGGGCCGGCTGACCTCGCAAGGCTTCGCGAAGGAGGTCGCTTCAAACACGGAGCCACTCCGGGCCAGCATCAGTTCGAAGAAGCGCTGGAAGGAAGCGCGGCGAGCGACACGGAACAGTTCCTGAATGTCCTTGGCCCAGTATCCGTCCACCCATTCCTGAAAGTCGCGCTCCGGAATCTCCTTCGTGAGAAAGAAGGGGGGGAGACCGCCATGCAGCAGCCGGTGCTGCAGGTCGAATTCGCCGAAGTCTTCAAGGTCCGCGAGCGTCATGGGGGTCAGCCAGAGGTCCTGTTTGCGGCCTGTCAGCACATCTCTGAACCTGCGCGATGCACCCAGAGTTGAGGATCCTGTTGCCAGGACTCTCACCCCCGGAAAGTGGTCAGCCGCGATCTTGAGTAGCTGCGAGGGATTGCGGAGACGGTGTACTTCGTCAAGGACGATGCGCTTGCCGTCCAATGCGGAGAGAAATGCCTCCGGGTCCTCAAGCTGTCGGCGTACACGGGGAAGCTCGCAGTCGAAGTACTCGACGGAGTCGAGAGACTGCGAAAGTACCGTCTTGCCTGCCCGCCGCACGCCCGCCAGCCAGACGATCGATCGCCTACTCCAGGCGGACTCTATTAAGCTCTGCCAGTACCTGCGTTGAGCCATATGCAACTCTATTTACGTTTAGTGACACTAAACGCAATCATATATTCGTATGGAAAACGGCCCATTCTTCTTTGACAGTCATACTATGTTGTGCAACAATGAGTTAATCGAATGTCGTCCAGGCAATTTTCACTCCGCCCGGGATGGCGCGGGATAGCTTTGCCTGGGCCTGGGCCCGTTACGGCTCGCGCTTGCGGGCCTTGGCTGCGTTCAGATAGGTCTGGTCGGGAAGTTTGCCCTTGAGCCAGTGGTCCACGCCTTCGGCAATTGCTTCGGCCACGCGCGTCTGAAACGCGTCGGTCTTGAGAGCGGCCTCCTGCTGGGGGATCATCATGAAGGCGCATTCCACGAGGATGGCGGGATACTGCGTGGGACGGATCACGGCGAAGTTGCCGCGGTAGAGACCGAAATTGGGCAGTTCGATGTGAGTCAGCATCGATCCCTGCACCGCTTCAGCCAGGCCCTTTGAGGAGGGGTGGTAGTAGTACGTTGAGACGCCATGGTCGACCCATGGGTTCACGCCGTCGGGAAGGGCGTTGTTGTGAACTGAGATGAACAGATCCGCCTTCTCCTGCTTGGCGATGATGGGGCGTTCATACAGCGGCAGATGTTCCGACCCACCGCGCGTGAGAACGACCTCTGCGCCACGCTTCTGAAGGGATTCTCTCAGCTTCTTGGAGATCCAGAGATTGGCATCCTTCTCCTTGAGGCCCGTGGGGCCGACGGCGCCATCGTCGGAGGAGTGACCCGGGTCCACGACTATGGTGAATCCGCGCAGGCCGATGGCCTCTGTGGGCGGTTTCTTGATGGAGAGCACCAGCGTCTTGTCGTCGTACCAGGTGTCGTAGCCCCAGAGCTGCTCCGCCTGCAGGTACACGGTGTACTCCATCACGCCGGGCTGGGGCTGATCCCACTCGGCATACTTCACCAGTACATCGTCGAAGTCGTAGCGGATCCAGTCGATGTTGGACGTGGCGCCGTACACCGTGATCGTAAGCGCCAGCGGATCGAGCGATTCGGTGACGCGATAGGGGAGCTGCTGGGTGAGAAACAACCGCACGTCCGTGGTCTTCGATGTGCCGTTGATGCGTGTGCTGTTGATCGTGGCCTTGGGCATGGGCGGCCCGGGGGCATCGATTTTGAGACTTGAGTCGTGTGCCCAGATCTCCTGATAGGGCGAGAGCTTCAGGCGCACCCAGCGGCCCTGTCGCCCCGTCACCTCGAACTGTGTGCCGCGTGGCATGAAGGGCCAGAAGTAGCCGAGGCCGGGCCCCACGCGCGTGACGATGGCGCTGTCTTCAATCTGTGCCGGCCGCGGGAAGCGATCATCGAGAATGGTGACTCGACCGGCGCTGGAGTCGGTGGTGAAGAGGTCGGCAAACGATGAGTCCACGGAGTAGCGCACCGAGTCGGTGGCGAAAAGTTGGCCCGCCTGTTTCTTGTCGTAGAGCGCCACGCGGCTGCGCGCGTGAAAAATGATGGGCAGGCTGTCGATGCGTTCGCCGGCCGTCACGCGATATGAACCGTAGTACACTCCGCGCAGGTACAGGCTGTCCGGCCGGTCGTCCTCACGGAAAGCGTTGCCCCGGTAGAGCGCCGGGCGCTGCGCCGGCAGCTCGATCATGGGAATGTTCTCGGCCACGCCGGGCAGGGAAAAGAACAATTCCGAACGCGGGGAGGTGCGGCACTGCACTTCGAGCAGGTCGCCTGGCCACAGCCACATGTCCTCGGCCGGCAGTTCGTAGTCGGTTTGGATCGCCAGCGATTCGGCCGGCGTACTGCGAGCGGGCCGCCCGATTTCGATGATGCGTTCTTTTGTGGTGCTACCTTTGGCGTTGCTCGCTTCGACCTTGATCGTGAACCGGCCTGGCTGAACGGGAATCCAGGCAAGAAACGCGCCCGAGTCGAATAACTCCGTGCGTACGCCGTTGACCTCGAGTTGCCTTGCACCCTTTGCCTGGCCGATGACGAACTGCGAGTCGAGCGGAGGCAGCACCTGGTCTTCGCGAGGGTACACGATCGTAATCGTGGGGCGCGAGGGGGGCACCTGAGCGACGGCCTGTGCCCCGAGCAGGAGACAGACGGCCAGGATGCAGGTGAAGAGCCGGCGGCTCATGCGGGCTCCGTCGCCTTTGGCTGCAGGCCCAGGCCGGGTGCGCCCGAGAGCGAGAGTTCGCCGTTGGAGAGAGACAGACCCGACCAGGGGTCATTTTCAAGATACAGGTGCGAATCGAGATCGACGTAATCTGCCAACGGAGCCAGATGCACGGCGGCGGCGATCGCGAGAGACGATTCGATCATGCAGCCGATCATGACCTTCAACCCTTCGTCGCGAGCGCGCTCAATCTGGGCCATGGCCGGCGTGATGCCTCCGCACTTCTGTAGCTTCACGTTGATGCCATCCACCCAGCCGGCCCAGTGGCCCACATGGTCGGGGGTCTGGCAGTGTTCGTCGACGATCACGGGGAGGGAGGAGGCGCCGCGCACGGCCTCCCAATCGGCGCGCGAGCCAGAGAAGATCGGCTGCTCGCAGAGCACCACGCCCAGGCGTTCAAGTTGCGGCAGTTTATCGCACGCTTCGTCCACCGACCAGCCGCCGTTTGCGTCCACGTACAACGGCTTGTCGGTGACCGACCGTACGGCCGCCACCGCTTCCACGTCGCCTTCGAATCCCACTTTGATCTTGTACACCTTGAACTGAGGTTGCGATTTCACACTGTCACGCATCTCGTCCGCTCCGGCGATCCCGATGGAAAAAGCCGTGCGCACCGGGCGGTGATGCGTCACTCCCAATAGCTCGTATATCGGCTTGCCGCGACTGCGTCCCCAGTGATCCCAGTACAGGATGTCGAGGCCACACTTCAGCGCGAAATTGTAGCCCAGGAGCCGGTTGATCTGGCCCCACACAAGGCCGGGCTCGCCCCACGGCGGGAGGGCCGCGTGCAGGTGGGCGAAGGCAGCCTCCACGGTGCCAGCCGTTTCGCCGTAGAAACGCACGGGGGAGGCTTCACCGAGCGCGCCGTCGCCGGAGAGGAAGTACGAACGCGACGTGGCCGTGAGGGTACGCGACGTGCGGAACGCATTTCGAAGGGCCAGGTCGGCCGCCTGCATGGTGATCATGCCGGGTCTTCTCTGCGAATCCGGTAGTGAATGCCGCCGTGGCCCAGCCAGGCGTTCTCGAATTCGGGTCGAGCGTACTGGCGCCAGTCGTCGGGGCCGTTGGCTGCCGGGTCGCGGACGAGAAAGTCGCCATTGTCGGACCTTCCGCAAACGACCACGAGATGTCCACGCGTTGACTCAATGGGAGCGCCTGAGAGTTCGCCGCGCCTGAAGGCGAAGGACGTGACCACGGGTTCGCCAAAGTCGAGGGCGATATCGAGCGGGTCCAGTGAGCGGGCTCGTTCGACCGTGGCACGGAAACCCAGAATCGACATGGCCAGCATGCTGGCAGACCAGTTGCCGTACACGTCGAAGGCCGGGTCGTAGGCCAGAGTAGCCACGTCGTCGGTGGTGACCGACAGGCCGTGGAATCGCGCCACCATGGCGAGGCACGTGGGGCTGCACACGCGTCGGCCATGGTGATGCTTCGCGTCCCACTGAGAGAGAAAGGGAACGTCAAGTCGGACGGGGCGGCTCACGGTGGCCGACGATTTCCAGGCCGAATTGTCAGATACGGACAAGGCGATGCGCCGGATTCTGCAGGACAGGTCGGTCGACTGCCAATTGATTCGGCAGCGAATCTCGGTGGCAGGCTCCGACAGCCGCAGTTCGTCCACGTCCACGAGGCCCATGGGGTCGTTCAGCACGCCTTCATCGAACGCTGGCTGACCGCGGCGGAGCATGCAGAACCAGGGCGACCAGTCGCCGTTGGACTTCACGGATGCGAAGGCCGCAAGATCCAGAGCTTCACGGGTGCAGCCGGCCACGTTCACAGACATCACGACAGAGGAAATAGGTGTAGAGGTCCTGCGGGAGGGTGACGTGTACCGGCCCAGCGTGTCGGTGCGGATCAGCTCGACGCTGCCGTCGGTTCTCGCCGGCCGACATCCGAAGAATTCTCCGGCCTCGAAGTCCGCTGTCGACTCGAAGACGAGCAGAGCGTTCAGGTCCCCTGTTCCGACGTCTCGGGCGTGGTGCCCGGCAGGTAGAAGCGGGGAAGGCGCGGTCCCAGCCGGCAGAGAATTTCGTACACGGAGGTGCCGGCGCGCTCGGCGAGTTCCGACACCGGGAGGGCGACCCCACCCTGCGTGCCGAACACCACCACCTCGTCGCCGGTGGTGGCGCCGGGAATGTCGGTGACATCCACCATCATCGCGTCCATGCACACCTGGCCCAGAACGCGTGCGCGCTTTCCTCGCACCAGCACGTCGCCCGTGTTGGACAGGGCCTTCGGGTACCCGTCGGCAAAGCCAATGGGCAGGGTGGCCACCCGCGTGGTGCGATCCGTTCGGAACGTGCGTCCGTAGCTGATGGACGAGCCGGCGGGCAGCTCTTTCAGGCTGAGGATGCGCGTCTTCAACTGTGCAATCGGTTCCACCGGAACCGTGCGCTCGGAGAAGCGCGTAGGGTAGAGGCCGTACATGAGAATCCCCAGGCGCACTGTGTTGAAGTAGCTCTCGGGCCACTCGAGAAAGGCTCCGGAGTTGGTGATGGAGACAGCCTCGAGCGACTCACCGTGCGCCTTGAGGGCGTCGAGCAATGCATTGAAGGACGCGAGCTGACGCACGGCGTAGTCGCGGTCGAGATCCCCCGCGGTGGCGAAGTGCGAGAGCATGCCGGCAATGCGCAGAAGCGGGAAGGAGCGCAATTCGCGCAGGAAGGCGGGAAGTTGTTCGGGCAATAATCCGTACCGTCCCAGGCCGGTGTCCACCTTGAGATACACGCCCACGGGGCGACCTTCCTTCTCGGCCGCCTTCTGGAGAGCACGGGCAAAGTCGAGGTCGGCCACGGTGGCCACCAGATTCCAGCGCAGAAACTCCATGGCGCGTTCCGGCGCTTCCGGATAGAGCAATGCGATCGGTGCGGGGACGCCGGCGGTGCGAAGCTGCACGCCTTCTTCAATGATGGCCACGCCGAGCATGTCGGCGCCGGCGGCGATGGCGGCTTCCGCACAGGGCACCGCGCCGTGCCCGTAGGCGTCGGCCTTCACCACGGCCATGAATCCTGTGCCCTTGGGAAGGCGCGCGCGAATGACGG
>Ga0105347_1000211_pt1 | contig 29179 bp, 29 predicted proteins | sample EasRivMeERMLT890_FD_89677 | JGI IMG/M metagenome (GOLD analysis project Ga0105347, IMG submission 89677) | Soil microbial communities from meander-bound floodplain in the East River, Colorado, USA - East River MetaG ERMLT890 | ecosystem: Environmental > Terrestrial > Soil > Floodplain | place... | reverse complement strand
TCCGTGGTCGACCGCCTCACGCAGCGAGCCACCGGTCAACGTTCATTGTTGCGAGCGTGTCCCGTCCCTCGACCTTTTTCCCCTCCGCCCTTTCATCACCGTTACAGACCGTCGCGCGACGACGGGAAACCTGCTCCCCGCGACCGATTCGCAACGTCCTCGAACGACGTCCGACGTCGTTGCTGCGCCACGGGAGAAGTTCGGCGCGCGACGGGTCGTGAGGCGAGATCACGCGAAGCGGTGAATCACGGCGAATGGTCTCGGACGTCGTGTGCGTCACGGGACTCGACGGTGCCTCGTTGTGTCAAGACCGTTCGCATGTCGAGTCGACTGGGTCTCACGTAGTCCGAAATCGCTCGTGCCAGGTCGATGCCCGACCACGGTGCGTCGTCATTTGAAAGCGAAGAAGGCAAGAGGCGCGACCTCTCGTTCAAGACGGTGCCGTGACTGCCGGCGTCCGGTTACGACCCGCCTCCGATCGTGCGCGCGCCGAGAATCTCCCGTGGCGCAGCAACGACGTCGGACGTCGTTCGAGGACGTCGCGAAGAGGCCGTGGGGAGACGGCTTCGTGGCGTCGCGCGACGGTCTCGAGCCGTGCTCAAGGGGCGGAGGAGAAAAAGGTCGAGGGACGGGACGCCGCGTGAGGCGGTCGACCACGGAGCTGCTGCGAGTCGTATTCGAATGCGCCGAGCGCAGCGAGCCCCCCGTCCATCTTTGGTCTGGGCGAGCGTGTCCCGTACATCGAGCCTTTTTCTCCTCCGCCCCTTCACCCGCCCTCGCCCGTCGCGCGCTCCATCACGAAGCCTTCTCCCCGCGGCCTCTTCACCCCCGTTCTCGACGTCCGCTCCAGTTACCAGCCGCGGTCACGGGAAGGGCGTGATCTCGATGGTCTTGAACTCGATGGGCGTCCCCTCCGACTGCAGGAGGACGTGCCCCTCGTTCGGGACGGCGCGGCGGCCGAAGTTCACGAGCTCGCCGTTGACGACCAGGATGACGTTGCCGTCGATCGACGTGATCTCGTAGCGGTTCCACTCGCCGAGCGGCTTCTCGACGCCGGCGAGGTGCTTCACGTTGATCTTCGCGGATGGATTCCTGCGCGTGTCGTCGACCTCGAGCGTGGCGCCCTCGATGAGCCAGAAGTCGCCGGCGTTGCCGCTCTCCAGCTGCGCCTCGACGCTGTAGGGCCACACCTTGTCGCCGCGCTGCATGTGGATCAGGACGCCGCTGTTGCCCGCCTTCTCCGGCCAGCGCCACTCGACCACGAGGAAGTAGTTCTTGAAGGTCTTCTCGGTGCGCAGGTACCCGGCCGGCGTCCCCGTGCAGCGGATCACGCCGTCCTTCACCGACCAGGTCTTCGCGGGATCGGCGCCGTCGGGGAGGTACTGCACCCAGCCCGCCAGGCTCTTGCCGTCGAAGAGCGCGACCTTCGTCCCGCCCGCCGCCGGCACCGACTTCGGGACGGACGTCGCGTCCGCGGCGCCCCAAGCCAGCGCGAGCAGCCCGGCCGCCACGGCGGCGCTCCCGATCCACGCGAGTCGCTTCATCGTTCCCTCCGTGCCGGCGGGGAGGCCGACGGCCTACCCGCCCGTTGAATCGGGAGGCCGACGGCCTCCCCGCCCGTTGAATCGGGAGGCCGGCGGCCACCCCGCCCGTTGAATCGGGAGGCCGGCGGACCGGCCGCCCCGCCCCTGTGAAGTACGCGTCAGCTCGAGGCGCCGACCTTGTTCGAGGCGCGGATCGCCAGGTGGATCACCAGCAGCGAGATGAGGAAGCTCGCGCCGACCTGCATCCACTTGAACGCCATCTGGTTGTTGGACGCCACCATGCAGACGAGCATCGGCGCCGACAGGACCGTGTTGATGCGGGAGAAGAGCTTCGCGCGCGGCGGCAGGTGCTCTGGCGGCTTCTGCCCCTCCCGGGTCGCCTTGATCAGGATCTTCTGCGCCGGCCAGATCACGAACCAGACGTTGAACCACATGATCGTGCCGAGCAGCATGCCGGTCATGATCCAGAGCGCGCGATCGGAGATCGAGTCGTCGATCGCGTTGCGGAGGTTCGGCTCCTTCATGTACTTCACGTAGAAGAGCACGAGACCGAACACGAACGTGCTCATCGCCCCCCAGCGGAACCACCAGAGCGCCCGCGGCATGAGCTCCGGGTTCACCATCTTCTTGGTGGGCCCGTCGAGCTTTCCCTGGAACGGGACGTTCACGAAGTTGAAGAAGTACAGCATCCCGATCCACGTGATCCCCGAGGCGATGTGCGCCCAGCGGAGCATCCCGTTGACCAGCGCCGTGATCTCGTAGTCGGGCGTGTCGGCCAGAAGCAGCGACAGCGAGTGCAAGTTCGATCTCCTTGAAGCGAAGGGAACGCTCAACCGACGTCGCACGGGGAGCGGGAACCGGCTCGGGCCCTGGCTGTGGAGGCCCCGCCGTTCCCGGAGCGATCGGCGCCTTCCCCGCCAGCGGTCGATCTGGGAGCGATTGGGAAGTCGGGATTGTTTCGCTCCGGCGTGCGGGTGTCAACTTCGCCCGAGCGCGCGTCCGCTAGTCTCATCCTCCCGCCCGACGCCGCAACGGAGCTTCGCGTGCCCGCCCGCCACTGGCTCTTCAAGTCGGATCCCGAGTCGTTCTCGTTCGACGACCTGCTGCGCGCGCCCGGCCGCACGACGCGCTGGGACGGGATCCGCAACGCGATGGCGCGCAACTACCTGCGCGACCAGGTCGCCGAAGGTGATCGGATCTTCATCTACCACTCGAGCTCGGAGCCGAGCGCGATCGTCGGGATCGCCGAGGTGGTGCGCGCCGCCTACCCCGACGCGACCGCGCTCGCCGCGCGCGACCACCACTTCGATCCGAAGAGCAAGGCCGGCGCGCCCACCTGGTACGCCGTCGACATCCGGGCGGTCGAGCGCCTCGCGCGGCCCGTGACGCTCGAGGAGATCAAGGCCGACGCGGCGCTCGCGAAGATGATGCTGGTGACGCACGGCCGCCTCTCGATCCAGCCGGTCGCGCCGGAGCAGTGGAAAGGCGTGCTCGCCCTCGCGAAGCGGGCTTCGGGAAAGGCGTCGGCTAAGGCGCCGGCGAAGACCGCCGCCCAAGTGCGCGCACGCGGCGCGCGCTGACGCGGCGCGAGAGGACCCGGACCGTGGGCGGCACGAACCCCTACCTCCAGCTCCCGACTCCGAAGCTGCCGGAGCGCAAGTACTCCATCACCTTCCGCCACGAGGGCGGCGAGGCGGTGATCGAAGTCGACCCGGCAAAGCTCCCCTACGGCCGCGACGGACAGCCGGGCAGCCTCCTCGACATCGCGCTCGCGCACGGGATCGCGCTCGACCATGCCTGCGGCGGAGTGTGCGCGTGCTCGACCTGCCACGTGATCGTGCGGGAGGGCGGCGCGTCGTGCAACGAAGCGACCGACGCCGAGAACGACCAGCTCGACAACGCCCCGGGCCTCACGCCGAAGTCGCGGCTCGGCTGCCAGTGCGTCCCCGACGGCACGTCGAACCTCGTCGTCGAGGTCCCCGACTGGAACCGCAACCTCGTCCGCGAGGCGCATCATTGATCAGCCGCGCGCGGATGCGCGCGTGGCCGTCGCCCGCGTCAGTTCCAGTCGATCCAGATCGAGAGCGCGAGGTAGAGCGCCGCGATCGCGGCGCAGCAGGCGAACCAGATCGCGAAGACCTTGAGCGCGCGGAAGTCGGCGGCGCGCTCCTCCGGCGAGCCGGGTGGCGGCTCGGCGTCGGGACGGTCGCGCGCCTCCCCGCCGGAGGACGGACGGCCTGCTTCGCTCAAACGGAACGCCCCTTCGGGACGGCGCGCGGAACTGACGGGACTAGCGGCTCTCGCTGCGCTCGGGCAGTTCGCCGTGCTTCTTCGCGTCGGTCGAGTGCTCGGAGTCGGGGTAGGCGCCGATCGCGAGGATCACGCCGAAGATCAGCGGCGCCGCCGCGATCACCCACATGAGCCGCTTCTCGAACTTGAGGTGCATGAAGTAGGCGGCGACCAGCACGGCCTTGTAGAGCGCCATCACGACCAGGCCGACGCCCTTGAACATCCCGTTCTTCGTGACGATCGCGAAGACGACCTCGAGGACGGTCAGCACCAGCAGGACGAACCAGATCTTGAAGTAGGGCGGATGCTGGGCGGCGTGGTCACCGTCGCCGTGCGCGGACCCCTGTCCGGAGTCGTGGGCCGCTGGCGGCGGGTTCATGCTCTGCGTTTCCATCGTGCGTCCTCGCGCTCGTCCGTGCCTACAGCAGATAGATGAAGGTGAATACGAGGATCCAGATCAGGTCGACGAAGTGCCAGTAGAGGCCGACGTTCTCGATGAAGTTCGCGTTCGCCTTGGTGAGCTTCCCGGTCGAGACCTTGGCGAGCGAGAGCCCGAGCAGGATCACGCCGCCCAGGACGTGGCAGCCGTGGAAGCCCGTGATGCAGAAGAAGGTCGCGCCGAAGTTCCCGCTCGCGAGCGTGATCCCCTCCTCGACCAGGTTCGTGTACTCGTAGCACTGGCCGGCGAGGAAGAAGACGCCGCCGAGGAAGGTCCCGAAGAGCCAGCGCCAGCACGCGCGCCGGTCGTCCTTCTGGATCGCCTCGTACGACTTCACCATCGTGACCGAGCTGCAGATCAGGACGAACGTCATCAGCGCGGTGAAGTTGATGCCGAGGATGTGCTGCGGCACCGGCCAGCCGTCGTCGCCCATGCGCTCGGCCGCGTAGACGCCGAGCAGGGCCGCGAAGCCCATCGCGTCGGAGCCCAGGAACAGCCACATCATGAGCTTGTCCCAGTGGGCGCCCAGCGGGCGCCGCTCGGACAGCAGGTGCTCTGCGACCACGGTCTGGCTCACGAACGCGGCTCCTGACACGCGCCCCGACGGGCGCCGGATGGAAGCGCGAGAGGCTAGCGGCGCGCGTCCCCGGAGCCAAGCCGGACGGCGGGCCGCGGACCGGTCACTGTCCGTTCATTGGACTGCGGGCGAGGCGCGCCGCGCGGCGTCGGGCGCCGACCACGGCCGGCGCGCGCACAGCCGCAGGAAGCGCCACGTGTCGGGCACCTTCCGGATGTGGCTCGCGCCCCCCTTGCGGTAGATCGTCCGGATCGGCACCGACCCGATCCGGAAGCCGCGGCGCGCCGCCGCGACCAGCAGCTCCGATTCGGTCTCGAAGTGGCAGGTGGTGAGCGGGATCTCCCGCAGCACGGCGGTCGCGATCAGGCGGAAGCCGTTCTGCGTGTCGGGGATCTCCTGGCGCGCGAGGCGCGACAGCCACCACGACATCGCGACGTTGGTCGCGCGCCGCAGCCGCGGCATCAGCGCCAGGTCGGCGCAACGCGACCCCACCACGAACGGTACCCCCTCGGCGCGCGCGACCGCGAGGAAGGCCGGCACCTCGTCGGGGTCGTGCTGGCCGTCGCTGTCGATGGTCATCACCCAGTCGAAGCCCGCCGCGACCGCGTGGGCGAACCCGGCCCGGAGCGCGCCGCCCTTCCCGGTGCGGGGGATCCGGAGCACCTCGACCCCGGCGACCCGCGCGGCCAGCGCGGCGGTGTCGTCGTCGGAGCCGTCGTCGACGACCAGCGCCCGGTCGACGTGGCGGAGCACTCCCTCGACCACCTCGCGCACGGTCGCGCGCTCGTTGTGGGCCGGGAGCAACGCCAGCACGTTGCCGCGTGTCGGCGCGGGGCTGCGGCAGGCGCGGAACGGGTGGTCGACGTCGATGCGGAGGATCATCCGGCAGGGCCTGAGGCGCCGCAGCATACGGAGCGGCGGAACTCGTGCCATGAACGATTCGTCACACTCGCGCTCGGTGGGAAACCGGTGGCGCCGCGCGATACCTTGATCACCTGAATCGACGCGCCTAACGTCTCCCCATCCCATGAGCGAAGGCGCCGCCCTGACCCTCCGCGTCAAACAGATGCTCGTCCGGCAGCTCAACCTGAAGAAGAAGCCGGAGGAGATCGCCGACGATGCCGCCCTCTTCGGCGGCGAGTTCGACCTCGACTCGATCGACGTCTTGGAGATCGTCGTCGGCATCGAGAAGGACTTCGGCGTCCGCATCGCCGACCGCGGCGTCGGCGAGAAGGTGATCCGGACGCCGGGCACGATCGCGGCCCACATCACCGAGCAGGGTCGCACCCGCTCCGCGAGCCCATGACCCGAGGCGAGAGCACGCTCCCGACGCGGCCGGTCGACACGCTGGTGATCGGGGCGGGCATCGGCGGCCTCGCCTGCGCGGCGAGGCTCGCGCGCGCGGGCCAGCGCGTGCTCGTCATCGACCAGCACTTCCTCGCCGGCGGCTACTGCACGTCGTTCCGCCGGCGCGGCTTCACGCTCGACGCCTGCATCGACACGATCTGCGGCGCGCGCCCCGGCTCGCAGTTCTGGCGCGTGCTCGAGGGCTCCGGCGTCGCGGCGCGCGTCCGCTTCCTGCAGCAGGATCCGATCCGGGAGAACGTGTTCGGCGCGCTCTCGATCAAGATCCCCGGCGCCATGGACGCCTACGAGGCGGCGCTGGCGAAGCGGTGGAAGCGCCAGGCGCGCGGGCTGCGCGAGCTCTTCGCCGTCATGCGCGAGCTGCTGCAGGGCATGCTCATGGTGCCGGTCGAGCAGATCTGGAACGGCGGCGCCTTCGAGCGCGTCTTCCCGGCGCTCGCCCGCTGGAAGCGCGCGACCTGGCGCGAACTCCTCCAGCACTACGTCCACGACGAGCTGCTGATCTCGGTCCTCTCCGAGCGCTGCTCGTACGTCGGGCTGCCGCCGTCGCGCGTCTCGGCGCTCTCCATGGCGACGATGTTCGTCTCCTACTTCGAGGGCGGCACGTGGCGCGTCGAGGGCGGCTACCAGCGCCTCGCCGACGCCTTCGTCGCGTCGATCCGCGCCGCCGGCTCCGAGGTCGTGCTCGGCCACCGCGTCGAGCGCCTCCTGGTCGAGAAGGGGCGCGTCGCCGGCGTCGCGCTCGCCGACGGCCGCGAGGTCCGCGCGAAGCGCGTCGTGAGCAGCGCCGACGCGCGCGCCACCCTGCTCTCGATGCTGGGCCGCGAACGCCTCGCGCCGGAGTTCGTCGACGCCCTCGAGCGGCGCGCGCCGTCGCTCTCCTTCGTGGTCGTCCACGTCGGCGTGAAGCGCGACCTCTCCGGCCTCCCCTTCGTGCCGAGCATGGGCTACTTCCCGGGCGGCAGCGTCGAGCGCAGCTTCGACTTCGCGCGGCCGGTCGCCGACGACCCCGACGTCGGCATGGGGATCATCGTCCCGACCAACGTCGACAAGACGCTCGCGCCGCCCGGCCAGTCGATCCTCTCGATCCACTACCTCTGCTCGGGCCGCGACCAGGGCGCGTCGCACGAGGCGCGCGCCTCCGCGCAGGCGAGCCCGGCCGCGACCGCCGCTGCCCGCGCCCAGAAGGACGAGCTGGCGCGCACGCTGGTGCGGCGCGCCGAGGCGCTCATCCCCGGCATCCTCGACCACGCCGACTTCCTGAGCGTGGCGACGCCCCACACCATGTGGCGCTACACGCTGAACGACGAGGGCGCCGCGTACGGCTTCGAGCAGACGCCCGAGCGCTTCGCGCTGCTCGAGCAGCTGCGCGCGTCGCTGCCCGCGGGCCTGCACCTGTGCGGCCACTGGACCGACTGGGGCGGCGGCGTGGTCGCGGCGGCCTGCAGCGGCTTCGAGGAGGCGCGCCGCATCCTCAGTGCGGAGGCGCGCCGGCGGCGCGCGACCGCCGCAGCGTCCGCGCGCTCCCGACTTTGAGCCACAGCGCCGCGCCCGTGCACGGGTCGAGCGCGCGCAGCGGCGTCACCGGCACCGCGCCTCCCTTCGCCCGCGTCACCGCGAACGCCACGCGCAGCAGCGCCTCCGCGCCGAGCCACGGGTGGAGCACCGGCGCCGCGGTCGGCGCCGTCACGTTCGAGCGCTTGCGCCGCCGCAGCTCGAGCCGCACGCCGCCCTCGCGCTCGACGCGCGACAACACGACCGCGGCAGCGAGCGGCGGCGCCTCCTCCAGCGCGGTCGGCGCGGCGGGCGCGGCGGGATCGGCCGCGTCGCCGCCCGCGCCGGCGAAGCCGCCCGCCACGAGGCACTCGGTGAGGTCGTCGCACGCGGGCGCGAACGCCATCACGACGACGCGGCGCGCGCGCCCCTCCTTCAGCAGCAGCGCGGCGTCGAGCAGTGCCTGCGCCGACGCGAACGAGCCCGAAGAGGCCACCACGCTGGTGCCGCGGAAGCCGAAGGACGCAGCGACCGCGGCCGGGATCGCGTTGGCGGCGGTGTAGGCGAAGAGCGCCGGGCTCGCCGGCCCCCCCGCACCCGCGTTGCCGGGGACGTCGTGCAGCGCCCGGCCGAAGCGCGCGCAGACGGCGAGCGAGCCGTGGCCGACGCCCGCCACCAGCGCGACGTCGTCGGGCGGCGGCGGCAGGTCGCCGGCGCGCCGCAGCGCCTCCTTCACCGCCAGGAACGCGAGCTGCCCCTCCTCGGGCAGGTGGCGCAGGCTCATCGCGGGATTGAGCCGCTCGAACTCCTCGATCTTCACGTTCGCGAGGTCGGCGCGCGTCGCGACGGCGGCGCTCACCACCGCGACCTCCTCGCGCAGCATGCGCAGCGGCCGCGCCGGCCGGCTCGGCCGCGCGCGCGCGGGCGCGAGCTCGCCGTTCGGCTCGGCGCCGCCGGTCACCACGCGCAGCACCGCGCCGGAGGACTGGCCGCCGAGCCCCGACGCCAGCACCGCGACGTGCTCGCTGTTCAGCGCCTCGGGCTCCTTGGGCAGGCGCACCGGGAAGGTCGCGACCGGCCGGCGCAGGCCGACGATCGGCGGCACCCTTCGCTGGCGCGCCGCCGCGACCGCACGGATCACGGAGAGCGGACCGGACGCCGCCAGCGGATGGCCGAGCGCCCCCTTCCACGACGTGAGCGGCACGCGGTCGGCCAGCACGCGGTCGCCGCCGAGCACGTGGGCGATCGCGCGCAGCTCGGCGAAGTCGCTCTGCGGCGTGCCGACTCCGTGGCCGACCACCATGCCGAGCTGCGGCGCGGCGATCCCCGCCGACGCGAGCGCCGACGCGAGCGCGCTCGCGAGCCCGCGCCCTTCCGGATGGGGCGCGATCAGGTGGTGCGCGTCGTTGGTGGTCGCGACGCCGAGGATCTCTGCGAGCGGGACGGCGTCGCGCGCCTCGGCGCTCTCCTCCGACTCGACCACGAGGAAGGCGGCCCCCTCGGCGAGCGTGAGCCCGGTCGAGCCGGCGTCGTACGGAGCCGAGAGCCCGCTCGCCAGCGCGCCGAGCGCGTGGAAGCCGGCGTAGACGAACGGGCAGAGCGCGTCGACGCCGCCGACCACCGCCACGCCCGCCTCGCCGCGCCGGATCCTCTCGCACGCGAGCGCGAGCGCGACCAGCCCCGACGAGCAGGTCGCGTTGTAGGTCGCGACGTGGGCGCGCAAATGGAGGCGCGCCGCGAGCGTCGCCGCCGGCCCGTGGTAGCCGGCCTGCATCCACGGCGGAGCCGCGCCCGCAGCCGGCGTCGCCGGCGCCGCGCCGCCCGCCTTCTTCACGAGCGCGGCGCGCTGCAGCGCCTGCGCCGTGTTCATGCCGCCGAGCGACGTGCCAACGAAGAAGAGGTCGACGCGCCGCTGCGCCTCGCCCGGCCGCAGCCGCGCCGACTGGAGCGCCTCGACCAGCGCCGGCAGCGCGATGCGGACCGCACGGTCGTCGTCCGCCTCGCCGGCGAGCGCCTCGTCGGGCACCTGGCCGACCTGGAGCACGGGCAGCGGCGGCGGCGCGAAGCGCGTCCCCGGCTGCAGCGACTGGCGCCAGCCGTCGGTCGCGTGCACGAAACGCGGCACGCCCGCGCCCGCCGCGCTCACCGCCCCCATGCCGGTCAGGACGATCTTCATCCGTGCCTTTCGGAGGGGGGCGGCGCCGTGAAGACGGCAAGCGTCGCCGACGCGAACGGCGAGAGCGAGAGCACGGCCGCCGGCTCGCCGGCGGCGACGACGGCGAGCGCCTCGACCACCTGCAGCAGCGGCGCGACGCTGAACGTCTCGCCGCAGAGCGCGCGCACGCGCCGCGACACACCGCGCGGCGCGCCGGCGCCCGACGCGGCCAGGCGCGCGAGCGCGGCCGCCTCGAGGCGATCGGCCGCGGTGCCGTTGGCGGCGCTCGCGAGCCGGACGTCGGACGGCCGCACGCGCGCCAGGGCGAACGTGCGCTCGAAGAGGGCGACCAGCTCGTCGACGGCGGCGGCGCCGCGCAGGCTCGGGAGCTGGACCGACTCGACCGCGCGCAGCGTCGCGAGCGCCGGCGCGCCCGCGCGCTCGCCACCGTCGCGCCGCTCGAGGCAGAGCATCGCGGCGCCCTCCCCCATGGGTAGGCCGCGCGATGCGCGTGGCAGGCCGCGCGACGCGCGGCGCGGCGCGCCTTCGCGCGCGACGATCCCGAAGCGCGCGAACGACCGCTCCGCCAGCTCCGACCACTCCTCGGCCGCGCCGACCAGCGCGCGCCGCGCGCGGCCGCATTCGAGCAGGTCGCGCGCGACCGCGAGCGCCCGCAGTCCGCAGCCGCTGCCGCCTCCGATCATGTGGCCCGCCGCGAGCAGCCGCAGCAGTCGCGCCGCGTGGCCGGCGAGCGCGTTGGGGACGCCTTCCGAGAAGAGCATCGGGCTCGCGCCGAGCGGCCCGCTCTTCACGAGCTCCTGCCAGAGGCGGTAGCTGAAGTTGGCGGCGCCGAGCGTGGAGGCGACCAGCAGCGCCGACTCCTCCGGCGCGACCGCGCCGCCCGCCTCCTGCAGCGCCTCGGCCGCGGCGGCGAGCCCGAAGAGGGCGTGGGGCGTCGCGCGCCGCAGGCTCTTCGCCTCGGGCAGCGTCGCGACGTCGAATCCCTCGATGCGCGTGCGCGGTGTGTCGGAAGGCTGTTCGAGCGCCGCGGCGAACGCGGCGCGGCCGCGCGCGGCCGCCGTCACGACGCTGGCGCCGGCGACGACGATCGTGGGCTCCACGGGCTCGGCCACGCTGGCGCTCATGGCTTGGAGAAGACGAGCGCCGCGTTGGCGCCGCCGAACCCGAAGGAGTTGCTCAGCACGGCGCGCGCGTCGATCGAGCGGCCGCCCCCGCCCGCCGCGCGGCTGCGCACGAGGTCGAGTCCCGGCATCTCGGGATCGACCTCGCGCACGTTCAACGTCGGCGGCGCCTGGCCCGACTCGAGCGCCAGGATCGCGAGCACCGCCTCGACCGCCCCCGCCCCGCCGAGCGTATGGCCGAGGTAGGACTTGGTCGAGCTCATCGGGACGTCCGGGAGCGCGTCGCCGAAGACCGTCCTGAGCGCGCGGTACTCCGAGAGGTCGTTGAAGACCGTCCCGGTCCCGTGCAGGTTGACGTAGCCGACGTCGCGCGGCGCGAGGTCCGCGTCGGCGAGCGCCGCCGCGATGCAGCGCGCCGCCCCACGCCCCTCCGGATCGGGCTGCGTCAGGTGGAAGCCGTCGGAGGTGGCCGCGCCGCCGCGCAAGAGCGCGTGGACGCGCGCGCCGCGCCGCCGCGCGTCGGCGAGCCGCTCGAGGACGAGGACCGCGTAGCCCTCGCCGAGCAGCATTCCCTCGCGCCCCTTCTCGAACGGCGAGCAGCCGCCCGTCGAGAGCAGCAGCAGCGAGCCGAAGCCGGCGTGCGTGTACTCGCAGACCGGGTCGAAGCCGCCGGTCACGACGACGTCGGCGCGGCCGCGCCGCAGCCGGTCGAGCGCGAGCGCGACGCTCGCCGCGCCGGAGGCGCAGGCGTTCGAGACGACGAGCGAGAGGCCGCGCAGGTCGAAGCGGCGGCTCACGCGCTGCAGCGCCGCCTCGGCCGTCCACTCGGCGAGCCGCCGGTAGCGCGCGCGCTCCGGCCCGACGCGCGCCTCCTCGTGGACGAATTCGGCGGCCTGCAGCATCGCGACCAGCGTGCTGCCGAGCAGCAGCTCGCGGCGGTGCGGCGCGCAGGGGATCGCGGCGCCGCCCCCCTCCATGCCCGCGTCGCGCAGCGCCTGGTCGAGCGTGCCGATCAGGTGGCGCAGCGCGCGGTCGAGCTTGGGCGGTCCGAGGTCGACGCCGGGGAACGCCGCCTCCGGCGCGACCGCCTCGCCGCCGCGCCGGACCGCGTAGCGCGACGCGTCGAACGCGGTGAGCTCGGTGAAGGCCGGCTGCTCGCGCTCGAGCGCCGCGAGCGTTGCCGCCGGCCCGACGCCGAGCGCGGAGACGATGCCGATCCCGGTGACCGCGACCTCTTCGCGCATCGGAGGGTCAGGACGCCGACGCGGCATCGTCGGGCGCGCCGGCCGGCTCGGGCGGGCGCGCCCCCGGCCGGCGCGTGCACAGGCCGAGTCGCTCGCCGATCGCCCAGCGGTAGGCCCAGAGCAGGAAGGCGAAGAAGGCGACGCCGGCCCAGTTGCCGAGCCGCCACGACGCGCTCACCAGGACGGTGAGGAGCGTCGCGTAGAAGACGATCGTGAGCAGGAACGAGCTCACGAACTGCCGATCGACCCAGCGCGGGAGGCTCATGCGACCGCCTCCGTCGCGCGCTCCGACGCCGGCGGCGGCAGCTCGAGCTGCGCGCGCGGCCGCTCGACCACCGCGTCGAGGGCGTCGGAGAGCGTGCCGAACTGGAAGTGGCGCAGGAGTCCGCCGGCGTTGCGCGCGACGGCCGAACGGTTGAAGCCGTGCAGGAATCGCATGAACCGTCCGAGCGGCAGGCGCGGGTGCGCGTCGTCGAACTCCCACGGATGGATGTAGAGCATCCCGGGCACGCCGCGCTTCGCGAGCTGCTCGAAGAAATAGGCCGTGTACCAATAAGGAGAGGTGCGGAAGCCCATGCCGCCGGTGAAGGGCAGGTGCTCCCAGAAGAGGCGCATCGTCGTGACCGGGAAGACGCGCAGCGCGTGGCCGCGCGCGCCGCGCAGCTCCGGCGGCGCGGCGGGGTCGCTCCAGAGGAAGGGATCGACCTCGAGCCGCGCGCCCGAGATCCAGGAGAGCGGGCTCACGCTCGAATCGACCGTGAAGCCGAGCTTCGCCAGGATCGGGTAGGCCCACGCTCGACGCTCGAGGTCGATCGACCACTCGGGCGCGCGGTAGGCGGCGGGCGCGGCGCCGGTGATCTCCGTCATGAGATCGCGCGCGGCGCGGGCGTCGGCCTCGAACTCGGCCGACGTCATCTGGAACACCTTGCGGTGCCACATGCCGTGCGACGCGATCTCGTGGCCCGCGTCGCGCACGAGGCGGACGAGGTCGGGGTGGCGCTGCGCGACCCAGCCGAGGAAGAAGAAGGTCGCCTTGGCCGAATGGCGGTCGCACAGGTCGAGCACGCGCCGCACGGAGAGCTCGACGCGGCTCTCGAGCTCGTCCCACCGTTCGCGCGGGACGCTGCGCTCGATCCCGCAGACGTGGAACCACTCCTCGACGTCGACCGTCAGCGCGTTCAGCATCGCGCAGACGATACTCGCGGGCGCGGGCGCGAGGCGAGGCGGCGCAGCCCCGGATGGAGCAGGAGCGGCACGAAACCCAAGAGCTTCGCGACGACGGGCGCGGGGTCGGTCGCGGAGAGCGCCTCGTCCTCCACGCCTTCGGGCTGGCGCAGGAAGTGGCGCAGCGGGGGGCGCGGCCGCGCCTTCCACCAATGGAGCAGATCGGCCGGCAGCAGCGCGCGCGAGCGGCGGTCGGTCCGGTAGCTCGCGACGGTCGCCACCGTCTCCCCGCGCGCCAGCCGGACCAGCAGGGCGGGGAAGGAGACCCCCGCGATCTCCGCCTGGTGGAGCGACCCCCAGAAGCGCGGATTGCATTCGAGGAGCTTCAGCTCGCCGTCGCGCAGGTCGCGCTTCCACTCGAACATGGCGACCCCGACGAAGCCGAGGTCGGCGAGGAAGCCCGCGCAGCGCTGCACCAGGTCGTCGGCGCGCAGCGCCTCGCGCAGCGTCGACGAGCCGCCGCTCACCGGGTACTCGCGCAGGCGGCGGTGGGCGAAGCCGGCGACGAGACGCGGTCGTGTCCGCGGCGCATCGCGCCAGAGCAGGAGCGAGACGCCGATCGCCTCGCCCTCGCGCGGCAGCCTCTCCTGCAGGAGCGGCGTCGGGTCGAGCGCGAGCGCCTCGCGGCCGGCGCGCACGAGCTCGCGCTCGTTTTCGGCGTAGCTCACCCCGCGCGCGCCCGACGAGATGCGGCGCTTCACCACGACGGGGAAGCCGAGCTCGCGCGCGCACGCCTTCAGCTGCTCGAGGTCCTCGAAGGAGCGCGTGCGCGGCGTCGCGAAGCCGGCGCGCCGCGCGAAGTCGCCGAAGCGCGCCTTGTCGCGCAGCGTCTCGATGAAGGCGAGGTCGGCGAACGGGAGGGTGGCGCCGGCTCGCTCGAGCCGATCGCGCGCACGCAGCACGACGAGCAGCGTCTCCTCCTCCATCGCGAGCAGCACGACCGGGCCGCCCTCGCGCGCGCGCTCGTGCCCGATCTCCGACTCGAGCGTCGCGAGGAACCGCTCCGTCTGCCGCTGCGGGTCGCCGTGGACGAAGCGGCGGCGCACGGCGTTCGACCAGAGGGCGGGGGCGAGGTGCGTCTGCTCGCCGGCGACGACGCGCTCGCCGGCGGCGGCGAGCGCACGCACCGCGACCAGCGTCTTGGGCCAGAAGCCGTCGAGGACGAGGACGCTGCCGCGCGCGGTCACGCTGCGCCGCCTAGCGCTTCGTGCCGTACGAGGTCTTGGTGACGCCGGGCAGGTGGAGGCGCGCTCCGCTCGCGACTTCGAGCGCGTCCGAGAAGAGAGCCGCGCCGCGCGAGAGGAGCGTCGCCGCGAGCCCGCCGGCCGCCGTCCCGCCGAACGTGCGCGTCGCGACGTTCTCGAAGCCGGTCTCTTCGAGCGCCCGCTCCATCGTGGCCGGCGTGAAGTCGGAGAGGTGCCACGGCGCGTGGTAGAGGTCGTGGCGGATGGCGACGGCGTCGAGCAGCCGCGCCAGCGGAGTCGTGTGGGGCCAGCGCAGGAAGACGAGGCCGCCGGGCCGCAGCAGCCGCGCGACGGCATGCAGGAACGCGCGCGGATCGGCCAGGTGCTCCACCACATAGAAGGCGGCGACGACGTCGAAGGAGCCGGGCGCGAAGGGGAGGCGCTCGATCGGGAGGCCGTGCACGGCAAGTCCGAGGCGTTCCCGCCCATGTCGGCGGCCGTTCTCGGAGAGCTCGGCGCCCTCGACGTGGAGCCCGGCGCCGCGCGCGGCGTCGAGGAAGAAGCCGAAGCCGCTGCCGATTTCGAGCAGGTCGCGCGCCTGCGGCCGCAGCCGGCGGATCGCGCGGAGCGCGCGGCGGATGACCGGCCGCTGCTCGCGCTCCCACTGCGCGATCGCCGCGGCGTCGGTCGGCAGGTACTCCTGGTAGCTCTCGCCGAGGCGCGCCTCGTCGAGCCCCGTCTGGAGCGTGAGGAAGGCGCAGGCGCGGCAGCGCAGGACGCGGTGCTCGCCGCGCCGGCGCACCTCGTCGCAGCGGACGCCGCCGCACCAGCGGCAGACGGCGTCGGCGGCGAACGGCGCGGCGCCCTTGCCGGAGCGCACGCAGCCGCCGAGCAGCTTGACCGGCGCCGCCGCCGTCTTCACAGCGACCCTCCGTCCACGGCCAGCACCTGTCCGGTCACGTAGGTCGCGTCGGGGTCGAGCGCGAGCCAGCGGATCAGCGCCGAGACCTCGCGCCTCCGGCCGACCCGATTCAGCGCGACGCTCTGCAGCAGCGCCTCGCGCCGCGCCGCGTCGAGGCGGTCGTTGGCGGCCGAGTCGATCAGGCCCGGCGCGACGACGTTGACCAGGATGTTGAAGCGGGCGAGCTCGTGCGCGAGCGACTTGGCGAGGCCGGCGAGCCCCGCCTTCGACGCCGCGTAGTTCGACTGGCCCTTGAGGCCGCGCAGTCCCGACAGCGACGAGATCAGGACGATCCGGCCGGCGCGCGCCTTCATCATCGGCCGCGTCGCCGCCTTGCACGCGAAGAACGCCCCCTTCAGGTTGGTGTCGACGACGGTGTCCCACTCCAGCTCGGTCATGAAGCCGAGCAGGTTGTCCTTGAGGACCGCGGACATGTAGACCAGCGCGTCGAGCCGGCCGTGGCGCTCCGCCGCCGCGTCGACCGCGCGCTCGAGCGAGGCGAGCTCGGTCGCCTCGATCTCGATCGGCTCGACGCGCCCCGGACCGAGGCGCGCCGCGTCTTCGGCGAGCTCGGCGAGGCGGTCGCGCCGCGAGCGCCAGCCGGCGACCACCGTCGCCCCCTGCTGAGCGAGGTGCTCGCAGAGGTCGACGCCGAGGTCGGCCGAGGCGCCGACGACCAGGACCACCGGCGCGGACGGGCGCCCGCTCACTGCTTCCCGTCCTTCGCGCCGTCGCCCTTCGGCGCCTCTTCGCCCGACATGCGCACGACCTTGGTCCCGGCGGGCACGTCGAAGACGAGCTCCTTCGGGTCGACCTTCGCGTTCACCACGAAGTCGGTGACGGTGAACTTGAGCTCGTCGCCGTTGGTGCGCGCGAGCTTCCACTCCTTCATGGTGAGCGCGTCGTCGAGCAGGAACTCGATCGCGACGACCTCCTTCTTGAGCGCGTCGTCCTTGGGGGTCATGCGCAGGCGGTGGTCCTTGCTTTCCGCCTCGACCGGCAGCGCCTCGATCGCGTACTGCTGGCGGAGCGCCGCGAAGTCGCCGGTGAAGCCGGGGATGCCGCCTTTCCCGAAGCCCGCCGCCGACCCGCCCGCCGCGCCGAGCGCGTAGATCTCGAGCGTCTGGAACTCCCGGTGGTAGATGCGCGCCTCCTTGCCGTCGAAGGAGAGGAGGCTCGCGCTCGGCGTCTCGGTCGCCCAGAGGAGCTTGCGGTCGAGGTACTTGAGGGTCCCGCTCGAGACGAGCGGCCGCCGCATGAACGAGACGCGCTTCTCCTGGCGGAAGCGGCAGGTGAAGGAGCGCAGCTCGGCGACCGACTTCTGCCAGCGGTCGAGCAGGGCTTCGAGCTCGCTGCTGCTCGCCGCCGGGGCCGCCGCCTGGACGGCTCCCCCCTCCGGAAGCGCAACCGCCTTCGGCGTGGGCCCCGGGAGCGCGAGCGCGAGCGCCCCCATCGCGGCGCTTGCGACGACGGATTGGAGGAAGGGGGCCATTCGTGCAAAGTACCGCGCGCCCCGGGGAAAGTCCGCCCTGCTCGCGCCGTCGTACGTCCGCCGGTGCCCTCGGGAAGGAGTGCTTCGTGATGCCGAGCGTCGCGCTGCCCGCGCGATCCGCCGTGGGCTTCCTCGTCGTGCTCGCCGCCGCGCTCGCGGCGCGTCCCGCCGACCCGCCCGCCGCGCCCCCTTCGCCCACCGTCACGTGGAAGGCCGCGTTCATCGGCCCGCTCTCCGGCCCGCTCGCGGCGTCGGGGAAGGAGTCGCTCGAGGGGGTGAAGCTCGCGCTGTCGCTCCACGCCTCGCAATTCGGGGCGAAGCCGCCGGAGCTGCTCGAGCTCGACGACGGCGACGACGTGAAGAAGGCCGACACCGCGATCGTGAAGGCGCAGCAGGCGAAGGTCGACGTCGTCTTCGCGGCGGCGACCGGCGTCACGGTCGAGGCGCTGGTCGCGAAGGCGCGCACCAAGACCGGCCCGCTGCTCCTGCTGGTCGGGAGCGCGAGCCACGTCCCCTCCCCGCTCGCCGAGGACCCGGTGCTGAGCCTCGCCGCGTGGCCGGCCGACCACGCCACCGCGGTCATCGACTTCCTCGAGGTCCCCTGCCAGTCGAAGCAGCCGGCGCTGGTCGTCGAGGACACGCCGCGCGGCCGCGCGTTCGAGGCTGCGATCGTGCGCAGCCTGCCGGTCCGCATGCAGATCGCGGGCACGCTCTTCGTCAAGCCGCACGCGGCGCCCGCGAAGGACGCGCTCGCCGCGGCGCAGGCGGCCAAGGCCGACCGGCTGATCGTCTTCGGCGAGCCCGACCTCGTCGACGGCGTCGCCGACGGGATCGCGGCGCTCGCGTGGAAGGTGCCGCTCTTCCTCGACGACGGACTCGTCTCGGCGGCGGCGACGGCGCTGCACGACGGCCGCGCCTCGGACGGCTTCGCGCTGGTCGCGCTGCCGCGCTTCTGCATGAAGGCGCCCGACGCGCTGACCGCCGCGTGGCAGGCGAAGCATCCCGGCGCCGACGTGCCGCTGCGCACGCTCAAGGCCTACGCGATGGCGAAGGCGTTCGCCGACGTCGTGGTCCAGTTCCCGAAGCACGCGAAGAGAAACGAGCTGAACGAGGCGCTGCGCCTGCTGCCGTACGGCGACGAGGAGTCGGGGCGGCCGCTCTTCGACATGACCGGCCGTTCGGCGCGCACGCTCTGGCTGCCGCGCAAGCTCGGAGCGACGGGGACCGAAGCGGACGTGGCGAGCTACTACCTCGACCCCGACTTCGGCCCGCTGCTGCGCGCGCGGCCGCCCTCGCTCTACAAGGCGGAGCCGGGATCGCGCGTCGTCTGGCTCACGTTCGGCGACGCGAAGAGCAAGGCGCCGCGCTCCATCGAAGACGACCTCGTCAAGCTCGGGCTCATCACGAAGGGCTACGAGGCGCAGATGGACGAGTGGATCCTCGACGAACTGCTCGCGCGCGCCATGGCCAAGCTGAACCGCCTCTTCCTCAAGAACGAGGACGGGACCTTCATCCCGGGCGTCTCGTTCAACATCTCCTTCACCACGGAGAAGCCGAAGGACCTGAAGCCCGGCGAGTACTTCACGGCCGTCATCGCCGGCAACGATCCCGAGACGGGCGGCCGGGCGTGGCCCGGGGAGGGGCGCTGCGAGATCTACTCCACTTTCATGCAGCGGACGATCTTCCAGAAGGACGCGCTCGCGCCCCCGCTGAAGAGCGAGGATCGGCGCTATTTCACGGGCGCCTACTTGTGGGGATCGGACTCGACGGAGAACCTGCGCTCGAAGACGATCCGCAGCCTGCTCGACGGCTACGCCGGCAGCTTCGCCCTGACCGGCGCGCACGAGATCGGGCACCTCTGCGGGCTCGGCCACGACACCGACGATCCGCGCTCGCTCATGAACGTCGTCGAGGGCGCAGGCCTGCGTGAGACGTCGGCCTGCTGGATCCCCGCTCACGTGAAGACGCTCGAGAAGTTCCTGGGACGCTACGAGCCGCCGAAGGAGAAGCGCCGGCCGTAGCACCCGACTCCGGGGGGAGTGGCGTCATGAAGCGGTTCGCGCCTTTCGTCCTGGTCTTCGCGGCGAGCGCGTCGTTCGCGCCGCCGGCGCGCGCGCAGTTCGTGATCGGCGACCTCTACGTCGCCGACTCCAACGGCAACCTGGTCCATCGCATCGAGCCGGGCAGCTGGAACGTCACGACGTTCGCGGACTCCGGCGACGGCTTGAACATCCCCTCCGCCACGCTGCTCACGCCGGCCGGGACGCTGCTCTGCAGCAGCTACTACAACGCCAAGGTCTACGAATTCGACTCGCTCGGGAACGGGACGGTCCTCTACGACGGTTCGACCGGTCTGGTCGGTCCCTTCGGCGAGAACGGGCTCGCGTTCGACGCGGCCGGAGACCTCTACGTCTCCGACTACGCCGGGCAGATGATCCTGCGCTACCCCGCCGGCGGCGGCAGCTCGACCGTCTTCGCCGACGCGGGCGACGGGATCGTCAATCCGGACGGCCTCGCGTTCGCCGCGAACGGCGACCTCTACGTCGCCAACCGCGGCTCCTACAAGGTGCTGAGGATCGATCCGGCGGGGACGGCGACGACCTTCGACACGCTCCCCGGCGACCCCTACTCGATCGCGATCCGCGGCAACGGCGACATCTACGTCGCGACCGTGGGGATTCCCAAGATCTACCGCTACCTCGGTGGCGACGTGGCGCAGCGCACGACGCTCGCGACCTTCAGCAACAACTCCGGGAATCCTTCGATCCAGCTGTCGATCGACGGCACGAAGCTCTACTTCACTTCAGGCGGGACCGGCAACCTCTTCGAGGTCGACGCCGACACCGGCGCGAACACGGAGGTGATCCTCGCCGGCACTCTCGGGAACGCCATCGCGATCACCGTGATCGGCGCCGGCCACAGCGCGAGCTGGGCGAACTACGGCTCCGGCCTCGCCGGCACCCACGGCGTCCCGTTCTTCACGTCGCAGAACGACCCCATCCTCGGCAGCACGATCACCCTCGACCTCGGCAACTCCCTGGGCCTGCCGACGTCGGGGCTCCTGATCCTCGGCTTCCAGCAGGCGAGCCTGCACACGGGGCTGGGCGGCGACTTGCTCCTGATCCCGGCGCTGCTCGTCCCGATCAGCTTCTCGTACGGCGCCAACTCCTACACCGGGACGCTGCCGAGCGATCCGGCCTACAACGGCTTCGAGCTCGACCTGCAGGCAGTGGAAGCCGACCCGGGTGCCGTCGAAGGCTTCTCGTTCACGCAGGGGCTGCAGCTCCTGCTCGGCTGGTGAGGAGGCGCGCCATGCCGCGCAACCTGCCGATCGCCGTCGCGCTGCTCGCCGTCGCGTCGCTCGCCGCGCCGGCGCGCGCGCAGTTCGTGCCGGGCGACCTGTACGTCAGCGACGGCTGGAACCACCACATCTATCGCGTCGAGCCCGGCAAGTGGAAGGTCACGACGTTCGCGGATGCGAGCGACGGCCTGGACGGCCCCTCCGGCCTGCTGTTCTCGCGGCAAGGGACGCTGCTCTGCAGCAGCTTCTACAACTCCGAGATCCTCGAGTTCGACTCGCAAGGGAACGGGTCGGTCCTCTACGACAGCTCGGACGGGTTGGTCGGCCCCTTCGGCGAGAACGGCCTCGCTTACGACGCGGCCGGCGACCTCTACGTCTCGGATTACGTCGCGCAGAATATCCTGCGCTTCCCTGCCGGGGGCGGCGCCGCGACCGTCTTCGCCGACTCCGCTGACGGGATCTACTACCCCGACGGGCTCGCGTTCGCCGCGAACGGCGACCTCTACGTCGCCAATCGCAACACTTACACAGTGCTGAAGATCGACGCGACGGGCTCCGCCAGCGTCTTCGACACGCTGCCCGACGATCCCTATGGCATCGTGATCCGCGGCAACAGCGACATCTACGTCGCAACTTACACGACCCCCTCGATCTACCGCTATCCCGGCGGCGACCCCGCGCAGCGCTACGTCCTCGCGACGATGACGGCGGGCGGGAATCCCGGGATGGCGCTGTCGCTCGACGAGACGTCCCTCTACTACACGTCGAACGGCTCGGGCAGCCTCACCGTGATCGACGCCGACAGCGGCGCGAAGACCGAGGTCATCGGGAAGAACGGACTGCCCGGCGCCCTCGCGATCGCGGTGATCCCGCAGAGCGCGAAATGGTCGAACTACGGAAACGGCCTCGCGGGCACGCACGGCGTCCCGTCCTTCACGTCGCGGAACGACCCGATCCTCGGCAGCACGATCACCCTCGACCTCGCCAACTCCTACGGCCAGCCGACCTCGGGCCTGATCGCGCTCGGCTTCCAGCAGGCGAGCCTGCACACCGGGCTCGGCAGTGATCTCTTGGTGATCCCCGCCCTCCTCGTCCCGATCACCTTCTCTTTCGGCGCCGACTCGTTCCCCTGGTCGATCCCGGACGACCCGGCGCTGTTCGGGCTCGAGCTCGACCTCCAGGCGGTCGAGGCCGATCCGGGCGCGGTGAAGGGCGTCTCGTTCACGCAAGGGCTGCAGCTCCTGCTCGGCTCGTGAGGAGTCCTGCCATGTCGCGGATCGCTCCGATCGTCCTCGCAGTGGTCGGCTTCGCGTCGCTCGCCGCGCCGGTGCGCGCGCAGTTCGTGGACGGGGACCTCTACGTCAGCGGCTACGGGAGCGCGATCTATCGCGTCGAGCCGGGCAGCTGGAACGTCACGCCCTTCGCCGACGCCAGCGACGGGCTGAACGGCGTCTCGGCGAGCGTGCTCTCGCCGGCCGGGACGCTCCTCTGCAGCAACTACTCGAATTCGACGGTGCTGGAGTTCGATTCCGCTGGGAACGGTGCGGTCCTCTACGACTCCGCCGACGGGTTGAACGGCCCCTTCGGCGAAAGCGGCCTCGCGTACGACGCCAACGGCGACCTCTACGTCTCGAACTTCGGGGCGGGCCAGATCCTGCGCCTCCCCGCCGGCGGCGGCGGCTCCTCCGTCTTCGCCGACGGCGCGGACGGGATCTTCTATCCCGACGGTCTCGCCTTCGCGGCCAACGGCGACCTCTACGTCGCCAATCGCGGCTCCAACGACGTGTTGAAGATCGATCCGGCGGGCAACGCGACCTTGTTCGACTCGCTCCCCGCCGAGCCCTACTCGATCGTGATCCGCGGCAACGGCGACATCTACGTCGCGACCTACATCGTCCCGTCGATCTACCGCTATCCCGGTGGCGACCCCGCGCAGCGCACGCTGCTCCTCGACACTCCGGGCAATTCGAGCAATCCGGCGATCCAGCTCTCGCTCGACGAGACGAAGCTCTACTTCACGTCGTACGCGTCCGGCAACCTGATCGAGGTCGACGCCGAAGACGGGTCGTGGACGGAGGTGGTTCCGGTCGGCGGCCTCCCGGGCGGGCTCGCGATCACGGTCATCGGCAGGCGCCACTCCGCGAGCTGGGAGAACTACGGGAGCGGCGTGCCCGGCACGCACGGCGTCCCGTTCTTCACCTCGCAGAACGACCCGATCCTCAGCACGACGATCACCCTCGACCTCGGCAACTCCTACGGACAGCCGACGTCGGGAGTCCTGGTCCTCGGCTTCCCGCGCGCGAGCCTCCACACCGGGCTCGGCGGCGACCTGCTCCTGATCCCGGTGCTCCTCGTCCCGATCTCCTTCTTGTTCGGCGCCAACTCCTTCACGGGCACGCTCCCGAGCGACCCGGCGCTGCTCGGCTTCGCGCTCGACCTGCAGGCGGTCGAGGCCGACCCCGGCGCGGTGAAGGGCTTCTCGTTCACGCAGGGGCTCGAGCTCGTGCTCGGTTTCTAGGTCCGCTTCGCCGGAGGTGCGCACCATGCGTCCGTTCGCGCCGATCGTCCTCGCCTGCGTCGACATCGCGGCGCTCGCGGCGCCGGTGCGCGCGCAGTTCGTGGACGGGGAGCTCTACGTCAGCAACTACTCGGCCGGCAACCTGAGCACGATCTATCGGGTCGACCCGGCGACGTGGACCGTCACGACGTTCGCCGACGGGAGCGACGGACTGAGCGGCCTCTCGGCCAGCGTGCTCTCCCCGGCGGGCACGCTCCTCTGCAGCAACCACTCGAACTCGACGGTGCTGGAGTTCGATTCCGCCGGGAACGGCTCGCTCCTCTACGACTCCTCCGACGGGTTGAACGGCCCCTTCGGCGAGAACGGCCTGGTGTACGACGCGAACGGCGACCTCTACGTCTCGAACTTCGCGTCGAGCCAGATCCTGCGCTTCCCCGCCGGCGGCGGCTCCTCCGTCTTCGCCGACAGCGCGGACGGGATCGTCTATCCCGACGGGCTCGCCTTCGCGGCCAACGGCGACCTCTACGTCGCCAACCGCGCTGCTTTCAACGTCTTGAAGTTCGACCCGTCGGGCAACGCGACCGTCTTCGACACGCTGCCCGCGGACCCCTACTCGATTGCGATCCGAAGCAACGGCGACATCTACGTCGCGACGTTCACCGTCCCGTCGATCTACCGCTACCCGGGCGGCGACGTCGCCCAGCGCGTGCTGCTCGCCGACTTCCCGAACAACAAGGGCAATCCCGCGATCCAGTTCTCGCTCGACGAGTCGATCCTCTACTTCACCTCCACTGGGACCGGCAACCTGATCGAGGTCGACCCCGACACCGGCGCGCAGAACGAGGTGATCGTCGCCGGCACGCTCGGCACCGCGGTCGCGATCACGGTCATCGGCCCGCGCCACTCCGCGAGCTGGGAGAACTACGGCGCCGGCCTGCCCGGCACGCACGGCGTCCCGTTCTTCACTTCGCAGAACGACCCGATCCTCGGCACGACGATCACCCTCGACCTCGGCAACTCCTACGGACAGCCGACGTCGGGCATCCTGGTCCTCGGCTTCCCGCGCGCGAGCCTCCACACCGGGCTCGGCGGCGACCTGCTCCTGATCCCGGTGCTCCTCGTCCCGATCTCCTTCTCGTTCGGCGCCAACTCCTTCACGGGCACGCTCCCGAGCGACCCGGCGCTGCTCGGCTTCGCGCTCGACCTGCAGGCGGTCGAGGCCGACCCCGGTGCGGTGAAGGGCTTCTCGTTCACGCAGGGGCTCGAGCTCGTGCTCGGCTTCTAGGACCGCTTCGCCGGAGGTGCGCACCATGCGTCCGTTCGCGCCGATCGTCCTCGCCTGCGTCGGCGTCGCGGCGCTCGCGGCGCCGGTGCGCGCGCAGTTCCAGCAAGGCGACTTCTACGTCACCGGCGTTCCGAGCACGATCTACCGCGTCGACCCGAACACCTGGAGCTCGACGGTCTTCGCCGACGCGGGCGACGGGCTGGGCTGGGTCTCGGCGCTCGCCTTCACGCCGGACGGCACGAGCCTGCTCAGCAGCGACTGGCAGAACGCCAAGGTCTTCGAGTTCGACGCGAGCGGGACCGGGACCGTGCTCTACGACAGCTCGGACGGACTCAAGGGTCCGTTCGGCGAGAACGGCCTCCTCTACGACTTGAACGGCGACCTCTTCCTCTCGGAATACGCGGCGCGCCAGATCCTGCGCTTCCCGGCCGGCGGCGGGGCGGCGACGGTCTTCGCCGACTCGGGCGACGGCATCGGCAACCCCGACGGTCTCGCGTTCGTGGCGAACGGCGACCTGCTCGTCGCCAATCGCACGAAATACAACGTGCTCCGCATCGACCCGTCGGGGAACGCGACCGTCTTCGACACGCTGCCCGACGATGCCTACACGATCGTGGTGCGCGGCAACGGAGACGTCTTCGTCGCGACCTTCAACAACCACGACATCTACCGCTATCCCGGCGGTGACCCGGCGCAGCGCGCCCTTTTCCTCTCCTTCCCGAACAACAGCGGGAATCCGGTGCTGCAGCTGAGCCTCGACGAGACGAAGCTCTACTTCTCGTCGCACGTCACCGGGAACCTGGTCGAGATCGACGCCGACAGCGCGGCCTGGACCGAGGTCATCCCGGCCGGCGGTCTCCCGGGCGCGACCGGCATCGCGATCGTCGGCGCGCACCACACCGCGAGCTGGTCCAACTACGGCACCGGCCTGTCCGGCACGCACGGCGTGCCGTTCTTCACCTCGCAGCAGGACCCGGTGCTCGGCACGACGATCACCCTCGACCTCGGCAACTCCTACGGCCAGCCGACCTCGGGCCTGATCGCGCTCGGCTTCCAGCAGGCGAGCCTGCACACGGGGCTCGGCAGCGACCTGCTGCTGATCCCCGCCCTCCTCGTTCCGATCACCTTCTCCTACGGCTCCGACTCCTTCCCCTGGTCGATCCCGAACGACCCGGCGCTCTTCGGATTCGAGATCGACCTTCAGGCGGTCGAGGTCGACCCCGGCGCGGTGAAGGGTGTTTCGTTCACGCAGGGGCTGCAGCTCGTGCTCGGCTTCTGAGCCGGAGCGGCGGAATGAAGCTCGCCAGCCTTCGTTCCGACCGCCCCAGGAACTCCCTTTCCCCTTCCCGGTCGACGCGCGCCCCCATTTCCCGGGAGGTCCGCCCATGGGTGCGTCGCTGCTCGCCCTGCACGCCCTGTTCGCCTCGAGTCTCACGTTCCAGGGAGGCGACGCGCGCGCGCCGATCGCGCCGATGACTCCCGCTCCGAAGACGGCCGCCGACGCGGTCAACGCCTTCGCGGCCGACCTGCTGCGCGAGGCCGCCGGCCAGCGCGGCAACTTCTTCGCCTCGCCGCTCTCCCTCGAGCTCGCGCTCGCGATGACGCGCGCGGGCGCGCGCGGCGAGACGGCGAAGCAGATGGACGCGGTGCTCCACCTTCCCGCGGTGGCGCCGAAGGCGTTCCGCGAGGCGACGAAGAAGCTGGCGGAGAACGTGCTCGAGCGGCGGTCGCGCCGCGCGCGCGGCGACGGGGAGGGCGCCGACGCGTTCGGGTACGAGCTCTCGGTCGCCAACGGCCTCTTCGTCCAGAAGGACTGGACCTTCGAGCTCGCCTTCCGGAACACGGCGATCCAGGACTACGGCGCCGACTGCCGCGAGGTCGACTTCGCGAACACCTCCGCCGCGCGCGCCGCCATCAACGGCTGGGTCGACGAAAAGACCGCGCACAAGATCCAGGACATCGTGCCGCCCGACCTGCCGCAGCCCGACACGCGCATGGCGCTCGTGAACGCGATCCACTTCAAGGCGGCGTGGAACGACCCGTTCTCCGAGAAGGCGACGGCCGACGCGCCCTTCACCGTGGAGCCGGGCCGCGACGTGACGGTCCGGATGATGGCGGCGACGCGCTCGTACGCGCTGCGCGACGACGCCGAGGCGCAGGTGGTCGAGCTCCCCTACCGCGACCGGATGGCGTCGATGGTGATCGTGCTGCCCAAGGCGCGCGACGGGCTCGACGCGCTGGTCGCCTCGCTCACGCCGGCGCGCCTCGCCGAGCTGACCGCGCGCGGCCAGCCGGTCCGCGTCGCGCTGAAGCTCCCCAAGTTCACGTTCACGACCGCCTTCGAGGCGACGCCGCTGCTGCGGCGGCTCGGGATGGTCGACCCCTGCGACCCGGTCGCGGCCGACTTCTCGGGGATCACGCTCTCGAAGAAGGACCGGCCGTTCATCGGCCAGGTGCTGCACAAGGCGTTCGTGGCGGTCGACGAGAAGGGGACCGAGGCGGCCGCAGCGACCGTCGTGCTGGTGCGGGCGGGCTCGGAGGCGAAACCCGAGGACCCGGTGGTCGTGACCGTCGACCACCCGTTCCTCTTCTTCATCCGCCACGAAGGGACGGGGCAGCTCCTCTTCGCGGGTCGCGTCGACGACCCTACGGCGAAGTAGGCGACCTTACGGCGAAGCAGGCGCCTCGGCGGGAACGTCGGACTTCGGCGCCGCGAGCTTGTACGCCTCGACCGTCGCGATGCCGTAGAAGAGCAGGTCCATCGGCTGGAAGGTGGCCTTCATCAGGTCGGCGGTCGCGGCGGCGTCGAGCGAGCCGAGCACCTGGAAGTAGGGCACGTGCGTGAAGCTCGCGATGTAGGCGACCGTCGCGAGGAGGTTGCCGGCGAGGCAGCCGAGCAGCGCGAGCGCGGCGGCAGGGATACGCAGGCGCTCGCCCGCGCCGCGACCGGCGCGCCGCATCGCGACGCCGACGCCGGCCCCCACGCCGATCGCCATCCAGCCGATCTGCAGGTCGGTCGCGAAGGTGACCGCCGCCCAGACGGCGGCGCCGACCGCCGCGACCGCGGCGCCGACGGCCACCGCCGCACCGAAGCGCGGCTCGCCTTGTTCGGACGGCATCGCGTCGATCGGACGCATCGCCGGCGCGGACGCGGGCGCCGCGACGGGTCGGGAAGCGGGCGGAGGGGCGATTCGGAAGTCGGGCATGGGAACCTCTCGTGCCGGGGCCTCCGTTCCCTTTCGAACGGAGGGCGCGACCGGCCTCGGCCCGATCTCCCCTTCCGATCGAGAAGCTTTTCCCGAACGGCCGCCCCTCCTCCCGGGTCCCCGTGCATGATCCTCCCCCTTCCATGTTCATCCACTGGAGAGTGCACCGGGTCGAAGAGGTCGTCGGCTCGGTCGCCGACTTCTGCCCGATCTGTCGCGCGCTGCGGGCGTTCCGCTTCGTCAAGGTCGAGCGCGTCTCGGAGATCCTCTTCGTCCCCTTGAGCCGGACGGCGCTCGGCCGGTTCGTCCGCTGCCTCGCGTGCGGAGCGACGCTCGCGGCCGACGACTCGCAGTACGCAGCCTTCGCCGGCGCGAAGGAGGACGACCTCGAGACGCTGATCGCGACGACGCGCCCCGGACTGCGCGCGGAGCGGGCGGAGCGGCTCGCGCTGGAAGAGAGGCTCCGCCGCTCCCCCGACGGACTCGCGCCCGCGCAGCGCGCGGACCTCCTCTTCGAGCCGTTCGAGGCGCTCGAGGCGATGGTGCGCAGCCGCCTGAAGGAGGGGATCCGCTTCGACGCCTATTCGGGGCTCGGCTGCGGTGGCGCCGTGGCTGCGCTGGTCGCGGGACCCTGGATGGCGCGCAAGCTGCCGGCACCGTGGCAGTGGCTGGTCGGCCCGGTGCTCGGCCTCGCCATCGCGCTCGGCGCCTACACGCTCTTCGAGTTCTTCCGGAACCCCGGCCGCGCCGCCGGCAAGCGCGTCCTTCCGCTGCTCGCGCGCGCACTCGCGCCGCTGCAACCGCTGCAGGAGGAGCTCGCGCTCTGCATCTACCACTGCCGCAACGAGCGCTGGAAGATCGGCCGCCTGGTCCGGATCGGCCGGCTCCGGGCCGAATTGCAGGCCGTCAGCGCTGCTCCGCCCCGATCCTCCCCAAGAGACGCAGCAGCCCGTCCAGGATCGTGAAGGGATGCGGCGGGCAGCCGGGGATGTGGAGGTCGACCGGCAGCAGGGCGGCGGCTCCGTTCAGGACCTCGGGGTGGTCGACGAAGGGGCCGCCGGAGATGGCGCAGGCGCCGAGCGCGACGACGAGCTTGGGCTGCGGCACGGCGTCCCACGTCTTCTTGACGGCGAGCTCCATGTTGCGCGTGAGCGGGCCGGTGAGAAGGAGGCCGTCGGCGTGGCGCGGCGACGCGACGAAGCGGATGCCGAAGCGCGCAAGGTCGAAGACGACGGTGGAGAGCACGGCGACCTCGGACTCGCAGCCGTTGCAGCCGCCGGCGCTCACGACGCGGAGCTGCAGCGAGCGGCCGAAGACCCGGCGCGCCTGCGCGTCGAGCGCGGCGGCGAGCTTCGGCCCGCGCCCGTCGGAGACCTCGAGGTCCGCGCGCGCACGCGTCGCCATGCGCCACTCCCGCGTGTAGGCGATCGCCCCCTCCGGGCACGCCTGCACGCAGTCGTTGCAGAAGAGGCAGCGGCCGAGGTCGAGCGAGAGGCGCGGCGCATTCGAAAGGCCGCCTTCGGCGGGGCCGCCGCCCGCGGCCGGCTCGCCCTTCACCGTGATCGCGGCGGTCGGGCACGCCTCGACGCAGTCGCGGCAGCCGGCGCGGCACTTCGTCGAGTCGACGACCGGCAGGCCGCGGAAGCGGTCGGGCAGCGCCGGCTCCTCTGCCGGGAAGGCGCCGGTCCGGTGGCCCTGCTTCAGCCGTTCGAGGAGGATCCGCAGCATCGTGCGTCAGCGCCTCACAGGTCGTGGCCGC
>Ga0105347_1000207_pt1 | contig 29551 bp, 41 predicted proteins | sample EasRivMeERMLT890_FD_89677 | JGI IMG/M metagenome (GOLD analysis project Ga0105347, IMG submission 89677) | Soil microbial communities from meander-bound floodplain in the East River, Colorado, USA - East River MetaG ERMLT890 | ecosystem: Environmental > Terrestrial > Soil > Floodplain | place... | reverse complement strand
CTTCCCAAGGAGGTTTGAGTGACAACCATCCTCGTGACGAAGGACGACAAAGGGAAGCTGGTTGGTGCAGGCGAGAAGAACCGCAAGGCATACGCCAGGTTCAAGAAGATGCTGGACGAGTTGGAGCCGGGAGAGATATTCACGATCAATCACTGGTTTCCGCGCCACGGGAAATTTCACCGGTTGCACTTTGCCATGCTAGCGTCCGTGTACGACTCGCAGGAGCAATTTGACGACCCCGATGAATTGCGGATGTGGGTGCAGGTGGGCGCCGGGCATGTGCGCTTCGTGCCTGGTCCTACTGGTCGCATGGTTGCCCTGCCCGAGTCGATCGCCTGGCGGAAGATGGACGACGAGGAGTTCAAGGCGCACCACGAAAAGGTAAAAAAATTCCTTCGGACCACCCAGGCCACACGCTTCTTGTGGCCAACCGTTGACGACCAATCTGGCGCTGACGGGATGGCGCGGATTCTCGATGAGTTCGAGCAGGAGCAGTCGTAACAAGGGACATATCAATGCCGGCTAAGAGACACGGCCAGACAGAGACAAAGCTCTACAAGATTTGGTGCGGCATGCTGACTCGCTGCACCAACTCGAAACGTCGGAACTATAAATGGTACGGCGCGAGAGGAATTAAGGTCTGTGACAGGTGGAAGGTGTTCGAACATTTCCGCGATGACATGGGCGAGCCGCCGCGCGGCGCAACGCTGGACCGGAAGGAGCGAGACGGAAACTACGAGCCGAACAATTGTCGATGGGCAAGCAATCAGGTTCAGCACAACAACAGAAGCAACAACCGGAGAATAGTGGTTAACGGCGAGTCTATCACCGTCGCCGAGTCGGCCCGAGCGTCTGACGTGTCGTATACGACCATCGTTGCCAGGCTCAATCGTGGCTGGAGCGGAGACGAAGCTGTTTCGAGGCCGGCCGATGGTCGGTTCGATCGGAGAGGGAAGCCATGACGCACAGAAATCGAAAACTGTTGGATTTATGTCACGAGGCACCTTGCATGTTGCGGCTTGGGGTGGTGGGCTGCGGGAATCATCCGTCCGTTCCGGCGCACTCCGACATGCTGAGACACGGGCGAGGGAGCGGCCACAAAAGCCACGACTGTATGGCCGTTCCGGGTTGCCCGGAGTGTCACGCCAAATTCACGCGCGCTGGTTTAGGGCGTGATGGCTACGAACTCGCCTGGCTTACGGCTCATGAGGCGTGGACGCTGTGGCTATGGGTCAACGGCAAGGTGAGGCTCGCGTGAGGATCGGCAAAGAATCCGCGTCGCCGCAGCCAGCTCCTGGAAAGAGGGCAACTCATGTCGTCACCGCGAGAATGGCGACAACGGTGGCTGCGTCGGCTGCGGCTTAATTCGGATCATTGCTTGAAATTGGATTCCAGGAGGAATGATGGGTGCTGTCAGCCTGATCCGCTCGGCGCTGCAAACCGGCGTCACGTTGAAGCACGAGGCGCGCAAGCTCATGCCGGTTGATGCGTTGCATGCTCTCGCGGTGGTGCCGAAGCAGTCCTCAGTGCTGATACATGCCCGGTTCGGCCAGGACAACTTGCCTGCGCTTCGGGCGGTGGTCCTGCAGATTACGATGGAGATATTCGCGCAACGGGATTGGAAGCTGCCGGAACGGCGCAAGTTTACGCGAGCGCAGACGTTGGGCTTCTTCGTCGAGCAGGTGTGGCGCGAATACCTAGGAGAGCCCTGCCGGAGTTGCACGGGGCATGGTTACGTCGGTCGAAAGTACGACACTATCCGGCACCGGCTCGGGTCCTGCGAGACCTGCCAGGGTCGCGGCTTCGTGATGTGGCAGACGAAATCAATGTCGGTCAAGACACGCACGACGTTGGCAATACGCAAGCCGTGCGGGACCTGTCGAGGGAAACGGCTGGTGGAGATCTCGGAGGAAGTGAAAGCACGGCGGCTGAAAGCGTGCCCGGCGTGTCGGGGTTCCGGCGCGATACGGGCATCGGTGCGAGCTCGAGCGCGCGCGCTTCATTACGGTCACAGCCAAGTGCATGCGGTATGGCAGCAACGGTTCCGCACCGTGCTCGCCGTGCTGCGGGAGAAGGAACTCGACGGGCTCATCATCTGCCGGGAGTATCTGTTCGGAAATTGACAATTAGACCGGACACTAATAGACTATTTTCCACAATTTCGAGCCTATTCCCTGAGCCCGCGCGAGTCGCGGGCTTTTTCATTTCCCTCATACACCGCGTGAGCCCCTGGCCGGGTTATGAGGGGGCGGGTGAACGTAGCGCGCCGGCCGCTGCACCTTGACGATAAACCCGCCCCCGAAGTATTCCAGCAATCCCCACCGGGGGACCTCCTGCCCCCGGTCCAAAGGCCCCTCGCCGGAGTGGCCTTTTTCAACCCGGCAGCGATGCCGGGTTTTTATTTGACGAGCCCGCTCGCCAGCGTGGCTGATTCGCATGTTCAAACCAAGGAAATACCTGTGTCCGACGCCGGAGTGCGGCATGCCGATGGTTGAGCGTGGCGGTCCGCGGCTGGATTATCCCGAGCCGCCGTGGTGCCCTGTCTGCAAGATTCCACCGGAGCAACAACCGAAGGAGAAGAAAGATGGCAAACACGATCCTGAGTAGCGGCTACCGGGTTCTGCTCGCAGCACTGCTGCTGTTCTGCTCTCTCCCCGCATCTGCCGCCTGGGTCACTGACGCCAAGACCTCACGACAATATACGGTTCCGCTCGGAACTCCGTGCGCGGACGCCGAGGTCGACAAGAGTGCTACCGGCGCCGTGCGCTATCGCAACGTGGAGGTTAAGCCCGGAGTCGCAGTCCCCTTCCGTTGTAAGCAGGCTGCCAGCCCTCCGGGAGTGACGCCCGCCGGCTATGCCGTAAAGGCGGGGAAGATCTTCGACGCCGCGGGCCAGGAGGTTCATCTCCGTGGTATCAGCCATCACGGCTTCAACGGCAGCGGCCTGCAGCCACAGAACCTGTGGAATCAGAACTGGCAGAAGCAGATCGCGCACATGAAGGAGCTTGGCTTCAGCGCCATTCGCCTGCCGTTCGTGCCGGACACGCTCTACGCGCCCGCCTCAGCTCGCGAGTATGTTGACGCCAGGCTGAACCCGGACGTCGCAGGTCTGACCCCGCTGCAATTCCTCGATCGCTGGATGGAGGAAGCCGATCGGCAGGGCATGTATATCCTGCTCGACTTCCATTCGGTTTCCAAGAAAAGCCAATACTTCCACCCGTTCGTCACCGATCCGAATGACTACGGTGCGGGGAAATGGGTGGAGACTTACAACCGGCAGCCTTATACCTCGGCTGATTGGGTTCGTGATCTCAAGTTCGTGGCGACTCGATACGCGAAGCTCAAGCACTTCATCGGCATCGACGTTTTCAACGAGCCGCGCGATCGCATACGGTGGACGACGACCGACCCGGCGCTCGCCGGGTGGAAGCCGCTGGTTGAGACTGCGGCATCGGCCATCCTCGCGGCGAACCCGAACCTGCTGATATTTGTTCAGGGAATCACCGCGAACTTTGACGGCAAGGAAAAGCAGCTCCCGTTGAATTGGGGCGAGAACCTTCAGCCGCAGGCTTACGCTCCGCTTAACATCCCGGCCTCGAAGCTGGTGTTTGCTCCGCATTCCTATGGCCCGGACGTGTTCGTGAAGTCCTCTTTTAGTGCTTCCAACTACCCCGCGAACCTCGCTGCGGACTGGGAGACCCTGTTCGGCTTCCTCAGCCCGCAGCACGCTGTAGTGCCCGGAGAGTGGGGCGGGCGCTATGGAGTCGGCGGCGCCGGCGTTAACGATGTGAAGTGGCAGGATGCGTTCGTAGCATGGATGATCAGCAAGGGCATCAGAAATTCTTTCTACTGGTGTTACGTGAATAGTGGAGACACCGGTGCCATCGTCAACGATGACCTGACGGTGCGCGATGACAAGATGAAGCTCTTGCGGAGGCATTGGGGGATGTGATGAAGGACGATAAGGACAAGGCCATTCCGTCTGGATTGGCGATAGACGCAAGAGGAGGGCCGACCGTTGACCCGACCGCTAACGTCATCGCGCTCGTCAGTGCGGAGAAGGAACGTTCTGACGACCTGCGCGAATGGGAAATCAAATACTTCGATTCAGTGACGGGGCACTTGAAGGAGATCGCCACTCTGCGTGCCGAGCACGCTAAAGAACTGCGCTCCAATGACATAGCGATGCAGGCGAACATTCGGCAAGTGGACATCACAAACCAAAACGGCGCCGCGCAGCAGATTCAGACCGCGATCCAGACGCTCGCAAAGACCAACGAAGATACGCGAAGGACGCTCGCGGATGCGATGGCCGTCCGCGACACACGCTACGATGAGCGGCTGCGGATTCTTGAGAGTGGCGCCAGTGTTGGCAAAGGCAAGGAGCAGGTATCTGATCCGGCACTCGAAAAGCTCACTGAGGTTGTCTCTACTCTGGCAAAGAATCAAACCAATACCTCTGGACGCGACCAAGGGTTTGGCCTCGCGTGGCAGGTTATCGTCGCTGTCGCCGGCCTGTTGATCGCCGCAGCGGTTTACTTCAAGTGAGGGCCAGATGAATCCCGATATCTCAAGCGGCATACGGTCTTTTCTGAAGCTCGTCGGCAGCGCGCTTGCCACCTATGGCGCGATCGATGCAGCGGACGTGGCGACCCTCGTCAACGTCGCAGAGATTTTCTTCGGTGCGGCTTTCGCCCTGGGTGGCATCATCTGGTCGATCTGGTCGAAGCGGCCCAAGAGCGAGGAAGCGAAGCAGGTGGCGGCGGCGGTGATCGTTGCAGACGTTCCATTCCAGAGAGAGTTGAGCGCGGCAGCCGCTGTGGTTACTGATTCGAAGAAGTGAAAGGAGAAGCATATGGGACTCGGACCAGCGTTTTGGGTACTGATTCTGATTTGGCTTGCCGTGTATGGGTTTTGGGCGGCAGATTGGGCCGATCGTAAATCAATCGGCAACAGCGGATTCTTTTTTATCCTGCTGATCCTGCTCGGCTGGAAGGTGTTTGGCGCTCCGCTACACTCGTAAGGCTGCGCTGAAATGCACTGCTCAGACAAGGGCATCGACCTGATCAAGTCCTACGAAGGTCTGCGGCTGCACTCCTACGACGACGGCGGCGGCGTGTGGACAATTGGGTACGGTTCCACGAGCGGAGTCACACCCGGCATGACGATAGACGAGGCCGAGGCAACGCGGCTCCTCAAGTCCGACCTGATGACGGCGGAGCAATGCGTAGATGAGGCGGTCGAGGTCGAGGTCACGCAGAACCAGTTCGACGCGCTGGTGAGCTTCGTGTTCAATGTCGGGTGCAGGGCGTTTCAGAATTCAACGCTGCTCAAGTTGCTGAACGGAGGCAACGCGGAGGCGGCGGCGAAGCAGTTCGCACGGTGGAACAAAGACAATCAGAAAATTCTCGCCGGCCTGACGAAGCGCAGAGCGAGCGAAACTGAGTTATTTTTAACCTGAAAGGATCTACATCATGAAAACGAAACTTCTGCTGTGCTGCATCATCGCCACGCTGGCCGGCTGCGGCCTGTTGCCGGTAACGCCGGAGCAGCAGATCCGGGATGGCGCGAACGGGATAACTATTGGAGCCACTCTCAACGGAAATCTGGCGAGCGTGGGCAAAATAACTAAAGCCCAGGCCACGAGTTACCGGGCGATCCTCGGCAGCGCGAGCGGGCACTTTGACGTGGCGTTCAAGGCTCTCGAGGACTGCCGTGTGAAAACTGGCAGCACGCCGAAAACGACACCCGACCCGTGCAAGCCCACTGTGCAGGCCGATATCGACCTGGGCAACTCAATCGCGGCGGACGTGCGAAAAACGTTGGACGCCAAGAAGTAAGCCAGCAGCGGTTCCGAACAATTCATAAACCGGAAAGGAAACCATCATGCTACCGAATGAGATCACCACCTTGCTGCTCGGGGCCGCGCAGATCATGGCCACGTTCAAGGGAGACGCGGCCGACGCCAAGTCAAGCAGCTACGTGCAGGAGGCTGTCGCCACCCTTGCAGCCATAACGCCGATCGTGCAGCAGTTCGGCAATGGCACAGAGGTCACGATCGAGGACGCCCGCGCTGCGCTCGCCGGGAAGGATGCTGCGCTCGCGCGGCTGGACAAGATCATCGCCGGCATGGCGTGAGCTGGTAACAAGCGGCGCCGGCTGGACGGGATAGAGGATAGTTGCGGCCGGGCCGCGATGAGCACGTAGGTCAACGCGCAGGATGCGCGAGGAGTGAGGCATGGTTGATTCTCAATCAGTCATTTCGAAAAAGTTCTATGTGTATGAACTGCTTGACCCACGGAACGGTCGGCCGTTTTACGTGGGCAAGGGCATGGGGAGGCGGATGTACCAGCACGAGCGGGACGCGCTCTGCGGGCATCGCTCGCGCAAATACAGCCGTATCCGCGAGATCCGGGAGGCTGGGCTCAGCGTGCAATACAACGTTCTCAGCCAGCACAGCGACGAGGAGGAGGCGTACGGAGCTGAGGCGGCGCGGATCGTTGATCTCGGATTGGATAGCCTGACGAACGTTGTGCCGGGTGGGCGTGGGGGCTATGCCGCCCTAGTGGAGCGGGCGCGATCGTGGACCGAACGTGGATGGCGAGGATGGTTGAATACAGCTCTACGCTTTGCGTTTTTGAGCGGATGTTTTCGGGCCCCGCCGGATGCGCTGGTTGAGTTTGTCGATGCCTACGGCGTAGTCAGCCCGGTAAGCATGACGGTCGCCGAAATGCGCCAATTCGTCGAGCACTTCATTTCTGCTGCGATAGAGGTTGCTGGCGTCAATGCAGTGCGACAGTGGGTGGTGGCCCAACAAGCAGATTGGGCTCGTGGTGAATTGAGGCTCTGATGGCGCGCGGCGGATCGAGGCCCGGAGCGGGGCGCCCACGCGGCGCCACCAACAAGTCATCCCGGATAGCGGTGGAGAAGGCTCGCGAAACTGGTTTGCTGCCGCACGAGTTGTTGCTGGCTATCTCGCAAGGTAAGCGGCTGCCTGGGCTCGGTAGCCCGAATCGTCGGGACCGAATTGATGCCGCGAAAGCGGCGGCACCTTACTACGCGCCGCGGCTGATGGCGATGGCTGTGAAGCAGACGACCTCTGACAACCCGTTCGAGGAGCTGCTGCGCTTGGTGGATGGTGGTTCGAGGGGTTTGCCGGCGCAGGCCCGCATTACTGCGAAGAAAAACGAAGCATAGAGGGGTAACCGTGGGGAACGGTGACTTACAGCGCAAGGAGATCGTCCGCGCAATGCAGCCCATGTTCTCTGATGCTGCTTGGCGCCTGAGGCATCTGTACTACATAAAAACGGCTGCGGCGGAAGTTATCCTGTTCAAGCCGAACTGGGTCCAAGAGAAAATCTTGGACGAAATGTGGTATCAGAATGTCATCCTTAAATCGCGGCGGCTTGGTTGCACCACGCTCATTGTGCTGTTCATGCTGGATGCCTGCTTGCACAATTCGAACGTGCGGGCCGGGATTATCGCTGATACCGATGCGAAGGCGATGGAGATTTTCCGGGACAAGGTGTTGTTTGCCTACGACCGTTTGCCTCAGGCCATGCGTCAGGCACGATCGAAGGTGGTGGATTCGGCGCACACATTGGAATTCGACAACGGGTCAAGCATTCACGCTGGGACATCGGTGCGCGGCCTAGCAATGCAGTACCTCTTGGTCAGCGAACTCGGGACGATCGCTGCTGAGAATCCCGCCAAGGCGGATGAAATACGCACTGGCGCATTTAATACTTTGCAGGCCGAGCAGTTTCTATTTGTTGAGTCAACGGCCAAGGGCCGCGAAGGGCTGTTCTACGAGCTGGTGGAGATCGCGCGTCAAGACCAGGCGATGAAGCGGGGGCTTACGAATTTTGCGCTGAAGTTTCATTTCTACGGATGGTTTTTGGACGATGCTTGTGTCCTTCCGGCAGAGCAAGCGCGCTCCATCACGTTGACTAAGGAGGACCAGGTCTACTTTGCCAAGGTCGAGAAACAGATGGAGATTGATTTAACCGATGAGCAAAAGGCCTGGTACGTAGAAAAGCGTCGTACGCAGAAGGACGAAATGAAGGCGGAATTCCCATCGACGCCTGATGAGCCCTTCGAGGTCAGCGGCGAGAGCAGGGTATTCCGGCACGAGATGATGAAGGTGCGCACCGAAGGCCGCATCCTGCAGCGGATCCCGATCGTACCGAACATCCCGGTCAACATGTTCTTTGACATTGGCGGGGCATCGACACGGGTCGGCGCTGACAAGATGGCGATCTGGTTTCATCAGCGTGTTGGGCCGGAGAATAGGCTGATCCGGTACTACGAGAACTCTGGCTATGGCCTTGAGCACTACGTCAACTACGTGCGCTCGCACGGCTACCTGCTCGGCAAGTTCTATCTACCACATGACGCCGCGCATAAGCGATTGACCACGAGGGATGCCGGCAAGAGTGTCGAGGACATGTTTTATGAAATGGGCTTACGCGGGACTGACGTGGTCGTGGTGGAGCAGGTCGAAAACAAGTGGCACGACGGCATCGGGTCAACGCGGGCGTTCCTCGCGACGTGCCTGTTCGACGAGGGCAACTGCGACCAGGGCATTAAGCGCCTGGAAGGCTACAAGAAGACCTGGAATGAACAGCTCGCGTGCTGGCGCGACGAACCGGCGCACGATGATGCCTCACACGGAGCGGACGCATTGGAGACCGGAGCGCGCGGCTACAACCCGCCGGCAACCACCGCGCGCCCGAAGTCAGGGGGGCGCCGGCGCAATTGGAGGACTACATGAATATTTCTCTTTCGGAGTCGAAAACTGTCTACCAAGGCCGCAAGGTCGGCGTGGCCGTGGTGAGCGTGGACGGGAAGCGCGTGGATCTTGGACTCGCTGACACCACGCGCTGCGCGAAGTCCCGGGATGCTGCGGCACGGCTGCTCATGAACCTGGCAGGCGAGGACGCTGGCGCGGTGAACGGCGAGGCGGCGAAGCTGCACGCGCATTGCCGGCGCGTGGTGGGGATGAAGGACGACGCGGCAACGTAAGGAGAGGGCATGCAGGTAGTCCCGCAGAGAAAACGAATGGCGGCTGAGGTCGCCGCGGCCGTCGCGCACGAGGTCCGCGAGTTGACCGTCACGATCACGGTCAAGGCGCGCGTGGCGGATCGCAGCCCGCTGGCGCCGCTCGTCGTCAAGGCGCTCGAGGAGTTCATCGCCAAGTGTCCTGACACCGCGGTCGGCGTATTCGAGTCGAAGGCCGGGCTCGATGTGTCCTGGGACGTGAAGGACGTGCTGTTGTCCAGTCTGAGGGGGCACTGATGGGCCTGATCCTCGGCGGGCCAAACGCATGGAAGGTGCGCGAGATAGGCAGCTTGGTGATCGCATTGCACTACGTGAACAAGGAGCCGGCGCTCGTCATGTGGCCCAAGCGCAAGCCCCTGGGATGCGTGCCCTACGTTCTTCCGTTCTCCGAGGTTCATGCCTTCGCCACGAGCCAGGGCTACCCGACGCCGCACTGTATAGCGAGGGCGGTCGTTGCTGCGAGCGTCATGGGGATGGACAACGGCAAGAGCACGATCAAGAACATCGTCGAGGCCATCTTGGACTGCATCGAGGATCTCAAGAACATGCCTCCAGATCTGCCGATCAAGGACACAACTGCGCCGTTGGGCGTCGCCACGCTCTTTGAGAAGGGCGAGAAAGTAGCTGAAGGCGAACTCACGACTGGCCCGGACACGTTGCACTAATGCCGATCGAGAACGTAAACGTCATCGAGAAGGTGACGGCGAACGACCGTTATCTTGACGAGCACGCCGGCGATGGTCGGCCGCCGCGGGCACCGCACCCGCTGGACAGCCCGAAGTCCAAGAAGCGGCACTCGCAGCTTTTCGAGTGGTACAACCAGGAGCGCGAGCGGCAGGCGGCGAACCGCTACCAGCAGGCGATCGACGAGGACTATTACGACAACCTCCAGTGGAGTGAGGAGGAAGCGAACGAGCTGATTGACCGCGGCCAGGCCCCGCTGGTGTTCAACGAGTGCGCTGCGACGATCGACTGGATCATCGGCACCGAGAAGCGAACCCGCGTTGACTTCAAGGTGTTCCCGCGCACCGAGGACGATGTTGAGGTCGCGAAGGCGAAGACCGACACGCTGAAGTACCTGTCGGACGTGAACAAGACCAGCTTCGCCCGCAGCCTCGCGTTCGAGGACTCGGTGAAGGTGGGTGTCGGCTGGCTTGAGGACGGGGCACGGGACGACCCTACCGAGGAGCCGATCTTCAGCCGCTACGAGAACTGGCGGCATATGTTTTGGGACTCACTCGCGCGCGAGCGCGACCTGTCGGATGCCCGCTACATCTACCGCATCCGGTGGACGGACCTCGATATCGCCCTGGCGATGTTCCCGGATCGGCGGCACCAGTTGCAGAGCGCGGCGATTTCCTCCGAGTTGTGGGGCAACGAGGAGGAGGAGGACTTCTGGTATCTCGGCAAGCACTTCACCGCGCGGGACCAGTTGGGCGAGGTCATCGGGCGGCGCACCTTCCTGTCGGACGTGGCGACCGTCAACAACCGCCGGCCCAGGGTGAAGCTGATCGAGGGCTGGTATCGCACGCCAACGGTGTGCCGGTACTGCAACGGGGGCGAGTTCGACGGCAAGAAGTTCGATTCGGAGAACCCGGTGATGAAGGCGGCGCTGCAGCGTGGCCTGAGCCTTTACGACCGGCTGGAGATGACGATTCGGTGCGCGATCTTCACTGAGAAGGACCTGATGCAGGACGTGCCGAGCCCGTATCGGCACAACCGCTTCCCGTTCACGCCGATTTGGGCCTACAAGCGCGGGCGCGACGGCATGCCCTACGGCCCGATGCGGCGGATGCGGGACCCGCAGGACGACCTGAACAAGCGCGCCTCGAAGGCGCTGTTCGCTCTGTCCACGAACCGGGTGACGGCGGACGCGGATTCGGTCGAGGACCACGACGAGGCGCGCGAGGAAGCGGCGCGCCCGGACATGTACATCATCAAGAAGAAGGGTAGCGAGTTCACGGTCGAGAACAACTACGAGGTCGCGCAGGGGCACCTGGAGTTGATGGACCGCGACGAGCGGTTTATCCAGAAGACTGGCGGGGTGACCGACGACAACATGGGCAGGCGGACGAACGCCACGTCGGGCGAGGCGATCAAGGCGCGGCAGTTGCAGGGGTCGGTGGTGACGGCGCCGCTGTTCTCGAACTTGCGCTTCGCCGTCCAGAATCAGGGCGAGGCCACGCTGTCGCTGGCGGAGCAGTTCATCACGCAGCCGAAGGCGGTGCGCCTGGTCGGCGCTGCCGGCAAGAAGCTGGAGTGGACCAAGATCAACACGCCCGAGGTGGACGCGATGGGCAACGTCCGCTTCCTGAACGATATCACCGCGAGTCAGGCCGACTTTGTGGTGGACGAGCAGGACTTCCAGCAGTCGGTGCGCCAGGCCATGTTCGAAGCGATGGTGGAGCTGGTCGCCAAGATCACGGCGGTCAACCCGGAGGCCGGCCTGCGGATCCTGCGCATGGCGCTTGAGTTCTCGGACCTGCCGAACAAGGACGAAATGGCCGGCGAGGTCAAGAGCATCCTCGGCATCGTGGACGAGGAAGACTTGCGGAAGATGACGCCCGAGCAGATGGAGGAATACCAGGCCGGCGTTGCCGCGAAGCGTGAAGCGGCCGCGATCCAGCGGCAAGCCGCGATGGGTGAGGCAAGGGAAAAGGTTGCGAAGGCGGATAAGACTGCGGCAGAAGCGCAGAAGATCATGGCTGAAGCCAAGGCGCTCGGCGCACAGGGCGATGCCGGCGCGCTGGCCGAGATAGCGGTGCGCCAAGCGGCCCTCGAAGCCGAGCAGCGCGTCGTCGAGGCGGAGCGCCGGGCGGCCGAGGCGGTGGACGCGGCGCGGCAGGAGATTGAGCGGTTGCAGCAGCAAGCCACCGACCGCCGGGCGCAGATCGACGCGGATGCCGCGACCAAGCGCGATGTTGCGAAGGTGGACGCAGACGCCCGGGTAGCGTCTGTCGAGGCGGATGGCCGCACCAAACTCGCGCTGGCGGACAAGGATAAGGAGACCAAGCTCGCGCTGGCGGACAAGGATAAGGACACCAAGCTCGCGATCGCCGACAAGGACAACGTGGTCAAGGTCCAGGTCGCAGAGAAGCAGGAAGGCACGAAGCGCGAGGTCGGCAAGGCGCAGGCGGTGGCTACCGAGAAAACAGACCGCAGCGCCGCGCATCTCGACGGCGCGCTGAAGAAGCTCACCGATCAAGTGCGCGAAGTCGGGAGCAAAGTCGAAAGTATTGAAAAGGCAGTCGAGGAACAGGTTCCAGTGAAGGAGCGGACCCGCAAGAAGGAAGTCACTGTCGTTATGCCTGATGGCAAGGTCCAAACGGTGCAGGTGACGATAAAGTCAATCCCGGATAGCAAGGAGAAGAAGCAATGAAACAACCCCGCAAGGTCGCACTGATCAACGTCGCAGCGTACCCGCGCGAAAAGTATTCAGCCTACTGGCAGATCGCCGTGACGGGCTCCGATGATGACGGCTATCTGTGGAAAGCGCAGGTCGTCGCCTATACGCCGGTAGGGTGGCAATGGAAGGGCAAGGTGACGCCCGAGCGCCCCGACGTGCCGGAGCCGGTGTATCCGCCGGATATCCCGGTGCGGCAGGAGCAGTTCCTCAAGATGTCGCCGGCGAAACAGGCCGAGATCATGAAGGCGCAGGACGAGCGCCGCGCGCTGTGCGCGAAGATCCACGCCGCAAGCCCGCAGCCGGTGTACGTGGTGGCCGAGGAACAGGGCACGGCCGAGGATCGCGATACCGCGGACACCGAAGCGCAGAAGTGGGTGCTGAAGCAGATGGCCGGCCAGAAGCGCAAGGGGGCCACCCTCCAGGGCTTTGCTCTGGTCGTGAACCCGTTCGACGTGCTCGCCGCGTTGCGGGAACTGGCGGTGTGGGTGCTGCGCCCGTTGTTGATGGCGCTCGGGCTCGCGACAGCGACGCGCAACAACATGCTGAACCAGATTCGGGACGCCATCGACGGCGGCGCCGGCGCGGGCCTGCTGCGAATCTATGACGGGTCGCGGCCGGCCACCTGCGGCACGGCGACGACGTTGGGGGCCGAGTTGACGCACGCAGACCCCTGCGCGCCCGGGGCCTCGGCTGGTGCCGTGACCTACAGCGCGATCGCGGATGACGCCGCGGCGAACGCCACCATCACCGCCACCTGGTTCAGGCAGGTGGACTCCACCGGCACCTGCGCGGTGGACGGTAACGTGGGCACGTCCGGATCGGACTTGAACCTGAACTCCACGGCGATCGCGGTCGGCCAGCGCGTGAGCGTGACGAGTTGGGCGCTGACGGCGGGGAATGCCTGAGGGTCCGAGCGAGCTAAGGAGAGCGACATGAAAAAGACACTTGTAATCGCGCTACTCTCGCTGCTGCCGCTCGCGGCAGCGGCGCAGACGGTGAGCATGAAGGTGAACTCGATCTGGTCTTTTACCGAGGACCAGAAGAATTCCCTGTCGGCCACCTTGTTGCGCAAGAACGCGGCCACCGGGAACCCAGAGCCGATACCGGGGCAGAGACTCGCGCTGGAGCAGATGAAGATCACCTATGGGGCTGCGCTCGTAGTGCCCGAGTCCATGTCGGCGACCTTCCCCGGCCAGAAGACGGTGCCCATGACGGTTGTAGGCGTCCGGCTATTCCATCGCGGGTCTGGAACCGGATGGGTCATGCGCAAAGACGGCGAGATCGACACCGATCCGTTGTTCTCACCGCCGCTGCTTGTTCCTGCCGGACAGAAAGTCTTTTGTCTTTACCGGATGCCGGTGCGAGAGATGGGGGATCTGACCTGCACCGTGGGAGCGCCTACCGTAGTCCAGCCGCCTGTCGTGGTTCCCCCCGTGATTCCTCCGGCGACCGGGGCCAGCAAGCCGGGAGACCAGTCACCGCCGCTCGCGCAGTTGGTGGCAAAGGATGGTGCGGTGTGGACTCTGGTGGCAGGCCAGGTGCTGCGCAACGGCGTGAACACGCAAAGCCCCTATTCTCCCAACGTCAGCCGCATCTACATCTCCGACACCTACGGCATCCATGCTTTCAGCGGCGACCACGGCTACATCTGCTGGGGCGGCGGGACGACTTGGGGCTATGCGGCAGGATGCTAGTCGTGAACACTCTTACAGAGCGCGAGCGTCTGGTAATGGAGGTTCGTGAGGGGAAACGGCTCATGGAGCACGCTCTGGCATTACGCGATGAGAACACCGCCGAGTTCGCGGCGCGCTGGCTTGAGGAGCAGGGCATCAGCTACGAGCTGGCGATGATCGCTCTCATTGGCTTCAGGCGCTCGGCGATCTCTAAGAGCAGGAGGGAAAGCTAGTGGCTATACCTTTAACCAATCTGCATAAGCGTCGCGTCGTGGAGCAGATATGGAACATGCTGATGGGCCTCCAGCGAGGCATGCGCGACGGGGCAACCGCGTATCGCTCATTGGCCGTAGCGCAATCTTCCCCTGTTGCCACGCTCAAAACGCAGATGGAGGATGCTGCCACAAACGTGTGGCTTGTGAGCCTTCAGCGGCTGATTGATCTTCTGGCCGCACCGGCTAGGCGACAGAGAGTTCTGGACGTGATGGCGCAAATGGGCTGGACGGAAGCTGATTTGACGGATGTGGCTACTCCGCTTCGCACGGCAGCCATTGCCTTCCGTGATGCACCCAAGAACAACTATGCGCAAATCATCACTGCCTGCGACTCCATGCTCGCGTTCATTGATCCACCTGAATCACTGTGGCCTGAATAATGTCGTGGGCAAATTTAAAGGGCTTCAATTGCCGCGCGACGTTGGGGTATGTCACTGACGGCGCGAATGAGATTTTTGTAAGCGATGCGTTCGGCGCTTATCCGCAAAGCAAGACGATAGACGGAGACACGTTCAACTGCGGCTGGGAAACGGCGCCGGCGAACTCCCGCGACCGTAACTCAGGGCTGGACGCAAGGTTAGCGGGGGCGGTTTATACACTTAGCGCGTCCGGTATTAGCCCGGTCTTCAGGATTGATGTGCCTAACGCCGGAGACTACGGCATACAGGTTGCGATGGGGGAAGCCAGTTTTTCCAGCAACGCGAAATATGAAGTTCGAGACACGACGACGGCGTTGATAACGCTGACAGAAACAAACATCGCCCAAGAGAAATATGTTGACGCGAGCCTTTTTGAAAGATCGAGCGCGGCGAATTGGGTGTCCGCCCAAGTAGAGGTAACAAAAACTGTTGCAACGACCATTTTTCGATTCGTGATTCAGGAACCAGCTGCGAACCACTCAGCGCTGGCCCACTTTGCAATCAAACTAATTACGGCTGCACCCGCTTCTGGAAAAGTGATTGATTACTCGAAGTTCCCGATTGAGAAACTGGCGGCAGGGCCAAGGAGTTTGCTCCAATGAGACTCGCTGCGACAACGGACAAGTTTCAGATCATCACCAGTTCGGCGGCTGACATTGAGTCCGTCATCAACTACATCGACGCCAACTCATCGACTGGTGCGTTTTCTGGGGGCGGCAGCCAGCGCACTAAGATCGCCGCAGCGACCACGACAGATATTCTCGCTGCGCCGGCGGCCAGCACCTTGCGCGATGTGTCTGATGCGACGTGGCGGAACAAGCACGCCACGCTGTCGAACGATATAACAATCGTGCTGAATGTGAACACCGTTCTCTACGAGCAGCACAAGGTCACGCTCGCGCCTGGTGACACCCTCGAATGGATCGAGGGCATCGGGTTCTTCGTGATGACCGCTGCCGCTGCTGCGAAGGAGTTCTGGAAGGCGCTGGTTGCGGATGCTGCCGGAGCGGACACTGCCACACAACAACCGTGGTTCCCGAGCGGCGGCGCGGTGGCTGTCGAGGCTGGCGGCGTGTATGAGTTCTACGGGAGCATCCAGATCAGCCGCGCTGCGGGGGCAGTCTCGCACACCACGGGCTTTGGCATGGCGGGCACCGCGACGATCACTGACTATGGTGCGACTTACTTGTGCGGCGTGGGAGATGTGGCAACGCTGGCTGCAGCTAACATCATCGCGGCCGAGGCGGTGGCTGACCTGAACGTGAAGGCCGCGTCTACTTCCACGACTGAGCAAATCAAGGGTGTGATGAAGGGTTCCGTCATCATCAACGCGGCGGGCACGATCATTCCCTCGTTCAAATACAGCGCGGCTCCGGGCGGCGCTCCGACGATTCGGGCTGGCACGTTCTTCAGAGTCAAGAAGCTGTCGCCGAATCCGCAAGGCGCGTGGACCTAGACGTGAGCTAAATGACAACTCGGGTATTCCATAGGAGCGTAGTCCCGAGCGCGCGGTTCAACCGGCGTGCGGCTGGCGGCTGGCTGTCGAAGAAGTTTCTGGATGCAGAGTCTGGCATCACCGGCGCGCTTGCGGTCACGCTCGGGGCCGTCACCGTTGCAGCGAGTGGCGAAGTCAAGACGGAGGGCAGTCTCACCCGGACGCTTGCCGATGCCACGCTCGCCGCGTCCGGCGAGTTGAGGATAGAGGGGTCGCTCTCCCGAACACTCGCGGACGTGACGCTGGCCGGCGACGGACTGGTCAAGCACGTCCACGGCGGTTTGAGCAGCACGCTGGGGGATGTCAGTCTTGCCGCGGCGGGCGAGGTCGAGGTCGAGGGCTCGCTTGCACAGACGCTGGCGAACGCCACAGTAGCGGCATCGGGCACGGTTGGCGACGATATCACCGGCACGCTCGCTGCGACGTTGGCGGCGGTAACGCTCGCGGCAGCAGGCGAGGTTGAGGTAGAGGGCAGTCTTTCGCACGCGCTCGCGGACGTAACGCTCGCAGCGTCGGGGTCGGTCGGAGACAACATCAACGGCACGCTGAGCGCCACCCTTGCGGGTGTCACTCTGGCGTCTGCCGGAGAGGTCGAGACAGAAGGTAGCCTGGCCCGCACGCTCGCGGATGCCACCCTTGCCGCCGCCGGCGAGATCAAGGTTGAAGGTTCCCTCGCTCGCACGCTTGCTGATACCACGCTGGCGGCATCCGGCATTGTTGGCGACGTTATCGTCGGCACTCTGGACGTGACGCTCGGCAATGTCACCCTGAGCGCGGCTGGAGACGTAGAGAGCCCGCCGGTTGTCGAAGATGCGCCGAGTTACCACGGCGGGGGTGGACGTCGGCACCGGTTCCGTGATGGCCTCGAGCCAGGCGAGGTCACGGCGCGCTACGAGCTGCTGGAGTTGCGGCGCAAGGCCTCGGATGAACGCCGGGCCCGGGAAAAGGCGGAAGAAGCCGCGAAACGGCGTAAGGCCCCGGTCCCAGCGGTGCCGATTGAGGCACGGGAAGTTACCGATCTACTGCCGCCCGCGGATGCCGGCACGACCGCGCTGATTGATGGGCGCGTGCGCGCGTTCACGGATGAGCAGGGCCGCATCAGCGAGAAGTCTCGCGCGCAGCTTGCTCGCGTCCTGGCTGAGGCGAAGGACCGCGCGGACCAGGAGTACATTCTGATGGCGGTGGCTGTCGCTGTTGCGATGGAAGATGAGGACTGACAGGGAGACGATGATGGAGAGGAAACCGAAGGCAAATCAGGTGATCGGCATCATGCCGGAAACCGAACGCGATCGCCGGGCCGAGGGAGACTGCGAGACCTTGGTACGCGCGATCGAAATACGCAAGGACCCGAAGCGGTTGAAGGCAGCGCTGAATGAGGCAACTCTGAAGACTCAGGACAAGTAACCACTCCGCAAGGAGCTTTTTTCTGGAGGCAAACATGCCAAAGACCAAAGGTGACGGTGCGGTAACGGAAGCGGAACTCGCCAATCTGTCGGACGAGGAGCGCGAGGCGTTGGAAGGCGACGACACCACGGACGCTGCCGCGCTGAAGCAGCTCGCGGCGGAGGGCGATGGCGAGGGCGACGAAGCCGGCGATAAGGCTGGCGACAAGGGGAAGGCGAAGGACAAAAAGAAGCCTGGCGCAGCCGAGGATGACGACGCCGATGATGATGATGCCGACGCCGGCAAGGACTCCGACAAGGACGCCAAGGCTGGCGCCAAGGCCGACGACAAGGCTGACGCCAAGTCCGAGAAGTCCGAGAAGGCCGAGAAGGCAGCCGCGGCTGACGCTGCCGCCGGCGCCGGCGAGGGCGAGGCCGACGACGACGATCCCGAGCCGCAGTTCCCGCGCTACACGGCGCCACCGGTCGAGAAGTACGACGAGAAGATAGCCGCGCTCGATGCCCGCCAAGCCGAGGCCGAGGCAAAGTTCAAGGCCGGGGATCTCGAACTGGACGCCCTACGCGCCGAGGACCGCAAGATCGAGGGCGAGCGCCGTACCCTGCAAGAGGCGAAGCTGAAGCACGATATCTCGGTCGAGCAGACGAACCAGTCCGATGCTCAGAAGTGGCAGTACGATATCGCGCGCTTCATGCGCGAGGCCAAGAAGGCCGACGGTATTGACTACAGCGGCAACCGCACGCTCAATGCCGCGCTCGACCAGACGGTGAAGGACCTCGCCAACGCGAAGGACAAGGACGGGAAGCTGATCAACGACGAGAAGTCGGGGCGCTGGTTCCTGCGCGAGGCCCACAAGCAGGTGATGAAGGATATCGGTCGGAAGCCAGCCGCTGCGGCCGATGCTGCCGCCGAGACGCCGGCGCAGAAGAAAGCGGCAGCCGCGGCGGCACGGAAGACGGACCCGAAGAAGCTGCCGCAGACGCTGGCGAAGGTCCCGGCCGCCGACGCGGCGGGCGACGGGGACGACCCGGAGTTCGGCCACCTGGAAGGGCTGGACGGGCTCGATCTCGAAGACGCGGTAGCCCGGATGACGCCCGCCCAGCAGGACAAGTGGGCGCGCTCGAGCGCGGCGGTGTAATTGGACCGGGAATCACTGGTCGTCGAGCTTAAGGTCGGCGACTCAGTTTCAATCGACAGCGGGCGCGTCGTCATGACGCTCAGGGAAAAGAGCGGACAGCGGGCGCGCCTGCATTTCTCGGCGGAACGGTCGGTGCCGATCGAGCCGCTGCGGGAACGGTCGGGAGTTTCAAACGAAGGAGAAATCAAGGTAAAGATTGCGTAGGCGCGGGGTAACCCGCGAACCCGTGAGCCACATGGCCCACGGTAGGTGGTCGCGCAGGAGTGCGGCTTTGGTTGGTTTCAACTAAGGAGCACTTCCACATGGCAAAGACAGTTATCGGGCTCAACGACCCGAAAGCAGTAAAGAAGTTCTCGGCGTTTCTCGCCGTGGACGTAGGGCGAAAGTCCTACTTCAGCAAGAAGTTCATGGGCCGCGGCGAGGAAGCACAGACGCCGATCCAGATGCTCACGCACCTGGAAAACGATGCCGGCGAGCAGATCACCTACGACCTGGTGATGCAATTGAAGATGGTCCCGGTTGATTTCAGCCGCCTCGCTGCGTAAGCAGCGTTGAAAGAAGTGGGTGAATTGCTGGGAAGTCCTAAAGACTCGAACGCTGAAACGGAGCCCGAAAGGGTAGACGGAAGAGCCTGAAAAGGTCGAGTATTCTGTTGCAACTGTAAACGGACATCAGTAAAATGATGTTAAGTTACAGGAGGCAGCCGGAATGGACAATCAGCAACCAAGCTTGTTCGTGGGCAAGAAGAAAGTTTGTAGGGTCTGTGAGCGGAGAATGGAAATCTCCTGCTTCAAGATGTACGTAAACAGACAGAAGACTTACCGCAAAAATATCTGCGTTGATTGCGAGAAAGAGTGGTTTCGAGAGCATTACCAGAAAAATCTCGAAGCCAATCGACTTGCGAGCAAAGCAAGCGCGAAGCGATTTCGTGAAAAGGATCGCGTTGCTTACAACGCGCGGAACTGTCGATACAAAGCTCTATATCGTGAGCGAGATCGGCGGTTGATTTACGAGGCGTATGGAAACAAGTGCGCTTGCTGCGGTGAGAAGAACCCGGGCTTCTTCACGGTGGACCACGTCAATAATGATGGTCACTCCGATAGGAAGAGCGGCGCCTACACGAATGGATCACAATTTTATCGCCACATCGTCGCGAAGAACTTCCCCAAGAATTACCAACTCCTGTGCTTCAACTGCAACTTGGGAAAGGCTCGCAATGGCGGTATATGCCCGCATCAGGAAGGTTCAGAGACTATCCGGAAACGGAGTAGGGCCAAGCGGCCCGAAGTGCCCACCACCCCCAAAAAAACGGGGGTGATGATATAGCCCTATCTGCGCAGAAATGCGCAGCAGTTGACTGTTCGAGCGTAGGTCAACGGGGCGGGAATTGCGATCCCGCTTGAAAGTAATGTGAAGGTGACAACACGCTCAGAGGCAAAGAAGAAGATCTGAAATTTTTCACGGATTCGGTCTACATCGACCAGCTCCGTGGCGGTGTCAACACCGGCGGGCGCATGACCCGCAAGCGCACCATCCACGACCTGCGCAAGATCGCGCGGGTGCGGCAGTCGGAGTGGTGGGCGCGCGTTTTCGATGAGCTGTTCTTCATGTATCTCTCGGGCGCCCGAGGCGTGAACAGCGACTACATCTACCCCACCAACTTCGCTGGCTTTGCCACGAACGCCTTCGTCGCTCCGGATGCGCAGCACATCCTGTACGGGGGCGCTGCGACCTCGAAAGCCACCCTCGTTGTCGGCGACAAGATGAACCTGACGCTTGTCGAGCGGGCGCAGACCAAGGCCGAGACCTTGGGCGGCGGCACCGCGGGTATCCCGGCAATCGAGGCGTGCGAGATCGACGGCGAGCCGCATTACGTCATCTGCATGTCCCCCTGGCAGGCGTTCGACATGCGCACGAACACCAGCACGGGACAGTGGATCGACGTGCAGAAGGCGGCGGCGGGCGCGGAAGGGCGCAATAACCCGATGTTCAAGGGCGCGATGGGGATGTACAGCAACACGATTCTCCAGTCGCACAAGGGCGTCATTCGCTTCACGGACTACGGTGCCGGCGCCAACGTCGCGGCAGCTCGGGCGCTGTTCCTGGGCCGTCAGGCGGGTGTCTGCGCCTTCGGTAGCCCCGGCACGGGTCTGCGCTTCGGGTGGACGGAGGAAACCGAGGACCGTGGCAACCAAGCGGTCATCACCACCGACACCATCGTGGGCATCAAGAAGACGGCGTTCACGATCGAGGGCACCAGTCGGGACTTCGGGGTGATCGCGCTGGATACCGCAGCGGCCGACCCGAACCCGTAAGCACCGCCGGGTAGCGAAACAGGGGCCGGAAGGATTCTGGCCCTACCTTTTTTTCAATAGCTTCAAGGAGAGAAACATGAATTTTCAATCGGATTACGCGAAGAAGATGCGGCAAATGCCCATCGCCGGCGGGTCGGAGATTGTCTCCGTCCGCTGCGTGGTGACGTTGCCGGCCACCCACGCCCTGAACGACATCATCGAGTTCGGGGAGTTGCCCGAGGACCACGTTCCTGTGGACTTCGTGCTGGATTCCGTTGCGTTGGGAGCCTCCGCGATGGTGCTTGCGGTGGGTCTGCTGAACGCGGGCAAGACGGACCTGAGCGCGGGCGCGGACGACGGCGGTGCATCGTGGCTTACGGGCTCGACCATCGGGGTGGCTGGCGGCGTCGCGCGCCCCACGGTGCGGGCGATGTGGGCGACGAACCCGCTGCCGGCGACCAAGCGCATGCTCGGGGCGAAGATCACCACCGGCGCGGTGACGCCGAACGCTGGCGACATTGCGTTGACCATCAAGTACCGCGCAGCCCACTTCGGCCGCTAAGGAGCGGCTTTCGCAGGTGTAGCAAAAAAGGGCGGCTTCGGCCGCTCTTTTGTTTCTTTTCATAACCACGGAGAAAACCATGCTTATTGTGAGCAAGCTGTTTCGGGTCGGCGGCACGCGCGTCGAGCTCGGGAAGGGCAAAGACGCCCGGCGCTACCATTTCAGGCCGACTGACCGCAATGCCAAGCTCGACGATGCCGAAGTCGAGCACGTTTGCGACATCGACAACGCCGAGGATATCGGCACGCTGCTCGCGATCAAGGAGGGTTACGAAGTGCACGCCTCCGAGATCAACAAGAAGGCGGCGAAGACGGCGGTAGCGGTTGCGGAGAAGCAGCACGCCGATACCGAGAAAGCCGAGGCAGAGGCGAAGGCCGCAGCGTTGGCCGGGGCAGGTCCTCAACCGCCGGCGCCGCAGAAACCCTACACTTCGATGAACAAACCCGAGCTGCTCAAGGCGATTGCCGAGAGAACCGGCAAGCAGCCGCACTCCAGCACGGCGCGGGGGAAGCTCGTGGAGCAGTTGGAGAAGCTCGACAAAAAAGCACCGGCATAACTGCGGGAGTGCGGCGTTATGCCCACCCTGCAGCAGGTGCTCGATCGCGCCCGGATCCCGCTCAACGATGCCGGTAAGGATCGTTACCTCGACTCTGAAGGGCTCGGCTACGCGAACGATGCCGTGAAGGTATTGCGTCGCGAGCGGCCGGACCTGTTCATCGGTCAGTTCGAGGCGCTGCCAGGCGATAAGGCCCTGGGGGAAGACTTGCCCGTCGATGACGAGTATTTCCCTGCGGTCTGCGATTACGTCACTGCCCGCTGGGAATTCAGGGATGACGAAACCGCGGTCGAGGAGAAGGCGGTCACGTTCTTTTCACTGTTCAAATCTGCGATAAGCGGGGCTTGATATGGAAAAAACGTGGGCAAAGTGGTACGACGAAGTTTTGTCTGACGTTGCCGGCTGCTCGCAGCCGCTCGCCAAGAACGCCATCCGCAACGCGGCGATCGAGTTCTGCGACCGGACGTGGGTATATCGCGTCGAGATGGGGCCGCTCGCAGCGGAAGCCAATGTGCCTGACTACACGCTGGAACCGCCGAGCAATACTGCGGTGGTGAAGGTGCACCGTCTTTGGTACGACAAGCGGGAGATTTTTCCGAAAACTCCTGAAGAATTGGCCGCGCTGTTCGCTCACTGGCCGAGCGCGGTTGGCACACCCCTCTACTTCACTCACCGCAGTCCTGACGTGTTGCTCCTCGTCCCGATGCCTGAGGCATCGCTCCAGGACGCCATCACCGGCGAACTCGCTATTAAGCCAACGCGGGCGTCCACCGGGATCTCGGCCGACATCCATGAGAAGTATCTGGAGGACATCGCCTACGGCGCGAAGGCCCGGCTCTTCGCGATGAGCAGGAAGCCGTGGAGCGACAAGCAGCTCTCCGCCTACCACCAAGGGATGTTCGATGAGTGTGTCGGCAAGGCGAAAGTGCAGGCGACGAAGGGCCACACGCGGGGAAGGCTCCGCACGACGGCGCATTTCTATTAAGGCTCCCCATGTCCGACACGATTGAACTGGTACAGGGTGATCAGAACGTGAACGTCGATTTCACGATCACGGACAAGACGACGGGTAACGTGGTTGATCTGACGGGGGCCACGACAGCGCTGTACTACCGAAAGATCGGCGACGCGGTATTGACCGATACCGTGGTAGGAACGCTGCCAGGCGGCGGCGCGGACGGGAAGGTTAGGATGGCGCTTACCGCGGCGTGCATGGCAACGAAGGGCCGCTACGAGGCTGAACTCCAGATCACTATCGGCACCATGATCCAGACGGTTCGCAGGAAAGCAAAATTCGACGTTCGGGAGCAGATAGGATAAGCCGCTGACATGGACGCCGCATTTGACGCGCGAACGACCGACGATGCGGCCGGCTCGGGCTTAACGAGCCTAAACTCATCACTCCTCACCATAGGGTCAGGTCCAAACCGTGCTCTAGTCGTCCAGATCAACTTTTCACTAAAGACCGTTTCCGGCCTGACGGTGAAATGGGACGCCACCGGGGCTAACCAATCGCTTACTCAAATCATTGCCGCCAATTCGGACGGGGCGCAAGGTCGATCCGAGTTGTGGGGGCTGGTCAATCCAGTCAGCGGTAACAAAGAACTATCGCTTGCGTGGACCGGTTCGTCAGAAGCTGTGGTGGCTGCGGTAGCCTGGACCAACGTCAAGCAGTCCGGCGGGGCGGCGACGTTCGCTAACGCCACCAGCAACAAAGGGGCGAGCAATACTCCGTCCGTTGCGATTACGAGCAAGGCCGGCAACGCGACGATGGACGTTTCGACCAGTAACTTCGGGGTGTATTCCGCGCCGACGCAGACCGAAGTTTATACCCGCGAATTCCTGCCCGTGATTGATGCGGCCGGCTCAAGAGCGGCTGGCGCGGCGAGCGTCACGCACCAGTGGACGCTCTCTGGAACGCCCGGCAATTGGGTATCAGTAGGCGTTGATATTGTTGCCGTGGACGGCATCACCGGGTCGCTTTCGGCCGCGCTCGGGAACGCCACTCTGGCCGCAAGCGGTTCCGTTGGGACGGACGTTTCCGGGTCTCTTTCGACGACGCTCGATAACGTCACGCTGGCCGCGAGCGGCACGGTAACGACTGATGTGTCCACCGCTGCGTTTGGGAGCCACGGGCTAACTTTGGCTGCGCTCCTGGTGCCGGACCTTGATATGGGGATAGCCGTGCAGGCGCTTTCAATTCCTGATGTGGAGGAATTGGAAATGTCTGCTGCGCTGACCCCCGATCTCGATATGGCAGCGGTCCCTGAGTTATGGGATTTCAAGGCAGCGGTGAGCTGAATAAGAGGATACGGATATGGGTCGAAAATATACTGACAATGCCCTGACTGCCCTGGCGGGCGCGCTCGCGATTGGCGGCACAACGCTGACCGTCCTGACCGGGAAAGGCGACAACTTCCCCGCTATCACGGGCAGGGGTGCTGCTGGCGCCGCGCTGGATTACTTCGTCATCACGATGGAGGATGCCGCCGGCAATCGCGAGAAGATCAGGGTTGAGGAGCGTACGGCAGCGAGTGATGTGCTCGGTTCGGCGGGTTATCCGTTGTCGAGAGGCTATGACGGCACGGCGCCAATGGCCTGGGCTGCGGGTGATTTAGTTGATCTGCGGATCGAGCGCAAGGGGATCCAGGAGGAATTGACTGATCTGGTTGCGGCTGATGCCCCGGCGCGGCTGTTCGGCCTCAAGGCCTCGACCAGTTCCGGCCTCAACTTTGGCTACTACGGTGGCCAGATGTGGGTTGACGGCGTGCTGACGACGATTGCGGACGGCCTGATTGCGCTGACGCTATCCGCCACCAACTTCGTTGAGCACGACCGCGCCGGCGTGGTCTCCACGAACACCGTAGGCTTCTCCGCCAGCAAGTATCCTATCGCAGAGATCAGCACCAACGCCACAGTGATAACGTCGTTTACGGATCGCCGGATTTCAAACAGGCCGCAGGTCGGACGCCTTGTGAAATCGGTAGCGGGCGGCGCCGGCAACACGATATTGACCGCCGCTGAAGTGCGTAACGATATCCTTGAATTCACCGGCGCGCTGACCGGGAATCGCACCATTGAAGTTCCTGCGATCGCGCGGGTGTGGATCGTTCTCAACAACACGACCGGTGCTTTCTCGCTCACCGTCAAGACTGCCGCCGGGCAAGGCTTGGCGGTGACGCAAGGTAAGCGCGCGATCTTGACTTGCGATGGCGTGGACGTCCTCAGTGCGCTCAGCGATTTCGCCTCGGTCGGCGGTTTCCCGGCCGGCACTCGCATGCTGTTTCAGCAAACGAACGCACCGACTGGTTGGACAAAAGAGGCGAGCGCAACTTACAACGATGCGGCCCTGCGGATAGTTACAGGCTCAGCCAGCACCGGCGGTGCGAGTGGCTTTTCAACAGTTTTTGCTGCGGGCCGCACAACTAACAACGATGGTAATGGAACGACCACTGCGTATGCTCTGACCATAGCTGACATTCCTTCACATAGTCACCAGCAGAAGTCACGGGGGTCGATTGGAGTGCGAGATACAGCGGCGGGAGGCTCGTCGTTGACTTCCATAGATGTGACGGTGCTTGCAGATCAGGCAGATAACGGGCCACTCACCACGGAGGCTACTGGAGGCGGAGGCTCGCACACCCACGCCACTCCATCACATATTCACGGACTACCTACCTTCAACGTCAAGTTCGCGGATTGCATCATCGCGCAGAAGGATTAGTAATGGAAAAACTTTGTCCCCTGATGGATGGGCCTTGCATCGAGCATAGGTGCAAGTGGTTCATCAAACTGCTAGGTAACAATCCGCAGACGGGGGCCGCTCTGAAGGAGGAGGAGGACTGCGTTATTTCATTCTTGCCGATATTGCTTATCGAGAGTACCCAACAGACGCGACAAGCTGGCGCAGCCATTGAGAGTTTCCGCAATGAAGTAACCCTCGGCCTCGCATCTGTCGCCACCGGAACGCAACGGCTGAACCATCTCATCGAGGAGGCGCGCCAATTCAGTCGCGCATCTCTGTCGGGGCATTAACACATGGTTGCCCTGCGGATCACCGGCTTCTCTGGCAGCGTGCCGCGCCGTGGCGCGCGGCTGCTGGACCCGAATCAAGCGCAAGTCGCGGTCAACTGCCGGCTGACCTCCGGGTACATCGGGGCGCTGAGAGCGCCGAGGCTGGTGTACTCACCTGGCGTTGTGGGGGTCAAATCCATATTCCGCATCACCGATGGCCTCAGCGATTTCTGGCTGGCGTGGGCGAAGGACGTCGATGCGGTGAAGGGGCCGATCGCGGGTGACGTCACGTTTCGCACGTACTACACGGGGGACAATGAGCCCCGGGTAACCAACCTCGCGCTCGCCGCTTCCGGGGTGCCGTACCCGAAGACCTTCTATGTGCTCGGCGTATTCTCCCCGAAAACGGCCCCGAGCGTTACTCACGCCGGCGGGGTCGGTGCTGCGGTCTCCCGCGCATTTTGCTACACCTTTGTCACGCAATGGGGCGAGGAGTCGCAACCGTCACCGTCCTCGGCAGTCGTGGTCGGTAAGGTTGATGGCACCTGGACGATCGGGGCAACGACTGCGATGGACGTGGCCCCACTCAACAGTTTCACCGTTACCGGTGGTTCATGGGCGGCGGCGGTGGCGACGCTCAACGTGGCGTCAACATTCGGCCTGCGCGTCGGAGAAACGGTGGACGTCACGGGCGTCAATCCGGCTGGCTACAACGGCACCGGGTTGAAGCTCACCGCCGTTGCGGCTGGCAGCATCAGCTACTTGCTCGTCGCGAACCCGGGCGCTTGGAGTGCGGGTGGCACGATCACCCGCGTCGCTCCGCACAACACCACCGGGATGCTGAAGCGCATCTACTGGACGGAAACGGACGCGGCCGGGACGACCGTCTTCCGCTTCGTGAAGGAGATTGCGGTTGCCACGACGAACGATACCGTTGCGGGCAACACGGTTTCAGGAGAGGAGTTGCCGTCAACGGATTGGGCGCAGCCGCCGACCGACATGATCGGACTGGTGTCGCTGCCAAACGGCTTTCTCGCTGGCTTCCATGAGAATGAACTGTGCTTCTCCGAGCCCTACAAGCCCTATGCCTGGCCGGTTGGGTATCGGCTGACGACGGACTTCAGCATCGTGGGGTTGGGCGCGTTCCTGACTACCGTCGTCGTCGGGACGAAGGGCATCCCCTACCTTTGCACCGGAACGGATCCGGCGCAAATGGTGCTCGATCGTGTCGATCAGCCGTGGCCTTGCCTCGCGAAGCGGGGCATCGTCAATATGGGGTACGGCGTCGCCTTTCCGACCTCGATGGGCCTGGCATTGATCGGGAGCCAAGGTTCAGCACTCGTGACCAAGGACCTCTACACGGAGGAAGAATGGAAGTTGCTGGTGCCGGAATCTTTCTCCTCCGCGCACTATGCAGGGCGGTATGTTGCCTCGTTCGATTCCGGTTCTGGCAGCCGGCAAGTCGTGATCATCGACAGGAGTGAGTTTGCTTCTGTCGTAACAGCGAACAGCAACGTAGTCGCAGCTCACGGAGACCCGGCGACCGGCAAGCTCTACGTCGTTGTGGACGATGTGATCTACGAGTGGGATGCCGACCCCGGACTGAGGATGAACGCTGATTGGCTGTCACGAGAGTGGGTGTTCGTGCAGCCGGAGAACCTCGGTGCCGCGAAAGTGGATGTCGATTTCACGATGACCGCCTCTGAGATCGCAGCAGCGCAGGTCTCGAGCGCGGCGGAGCAGGCGCTTAACGCAGCGTTGATCGCCGCTCTCGACATTGATGGCAGCATCAACGCTTACTCCGTGAACGGGCTCTCTCTGAACGGTTCGAAAATTAAGGCGTTGCCATCGGTGTCCTGGGACAGCCTCACATTCCAGCTCCACGTCAACGGCGCGCTCAAATTCTCGAAGACCATTACTGACAGCAAAGCGTTCAGGTTGCCGGCTGGCTACAAGGCCGATACTGCCGCGATCCGGTTGTCTGGCAATGTGACGGTCAAAGCGGTGACGGTGGCGCAGTCGATGACTGAGCTGAGGGTGGCATGAACAAGCCGACGATCAACCGGACGTACCCGCCTGACCGGGCGACGTGGAGTTCGGTCGTTGAGCTGCTGGAGATCATCGTCGGCCGGCGCAATAACAAGATCAAAGCCGCGACGCTTACCGTGCTCACGTTCTCGAGCCCGCCGACGCAGGCTGAAGTTCAGGCGCTCTACCAGTACGTGAACCGGGTGCGGGAATCCGTCGCATCGTTGCTTGATCGGTTGCAGGACTGACAAAGGAATCAACATGGGATTTTCGTTTAAAGGCATCAGCCAGGGGCTACAAAATCTGAACGTCTTGAACCTCAAGACGATCAAGGAGCCGGAGGCCCCTGCCGGCTTGGGGCAGGCGGCGGCCGAGAGTGCTGCGACCGGGCGCGAAGCGCTCGCCTTCCAGAAGCAAGTCTATGAGGAAGGGAAGACACGCAATGCGGAACTGGATCGCCTGACGAGTGAAGTCGTGGCATCTTACCTCAAGACCCAAGAAAAGCAGTCGGGCCAGGCCGACGATTACATCAATTACATGAAGACGACCTTCCGCCCGATCGAGCAGGCTTTGGCGAAGGACGCGATGACTGCGGGATCTCCCGAGGAGCAGGAAGCAGCGGCAGCCAAAGACCGCGCCGCTGTCGCGTCCTCGTATGAGTCGGCGCGCGGCACGGCCGGGCGGGATCTCGCGCGCATGGGGGTGAACCCGAACTCGGGGAGGTTCGGCGACTTCATGAGTAAGACGCACAACGCGCAGGCGGCTGATGAGGCCGGCTCCATGAATCTGGCGCGCGACAGGGAAAAAACGACTGGCAGGGCGTTTCGCATGGGCGTTGCCGGCCTCGGGGCCGGGCTACCGGGGGCTGCGTCGAACGCCGCTCAAGTCGGGATGCAGGCCGGAGCTGGCGCGGTCGGGGCCGGGTCAGTAACCGCCAACAACGCCCGCGCGGATGCGCAACTCATGAATACCGGCTACGCGATGGACCTGGGCGGTCTCAACCAGTCCGGTGGTCTGTACTCGAACATCTACCAGGGCGGGATAAACACCTGGGCAAACAAGTTGCAAGAGCAACGCTTGCAGAAAACCCAACGCAACGAGATTCTCAAGGACTGGATGAGTATGGGGTTCGCAGGGGGGATGGGTGGCGCCGCTGGAGCTGCCGGCGGTGGAATCAATAGTTCAATGGGTGCCACATGACCGCTATAAAAGGAGCCCATCATGGCTGAG
>Ga0105347_1000204_pt1 | contig 29565 bp, 34 predicted proteins | sample EasRivMeERMLT890_FD_89677 | JGI IMG/M metagenome (GOLD analysis project Ga0105347, IMG submission 89677) | Soil microbial communities from meander-bound floodplain in the East River, Colorado, USA - East River MetaG ERMLT890 | ecosystem: Environmental > Terrestrial > Soil > Floodplain | place... | reverse complement strand
GAGGTAGAAGACGATGTGGTCACCGGCTTTCATCCGGGCGACTTGATTGCGCCGCGTGCTCTTGAACCCGAACAGGTCCCAACCGCGGGATTCAGCCAGGCGAAAGTTGGCTTCGGAGCCGACTTTGATCCAGTAGGCCATGGTTTCAGGGCAAAGAGAAGCCCGGAGCCATTCTAGACTCCGGGCGAGTTTCTAAGTTGGATGGCGGTCAGGCGCCGCAGGCTTTGGCCTGGCCGCCACCGTCCGCTGTCTGGAAGGAGGTGCCGCAGGCGCAGGACTTCACGGCGTTGGGATTGTGGATCGTGAAGCCGGCCTTCATGAGGTCGTCCACGTAGTCGATCTCCGCGCCCTCGAGGAGGGGGGCGCTGTCCGGGTCGATGACCAGCTTCACGCCCTGGTCTTCCATTACGAGGTCATCGTCTTCGACGTCGCGGGCGAGAGCCATGCCGTACTGGTAGCCGGAGCAACCGCCGCCAACGACGAATACGCGGAGACCGGTTTCGACCGGAAGGCCCTTCTCTTCGAACATTGCCTTCGCCTTCTCGGCTGCCTTGTCACTGACGCTGATCATATTTGTACCCCGATCGAATAAAGGAAGTGACTACTTCTAAATTAAGGCTAGCAACGGGTAGAGAAGGTGTCAAGGAGAATCTAGACGTCGACCCCCACCGACCGAAGGTCATCCACGAACTGCTCGTAGCCAGTGAAGTGGAAGCCGCTCATGCCCAGGTCGGTTGCCGCAGTCGCGTAGGCGCGCGTGTCGTCCGTGAAGACAGATTCTCCCAGGGCGACACCCATGCGTTCGACAGCGAGTTGCCAGATCGCCGGATCGGGCTTGGCCATCTCCAGGTCGCCGGAGCCGAGGATGTCGTCGAACATCGCGACGAACTCGGGGTAGCGCTCGTTGAGGCGCGCGGTCATGCCGGGGATGGTGTTGGAGATGATTCCTACCTTGTATCCACCCTTGCGCAGCCTCCGGACGAGGTCGAGCATGTCCTGGTTGAGCGGACGCTCGGCCTGCTCGAAGGCGCTCCAGATCTCCTCGGCGCGGGTGCGGCCAACCCGCTCGGCGAGGGCCACGATGGCTGATTCGATCCATTCTTCGTTTGTGCAGGCGCCGACCTGGTGCTCGACGTACCGGCTCTCAACGTAAACGCACTTGAGGAGCGTCCTCTCTGGCAGATCGTGGATCTTCTCAAGGGCGGCGTGGTCGACGCCGTCCGCGTGCTTGAGGAGCACGCCACCGAAGTCGAAGAAGACTGCTTTGATCGTCATACTGGCGCCACCGCGGCGGGCTCAGCGCACGAGGCGGCGAGGCTGGAGATGGCGGTGGTGCGGCGGCCGACGGTCATCCAGTCGACGAAGCCGTTGGTGACGTAGCCGACTGAGATCCCGGTCTCCGGATCGCCCCACCCGATCTGGCCGCCTGCGCCGCCGTGGCCGAAGGCGCGAGGCGAGGCAACGCGTCCGAATCCACGCATGAACGACTGATCGTCGTCGCCGGCAACAATGATGCTAAGGCCGCGGTTGGCAGGGACTTTGAACACCCGGTCGGGCAACCGATTCCGCACCTGTAGCGCGAATTCGATCGTCTCCGCCTTGAGCACCCGCGCTCCGTCTCGTGTCTCTCCGCCATTGAGGAGGACCTGGTAGAACATCGCGAGGTCAGCGGCGCTCGCCACGCCGCCAGCGCCTGGGATCCCGGCGTGGATCGTCTCCGGGTTGGCGAAGTTCCGCACGGCCTCGGGCGTGACCTCGCCCCAGCCTCCGGGGGGCTCCGTCTCATCGCCGACCCACTCGACTTTCGCGTAGCGGGACAGTTGCTCATCGGGCAACCCCACGAACAGCTCGGGCAGACCCATGGGCACGGTGATCCGTTCGCGGATGTACTCGCGGAAGTCCTGGCCAGTCCGGCTGTGGATGATCTCCGCCAGCACCCAGTGCGCCGAGGTCGGGTGATACTCGAATCGGGTGCCCGGCTCCCAGTTCAGACGCCAGCGCGAGAAGGCGTCGAGGCGCGCTCCCCGGTCGCCCCAGAGCTCGCGGCGGAACGGCGCCTGGGGGAAGCCGCTCGTGTGGAGCAGCACCTGCTCCACGGTGATGACTTCTTTGCCGTTGGTCCCGAACTCGGGGATGATGTCGGCCACCTTCTCGTCGAGACCCAGCCTGTTGTCCTCGAAAAGCGTCCAGATGGCGGCGGCAACTACGGCCTTGGTGCAGGAGAAGATGCAGAACAGGCTGTCGTCCCCGACGGCCCGTTCGCCCTGGCCATGGATGGCGCTGCCGAAACTTCGCATCCCTGCGATCAACCCGTTCCGCGCGACGGCAACCTGGCACCCCGGCAGCACCCCTTGCTCTATGTCCCGCTCTGCTCGCGCGAAGACCGCATCGAGGCGGGCAGACTCGATACCGACGTCCTCCGGACGAGCGGCGAAATGTTCATTTCCCAGCATGTGTCCCTCCGCAGGCGATTATAGCGGGAGTACGGAGGATGGGTGGTCGCTGGACCAGGCCGTTACTCCTCGCCGTTGCGAATCTTAGCTGGAAGGGTGGCCTTGATCTTCCGCACGTGCCAAAGATGCTCGAGGTCGTGGCGGGCCAGTTCACCGGCGATCGTGGCGGCCGAGATCTCGCCACGATAAGGATGGCTCGCCGTAGCATCCCAGTCGGACGATGTGAGGCTCCAGAGAAGGCTCACCAGCTCGCGGCGATTGTCACGGAACTCATCCAGTACGTCGTCGAGGTCGCATGTCCGGTAATCGCGCTCCATCAACAGCACATCGATGTCTTGCGCGGGGAGCTTGCCGCGTCCGCGGAAGAGCAAGTGGGTGATCTGTGCCAATGCGAGTTCGCTCGCATCGCGGACGTGCGCAGCGATCTCCTTGATCGACGGCTCGTCTTCCGCCGGGCGCCAGGTCAGTGTCTCGTCGTCGAGGCCGTAGATCTCGGTCAGGAAGGAGTTACCGGCCTCACGCAGGGCCTTCATGGCCCAGCCCTGGGGGTCGCTATCGGGAAGTTGCACGCAACGATTGTAGCCGTCGCGTCGCTCGATTGGCGCGTCTTTGCCCACGAAGTGACCGGCTCTTACGATAGTTGCGATGAGCCCCGAATCCCTCCCCTACGCCCTCCTCATAGTCCTCGTCGAGTTCACGGTCGGCGGCCTCTGGGTGCTCGCCCTGTGCGACGCCCGTGGCAATGCCGCGTCATCGTTCATCAAGTTCGGGGCCGTCCTCACCCTGACCATGGCGGCGCTGACCTTCATCGTCGCGACGCAGGTCAACATCGGCGACGAGGTGGACGGTTACCCGCTGGACTCCGACCGCATCCACGAAGTGCAGATCGCCCTGGCCGCAGTATTCGCCCTGTCGGGGCTGTACGCTGCGGCCACCATAAGTGAGCACCGCATCCCCGGCCTCGTGTTCGCCGCCCTGGGGTCAGTAGCCGGATTGGCCGCCATTGGCCTGCTGGCGACCGTGATCTCTGTCCCCACCTGGGGCTTCGCCCTCGTCTTCGCCAGCCTGGTCATCGGCGCGCTTGCCGTCGGCGCGGTGTCGATGGGGATGATCCTCGGCCACTGGTACCTCGTGACGCCACGCCTGCCCGAGGCCCCCCTTCGCGAGATGACCGGCCTCCTGCTGGTCGTCATGGTCCTCCAGGCCGTGCTAATCGCCGCCTCCCTCGCCCTCCCCCGCGACACGATCGAAAGCTCGGTGACGACTCCCATCCTCGAGAACCCCTTCCTCTGGATGCGCATCGGCTTCGGCCTCGCCTTCCCCGCGCTCCTTGTCTGGATGGCCTACGACTCAAGCGGCGCGAGGGCCATGCAGTCCGCCACGGGCCTCCTCTACATCGCCATGGCCCTGGTCCTCTGCGGCGAAGTCGTCGCCAAGGGCCTAATGTTCGCCTCAGCGGTGCCAAACTAGCGTATTATCTTGACTTGCCAGAACGAACGAACGTAGCGGAGTGCTTTAGCCCTCCACAAATCGCGAAGGAGCCCCCAATGGCCGAAGGCAACACGGAAACACGGACTCTAAAAGTGGGCGACGCGGCCCCGGACTTCGAACTACGGGATGAACAGCGGCAGCCATTCAAGCTGAGCGACAACAAGGGCAAGGACGTCGTCCTCAATTTCTTCCCCGCCGCCTTCTCCGGCGTCTGCAGCCAGCAGATGCCTCGTATCGAGGAGCAGCGCCAGATGTTTGGTGACCACACGGTCGTTGTCGGGATCAGCACCGACGCCACGGCGTCGCTGGACGCTTTCAAGAAACTGATGGACATCAACTTTCCGCTCCTCAGCGACTTCTGGCCCCACGGCAAAGTTGCCGAGGCCTACGGCGTCTTCCTCCCCGTTGGCGTCGCGGAACGGGCCGTCATCGGCATCGACGCCGAGGGCACCGTGAAGTACATCGACGTCCAACCCATCCTCGAGATCCCGGACCTCACCGCCTGCGCCTCGGCGCTCGGTAAGTAGGAGGCGAACGATGACGATCGACTTTGGCTGGTTCCTGCCCAGCATGGGCGACGCCGAGATCATCGGTCCGCCCACCCGCGAGGCGTCGCTGGACTATCTCGTGGATGTGGCGAAAGCCGCCGAGGACTCCGGCTTCAACTTCGCTCTCATCCCGGTCGGCACCACCTGTCAGGACGCCTGGCTCGTCGCCGGCATGGTCGGCGCGCGCACAGAGCGCCTCAAGTTCCTGGTGGCAATGCGGCCCGGTTTCGTCGCGCCAAACGTCGCCGCCAAGATGTCCAACACGCTCGATCAGCAGCTCAAGGGTCGCGTCCTGATCAACGTCGTGACGGGCGGCTTCCCCGCTGAACTCAACGCCGACGGCGACTTCCTGGACCACGATGAGCGCTACGACCGAACGCAGGAGTTCATGCAGGTGGTGCGCAAGGCGTGGACCGGCGAGAAGGGCTGGGACCACGATGGCAAGTACTTCAAGGTCGTCGGCGGCAACGTTTTCCCGCGGCCGTACCAGCACCCCCACCCACCGTTCTACTTCGGCGGCGCCTCGGACGCCGCCAAGAAGGTGGGCGCCGAAGAGACCGACTACTACCTGCTCTGGGGCGAGACCGTGGAGATGGTGCGCGAGCGCATCGAAGAGATGAAGGTCCTCGCGAGCGAAGCGGGCCGGACCCTCAAGTTCGGCCTCCGCATCCACGTCGTCGCCCGCGAAACCGACGACGAGGCCCGCGCCGCCGCCGACCACCTCGTCTCCGAGATCCCGGACCGCTTTCAAAGCATGGTCGACAAGATTCACACGAAGGGCGAGTCCGAAGGCGAGAAGCGTCAGCGCGAACTGGTGAAGTCCGCCGAGGACGGCTGGCTGACCGACCACCTCTGGGCCGGCATCGGCAAGGCCCGCCTTGGCGTCGGCACAGCCCTCGTCGGTTCCGGCGAGAGCATCGCCCACTGCCTGGACGAGTACGTGGACCTCGGCATCGACACCTTCATCCTCTCCGGCTACCCGCACCTGGAGGAGGCCCAGCGCTTCGGCAGGTTCGTGATGCCGCACTTCGCAGGGAGGACGACGACGAGCGCCGCGCTCGCCGCCTGAACCGCGAAATGGAGCGCGAGTCCAGCACGAAGCTGGACGGGTCCCTGGACCAGGCCATCGAAGAGGCCCTTGAAGAGACGTTGGCGCTAGCGCGGTTCGACGGCGTGATCCGCGCTGTCGGAATCTCCGGCAGCCCCAGGAGCCCGTCGAAATCGAAGGCACTGCTGCAACGACTGATGGAATCGCTGGAGCGCTACGGCGCCGAGACGAAGATCATCGACCTCGCGATGATGCCGGCGGAGGCCCTGGTGGCGCGCGGAGACTCAGGCGAAGTCGACGACGCGCTCGCCGTCATCGGTCAGGCCGACATTATCGCCGCCGCCTCCCCGACCTACCGAGCGCTCTACACGGGGGTCCTCAAATGTTTCTTTGACCTGATGCCCCAGGGCCACCTGGTCGGCAAGGTGTGCATCGGGTTGCAGACCGGGATCGCGCCACAACACGCTCTATCCGCTGAGTACGGCTTCCGCCCCCTCTTCGCGAGCCTCGAAGGAACGCCCCAGGCTGTGCTTTACGCGACCGACTATGAATTCGAAGGGAGCGAACCTTGCGCGGAGCTGAAGGAGAAGGTTCGGAACATTGCGGACGCCGCAGTTGGCGCTGCGGGCTAGTCCAGCTGTCATTCCGAGCGCCGGGACGTCCGCCAACAGCGACGAACTACTTCGCGAGGAATCTGGGCGGGGCAGGGGGACCCAGCCTCGACTACTACCCCTCGTCCTCGACCGTGAACTCCTCTCTCAGTCCCTGGTTGAAGTGCGAAACGTCTTCGCCGTCGATCTCATCCACGATGTTGCAAAGGAGGACATAGCGGCCCGCATCCAACTCGTAAGTCCGCCCCGTACTGTCGCCGTCTTCGATATCGTCGATCTCTTGCTCAACGTCGAGGTCCGCGGCGTCCTCATCGAAGGAACCGTCGTCTTTGACCGGCAGTTCGTCCAGTTCGATGTCCGTCCTGACCACCAGCAGCTCGTGCGTCTCCTCCCCGTCGTTCTGGATGGAGATTTCGATGGGGCCTTCTGGCACCGAACCCGGATCCACGCCAATCTCCCACTCCGTGATTCTGACGTCGATTGAGCCTCCTTCGCCGGTGTCGCCGCAAGCGGCGAGGAGAAGAGGGATGGAAAGCGCGCCTGCGCCGATCAGTAGCCTCACGGGGGAGCTCCTTTCGAATCCGCTGGACACCCGCCGATTATGGCACGCGCCGAAACGCCGCGGCACCGTCAACTTGTTGATGACTCATCCTCCTACTCAGCACTCGGCACTAAGCACTAAGCACTCTCCCCATAGTCCTGCCACGGTCCATCACGCTTGCGCACGGCTTCCCGGAACCCCTCCTGCATCGCCGCGTCGCGCCAGGCGATGCCCTCCGGGGTATGCCGCGCGATCCCGTCGAAAAACGTGCCCATCATCTGCGTCGTTCGCAGCCCCATGTTCTCGTATGCCTGGTTCACCAGCACCTTACTCATCGCCAGTTGGTTCGAGGGGATCGTCGCCAGCCGCGCCGCCATCTCGTCCACCACACCCGCCAGCTCGCCCTCCGGCAAGGCCGCCGACACCAGCCCCAGCTTCTCCGCCTCCGTCCCCGTCAGCGACTGCCCGGTCAGCATCAGCCGCTTGGCGTGCTCCAATCCCAGCCGGTACACCCACATCACCGTCGTCGGCTCGCCCCACACGCGGGCCGGTGGATACCCGATCTGAGCGTCCTCGGCCATGTAAATGAGGTCCGAGCAGAGCGCCATGTCCGTGCCGCCGCCGACGCACCAACCGTGCACCTGGGCGATCACCGGCTTCGGGCTCTCCCACAGCGACATGAACGCCCGCACGTTGCGCGACATCCCCTGGTAATCGCGGACGGGATCCCATTGGCCAGCCGCAGCGCGCTGGGTCGCGTCTTCGGCCTTGGTTCCCCAATCGAGGTCGTATCCGGCACAAAAGGCTCGGCCCGCGCCGCAGAGAATGATGACCCTGACGCGTGGATCGGCGTTGGCGTCCGCGACCGCCTGGCGCAGCTCAGCGGTCATCGCGGCGTTGATGGCGTTGAGGCGCTCAGGACGGTTCAGTGTGATGCGGGCGATCTTTTCCGACGCCGCATAAAGAAGTGTTTCGAACGGCATGGGCACATTGTAGGGGCGCAGCAACTTGTGCGCTGGGTGAAAGCGCCCCTTGGGTTGTGAGTTGCTGCGCCCCTACACGGTGGGTGTGCTACTGCAGGTGGTTGTTGCTTTCGCGTGCCGCCTTGCGCAAGTCGCGGGCGGTGCGGTCCGCGATGTCTTCGACGTTCTCGGCCACGTCCGAGGCTTCCCTTGCGGCGCGGGCGGCGACGGTGCGGCCGGCGTTGGCCGTGGCCATCGCGGTCTGGCGGTTGGCGTCGTTCATCCGTTCCCAGATGCTGCGGGTGCCAGCGGCGGTGTCGCGGAGGTCATCAACCATTGTGCGGGCGATCTCCATGCGGCGGCGGAACCTGCGGTTCCACATCGCGAGAATCTCAAGGTTGATGCGGCCGAGGTCGGCGGGCCGGTCGAGCCACTGCTGGAACACGTCGATGCGCTCTTCCTGGGTGCGCTCCGTTTCGTCGATGGCCATGCGGTTCATCCGGTACAAGCGCTCGTTCGCGGCGCGCATGATGTCCACGAACGCGGTGTAATTGCCGCGGACGCCCTCGGCGATGTTGTCGGTTGTTCGGGTGTTGATTGGCATGGCTCTCCTTTACCTGGCCCCGCTGAGGGCGCGGACCAACTGCTTCTTGTTCATCTGTGAGCGCCCCTGGATGTCCTGCCGCTTCGCGCGCTCGTACAGATCGTCGCGGGTCATCTGATCGAGCTTGCCGCGATTGCCGGTGGTGCGAGATGTCGCACTGCGAGTGGTGGTCTTCGCTCGGGCCGTCGCTCCGTTCTTGCGCGCTGCGGTGGCCCCGTTCTTGCGCGTCGTGCGGCTGCGTCGGCTTGCCGTTGTAGAACGGGTGCCCGTTCGCGTGGCGGTCGTCGTCTGTCCCTGCCGGGCCGATGCCGCGGGACGGACGAGGCGGGGGCGCGCCGCTTCGAGCTGGGCCCCGATCTCCTCGAGGCGGGCACGTCCGAGTTCGGCGGCCCGCGGGAACATCTGGGACTCTTCTTCCGTCATGTGCTCCGTTACCGTAGCGATCAGGACCTGGAACTTGGCCTCGAGTTGGCTGTTGCGCGCGTCCATCTCCGCCAGTTCCTGCATCAGCAAGTCGGCGGCGTGGTGCTCTTCCTCAGCGTGACCGACGAGGTCCTTCATGCCGGCGCGCTCCATGGCCGGATATAAGATTTCCTCTTCGAGCTGGGCGTGAAGCATGAGCTCGGCGATAGCCTCGTCGACGATCGCCTTGCGGGTGCTCAAGTCCGTGTTCTCGTCGAACTGGCGGAATAGGTCGCGGACCAACAAATGGTCGCGGCGCAATAGTGATAGGGCGTCCATGGGGAATCCTCCTGTGCGGGGTGCTCTCTTCTTCGCAGGTACGTCGTACAGTCTCTTACGTTGGGACTTGCGCCGCCGGTAACGCCCGTGCGACAGGCCATTTCATCCGCATTACAGACGAGCAATCCCTCGGGCGCCCGGTCAACTGTCATCCCGTGGCAACAGGATCTGGTGGAGGCGGGGCCGACGGTGCCTCGGCGTTCGACCGACTGTCATCTGCCCACCCTTGGCGAATGCCCCGCGCCCTACAATGCGGGTGTGTACCTCCGCCACATCCACGACTGGGATCTGACCCCCACCGAGGCCATCGCCCTCCAGTCCCGACTCGCGCCGCAGGTCGTGCGCGACGGCAATCCCGGCGCCGTCCGCCTCGTCGCGGCGGCCGACGTTGCATACGTCGAGCGCGCACCCGCCTGGGCAGCGAGCACAGCGCGGGCCGCGGTCGTTGTGATGTCGTACCCGGCACTGGAGGTCGTGGAAGAACGCGTCGTCCAGACCCGGGTGACGTTCCCATATGTCCCTGGCCTACTGTCATTCCGCGAGATCCCTGCCCTGGCGACGGCGCTGGAGCAAGTGGAGTCCGCGCCGGACCTCCTCCTCGTTGACGGCCAGGGCCACGCCCACCCGCGCCGGCTAGGAATTGCCAGCCACCTCGGTCTCCTTGTCGAAATCCCCACCATCGGCTGCGCCAAGAGCCGCCTCTGCGGCGAAGCGTCGGAACCAGGACGAGACCGCGCCGCCACCACGCCCCTGATCGACAAGAGCGAACAAATCGGCGCTGTCGTCCGGACCAAGGACGGCGTAAAGCCGCTGTACATCTCCACCGGCCACATGATCGCCCTCGATTCCGCCGTCGACTGGGTCCTCCGCCTCACCACCACCCGCCGCCTCCCGGAACCGGCACGCCTGGCAGACCTTCTCAGCAAGGGAAAACAACCCGCGTAGGGGCGAAGCACGCTTCGCCCCTACGCGACGTCGCTCACACCGGTAGTGGGTCCGCTGCTGCTACACTGTCGGTGCGCTGTGGAGAACTTCTCCGGGGTCGGCAGGCCTCGCTGCAGGAAGGGGCCTCTGCCGGGGCCACCTCCCAGCGCCTCTTGCAAACTGACCCACTTTCCTCGCGCCTATCACCTAACACCTAACACCCCATAAACTAACTCCCAGCGGAGACATCGATTGCAAGAAACCCGGCAGACCCTCAACGAAATCATCGAGCGCGTCGATCACGTCCTCCGCCGTCTTTGACGTCCCCGCACTAGAAGCCGAGATATCACGCATCGAAGCCGAGTCCGCCGAGGCCGGCTTCTGGGACGATCAGCAGAAGGCACAGGCTGCCATGCGCCGCCTCTCCGACCTCAAAGAGCAGGTCGCGTCTTGGCGCACCGTCGAAACCGGCGCCCGAGACGCCGCCGACCTCCTCACCCTCGCCGAGTCCGAGTCTGACGCCGAGACCGCCCAGGCGGTGGCTGCCGACGTCGCCCGTCTCAACGAGCAGGTCGAGGCGATGGAACTGGAACTCGCCTTCTCCGGCGAATATGACTGCCGCCCCGCGATCATGGCGATCCACGCCGGCGCGGGTGGCACCGACGCCCAGGACTGGGCGGAGATGCTCCTCCGCATGTACCTGCGCTGGGCCGACAAGCACAAGTTCCGGACGAGCGTGCTCGACATCATGCCGGGCGAGGAAGCCGGCATTAAGTCCGCCACCATCGAGATCGACGGCCGCAACGCCTACGGCAACCTCAAGGGCGAGCGCGGCGTCCACCGCCTCGTCCGCATCTCCCCCTACGACTCCTCGAAGTCCCGCCACACCGCCTTCGCCCTCGCCGAGGTCATGCCCGAGGCCGAGAGCGAGGCCGAGGTCGAGATCAACCCCGACGACCTCCGCATCGACACCTTTAACGCCGGCGGCGCGGGCGGCCAGAACGTCCAGAAGAACGACAACGCCGTCCGCATCACCCACCTGCCCACGGGCATCGTCGCCACCTGCCAGGACGAACGCTCCCAGCTCAAAAACAAGAACAAGGCGATGGCCGTCCTCCGCTCCCGCCTCCTCGAACGCGAGTTGGCGAAACAGGCCGAGGAACAGGCCAAGATCAAGGGCCAGCACGTCTCCGCCGAGTGGGGTAACCAGATCCGGTCCTATGTACTCCACCCGTATAAGATGGTGAAGGACCTCCGCACCCAGTACGAAACCAGCGACGCCGAAGGCGTCCTCGACGGAGACCTCGACGAGCTACTACGTGCCTACCAAAAAGCAACTATCGGCGATTAGCCTGGCGCTTGCTGCCGTGGCAGTGGGGCTGCTGTTCGTCGCCCCCGCGATCGCCCAGACCGGCCCGTCGGTCACTGACGAAGGCGTCGAGAACAACTTCCCGGACGGCATGGTCTTCCGGATGTCCGCATCCAGCGACGCTGTGATCGAGGACGTCCGCCTCCGTTACAAGGTCCTCCCCGACGGCACCGCCGCCAACGGAGTCCCCGACTTCGACCCCGCCACAACCGTCCACACCGAGTTCATCCTTGGCGGCACGGACGTGTACCTCCCGCCGGGAACGGTCGTCGAGTACCACTGGGAGGTCACCGACGCCAGCGGCGCCACCGCCGAGACGGCGGAGCAGACCTTCTTCTACGACGACGTCCGCTTCGAGTGGCAAACGGTCGAGGGCGAAAACGTCACCATCTACTACTACTCCGGCTCCGAGGGCGACGCCCAGGATATGCACGCCGTGGCGCTGGAATCCCTGGCCGAGATGACCGCTCTTGTCGATATCGTCGAGATCCCCTTCCCCGTCCAGGTCTGGATCTACGACTCCACGGACGACATGCGCGACGCCCTCCAGCGCCGCAGCGAGTCCTACGAGAGCCAGGTGATCACCGCCGGTGTCCGCGTCGCCACGAACACCGTCCTCGTCCTCGGCAACGCCTCCTTCGACACCTTGCGCCACGAGCTCACCCACGTCGTCACCGCCGAGGCCGGCGAGAGCGCCCTCGGCACCCTCCCCGCCTGGCTGGACGAGGGCACCGCCGTCTACGGCCAGGACGACCCCGGCGGCTTCAAGTCCGCCGTCGACCGCGCCATCGACCGCGGCAACGTCCTCTCCGTCCGCGAGATCAGCGCCTACCCAGGTGATCCCGAAAAGGTCGGCCTCTTTTACGGCCAGGGCTGGTCTCTCGTCAGCTATCTCGTCGATACCTACGGCGAGCCCAAGTTCGGCAACTTATTCGCGATCATCAAGGCTGGGAATCGCATCGATGACGCCCTCGAAACCGTCTACGGCTTCGACCAGGACGGCCTCGAAGACGAATGGCGCGAAGCCAACGACCTCCCCCCGCGCGAAACCCCCGAACCGGCTCCGCAAGACAGTGACGCGCCCTCATCCGCCTCGCAGGACGACGACGATGGCGGGTCAGACATCGCCACAATCCTCATCATCGCTCTGGTGATACTAGCCCTCGCCGGCGGCATCGCCGCGCTCGGCATCACCATCGCGCGACGCCTCTAACTTCCAACTTCGATCACTGGAATCCCGGACTGGTCGAACTCCCGCATCCGCTCCGGCCCCAGTTCCTCCAGCCGCGCCAGCGTCGCCTCTACCGCCTCCACCAGCGCCTCCACGTCCACACCCATCGTCACCGGCCGGTACGGCGCCAGCAGCCGCGGCGCATCGCCCAGCACCTTCATCACCCCCGCGTAATTACCGCGCAGCAGGTGGTGGTACCCCGCCGCCGCCTTGATCAGCCCCTGGTAGAAGTTGGCCAGCGTCGAATCGTCGCCCTTCGGCCCGGTCTCCCGCCAGATGTCCTCCAGCGTCTCGTGGCAGTCGTAAAAACGCCACGAATTGAACTGGTCGATCGCCTCGGCAAACCCCGGAGGAGCATCAACAGTCACGCCGCCGTTACCATTGACGATTCACCATTTACTATTCACCATTAAGCCAGGCACTTCGGCATTTCGCCGTTGTTGTAAGTGATCATGTCGGGCATGACGCTGGGCATCGGGATGGGTGCGCCGAGGGGCTCGCCCCGAAGCTCGCTGTACGCCCGGTGCAGGTTCGCGACGAAACGCTCCCGGTCGTGCCACTCCCCGAAACGCCCCAGGTCCGTGTCCATCGCCACCGCCAGCGGCGTCGCCCCCGCCTCGAACCCCGCCTTCGCCGTCGACTCCACGAAGCGTATGTAGTCCTCGACCTGGCCGAACACCTCCGGCCCGCAGACCGGCCCGTGACCCGGCACTATCGTCTCCGCGCCCAGCCCCCGCAGCGTCGAGATCGACGCCAGCGAGCCCGCCAGCGACCCGAAAATGAAGAACGGAGTTCCGCCGTTGAAGACAGTATCGCCGGTGAAGAGAAGCTTGCGCTCCGGCACCCAGGCGACGATGTCGTTGCTCGTGTGCGCCGGCCCCACGTAGATCAGCTCCACCCGCAGGTCGCCGACGTAGATCACCAGCCGCTCTTCGAACGTCACGTTAGGCGGCGTCACTACGATCTCCCCCCAGTCGACATAAGGCCACAGCGCCGTCGTCCCCAGCCCCGTCGCGATCACCTCCTCTCGGCACTTCTCGTGCCCAATGATGGTGACGCCCGGCCCGAAAACAAAGTTCCCGTGCGTGTGGTCTCCGTGGTGATGCGTATTCACCAGCGTCCGCACCGCCCGCGATCCCGCCGTTCGCGCTACCGCATCCCGGAAAGCCTCCGACCGCCGCACAGTAAAGCACGTGTCGATGGCGGTAACCGAATCACCACCCAGCAGGAACCCCGCATTGTTCAATCCCCAGCCGCCATGCAGCTGGATGTAGGCGAAGATGCCGGGGCTTACTTCTTCAAGGGTAGGATCGGGAACGGCAGCATCATTCATGGCGCAAAGTCTAGCACCGGAGAGAGAACCAGGCCTGTCATCCTGACGCGTCAGGATCTGGTGGGGGGCGGGGGCGAACCAGGCCCGTTCATCCACCCCGCCCCGGATTCTGCGCGAAGCGGCGCCCACCGCCGAGCGGAACAATCGGCGCGCAGAATGACAGCCCCTTTTACTATTTTCCATTTACTCTTTACTATTCCTTCCATGTTTGTAGCGATGAACCGGTTCCAGGTGGTGGAGGGCAAGGGGGAAGAGTTCGAGCGTATCTGGCGCGAGCGCGAGACCAACCTTCAGGGCACCGCCGGCTTCGTCCGCTTCGCCCTCCTCAAGTCCGAGATGTCCCCCGGCGAGTACATCTCCCACAGCACCTGGAAAGACCGCGCCTCCTTCATGGCCTGGATGAACAGTCCGGCCTTCGCCTCCGGCCACCGCCAGGGCTCCCTCTCCGGCATCCTGCAAGGCCCGCCGATGCCGTCGATGTTCGAAGCCGTACTCGAAGAAGAAGCGGGGTAGCCGCCAGGTCTCAGCACTCTGCACCAGGCACTAGACACTCCCAACTGTGCATTTGTGGATGATGTGGATAACTCCCTAGGCACCCTCAAGCGCACACGAGATACTCCCGTCAGCTTCTCGAACCGAGCAGTCGGGGACGGAGCGAAGGACTCGCGGAGACCAAAGGGCGACCAGCGGCGACCACGAGACCGGAGCACCGGCAACCGGCAGTGACGACGGGGAGCTACTTTTTTGCCCGGTGACTCGCGCTGGGACGCTCCCACTCCTCTCCCCGCCAGACCTGATGCCACAGGATGACAACCAGGCGGCGGAAAATTTTGCTCTTCACTCTTTACTCTTCCGCCCTGTGGGTTTGTGGGCAATGTGGACAACCCGCTAGGCACCCCCAGGCACACACGAGATACTCCCGTCAGCTTCTCGAACCGGGCTGCTGGTGACGGGGGCGAAGGACTCGCGAGAGGGACGGGGCAACCCGGACCAATCGAGGAGACCGGAGTTCCAGGATCCGCGGCAACGACGGGAAGCTATTTCTTTGCCCGGTGCGAGGAGCGGAGCCAGCAGCCAGGCTCGATCTCCCCGATCCTGTCATCCCGCAACAGCGGGATCTGGCGGGGGAGGGTAACGGACTGCCTGCCCAGGGGCTTGTCGCTGCTCCTGGGTTCTCGGCTCTCAACTCCCCCTGTGAAAACGTGGATGGTGTGGACAACACCGTTGCCACCCTGGAACCGCCCGCGCAATACTCCATCTAGCTTCTCGAGGCGAGCCGAACCAGCCGAAGGAAGGGACTTACGGAGCAGAAGGGGCATCCCAGACGCGCCCGCGAGACCTGGACCGAAGCCGGAGCGACAAGTCCCGAGAAGCCTTTTTCTTGTCCCCACCATGTCATTCCGGCGAAAGCCGGAATCCATGACAGGCTCGATCTCAGCATCTGAGATAATCCTCACAGTGAATTCTCCCCCCGATCTCAATTCCCTCGTCACCGCCGCCCTCGCCGAAGACGGCGCTGATCGCGACATCACCACCCTCGCCCTCGTCCCGCCCGCCCAGCAGGGGAGCGCCACGTTCATCGCCAAGGCCGAAGGCGTCATCGCCGGCTTCGAAGCCGTAGCCGAGACCTTACGGCAAGTCGACTCCGCCCTCATCCTCGACATCCAGGTGCAGGACGGTGCGAAAGTCGCACCCGGCGACATCATCGCCACGGTCAGCGGCCCCCTCGCCGGAATCCTCGCCGCCGAGCGCACCGCGCTCAACTTCCTGGGTCACCTCAGCGGCGTCGCCACCGCCGCCAGCCAGGTCGTCCGCGCCATCGAGGGCACCGGCTGTCGCCTCCGCGACACCCGCAAGACCATCCCCGGCCTCCGCCTGCTGGAGAAGCAGGCCGCCGCGGCTGGAGGCGCCGCCAACCACCGCATCGGCCTCCACGACGCCGTCCTAATCAAGGACAACCACCTCGCCGCCGTCCGCGACCGAGACCTCGGCATCGCCGACGCCATCCTTCTCGCCCGAGACGTCAATCCCGGTGTCAAGATCGAGGTCGAGGTCACCACCCTCGCGGAGGCGCAAGAAGCAGCCGAAGTTGGCGCCGACGAACTCCTCCTCGACAACATGCCCCCCGCCCACGTCCGCGAGATCGTGCTGGCGCTCGGCGAAAACCGCCCCCTCCTCGAGGCATCCGGCAACATCACGCTGGATAACGCCCGGGAATACGCCGAGACGGGCGTCGACTTCATCTCGATGGGCGCAATCACGCATTCCGCCCCGGCGCTGGACATCAGCCTCGAGGTTGAACCAGTCCCCTAGGCGCCCAACTCTCTACTCTCCACTCACTACTCTCTACTTTTCCCCCGCCGCGGCCGCTCCATCTCCCCGCTGTCCACCACCACCGTCACAGGCCCGTCGTTGACCAGCGCCACCGACATCTTCGCCCCGAAAACCCCCGTCTGCACCGCCACCCCCAGGTCCCGCAGCGCACATGCGAACGCCTCCACTACCGGTTCCGCTACCTCGGGCCGCGCCGCGCCCACGAAGCTCGGACGCCGGCCCCTGCGCGTGTCCGCCAGCAGCGTAAACTGGCTCACTGCCAGCGCCTCGCCGCCCGTATCGAGCAGCGACAGGTTGAACTTGCCCTCGGCGTCGGAGAACACCCGCATCTCGGCGCACTTGCGCGCCATCTGGGTCGCGGTGGAGGCATCGTCGCCATCGGCGACGCCTACAAGCAGCAGAAGCCCGGGTCCAATGGCGGCCACCTCCGAGCCATCAACCGATACGGAAGCGGATGTCACGCGTTGCAGGACGATGCGCACTTCGCGCGTCCCACTCTAGTCGACGGCGGCTTCGACTTTAGAGCTGGTGTCTGGCTTAGAGTCAGAGTCGGACTTCGGCGAAGAGCCGTTCGTGACGCTGTCGACGCTGGGCGTGTCCTGGCGGACAGACGACTTGCGATTGTCCGTGCTGTAGAAGCCGCTGCCCTTGAAGATCACCGCCGGTCGGCTGATCAGGCGGTTCGCGATCGCCCCGCACTCGCACTTCTGGCGCGTGGGGGCGCTGAAGCTCTCCGTCCGCTCGTATTCGTGACCCTTGCTGCAGCGATATTCGTAGACCGGCAAGTTTGTGACCCTCCTCGGGGTGTAACGAAAGCCGCCCGCCGGGCGGGCAGCTACTTGTATCTTAGCGTTTGCTCAGGGAGGCTGGCAAGGAGTGGCTGCGTGATGCTCGACCGAAAGAATAGTGCGTGTGTATACTATTCGTTCGGACACTAAATCAGGAGCGATTTCTCTTTGGCAACACCCGTATCTATGAAAGCCCTACTGGAGGCTGGCGTTCACTTCGGCCACCAGACCCGCCGCTGGAACCCGAAGATGCGCAAGTTCATCTTCACCGAGCGTAACGGCATCCACATCCTTGACCTGCAGCAAACCGTGGGACTCCTCGAGGACGCCTGCACCTATGTACGCGACCTCGTCGCCAACGGCGGCACCATCCTCTTCGTCGGCACGAAGCGCCAGGCGCAAGAGTCGATCGAGACGGAGGCCCGCCGCTGCGGGATGCCGTTCGTGGTCACTCGCTGGCTCGGCGGCACCGTAACGAACTTCCAGACGATCCAGGGACGGATCGACCACCTGGTGCGCCTCGAAGACTCCAGGGCGCGCGGCGAGTTCGAGGCCCTGGCCAAGAAGGAGCGGCTCAAGCGCGAGGAAGAGATCGTGCGGTTGAACCGCTACCTCGGCGGCATCAAAGAGATGACCGCGCTCCCCTCCGCCCTCTACATCGTCGACACCACCAAGGAAGACATCGCTGTCGCCGAGGCGGTGCGGTCCGGAATCCCGATCGTCTCCCTCGTTGACACCAACTGCAACCCGGACGTCATCGACTACCCGATCCCCTCCAACGACGACGCCATCCGCGCCATCAAGCTGATTACCGCGAAGATGGCCGATGCTGTCCTCGAGGGCCTCACCGCACGTGAGTTCGCCCAGCAGGCAGCCCTCGAAGCCGAGGATGTCGAAGTCAGCGCCTACACCGAGAGCGGCTACGTGGCCTCGCCCGACGAGCTCTCCCCCGCCGACGTCCAGGCCGCCGAAGAAGCCGAAGCTCGCGCCGTCGAAGAGGCCGAGGCCGCCGCCGCAGCAGAAGTTGAGGCTGCCGCCGCTGCGGAAGCGGCGGGTGCGGCCGCTGCAGCAGCCGCACCCGCCGAAGAAGTCGCTGCCTCCGACGCCGAGCCCCCCGATGAAACCGAAGCCAGCACCGAAGCAGAAGCGCCGGCTGCGGAAGAATCACCAGCCGAGGAAGCTCCGGCAGAAGAACCTCCCGCTGCAGAGCCCGCCGAAGACGATACGCCCGCCGCGGAAGAAGCACCGGCAGAGCCCGAAGCCCCCTCCGCGGACGAAGAACCCAAAAGCTAACACCTAGCACCTGACACCTAACACCTAGCACCCAGGAGACTAAACTCATGGCAATTTCCACCGACAACGTCCGACAACTGCGCGATGAAACAGGCGCCGGCATGCTCGACTGCAAGAAGGCCCTGGAGGACGCCAACGGCGACGTCCAGAAGGCCAAGGACATCCTCAACCAGAAGGGCTTCCTCAACGCCACCAAGCGCGCCGACCGCGAGACTGCCGAAGGTGTCGTCCACTCCTACATCCACCACAACCAGCGGGTCGGCGTCCTCGTCGAAGTGAACTGCGAGTCCGACTTCGTGGCCCGCACTGACGACTTCAAGAACCTGGTGTCGGCAGTTGCCCTGCAGATCGCTGGCACGAACCCGACGTATGTGTCGAAGGACGAGATCCCCGAGGGTAGCGATGAGGACCCGAAGCAAGTGGCGCTGCTCGAACAGCCCAACCTCCGCGACGAGTCCATGACAATCGGCGAACTGGTGACGCAGACGATCGCCAAGACCGGCGAGAACATCCGCATCAAGCGCTTCGCCCGCTTCGAACTAGGCCGCGACTAGCGTATTGGGCCTAAACACTTTCAGGGTTTCCCTTGTCGTCACCTTTGAAGGCGAACTCTCCTCGCATGAGGTTTCCGAGCTAAAGCGCAGCGTCGGCCGGAAAGGCAGCGTGAGGTCCGAGGAAGGGAGTGTTGCGATAGCCAGTGCCCTCGCCGCAAGTCGTCCGTTGGAAGACCACCTGGGGGTTATTCGCGTCGCATTGCGATCCTCGGTGATGCAGTCGAGGTTGAAAGGCCGCGATGTATCCGTGCGAGTTCAAGTTGGCGTTGGCCTCCATGAGGATCAGGCGGCCTTAACGATCGAGACACCATTCCTTCCTGAACTCCCTGATTCACCGGTCAGTCTCTGGTTCACCATATACCGGCTGGGGACGGCTGACGCCTAACCACCATAACCTCGCACCTAACACCTCCGCCCCCACTTCTAACTTCCAACTTCTAACTTTGCTAGACTGGGCTGAGAGTACTTCCCATGCCGAGCGACCCCCCTTATAGACGCATACTCCTGAAACTAAGCGGTGAGGCCCTGCAGGGTGACCTCGCGTTCGGAATCGACCCCGCGACGATCATCGCCGTGGGCCAGGAAATCAAGCAGGTCGCCGATACGGGCTGCGAAATCGCGATAGTCGTCGGCGGAGGGAACTACTTCCGCGGTTCTACCGCCTCCGCGACCGGGATGGACCGGGCCACGGGCGATTACGCAGGAATGCTAGCCACGATCATCAACGCGCTCGCCCTACAGGACGCGCTGGAGCGCGAGGGGCTGACTGTGCGGACACAGTCCGCGATTACGGTGACGGCTGTCGCCGAGCCCTACATCCGCCGGAAGGCGATGCGGCACCTGGAGAAGGGCCGCGTGGTCATCTTCGCCGCAGGTACCGGGAATCCCTACATGACGACCGACACCGCAGCGGCATTACGAGCGGTCGAGATCGATGCGGACGTGCTGCTGATGGCGAAGAAGAACGTGGACGGAGTGTACGAGTCGGATCCGCACGAAACCCCCGGTGCTCGCAGGTTCAAATCGCTGTCATACCTGGACGCGCTGAACAGGCGCGTGCAAGTCATGGACGCCACGGCGCTGACGCTGTGCATGGAGAACGGGCTGCCCGTGATCGTCTTCAACCTGAAGCAAGAAGGCAGCATCGCCCGGGCCGCATCGGGAGACGAGAGTGGGACGACACGAGTCGCCGATGTGACGACGGTGATCGAGGAACCAACAGGAATCAGGTCATAGGAGAAAGCATGGTCCAGGAACAGATTGACGACGCACGCACGAGGATGCACAAGGCCGTTGAGTCGCTCCAGCACGAACTGGCGACCATACGGACGGGACGGGCCAGCGCCGGGCTCGTGGAGCACCTGAAGGTGGACTACTACGGCACGTCGACGCCGCTCCAGCAGTTGGCGACGATCAGCACCCCGGACCCCAAGATGATCGTGATCCAGGCCTACGATCGCGGCGCAATCGAAGCGATCTCGAAGTCAATCCAGAAGTCGGACCTCGGCCTTACTCCCTCCAACGACGGCGCCGTAATCCGCCTCGCTATCCCGCCGCTTACCGAGGAGCGCCGCAAGGACCTCGCCAAGCAAGTACGCAAGCGAGTCGAGGACGCGCGCGTGGCGGTGCGAAACGTGAGACGCGACATCCATGACCACCTGCGGAAGATCGAGCACGACCACGACATCTCGCAGGACGATCTGAAGCGGTCGGAGACAGAACTACAGAAGCTGACCGACGACCAGGTGAAGGAAATCGACCGCATAGGCCACGAAAAGGAGCAGGAGGTCCTGACCGTTTAGCGCCCTCGGCAGCATCATTCCGGGAGGGCAATCGTGCTCACGCAAAGGCTGATCGCCGCAGCGATCGGGATCCCGCTGATCCTGGCGGTAGTGCTCCTGGGCGGCGCGCTGTACACACTCGTCGCCTGCGTGATCCTTGCAATGGCAGCGCTCGAGTTGGCGGCTTTGCTAGGCCCTGGTGACGAACAATCGAGCCCCTGGCGGCCATCCATCCCGGCCGTTGCCGCGGTTGCCGGTGTCGTCCTCATCACGATCGCCGCAGACGTCGGCGGAGATGAATGGACCGGCGCCATCGTCCTGTCCCTCGGACTAGTTTTCCTGGCGAGCCTGACCCTCAGCCCGGCGGAGGGCGGCCTTTGGGAATGGGTGGCAGGATGCGCGGTGATCCTCTACGTGGGCGTACTGGGTTCGTACCTGGTGATCCTGCGCGGACTGCCCGAAGGCGAAGAGTGGGTCCTGTTGGCCGTCATGGCCACCTGGGGCGCCGACACCTTCGCATACTTTGTGGGCCGAGGCTTGGGTCGCCACAAGATGGCGCCACGGATTAGCCCCGGCAAGACCTGGGAGGGAACGGCGGGAGCGATCGCCGGCGGGCTGATTTCCGTCCTGATCGTGGACATCATTCTCGACCTGCCGATGAGTACCGTCGAGGCGGCGCTGCTGGGCCTCGTCCTGCCCGTGGTCTCCGTGACAGCGGACCTTGGCGAATCGATGATCAAGCGTGGTGCTGGTGTGAAGGACACGAGCGATTTAATCCCCGGTCACGGCGGGTTCCTCGACCGCATGGACTCCATCCTGTTTACGGTGCCGTTGGTATACTACTTCGCGATATGGGTCGTAATCTGATGCCCGTCCGGACCCACCTCCCTTTCACTCTTCACTCTTCACTCTTCCCTCTTCCCTCTTCAATGAAGCCCATTCGGGTAGCGGTCCTCGGCTCCACCGGCTCCATCGGCACACAGACACTGGAAGTGCTCCGTTCGCTACCCGCCTCGTTCAACGTGGTGGCGCTGGCGGCGGGCCACAATGTAACACTCCTGGAGGAGCAGGCCCGGGAGTTCCGCCCCCGGATGGTCTGGTGCGCCCGCGAGGACGAGTACATCGCCGACCGGATCAAGGACGGACGGATCAACGCACGCTGGGCGGAGATGGACGAGATGGCCGGACACCGCGACGTTGACCTCGTGGTTGTGGCGACTTCCGGCGCGGCCGGGCTTGGGCCGTCGCTCGCCGCTGCGAACGCGGGGAAGGTGATCGCCATCGCGAACAAGGAAGTGTTGGTGATGGCCGGGCACCTCATCACCGCCGCAGCGCGCCGGTCCGGCGCGGAAGTGCGCCCTGTGGACTCAGAGCACTCGGCTATCTGGCAGTGCCTGTGGGGGGAGAAGGCGGACTCGATCGAGCGTCTCGTGATCACGGCGTCCGGTGGCGCCCTGCGCGACCTTTCGGACCACGAACTGGAGCGGGTGACGGCGGAGCAAGCACTACGCCACCCGAACTGGCAGATGGGCCAGAAGATCACGGTGGACAGCGCCACGCTGGTGAACAAGGGTCTGGAGTGCATCGAGGCCAAGTGGTTGTTCAACGTACCGATGGAGAAGATCGAGGTGGTGCTGCATCGGGAGAGCATCGTGCACTCCCTGGTGGAGTTCTGCGACGGTTCGGTTAAGGCGCAGCTCGGCGTTCCGGACATGAGATTGCCCATCCAATGCGCGCTTACCTACCCGAAGCGAGTCATGGGAGCATCGGTTCCGCGTCTCGATCTGAAAATGATCGGGACGCTGACGTTCGAACTGGCGCCGGCGAGCAAGTTTCCGTGCCTGGCGCTAACTCTCCAGGCGGGAAGGACGGGCGGCACGGCGCCCGCCGTGCTGGCTGCCGCGGACGAGGTGGCGGTGCACTACTTCCTTTCCGGGTACATCAAGTTCCCCGAGATCGCACACACCATCGAGGACACCCTCAACGCCCACTCCGTGGTGGCGAATCCTTCGCTCGAACAGGTGCTAGAAGCTGACCGATGGGCGAGAGAGCACGCTAACGATAGGGTGAAGGCGAGCGTCTAGCCATACGTACGCAACGTATACTTGTTTGAGGCGTTCCTCCTGTTGGAACGCCGATTTACTGAAAGCTGAACCATGGACTTCGCCCTGAACTACCTCCTCCCCTTCTTCGGGATGCTCGTATTCCTGATCGTGATCCACGAGTTGGGCCACTATTTCACCGCCAAGTGGTTCGGGATCAAGGTGCTGGAGGCGGGATTGGGTTACCCGCCCAAGATCTGGGGCTTCTATTGGAAGGACACCCTTTACTCGATTAACTGGCTGCCCCTGGGTGGCTTCGTGCGATTGCTGGGTGAGGAAGACCCCGAAGACCCCCAGAGCCTCGCGGCGCAAACCGCCTGGAAGCGGATCATCGTGCTGGCGTCGGGCTCGTTCATGAACCTGATGCTGCCTGTCGTGCTATTTGCCATCATGTTCATGATTCCGAGGGACGTCGCAACCGGCCCAGCAGCGATCGGTATCGTCATGCCCGAGTCACCCGCGGCGGCAGCCGGCCTCGAGCAGGGTGACATCGTTGTTTCGATCGACGGCGAGTCCATCAAGAACACGGCCGAACTGGCGCGTGAGATCCGCCTCAGGCAGGGCCAGACCATCGAGTTCCTGGTGAAGCGCAACGACCCCATCGAAGGCCATCAGGAAAAGGTCATTCCGGTCAAGTCGCGCTGGGACCCGGAGGATACAGTCCACATCGTGCAACCGGAAGAGACGAGTACCTCGATTGCGAGGGACCTCGGGCTCCCGCTCGAGATGGTGCTCGTCGCCGCCGAAATCGACTTCACTCTCGAAGAGGGGCAGGAACTGTCCATACCGACGGACGATGGGACGGTGTCGTACACCGTTAACGAAACAGACTCCGTCGCCAGCATCGCCCAGCGCTTCGATGTCGAGCGGGCGGTGGTCCGGGAAGCCGCCGGCTTGCCGGACCCCGATGTGATTGAGCCCGGCACGGAACTGCGCTTCAGCCAGGGTCCGACCGGCATCACCATCACTAACGTCTACAATTTCACAGAGAGCGAGAGCTTCCCGATCTGGGAGGCCGTTCCTAAGGGCTGGGAGGCCACGTGGGAGTCGCTAGTCCTCGCCCGGAACCAGGTGATCGCCCTGTTCAATGGTGGCGCGGGACCCGGCGTGGCCGGGCCGGTGGGAATAGCACAGGCGACGGGCCAGGTAGTGGAAGAGGCCGGATGGCAGCCGCTGCTGGAGTTCGCGGCTCTCCTCTCGATCAACCTGGCCATCGTCAACATGCTACCCCTCCCGATGCTGGACGGCGGGCGCATCGCGTTCGTATTGCTAGAAGTCGCGCGGCGCGGCAAGCGCGTGGCCCCGGAGAAAGAGGCCATCGTGCACCTCGTCGGGCTGGCGCTTATCATCACGATGGCGCTAGTTGTCACGTACTTTGACGTGGCGCGAATCATCGCCGGAGGAAGCCTCTTCGAATGACGGATGAGCCCCAGCCGCTGAGCACCAGGCGGCGCTCCCGCCCCCTGATGGTGGGAGACGTACAAGTCGGCGGCGACGCCCCCATCGTCGTCCAGACGATGACCAATACGGACACCGCCGACGCGAAAGCAACCGTCGAGCAAGTCGCGCGACTGGCAGACGCCGGCGCGGAGATCGTCCGCATCGCAGTGCCTGACAAACGCGCTGCCGCCGCTGTCGCAGAGATCGTCGCTTCCACCCCGGTTCCCTTGATCGCCGATATCCACTTCGATCACCGCCTCGCTCTGGAAGCGCTCAAGGGCGGCATCCACGGCCTCCGCCTCAACCCCGGCAACATCCGCGACGCAGACAAGGTCCGCGAAGTCGTCCGCGAAGCTAAAACGCGCGGCATCTCCATCCGCATCGGAGTCAACGAGGGCTCGCTGCCGCCGATCCCAGCCTTGAAAGATGGCGAATTGCCCCCGTCAAAGGTATGCCGCATGGTGGACGCAGCGCTCTGGGAGATCGGAGTCCTGGAGGAAATGGGCTTCGAGGACATTAAGCTGTCGATGAAGGCCTTCGACGTCCCGACGATGGTCACTGCCTACCGCGAGATCGCCCCGAAGATCCCTTACCCATTGCACCTCGGCGTTACCGAGTCCGGCACCCCGGGTGCAGGCACTGTCCGCTCCTCGATCGGCATTGGCATCCTCCTCTCCGAGGGCATCGGCGACACCATTCGCGTCTCGCTCGCCGCCGATCCGGAAGAGGAGCTGCCCGTCTGCTGGGATATCCTCAAATCGCTCAACCTGCGCTTCCGCGGCGCCACTATAGTTGCGTGTCCCACCTGCGGCCGCATCGAGGTCGACCTGATCCCCCTCGCCAACAAGGTCGAGGAGATCTTCCAGGAGATTGGCAAGCCAATCACAGTCGCCGTCATGGGCTGCGTCGTGAACGGGCCGGGCGAGTCGCGGGACGCGGACATCGGCCTGGCGGCTGGTAAAGGCCGCGGCGCGATCTTCCGCAAGGGCGAAGTGGTGCGGGTGGTGGCCGAAGATCAGTTCCTCACCGCGCTGCTGGAAGAGGGCGCGAAGGTCATCGAAGAAAAGTTCGGCGAAGTGATCGAAGTGCCTGATCTGAACGGGAATAACGCGGAGGACGACTTTATTTCGTTAACGCCCGTTGAGGCGTCCGCACAACTGCCGGGCCGCGCCGCTCGTCGCGCCTAGCGATCTGGAATCACTCAGTCGCCAGCCTACGCTCCCCCGCTGGCGCGGCCTCAGGGTCCTCTGCATCCTCAGGGGCAAAGACCGGCATCTCGACTTCCTCAGGCGAGGCGCGGGCAACGCCGATGGCCAGCGGTGCGCAAAGGACGCTCAGCATGACGCCAATGACGATCATCAAGTGCGCCGAGTCAAAAGCGAAGTAACGAAGCGTCGCGGTGTCAGGGGTTGGGTCGAGGAACGCCTCAAGGAACATCAACGCGAGACCCAGGCTGCTAATTGCCGGGCCGATGAGGCCGATTGCGAGAGCCCTTGTTCTGTTAGTCATTGACTCCCCCGGGGATGCACAGTTTAGGACGACTTCCGCCAAATGTGAAGTAGCCTGTTAACAATAATTGTCGCGGCGTCGCCGTGTTACAGCGGCATCGCCCTAGAACGGCTCTTGCGGGCGCTCCGGGAAGACGCGCTCGGTACAGCGCAGATCGGCTTCGATCCCGTTGTCTTCGGCGATGTCCTGTAGGTCAGCGCACGCCTCGTCGATCGTGAACAGGGGATCGGCGCTCTCCGCCTCGAACTCTTCGAGCAGTTCGCTCGCTTCGGCCTCGTCTTCCGCGTCGGCCAGCTCCTCCTCAAGGGCCGTAGTCGTTGAAGCAACCTCGGTTGCCCCTTCGACGAAGTCATTGTGCGGTTGCTCCACTTCCACCGGCGGCTGGATGGACTCCATCTCCGTAACCGCGCTGTCAAAGACATCCGCAGCACCCGAAAGGAATTCCCGCAGGGCGCTTACCTGCTCCTCGAAGGTTTCGGCGGAGGAAACGTTTTCTTCGAGGTCGTCACCGAGTTGGTCAGTGGAGTTGCTGGACTCCTGGAAGATTGCCTCGATCTCATCGAAGTACGCCTCCACCGTGAGATCCTCGCTACTGCCCTCCCCCTCGTCGTCCGTGCAGGCGGCCCCGAGGACGAGGAGCGTGAATGCGGGGACCAGAGCGAGGCGGGGCCAGTTCATGGGGACCCTTCCGATTCTATTGGAAGGCCGTTCAGAAGACTACGGGACGGCGTTCCTTGAAGGCGTAAAGCTGGGCCGGTCGGTGCCGCCCTTGCCCGGAGAACCGCCCGGTTGGCTCGATAATATCCAGCGAGATGATGCGCTTGCGGAAATTCCGCTTGTCCATCGAGCGTCCAAGGATGGCCTCGTAGACCTGCTGGAGCTGCGAGAGCGTGAACTCGGCTGCCAGGAGCGAGTAGGCCACGTTCGAGTACGCGAGTTTGTTTCGCAATCTGGTGACCGCGTACTGGACCACATTGCCGTTGAGGAACGCCAGGTCTGGGAGGTCGTCGACGGCATACCACCTGGGTTGCCACTCCAGTCGGTCGGGGAGCTTGGCGCGGTTGGGATCGACTAGCGCCCAGTAGGCGGCGGCGATCGATCCGGCTTCGTCCAGGTCCGAGAAAGTGTAGAGCTGTTCGAGAAAAACGTCCGTGACGCCTGTCTCCACCTCCAAACGCCGAGTAGCAGCTTCGGCGAGAGAATCGGCTGGAAGCAAGCGTCCACCGGGTAACGACCAGTGGTCCTTGAACGGATCGGCACTGCGCCTGATCAGAAGGATCCTGAGCTTGCCCGCCTCGACTGTGAAAATGACGACGAGAACGGCGACAAGGCGCTCGATGCTGCTGGACGACGCGTCAGGGGTCATTCACACCTGGACGACGACGGCCGCAGATCCCTGGAGCGACCACGGCGTTGTCTTCTCGATCGCCACGCGCACGAAGTCACCGATTTGCAGGGGCTCGTCTGTCGAGAAGTGGACGAGCTTGTTGCCCGGGTCGCGGCCGGTGTAGACGCCATCCTTCTCCCCTTCGACCAGCACCTCCTGCTCGCTCCCCAGGAGACGTCCGTTAATCTCGGTGGCGATGCGCTCCTGCACCTCCTCCACCGCGTGCAGCCGGCGCATCTTCTCCTCCTGCGGCAGAGTGTCCTCCATGTGGCGCCATGCGATCGTCCCCGGCCGCGGCGAGTACGCCGCCACGTGCACCTTGTCGAAGCGCACCTCTTCCAGCACACGAAGGGTGTTCAAGAACTGCCCCTCCGTCTCGCCGCAGAACCCGACGATCACGTCCGTGCTCAACGAGGCATTCGGCACCCACTGCCGAATCCGTCCCACGCACTCCAGGTACTCTTCGATCGTGTACCCGCGCCGCATCTGCGCCAGCACCTCGTTGTCCCCGGCCTGCACCGGGATGTTGAAGTGCTCGCACACCTTCGGCTCGTCCGCGACAGACTGGATGATCCTGTCTGTCATATCCCGCGGATACGAAGTCAGAAACCGAACTCGCGCCAGTCCATCAAGCTCGCTCAGTGTTGCGAACAGATCGGCGAGGTCCGGCTTCTCCGCCAGGTCCTTGCCGTACGCTTCGACCGTCTGCCCCAGCAGCGTCACCTCCCGCACCCCGCGGTCCACGAGCGATGCCACCTCCCGGTGGATGTCCGCCACCGGCCGCGACTTCTCGCGTCCCCGGCGGTACGGGACGATGCAGTACGTGCAGAACTTATTGCAGCCGTGCACAACCGGCACGAACGCCGTTGGCCCGGTTGGCTCCGGGAACGTGTCCGGCCAGAACTCGCCGCCCAGGTCGCCTTCCGGCATCAGTTGGCGGATGATCACCTCGAAGTTCTGCGGCCGCGCCCAGACGTCCACGAACGGGTAGCTGGAGCGCAGGTCGTCCGTCCGCGGGCCCACCATGCACCCCATCACCGCCACCTGCAAACCCGGGCGCTCGCCCTTCAGCTTGCGCAACCGCCCCATGTAGCTCAGCGCACGGTCTTCTGCCTTCTGGCGCACCACGCACGTGTTTACGACTGCCAAATCCGCGTCCCGGGCCTTCGCCGCCGGCTCCCAGCCCAGCTTCGCCAGCCCCGCCGCCAGCTTCTCCGAGTCCGCCTCGTTCATCTGGCAGCCCTCGGTCCATATGTGATAGCGCATGACCGCTAGTTTAGCAGGGACTATTCGACGTCACTGCGCCTACACCGTCATTCCCGCGAAAGCGGGAATCCATTTACTGCAGCGAGTCCAAAAACGAGATCAGCTCCCGGTTCGTATCCTCCGGCCGCTCTTGCTGCGTCCAGTGGCCCGCACCCTCAAACGGGACGATCTTCAGGTTGGGAACTAGCTGTTTCATGGGATCCATCGGTGCGAAGGACATAACGCCATCTGCGGTGCCGTAGAGGAAGAGTGCAGGCTGCTCGATCTTCTTGTCCTGCAGCTCCGGAAGCTGCTCCCAGTCGCGGTCCATGTTCCGGTACCGGTTGATTGGCCCCCGGAAGCCGCCCTTCTTGAACCGCTCGACGAAGTAGTCCAGGTCAGCCTGGTTCATCCAGGGTGGCAGCCCGTCTACGTTCGGGACACCGTCGAACACGAGATCCGGCACGCCTTCAAACAGTTTCGCGTCAGCCTTCTTCCCGGCCATCACGCTGGCAAAGCCCGTGATGCTGCGCGCCTCACCCGATGCGCCCCAAATAAACAGGCGCATGGAGTGCGCTACGTCCGACTCGAACTCCGCTTCTGCGACGCCTTCCTCCTGGAAGTAGAGAATGTAGAAGAAGTTGTCTTGGAACATGGCCTTCATCATCTGCAACGGCGGCACCGGGCCGCGCGGTAGGTAGGGGACGCTCATCCCGACGACCGCGCGATAGCGATCAGGATGAAGTGCGGCGGAGTTCCACGCCATCGGCGCACCCCAGTCGTGTCCGACGATGACCGCTGTGTCTTCACCGAGGGCATCCAGCAGCCCCAGGCAATCGGCGATGTGTTCCTTCATGGCGTACGCCTCGACAGGGTAGGGCTTGTCGCTCTCCCCGTAGCCCCTCACATCTGGCGCAACCGCGTGATACCCCGCCGCCGCCAGCGCAGGCAACTGGTGCCGGTACGAATACCAAAGCTCCGGGAACCCGTGCAGCAGCAGCACCAGCGGTCCCTCCCCAGCCTCCGCAATGTGCAAATTGATCCCGTTGGTAGCCACCATCCGGTGCGTAATGTCAGTCCCGCGAGCAGTCACCATGTCAACCAATCCCTCCAGGAGAAAATCTGCGAAAATCCATCCTCATCTGAGACATCTGTGGTTTCATACGGGACTCATCATAGAGGGCAGGTTCCGCGCAATCGCCGGCCCGAACTTCATGAACTCCGCGAGGTCCGTTACCAGCCCGCTCGCCATCTTTGTCGTGATGTCGTACAGCGG
>Ga0105347_1000203_pt1 | contig 29603 bp, 25 predicted proteins | sample EasRivMeERMLT890_FD_89677 | JGI IMG/M metagenome (GOLD analysis project Ga0105347, IMG submission 89677) | Soil microbial communities from meander-bound floodplain in the East River, Colorado, USA - East River MetaG ERMLT890 | ecosystem: Environmental > Terrestrial > Soil > Floodplain | place... | reverse complement strand
CTAAGATCCGTGCCGACCCGGATCTGCTCGAGCAAGTATTCATCAACCTCTATTCAAACTCGCTCCATGCAGCCGCTCCAGGTGGCGTGATCAAGATCGGCGCTGAAATCACCGATCGCGGCCCGGTTAAGGATTCGCTTGCGGCTGAACATTGGCTCCGAATCTCATTCGAAGACAATGGCGCCGGGATCGACCTGGAGCATATGGGTCGTGTGTTTGATCCTTTTTTCACTACCAAGGACATCGGTGAAGGAACCGGCCTGGGTTTGTCGGTAAGCTACGGCATCATCCAGGAACATGGAGGTGACATCCGCGTTGAAAGCGAGGCCGGCCGCTTCACCCGGTTCCTAATTGAATTACCGACAGAAGAATCCAAACAGAGTTATGACAGCGAGCACTCCAATGAGTCCAGACCCCAAACAGCAAGTACCTCCCCCGGCCAAGATTCTCGTCGTTGATGACGATCACGAGATGTGCCAGTTTCTTGCCGATCTATTGGGCGAGGAAGGCTACGACGTCGAAGCCGTTCACGACGGCGCCTCCGCAGTAGAAAGATACCGCACGGATAGGTTCGATTTGACCATTACCGACCTCATGATGCCGCGCATGAGGGGAACCGAATTGGTGAAACAGCTCAGAGAGATCGATTCCCGCGCGTTGGTTCTTTTGATCACGGCCTTTGGCAGCATCGAAAGCGCGGTGGAAGCCATGCACGCGGGCGCCTTCCATTACGTGACCAAACCCTTCCACACCGAGGAAATCCTGCTGCAAATAAAGCGTGCTCTGGAGCAACGCAACCTTCAGAGCGAGGTCGAAAGACTGCGCAAAGAAGTTCAAAGTCGCTTCGGATTTGAAAATATCATCGGTCAAAGCACAAAGATGCGGGAGGTTTTCGAGCTCGTCGCTCATGTCAGCGATCTTGCGGTCAACGTGCTCATCGTGGGCGAAAGCGGTACCGGCAAGGAGATGATTGCCCGGGCGATTCATCAAAGCAGCGCTCGGGCCGCTGGATCTTTTATTCCGATCAACTGCGCCGCCATCCCGGAAACGCTTTTAGAGAGCGAACTCTTCGGCTACGTCCGCGGCGCTTTCACCGACGCCCGGAGGGACCGACGCGGATTGTTTCACGCGGCTCACGGCGGCGTGCTGTTTCTCGACGAGATCAGCGAAATTCCGCTCAACCTACAGGCGAAGCTGCTGCGCGTGATCGAGGACAAAGAAGTGCGGCCCTTGGGAGCCAACCAGAGTGAGAAGGTAGACGCCCGGTTGGTGTCTGCCTGTAACCAAGACCTGGAGCGTTTGGTTCAGGAAGGTCTATTCCGGCAGGATCTTTACTACCGCCTCAACATCATTCGCATTGAGCTGCCGCCTCTCCGCGAGAGAGCTGAAGATATTCCCATTCTCATCGAGCATTTCCTGCGGAAATTTAGCGACCAAGTCGAACGCGAAGTGGAGGACATTGAGCCGGAAGCCCTTGCCGCGCTCACCGACTACCACTGGCCGGGAAACGTCAGAGAGCTGGAACACACTATAGAAAGGGCGGTGCTTCTCGGCAAAGAAGCGCGCATTGGCCTGCAAGACTTGCCGTCATCGTTAGCGGCGCGCAGCGACGGTCCGCTGCCGCTGGCTAGCGCGGTCGCCAAAACCTACACGCTGAGAGACCTGGAAAGAGAATACATTATGCGAGTCATGGAAAGCGTGCACGGGAACAAGACCGAGGCCGCCAAAACGCTCGGGGTGGACCGAACCACGCTCTATCGCAAGCTGGAAGAATACAAATTCAAGGGCTGAGCTTTTCCGCGAGTAACGCAAGGCGATAGATTTCCTTCTTGGGATAACCGAATCTCTCGCCCAGGATCTCGGCGATCTCTTTGACCCGCAACCCCCTGTCTTTGAGATCACGAATCTCGGCCTTCAACCGATCCTCGTCAACCCGTGATTCACCTGCCGAGCCGCCGATGACGAGCGTCATTTCTCCGCGGAGCTCCCGGCTCTCCACCGCGCGGGTCAACTCCTCCAAAGATCCGCGCAAGAACTCCTCGTAAACCTTGCTCACTTCGCGTGCCACCACAGCCTGGCGATCTCCCAGCAGCTCAACCATGTCGCCGAGAGTTTCCTTCAGCCGATGGGGCGCTTCGTAAAAAACCACCGTCCTGGTCTCATCGCGCAGAACTTGGAGTCTTGCTCGTCTCGCTTTTTTGCCCGCGGGCAAAAAGCCCTCAAAGATGAATCTGTCCGTGGGCAGGCCGCTTGCGCTCAGAACAGCGGTCAGGGCAGACGCCCCGGGTATGGGAACGATGCGGATGCCGCCCCGTATCGCGGCCGCGGCCAAGCGATATCCAGGGTCGGATATCGCCGGCGTGCCGGCGTCACACACCACGGCGACGTTTTGCCCCCCGGCCAGCCGGTTAACCAATTCCAGCGCTTTGGTCTTCTCGTTGTGCTCATGATAGCTCGTCAGTGGCGTGCGAATAGCGTAATGATCGAGCAGGATCTGCGTGTGGCGGGTATCCTCGGCGGCAATCACATCGACCTCTTTCAGCACCCGCAGGGCCCGCGCGGTAATGTCTTCAAGGTTACCGATGGGAGTGGCCACGATGTAGAGGATGCCAGGCATAGAAAAGTTAGCGAGCTTCTATCGCTCTTAATAACACTGACAATTATTCGCACGACCTTATGCTAAGGCTGAACCAAGCAGACGGGATCCCGGCAAGCTAACACAGTAAACTCTTTCCTTGCAATTTACCGCCCGCCCGCTAAGCTAGGTCTGTTTGGATCAAACGGCAATAAGCCGGCATCGACCCACTGGAGCCCACAAAATGATGTCGATAGAGAAAGTACTGATTTTCGGTCAGGACCTTTGTCCCTATACGTCGAAAGCCCGTGAGGATTTCTCCCGCCGTAAAATTCCCTTCGAATACGTCAACGTGCTGCAAGACGACGACGGACTACAACGGATGCTGGAATATTCGAAGGGCCGCCGGCAGATACCGGTCATTGTTGATGCCGGCAAAGTCACAATCGGGTTCGGCGGCAGCTGAGAGGTTTAATCAACCGACGGTGTCGGTGAATAAGCCCTAAGCCCACCCACAAACAGGAGACCGGTAAGTGACCGAACAACTCGAAGGCCTGGTGACAAACCAGCTACGCAGGCTGTTTGGCGAATCCACGACTATGAGATCGCTCGCCGGCCTGGCAGGTGACGCCTCCAGCCGCCGTTACTACCGCGTGGATCTCGCCGGCGTGGACACTCCGCCATCGGTCATCGTCATGCAACTCCCCAGCGGCAGCACCTTGCCCCTTTCTTCCGAGGAATTGGCGCTTTTCAAAGAACCGCTCAAGGAACTGCCATTTCTTAATATGCACCGCTTCTTGAATCGGATCGGCGTCAAAGTGCCGCGACTTTACGGCGAAACACTGGAAGAAGGACTTTTGTTTTTAGAAGACTTGGGGGATATAGCCCTCTGGGACCGTGTGCAACGTTTACCGCCATCGGAAGTACTGGCGTGGTACCAAAAAGCCATCGACGAGTTACTTCTGCTGCAGATCCGCGGAACCGCAGAACGCGACGACTCTTGCGTTGCGTTTCAACAGCGGTTCGATTTTCGTCTCTACATGTGGGAATTTGACCATTTTTTGGAGTACGGTTTGGAGAAGCGGCCGGGAATCACCATCCATCCAACCTCCAAGCAAGAATTGAGAAGCGTTTTCGTCGAGATCGCGGGGCATCTGGATCGCCTGCCCTTGTGCTTGAGCCATCGCGATTACCACAGCTGGAACCTCATGATTCACGAAGGAGCTGTGGCTGTGATCGACTTCCAAGATGCCCTGTTGGCACCGCCGCAGTACGATCTAGCCTCGCTACTCAACGATCGCATAACCGACAGCATCATCCAGCCCGATCTCGAAGAAAAACTCGTCGACTACTACGTAGCCAAAAGATCCGACATGGAAAAGCAACCCATCCAGCGAGACGAATTTGTCGAGACTTACTTGTTGTCGACGATTCAGAGAGACTTGAAGGTGGTCGGGCGATTCTACTACCTCGACGTCGTGAAAGGGAAGACTGCCTACATGAAATTCATTCCGCCCACCCTGCGCCGCTTGAAGCGCAATCTCGCGCGGCTGCCTGAGACCGAAAGGCTCATTCCAATTCTAGCGGACCATTACGAGGAAATGCGATGAAGGCGATGGTGCTGGCGGCCGGCCAGGGAACCAGACTTCATCCTCTCACCGAGGTTACACCCAAAGCCCTGGTTCCGGTATCCGGCAGGCCAATGATCGAGTATTCTCTTCTTCTCCTAAAACGCTTCGACATTCGTGACATTGTTATCAACCTCCACCATCTCGGCAGCCAGATCGAGAGTTATCTTGGCGACGGCACGAAATGGGGCTTGCACATCACGTATTCTCAAGAACCCGAACTGTTGGATACCGGCGGAGGTCTGCTGAAAGCCAAGCGATTTCTCGATGATGGAACCTTTATCGTCATTAATACCGACGTGCTGATCGATCTATCGCTGAGCGAACTGATTGCATTCCACAATCAAAAACGAGCCGCTGCAACGTTGGTCTTACGGCCGGATCCGTTGGCCGATCAGTACGGCTCCATGGAAATCGACAGCGATGGAAGAATCCGCAGATTTCTCCAGGCACGCATCGCCACCGAACCGTCTCTGCCAACCACCAAGCTCATGTTCACCGGGGTTCAAATCTTGGAGCCTCGGGTGTTCGACCATTTGGAGCAAGCCGGCGCCGCGCGGAAGTTCAGCACAACCAAGGACACTTATCCGCGCATGCTCATACAACAAGAAAGGCTTTTTGGCTTTCACTTCGACGGCTTCTGGCAGGACCTTGGAACGGCGAGCCGGATCAAAGAAGCTGAAGACAGCCTGGCCGCCGGACGGGCCACCTTGCATTACCTCTGACGAGCCCCGTCGCCGGTTTTTCTTGGCTCGCCTAGCCAATTTTTTCTTACCTTGCAGCCTTCGTCTCTTTACGGCCGTGGTTTGCGACACTCATGACCCTATGTTAGCTATAACATTCATTATCGGAAAAATATGGCGACCCTGTCTCTCTATCTACCCACGCTTATCTTTGTCTCGCTTATCGGCGGTTTCCTGCCGCTTTTGCGTGAGTTCTCACAAAAAGCATTGGCCCTCTTCCTCAGTTTCAGCGCCGGCGTACTGCTGGGTGCGGTGTTTTTTCACATGTTGCCGGAGACCGGCCGAGTGCTCGCCGATAGTATGGGCTGGCCCATCCTGGCCGGCTTTCTCTTGATATTCGTCCTGGAGCGATTTGTTTTCGTCCACGCTTGCGAGGAACATGAGTGCGATATTCACCAAATGGGCATACCCGCTTTCTTGGGCATCTCGCTGCACAGTCTGCTGGACGGGATGGCGCTTGGCGCTGGTTTGATTCTGCCCCAATTGGGACCGGTGGTATTGCTGGCCGTCATTATTCACAAGATGCCCGACAGCATGTCCATATCTTCTATTTTGCTGGCCGCGGGATGGAACCGGCGGAAGGTCGCTATTCTCGCGCTGCTCTTCTCCCTAACAACCCCTGTGGGCGCTCTGATCACCTTTCTGTTTTTTCGCTCCCTCGCGCCGGAGCACGTCGCCATTGCCATCGGCATTTCCGCGGGAACGTTTTTGGCCATCGCTACGGCCGATATCTTGCCGCAAGTACACCGCATTGAGCAGCGTAACCCGGCAACCCTGCTTTTCCTCCTGGCCGGATTGACCGTCAGCTGGGCAGGGAGACTCCTCGCGCATTGAATTTGGTCGGGCACCCGGCGCGGTTTCAGGGGAGACTCAGGGCCGCGGGAGCGATGAGTTCAAGCTGTATCTACCGGCCAGAAAATTGCGTTTGACCTTCAGTGTATCTCCAAGAACGGTTAGATAGTCGAAGGGCCGAACGTGACTTCTGGCATCGTTGACCCAATCGGCAGGGATCACCCCGATTTTATAGTTCTGCGCCCGCGCCAAGGCCAGGATCTCGATATCAAAAGCCCACCCTTCGATAGTCGATTGAGAGAAAAGCCGTTCCGCCACTGCCGCGCGAAAAGCCTTGAAGCCGCACTGCGTATCCCAAATTCCAGGTACGGCAATGGACTGGATGATCAGGTTGCCTACTTGTCCGATGATCCGTTTATGGCGCTTCTGCGGCACAACTTGCCGCGCTCCGGCAGCGTCTTTAGAATGACGCGACGCAATCACGATGTCATAGCCTTCCTTGAAAAGCGGTAGCATCTTGTCAAAATGGCCAATATCCGTCGAATTATCTGCATCGCAAAAAAGCCGCAATCGCCCCGAAGCCTTGAGCATCCCTTCTTGAACCGTGTAACCTTTCCCACGATTGCGCTGCCGGTCCAGGATCCTCAGCTTGGCAACTTTCTCCGCCGTTTCCCGTAACACACCCAGCGTATTATCCGTGGCTCCATCGACAACGACCAAGATTTCGGAGCTGAAAGAACAACCGCCGAGATAATCGTTGATTCGGCGCAACGTGGGGGCGATTCGCTCGGCTTCGTTATACGCCGGGATTATGACAGAGACGTCCGGATCCACGTAGGGTACCCCCCCATCAACTTCCGCAACAACAGAGAGCAACTTTTATCTTCTAGTTAATTCGCTCACCCGCTTGGACAAACACCGGCCCGTATACCGGTCAGCGTCAAGATTCCGCCGACACTACTGTAAGTAGCATCCCGGCACAATCCGTCCGTGCTTGATATCTCCGCGGGACTTCGGCTAGTCTCCATCACGATTAAGCGTGGCCAAGAAAACCAAATGAAACCGTTCTTCTTCTATCTCGGTGTGTTTCTTATTAGCGGTTCGACCCTAGTGCTGCAAATCGTCCAGACACGGATTCTTTCCGTCGTGGCATGGTATCACCTGGCATTTTTCGTGATCAGTCTGGCTATGTTTGGTCTAACGGCCGGGGCCGTTTGGGTCTACCTGCACCGGGACCGATTCACGGGAAAGACTCTATCCTACGACTTAGCTTACTTTAGCTGCCTATTTGCACTAGCCACTGCGGTCGGCTTAGCCGTGCAAATGACTTTGGCGCCGGTTATTAGCGCGGCCTTGACGACGGTCTGGATATGGACGGAGCTTGCCATCTGTTTGTCCATACCATTTTTCTTTTCCGGCGTAGTGATGAGTCTCGCGCTCACTCGCAGCTCGTTTCGGATCGGACGCGTTTACGGAGTCGATCTTGTGGGTGCAGCCAGCGGTTGCCTGGGGGCGTTGCTGCTCCTGAATTTCACCGATGGACCTTCCGCGGTCCTATGGGTTGCAGCCATTGTGGTAGCCGGTGCCCTGGCTTTTTCTGTTTCCGGCATTGGCAAGGAGCCGGACCTAAAACCGCCTCTGCATTCATGCCTGCGGCATCACTACTGGATCCTCGCGGTTCTCGCTATCAGCGCTCTGATCAATCCCCACACGGACCACGGTCTCCAGCCGATCGCCGTCAAAGGGAAATTCGAATTCCCCGGCTCGCATCTGTTCAAGCAATGGAATTCCTTCTCCCGGGTGGTTGTGGGTCAGGTGAAACGCGGCACACCGGAGATGTGGGGGCCGTCGCCTAAGATGTTTCAGGCTAAATGGTCGGTTTACCAAACGGAGTTGAACATTGACGGCGATGCCGCCACTTACGCCTATCGCTTTAGCGGGAATTTGAATGACGTAGGGTTTCTAAGATACGACGTGACTAACCTGGCCTATTTTCTTACCGATCGCGAACGGGTCCTGGTGATTGGCGTCGGCGCCGGGCGGGACATCTTATCGGCAGCGCTTTTCGGCCGGAAAAAAATTGCCGGAGTGGAAATCAACCCTATTTTCGTCCAGCTCCTGACTCGAGAACGAGACTTTATCGATTTCAATAACGTGGCGGCGTTGCCGGGGGTTCAGTTTGCATTGGATGAAGGACGAAGCTGGCTTGCGCGAAGCCGGGAGTTCTTCGACCTGATCCAGATGAGCTTGGTCGACACCTGGGCGGCGACCGGCGCTGGGGCTTTCACCTTGAGCGAAAATGGCCTCTATACGGTCGAAGCCTGGAAGATCTTTCTTAGTCGCTTGACGCCCAGTGGTGTTTTGACCGTCAGCCGGTGGTATGACTCCTCAGTTCCGGATGAAACCGGAAGACTGATCAGCTTGGCCGTAGCAACGTTAATGGAGATGGGCATCGCCGAGCCGCGCCGCCATTTATTTCTCGCTTCGCAGGGTTCCGTGGCTACCCTCGTCTTGGCTCGATCGCCGTTGTCCGCCAGCGACGTCCAGACCCTCGAAAGCACAGCCGCGGAATATCAGCATCAAGTCCTTATGAGTCCTGGCCGGGTGCCGGCTTCCGACACGCTGTACCGCATTATCACCGCCGGCGATCGAAAGACGCTTGACGCTTATACATCGAGTCTTGAGTTTGACCTGACACCCCCGACGGATGACCGACCGTTTTTTTTCAATCAATTGCCTCTTTCCAGGCCGTTCCACGCGTTCGCCCACACGAAGACAATGCTCGCAAGGGGACCCCAGGGAGGCGGGGTAAGACACGGGAATCTCGTGGCCACGATCACTTTGCTGCTGCTTTTGTTGATCTCGTTGATATTCGTTATGGCAGCGATTGTGGTGCCGTTACGTTCGGCGCTTAAAGACGTTGGGTTTTTAGTGACAACTCGGGGGACGCTGTACTTTGCCTTGATCGGTACCGGTTTTATGATGGTAGAGATCGCTTTGCTCCAACGCATGACTGTCTTCCTCGGCCATCCTATCTATTCCCTTAGCGTTTTGCTCTTCAGCCTCATACTGACAACCGGGTTGGGGAGTTTTCTTTCAGAGCAATTGACTCTGCATAATCGAGCCAGGCTGGCCGTCTGGGCAAGCCTAACCGGCGCCTACTTGCTGATCTTGCCTTTGGTCTTGAGCGAGCTGTTTGTTGCTTTCAATCATGCCACGCTCAGCGCACGGATCGCTATCTGCGTGGCGTCCATCACGCCGGCCGGGCTGCTGTTGGGGTTTGGCTTTCCTACCGGCATGCGGCTCATTGCCGCCATCGACTCCCGGCCCACGCCTTGGTTCTGGGGGATTAACGGCGCCGCCGGGGTGCTCGCTTCCATCGGCGCGATTGCCATCAGCCTTGAGCTTGGAATTACGGCGACGTTGATTCTGGGAGCGCTCTGTTACTTCTTGCTCATTCCCGTCTCTTTAGCCTTGTTCCAGCCCCAGCCAATCAAGTTATCCAGGAAGCAAAACCCGTAGCACCGGGCCGGCGCCCCTTGCAGCACAACTGATGTCTTCGGCATACGCGAAATTTCCGTTAGCCAACTAAAAATGACAGCTAGAAAAGCCGCCAAGAGGAAGAAGCCGCAACCATCGACCGAAGATCGATCGGAGCGACTGGGAACCCGGTTTGGCTGGCCCAGCGAACGAGTTGCCTTGGCATGGACAGGAATCTTGTGCTTGCTTCACTGCGTGGGTTTGGCGTCTCTGTTTGTCCCTCTGACCGGCCTCTTTAACAATCAGCCGGTTATTGAGCAGGACTGGGGCCTTCATTTTCACCACCTCAAGTCTATGGAAGCGTTCTGGCGCCAGGATCGAACGTTCTGGGGTTACAATCCTCTTTTTGTCGCCGGCTACCCGTCGAATACGATTCAGGATTTGAGTATCAAATTTTTTGAATTCACCGCCCTGGGTCTCTCGTACCTCGGAGTGGCGCCGGTCCAGTGGTTCAAGTTGCTGGCGTTTCTGGCCATGGCGGCGGTTCCCTGGCTTATGTATTTTGCCGCGCGCAATCTCTTTTTTGACCGCGAAGACATTAAGAACAGCGCCGCGCTCATGGCCGCGTTTTTGGGAACGGCCTACTGGTGGAACTCGCTGCCGCGAGAAATGTTTTTCTACGGGATGATCGGCTATCCGCCGGCTGCCTATATGAGCGTCCTGGGGGCGACACTTTTGTATCGCATCGCCAAGCATGCATCGTTGTGGAGCGCCACTCATCTTGGCTGGCTTATTATCGCGGTGATTATTTTGCCGCTCCACGTTCAATCCATCGTCATCTTTCTGGCACCCATCGTCGCTCTCCTGTTCGTCCAAGAGCAGATCTTCCGTCGCAATTTAGTGATCTGGATCGCCGGGGCCGGAGCTTTGTCGGCTCTCGTGAATCTGCCCTGGCTGGCTGTCGCATTGGCGCATCGCACCGACGACGTTTCTGCGGCCATCGTCGATCAACTGCCGCTATTTACCAGCGTCGATCCATTTACCTTCATAAAAGACTACCTCGGCCCAAGCGGCTACTGGAGCTTTCGACCGTCCTTTTGGGAGAAAGGTTTCCGTTTGATGCTGCTGGTGCTGGGCTCCTGGGGCATAGCAAAGCTTCTGCGGAGCGAGGATCGAACCGCGGGCGTCATGCTCGCAAGCGCCGGGATCGTGCTCTTCTCAATTGCTTACTTTGGGGCACTCATCCCTTTCGTGAAAAGCTGGCAACCGCTGCGCTTCAAGATTCCCTTCGATCTCTTCCTGACCCTGGCCGCTGCTTATATCCTGGCCCAAGGAATAAACGGAAGATCTCTAACACGCCGGTCTTACGCCGTGCCCATCATAACTGCCTGTGGCTTCTTGGCCTTTTTGCTTAATCTTTTTGCAACCGAAACCAGCGGAAAAATGTTGTTGCGTACTCGGCTTCGCCCGGAATTAAATGCCATCGTGGAATGGATCAAGCAGGAGACCCCAGCGGCAGGCCGAGTGCTCTTTGAAGAATCGGGGGATGAAACCGGCTTTGTTTATGATGGCATGTACCTATCCGCGTTTATCCCGCATTGGACCGGTCGCGAGCTGATTGGCGGGCCGATCAATCTTTACAACGACCGTCACCATTTCGCCGAATTTCACTCCGGAAAACTACTTAAAAAAGACATCCAGACACTCAGCGACGAAGCCATCAGAAACTATTTTCGCCTTTACAACATCGGCGCGGTAGTGGCCTTCGATCCGGCATCGATTGAGCGACTGCGGGCGGTTCCGGGTTTGATTACCACGGATCAGCGGATCGGCCCCGTCCACATGATGAAAGTGAATCAGCCGCTAACTTGGTTTGTTAAAGGCGAGGGCAAGACCAACGCGGGCCTCAATCGGATCGCGGCGTCCAACGTCCGGGGAGATGAAATCATTTTGAAGTATCATTGGGTGGAAGGGCTTCGCAGCACGCCTGAGCTCAAAATCGTTCCAGTGCAAATCGGCGATGATCCAATTCCTTTCATCAAAGTGATAGATCCACCGGCCGCGTTCGACTTACACATTCCAGGTTAGCAATACCGACATCAACGCGCCCGAGAGATCCCGGTCCGGCGCTCAGCGAGCTTTTGACGTGGCTCCCCGGAGTTTCAGGAGTCTGAGCGCTTCCTGATAGTGCTGCCGCGCTGCTTCTTGCTTTCCCTGCATCAACAACAGTTGAGCCAGCCCTTGATGCGCTTGGGCGTAATCCGGTCGGATTCGTAGTGCCTCGTAAAAGAACCTTGCCGCCTCGTCGTACCGGCCCTGCGCGGCGTAGAGGTTTCCCAGGTAATTGCGCGGCTCCGCGTAGTCCGGGTCCAACCGCGCCGCTTCATATAGCGGTGGCACCGCCTCTGCGATCCGGCCCTGCTTGGCAAGCGCCACACCGAGGTTGAGGTGCGCCCGGCTAAGCGACGGGTCAAGCTCGATGGCTTTGCGAAAATACTTAACGCCCGTTTCAATATCTCCCCTTTCCGCAAGCAACTGCCCAAAGTTGCTGTGGGCCTCGGCGTAATTCGGAAAAATCCGGATCGCTTCCTGAAAATTAGCTCCGGCCGGATCGAATCGACCCTGGGCGGCGTAGAGGTTGCCGAGATTGTAACGCGCAACTCCGTAATCGGGTTGTAATTCAATCGCCTTGAGTGCTGTGCGAATCGCCTCGTCGATCCTGCCCGCTTTGTAAAAAGCATTGGATAGGTTGTTATAACCGCCGGGCCCAGGGCCACTGGCACCCATGATCGGCCAATTGACGACGATCCCTGTCGACAACAGGAGCAACGCAGCGAGGGTCAACCGACGAAAGTTCTGCTTTTGGTAAAGCGCCACGGCCGCCGCCATGCCGGCGCCGGCAAACAGCGCTAGAAACGGCACCAGCGGAAACCGGTATCGGCCAAAGACATAGAAAACCGCTGCGCTGGCGGCCAACGATAGAATCATCGCGTACAAAAACCACAACTGACGCCACTGCTTGATAGTCAGAAAGACGCCCACGACCGCCAACGGGGCCAGCATGCCGAAGTGATTGATCCAGCCCAAAAAGTTCAGCAGCCAAGACCACTGCCGATAGATGTAAAAATCGTCCGAGTCTTCAATTTCCCGCGTATTCCAGACCAGCAGCCATTTTTTGCCCAGGAGCCCAAGCCATTGACCGGGTTGGGAGCGAATGTAATCCCACGATTTTTGCAACCAATAATCGGATACCTCGCCGGCAGTCAGGCTCCGGCTTAAAGCTCTTTCGGCGAGCCGCTTGGCGTCTTTGCCCTCGAGTTGCGGTTCGCCAATTACGTTTCCGATGGACACATAGGTACCGTCGGCCCGGGGATTGTTGCCGATAAAAAAATTCGGTCCGAACTGCGACGTTGTTAGTTTGAACTCGCCCCCCACCGTCAAATTCCTCAGCCCCACCGGAAACAGCACCAAAAGCAACCCGGCAAAGAAAAAGCCCATCCATTGCAGCCGTTTGGTAACTAACGATCCGGAAAAAGCCAGTGCGATCCAAAGCGGCACTACAGCAACCAAGATCAGGGCATTTTCCCGCGAAAGTCCCAGGAGGCCCAGTACGGCACCCACGGCCAACCACTGGCTCCACAGCGCCGTCGTTTTCAATCGACTCAGCAACCACAAGAGTAGCGATAGCAGAAAAAAATCCAGGATACTTTTCTCGATTAGCCCGTCGAAGAAAATCCCCGGGGCATAGAATGAAAGAATCAGGCCGGCAGCAATTCCAGCCTGCCGCGAAAATAGATTGCGGCCGGTTTCGAAAATCAACGCGCAGGAAATCGCTCCTAGTCCGATCTGGATGAGCCGGATCAGCCAAAGACTATGGCCGAAAACGGCCTGAAGAAATCCCAGGAAGTAGGGATAGAGGGGCGCCTGATAGAACACTCCCTGCCCGAGCCAATCTCCGGCAGCGATCCTCTGTCCCCATTCATCGTAGGCTCGGCCGTCGCCGGCGAGGTGATAGAAAAGCGGGATCGAAGCGATTTCGAGCAGGTAGAACAGCCGTACGAGAAATGCACAGCCGAAAATAATCCAAAACCAACCGGTGTCCGTCAGCGCCGCAATGCTGGGCTTGGTTTCAGCGCGACGCCTTTGCGCCCGCGGTCGCTTGTCCTTGCCGCCGGCCGCTTTGTTCATCTAGCTACCCCCGGATTATTCGCGACGTTAGAACCCGAGGAGCAAGCCTCTGCGGTCGCGGGCAATGGGCCTGTACCTTGAGGAGACTTGCAAACTTAAGCGCTGTCACAACCATCGAGCAGAAAACGCACACGCCAGCCAAACACCCCATAAGTCAATGAAGCTTTACACTCCTATGCCCGCTCTCTACGAAGCTTACTCCTCGTCCTATACTCACTCTGTCGTCGGTTTTCTCAGTGCATGAATCATCCGGTCTAGCGGCTTGGCAGTTATGCGAGTTCCGACAATCCCGCTCCTGTGAGTGATTTCCCGTCCCTCCGGCAAGCGCTGGACTAGGTGCAACTTGTCGTGGATTCGTAAAACCCTGCTGAGTTTCATCGCTTGCCGTCTACCGAGCCTTCGGCCCTTTTTTGCGCTTTGAGAATCCTCAGCGCCTCTTGATAATGGCGCATCGCCTCTTCCGGCTTCTTCTGCGAGGCCAGCACCCGCGCCAGCCCTGCATGAGCTTCGGCGAAATTGGGGTCGATGCGAAGCGCGGCTTCGAAACGTTGAGCCGCTTCTTCGAGTCTCCCTTGTTTCGCAAGGGTAATGGCAAGGTTGTTTGCGGCTGCGGCGTCTCCGGGCTTGAGTTCCACCACCCGGCGCAGATACTCGGTGGCTTCCGCGAGATTGCCGCGCTTCGCCGAAATGATCGCAAGACTGTTGTGATTATCCGCGTCCGCCGGATCGATTTCGATGGCGATGCGCAAGTGCTTTGTGGCGCCGTCCACGTCTCCTCGGTCCAGCAAGAGGTTCGCCATATTGGTGTGACCTGAGGCGTCGTTCGGCCTAATCTCCAGAGAACGGTGAAAGTGCAGGATCGCTTCATCCAACTTGCCCTGTTGAGCTAGCGTGATTCCCATATTGTTCAATGTAGCGGGATCCTTCGGATTGATTTCTAAAGCGCGGAGAAAGTGCTTCGTCGCCTCCGCCAGATTGCCTTGCTTGGCCAGAACCAAAGCAAGATTACTTTGAATCACATCGTTTCTCGGATTGATTTCGACGGCGCGACGCAGGTGCTTCTCACCTTCGGCCAGATCGCCACGCTGCGCCATAGACCTGCCCATATGAAAGTAGGCTATACTCGAAGGACGCACGGCAAGCGCGTGGTTCCAGAGTCTCTCCGTATCGTGCCAAATCTCGGTCTGTTTCCAAGTTAGAATACCTAATCCGAAAAGCGTGAACAAAGGAATCCCTATCAAGAGAGCCGTGCTAAAATTCCTTGGCCGCCAGAGGCGGAAAAGCACAGTTGCTAAGAGTATCGCCCAAACCATGCACGATAGATAACTGTAGCGATCCGCGACCAGCTGTGGGCCGGCTTGAGCGACCCCCAAGACCGGCGCTAATAACAGAAGATAAACAATCCACCCTGTTAAGCCGGCGGGCCATCGATGCCTTGCCGCGAAAAAACCCAGACTGAATAGCAAAAAAACGATTGCCGACAGAATGATACGCCAGTTAAAGACATAGAAATCGGAGGGGAATTCATAAAGAGGAGCGAGACCCGTAGGCAGCAGGGTTTTCACCATGTAAAAGGTTATGCCGTAAAAGCCTTGAGCGATTCTGTCCGCTAGGTCATGGCTTTCCGAGCTGACAAGAGCGCCAGCCTCGTACTTGGCTGCAACCGCCGCTAACCCGGTAATCACAGCGAGAAAAAAGAACGGCAGCTTCTCCCACCAAACTTTTCGGACCGCGGGTCCGAACCATGCCTGCTTACCGAGTCGCCCCAACGGGTAAACGTCGAGCACCAAAAGAACCAAAGGCAACGTGATGCCAATCGCTTTTGACAGGAGAGAACAAGCGTAGGCTGCGACGGCGGCGGCGAACCAATGCGCGGCGCGGTATTCGTCGTTGACTTTGCGCTTCGCGTATTCCAGATAAAAAATGACCGTTAAAAGAAAAAAAAAGGCTGAAAGCAGATCGTTTCGGGCCGAGACCCAAGCCACAGCTTCGACGCGTAAGGGGTGGACGGCGAAAATCAGCGCAGCGAACGCCGCCGTGATTCTGACCGGCGGATTGCGCCCCAGAACGGTGGCTCTATGACGGAATGTGAGCAAGTGTTGCGTTAGATAAAAAAATAGCACGGCATTAGCTGCGTGAAGCAAAACGCTCGTTAAATGATAGCCAAGAGGGTTCATGCCCCAAAAAATATAATCGAGTCCCAAGCTGATCCAGGTCAAAGGCCGGTAAAGACTGTGGTGAAATGTTGTAAACATCCAGCGGAGCTGGCTCCATCCTAAGCCACGGTAGTGCGGGTTGTTCACTATATTTTCGTAGTCGTCCCAGTTGACAAAGCCATTCTGCAATGCCGGCGAAAAAACGACAAAAGTAATGAGAGCGACTAAACCCGGAATCAGATAGGACGCAAGCCTGGGAGCCCTGCTCCTCGGCACACTCTCTGCCGGGCCAATCGCTGCTATCTCTACAGTCGCTTCGTCACTCGAGGTCACTTCTTCAACCCTTCGTTCTGATTCTGACTCTGTGATTTTAAAAGCCGCACGGCTTCCTGATAGTGCCGGACCGCCTGGTCTTTTTTACCCTGCGCCGTCAGCACCCGCGCCAGGCCTGCGTATGCTTCGGCCAGGTTCGGTTCCAAGCGGAGGGATTCCTGGAATTCTTTGCTCGCCCCTTCGAAGTCACCTTGTTCGGCGAGAGCGACCGCCAAGTAATAACGAGCCTTCACATGCGCGGGATCGCTGTGTAAGGCGCGCCGATAGTTTCCTATCGCTTCGTCGAGTTTTCCCTGCTGCGAAAATAGCTGCGCTAAATTGTAGTGGGCCTTTGCCAATCCGGGGTCACTCCTCAATGCCCTCTGAAATTGTTCAATCGCCTCATCAAGGCGTCGTTGCCTAACCCGAACATTGCCCAGGTCATAAGCGGCCATGGGGTTGTTGGGATTCAATTGCAATGCATACTGCAGCTGTTTGTCCGCTTCTTCGAAGTTGCCTATTTGGGCGGCTGCATTGCCCAAGTTATAAACCGCGTCCGCGTCCTTAGGATTGATTCGTAGGGCCTGCTGAAATTGGTCCATCGCCTCGTCGAATCGGCCCTGAGTGGCAAGCCCATTGCCGAGATTGTTATGCGCGAAATAAGATTGCGGGTCGATGGATAATGCATGCCGCCATAGTTTCTCCGAATCGTGCCAAACCTGTGTTTGCTTCCAGGTCAGGGCTCCCAGGCCCACCAAAGCCAAGGTGACAAGAATCACAACCGCGTCAAACAGCCTTCGGGATACGCCCCGATTCCACGCTAACTGCCAAAGTTGAAAAAACCCTCCGCCGGCAGCCAACGCCCAGACCATACAGGAAAGATAGCTATAGCGATCCGCTACCAGTTGGGCACCGCTCTGAGCAATCCCCGAGGTCGGCATGAGGAGAATCACATAGACCAGCCAACCCGCGAAGATGGCGGGCCAACGCCGCCTCTGCACAAACAAGGCTAGCGTGATGCCAACAACCAGAGTTCCGCTTAGTAAAAATGACCAGCGCCACGGATCAGGAGTTAGAGGAATCTCGTAGAGCGGCGAGAGGCCAAAGGGCAAGACTGTTTTCCATAGATAAAAGCCAGCCGCGTAGAAGGACTGCATTATTCGGGAGGCGACATCATATTGCTCCAGCGGTCGAATCGCCTTCGCTTGCTGCTGGGCCATCAGGGCCACGATTCCCGCTGCCAAGGCGAATACAAAAAATGGGATTTTTTCGAGCCAAACGTTGCGCGATTCCGGGCCGAGCCATTGCCGCGGATTTGGCCCAAGCCGCCGCAACGGGTAGGCATCGAGAACTAGCAGCACGAGGGGCAGGGTGATGCCGCTGGCTTTGGACAGGAGTGAGAGGATATAGGAAGCCAAAGAAAGGGTTATCCAGCGCCGACGATCGGAGCTGGCTGCTCCAGCCGTTGCCGCTTTGAGATAGTAAAATAGGGTCACAAGAAGAAAGAATCCCGAGAGCACGTCCCGTCGTTCGGTAACCCAGGCGACGGACTCAACCCGCAAAGGGTGAATTGCAAAAAACAGAGCAGACAAGGCCGCCGCCATCGGTAACGCGTGCGTTTTGTGAGGCGAAGGCGACGCATCAATCAACCAAAAAAGGCGCAGGCAAACAAAAAAGAATACGACGCCATTGGCCGCGTGGAGCAGAAGATTGGTCAAATGGTATCCGAAAGGATTCATTCCCCAAATCACATAGTCCAGTCCCAAACTTAACCAACTGAGGGGCTGATAATGGCCCATGTGAAAGGTCGTAAACATCCAACCGAGGTTCGCCCAACCGAGGCCGCGGTAGTGGGGATTCTCCACGACATTCTTGGTGTCGTCCCAATTGACAAAGCCATTTCTCAATGAGGGAAAAAACGTCAGGCCGGTCAGCAGAACAATCACGCCAGCCATAAGCCATAGGCCAGAAGCCGAGTCGAAAAACGATCGCTGTTTTGCTTTTGCCTTCCGGGGGTGCATGCGAGCCGACATCGGTAGTTAATATTGCAGCACGATTTAACAGAACCGCGGGAACAGACCGCCTATAACAGCTTGACCGAGGTCCTTCAACTCCACAAGGGAAATGGCACTACCCAGGCGCTTCAGACCGAGACAGACACACGATTACCTGCTAAGCAACAGACGGTTGGACAAGGTCAGGATCGGCTTTTCGGCAAGAGACAAACCAGGCTAGGCGGTATCGATTTAGATCAGGAGTCTCACCCTTACTTCGCGACTTGCGCAATACGATTCTTACCCACCTCCACAACTTCATGCTGGTCACCTTGAAAGTGAAAATTGACATCGGAAATAGTTTGGCCGTCGACTCTCACGGCGCCCTGGGCGATCAGCCGGCGCGCTTCGCTTCCCGATTTGGCAAAATCCAGGTCCACGAGCAGGCGGCAAATCCAGACGGGCTCGGACGCGGCGAATCGTTTTTGGATATGGCCCGGCGTTGATTTTTTTTGGTACCGGGTTTCAAAATAATCCCGCGCCGCTTGCGCCGCAGCTGCGCCGTGAAAACGGGTCACCAGCTCTTCGGCGAGAGATTTCTTTGCCTCCATGGGATGAAACTCGCCGGTTTCGACGCGCGTCCGCTCATGCTGGATCTCAGAAAGATTCCGGTCACTCAACAGCTCGTAGTAGCGCCACATCAACTCGTCCGAAATCGACATGATCTTGCCAAATATATTCTCAGGCGCTTCGTTGATGCCGATGGTGTTGCCTAAAGACTTGCTCATTTTATGAATGCCGTCCAGCCCTTCAAGCAGGGGCATGGTCAATACGACCTGGGGTTCCTGCCCATACTCGCGCTGCAACTCCCGACCCATCAGCAAATTAAACCGCTGATCCGTCCCGCCCAACTCGACATCGGCCTTGAGCATCACGGAGTCGTAGCCTTGAACCAGGGGATAGAGAAACTCGTGAATGCTGATGGATTGCTGTTTCTGATAACGCTGTTTGAAGTCTTCCCGCTCCAACATTCGAGCCACGGTATACTTTGCCGCCAATTCGATCAGCCCGACCGCATCGAGTTTTTCCATCCAACGATGATTGAACTCAATGACAGTTTTCTTTGGGTCGAGGATCTTGAATATCTGCTCTTTGTAGGTCTCCGCGTTGGAGACGACCTCTTCCCGCGTAAGTTGTTTGCGTGTTTCCGATTTTCCAGAGGGATCCCCGATCATGCCGGTAAAGTCGCCGATCAGAAAAACGACTTCATGACCCAGATCTTGGAACTGCTTCATCTTTTGGATCAACACCGTGTGACCCAGGTGCAAATCCGGCGCCGTGGGATCGAAGCCGGCCTTGATTCTGAGGGGACGACCGCGCTGAAGTTTCGCCACCAGTTCGTCCTCCGGCAAGACCTCAACGGCGCCCCGCTTGATCAGCTCGAGCTGGTGGTGAACGTCCTTCATGATCTAACAAGAGGGCTCGTAGTACAGGCGCAGTCGCCGGATGTCCCGGGCTTTGCCGCTGGCCTGATCGACATCCAGAGTGATTCCCTGGAGCACGACGTTCCCCTGCGCGACTTCAAACTTCCGCGGCAGCTGACTGATGAACGCCTTGATGACCGTCTCTCTCTCCATGCCGATCACCGAATCGAAGGGACCACACATCCCGACATCCGTAATATAGGCCGTCCCGTTCGGGAGGATCCGTTCGTCGGCGGTCTGAATGTGGGTGTGCGTGCCAAACACGATTGAAGCTCGACCGCTGAGATACCAACCCATGGCATTTTTTTCGGAGGTAGTTTCCGCATGCATGTCTACGATCACGACTCTGGAATGGTGACCGTGCTCTTTCAGAATCGCGTCCACACAACGAAAGGGGTCGTCCACATGGTTGGGCATGAAAACTCGTCCCTGGAGGTTAACCACCAGCGCTTTCAGTCCGTTGGCGCCTTGCCACTCGCACCAACCACGGCCGGGCGCCCCGTCGGGAAAATTAGCCGGCCGCAGCAGCGCGGCGTGATCGTCGAGATAGGGAAAAATCTCTTTTTTCTTCCAGATATGGTTCCCCGACGTCAGCACGTGAACGCCGGAGGATAGGAGCTCGCCCGCGCTCTTGATATCGACCCCGATACCGCCCGCGGCGTTCTCCGCATTGGCGATAACGAGGTCGATCTCCTCTTTCTTTACCAGGGCTGGAACGAGGTCCCGCACCGCCCTGCGCGCGGGCCGACCCACAACATCGCCTAGAATCAAAATCCGCATCCGGTCACAACCCCTACTTGGCGTAGTCCACTGTTCTCACTTCGCGAATGACCGTAACTTTGATTTGTCCGGGATAGGTCATTTCATTTTCGATCTTGCGGGCGATCTCCCGGGCCATGCGAGCCGAGTCGTCATCCGACACCATGTCATGCTGGACCATGATGCGGATCTCTCTACCGGCTTGAACCGCGTAAGACTTCTCTACCCCTTTAAACGTGTTGGTGATGCGCTCCAGGTCTTCGAGACGCCGCACATAGGATTCCATCATTTCGCGGCGCGCCCCCGGCCGCGCTCCCGACAACGCATCTGCCGCATCCACCAGAGGCGCCAGAATCGTTTCGGCTTTGACGTCTTCGTGGTGCGCGGCGATGGCGTTGACGATCTTGGGCGACTCGCCATATTTGCGCGCCAGCTCGGCGCCAATAATGGCATGGGACCCTTCCACTTCGTGATCCACAGCCTTGCCGATATCATGGAGCAGCGCCGCCCGCCGCGCCTGCTTTTCATTCAAGCCCAGCTCCGACGCCATCATGCCGCAGATAAACGCCGCCTCGATGGAATGAAGCAGCACGTTTTGCGCGTAGCTGTAGCGATATTTCAGCCGCCCGAGCAGCTTGATGATCTCCGGGTGAACGCCATGAACGCCGACATCGAAAAGGGCTTTCTGCCCGGCTTCCCGAATCGATTCCTCTAACTCTTGTTCGGACTTGCGCACCACCTCTTCGATCCTGCCGGGATGAATCCGCCCGTCGGATACGAGTTTCTCCAACGACAATCGCGCGATTTCGCGCCGGATCGGATTATGGCCCGAGATCACCACCGTCTCCGGCGTATCATCGACGATGAGATCAATTCCAGTGGCCGCCTCCAAAGCGCGGATATTGCGCCCTTCGCGGCCGATGATCTTGCCTTTGAGCTCATCGTTGGGCAACGGAAACACCGTCACCGAGCGCTCGGCGACAAAATCACCGGCGAGCCTTTCAATGGCTAGGGCGATGATTTTCTGGCTTTTGCGTGCGGACTCTTCCTTGGCTTCTTCTTCAATGACGCGGATGCGTTTAGCGGATTCGTGCTTCGCCTCTTCCACCATTTGATCGATTAGGCTTCTTTTCGCCTCTTCACGGGTCATGCCCGCGACTCGCTCCAACTGTTTTCTCGCCTCGTCGATTTGGCGCCCGCACTCCTCGGACCTTTCCTCAATGCTCTTTTCGCGCGACCTGATGGCGCCCTCCCGCCTCCCCAAGTCACTATCCCGTTTTTCCACCGAATCGACCCTTTTCTCCAGGGCCTCTTCCTTGGTGACCAGCCGTTTTTCGAAACTTTGAAGCTCTCTCCGGGTTTCTCGCACCTCCTTCTCAAGATCAGCCTTCTCTTTTATGACGCTGTCTTTAGACTCGACTTCAGCCTCTTTCTTGATCGCGCTCGCGTCCCTTTTCGCTTCCTCAATGATGCGGGCGGCTGCGTCCTGGGCGAGCTCGATTTGCATGCGCTGTTGCTTGCGCCGCACCCAAATGATCGACAGCGTGACGACAACACCTAGTAGTGAACCTACAATGGCGAACAAAATATTTTGATCCAACGCCAAGATCCCCCTTTCCTATAATAACCTACGAGACCTGATCCGACTGCTCTAGTATGGAGCTGCAGTCGACTATTCTCCTTTCGGTAATAACGTAATGAACTCTTTGATCCCATGCTTCAGTGTGCACTTCGTCCACGATCTGAAAATCGTAGGCGAGAGCGACCAAGGTTGCCCCGCCTAACTCTTTTATAAGCCGATCGTACCAACCTTTGCCCCGCCCTAAACGGTTGCCTCGCAAATCAAAGGCAACCCCGGGCACGACAATCAACAGCTTCGCATGATGTGGAGGCAATAATCGCTTGTCACCCATCGGTTCCAGGATGCCGAAACGACCCGGACTCAGTTCGTTGGCGGAATCTATCTGAACCAATTCCAACGACTCCCGTTGCCCCAACCGCGGGTAGAAAACACGTTTCCCCGCAACCAGGGCGCGATCCCGAATTTCTGCCGTTTCAACCTCGTTTTGTATGGGGCTATAAAGTGCTAGCGACCGGCAACTAACATAAGGCAGGAACTGCAGGGCCCTCGTTTGAATATCACCACTGCGCGAAAGGGCTTCAGCTTTTGAAAGCAGGCTGCGCTGGGCTAGAACCCCGGCGCGCAACCCATCTTTGCTCTGTCTCATTTTAGCCTACCTCACACCGAACTCTAATAGGGTAGGTAGGGAGACGAGAGACTGGCTATGCGGGAAATGAATCGCTAAAGGTCTGATCTACGAGGCGCAAAGGTTGGGCCCCTGGCCAACGGCTTTCCATATACAAAAACCGCCGGCACCAGGCTTCTGCTCCCTGGTGGGGCTTCCATCCAAATATTTCGGCTTTCGACAAAAGACCGCCAAACGCTCGTCCAATTTAACAATCCTAGAAACCAACGGATCAGATCCATCAGAATGTCTTTCCCCATTCCCTCATCTTCCACGCCGCGTCTTTTAGAGTTTCCCCCGCATTTCATCGTTTATTGATTCCCAATACCTCCCTGATCACGAAACCATCAGGGTACATCGATCGCTTTAGAGCTTTAACCCTCCTCAGTTAACATCGTCGAAAGTTTTTTCGATAACAGGTTCAACCGATTAAGAATCGATTCGTGCGTCTCCTTGAGTCGATGGTATTCGTCGGCGATGTTGAGGGCCGCAAGCACGGCAATATTAGACTTGTTCACCGGTTTCTGGGCCCTTGAAAGGGCCTGCATCTTCTCGTCCACATAGCCGGCAACCTTCAACATATAGCCTTCTTCGGCATCGCTGCTGATCGTCAGCCTTTGGCCCAGAATTTCAACGTCAAGTGCCTTTTTCATGGCTTCTTCCTTACATCAGTCAGGAAGATCGAGACTGGCAAACTGCCCGAGAATCTTGTCCAATTTATCCCGCAGTTCGACTCGCTCGCGCTCGTATTGTCGAATCTGCCCTTTCAGGTGGTGCCACTCGCTCTCTTTTTGCTGAAGTTTCTTTTCCACCGATTCTTTTTCCTTTTTGATTCTTTCGTGCTTCTCAATCAGCCGATTAACCTTCGCTTCGAGCTGTTCGATATGATCGAGCGCCATAGAAGTTTGCACCACAAAATCTCAGGTTAGAGTTTAGTTTTAAGCTCCTGCCTTGTCAAGCTGAGGTTGCCCATGAACACCGTCCTTGAAAGTGTCAAAAAAACGCAACGAAATCAAACGGTTTAGGAGCAGTTAAGAAAAGCCGACAACTATTCATCGCGCCTGACGGGCAATGACGGTCCATGGCCCGCAGAGCGGCGCCGGAGGAACGACGCCGGCAGCCGTTAACGCTTTTGTTTCTCCGGCGGCTCGTCGTAACCCAAAACGATCTCCCAGGGAACGTTGCAGTGGGCGACAACCAAGGTGTCGAAGCGCTCCCACCAACTGACGTCGCGGCCTTCCCGGCTTAAGAAGCGGACCATATAGACCATGTCGGTGATTTCCGCTGGGCGAAGCGCCGGCTCGAAGGCGGGCATGAGGCCGCGGCCCTCAGCAATAACCCGGCGAATCTCGGTCACGTTCATGTTTTCGACCGTCTGTCTAAAATCCGGGGTCCGCGCCGGCAACGAAGCGGCCACCGGACCATCGCCCTGGCCCGACGGGCCATGACAGCCGAGGCACCGTTGGGCGTAGATCAGGTCCATGCGCTCGTTGCGCCCACAACTCATCGCCATGAGACAAAGGAGAACCAAGAGAATGGACGGTTTTACCTTCATCGGCTTACCAACCCAACGCTATTCGCGGAATCCCTGCGACGGGCAGAACCACGTCTCGAGTGTAACAAAGTTGCCGGCGAACCTCGACCGTGTTTGGGACGGGATGCAGAGCGGCCATTGCTGTGCGCGGCAAGCTCTCTGATCTGCCATCGATCAGAGCAAACGAAACGATCTAGTCTTCATGATCAGAAACACAGGAGTTTCCTCCACTAGATTGAGTCGTTTGACCGCGGCGGCCGTGAGCCGCGCATAGAATTCGTCTCCGGCGGCGACCGTGACCATCACCTGGCCGTCAACCGCATCGATGGTTCGAACAATTCCCGGCAAGACATTGCTGGCTGAAATGCCCTCAGGGCGTTTAGTAGCGATGAGAATATCATCGGCGCTGATACGAATCTGGAGCGTGTGGTTTTCCGGTTCCGGGAGATAGGGAACAAAAAGTTCGTGCCCGGCTTGCAACCGCACTCTGGTTTGACCGGCTTCGGCGTCTGACTCGACAAAAGCAACGGTGAAGACATTTTCGGCCTGCCCTTCCGGAATCTGCAGGATGGCATGCGTTGATCTGAGCGCTTCCTTCGGAACTCCCTGGGTCACCAAGCGTCCCTGCCGGATCATTAACACCCAGTCAGCTAAAGTCAGAACTTCCGTCAGACTATGGGTTACATAAATCATCGGAATTTCAAATTCGTCACGTACACGGGCAAGATAGGGTAGGATCTTTTCCTTGAGACTAATGTCGAGGGAAGCCAAAGGTTCGTCCAGCAAGAGCAATCGTGGCTGAGACAAGATCGCCCTGGCCAAGGCCACTCTTTGCGCCTCTCCTCCGGAGAGCTTGGTAACCGGGCGATCCAATAGACCGCCGATCTCAAGCACGCTCAACACATGTTCCATCCGGATCTGCTTTGACTGGCTGATCCCCGTGCTGCGACCGGCGCCGAAAAGAATATTCTTTCGGACCGATAGATGCGGGAAAAGCCCGGCTTCTTGTGGCACGTAGCCGATGCCTCGTTCTCGGGGTGGGCAATTGATTCCCCGGGCCGACGAAAAAAGCGTGCTGCCGCTAATTTCAATTTCGCCCGTCGTGATGCTTCTTAGACCGGCGATAGCGTCGAGCAAGGTGGTCTTCCCGGAGCCCGAGGGCCCGAAGATTGCCGTCACTCGCGCGTCGAAAGAAACCTCGATATCCAGATTGAAATTCGCCAACGGGATGCGGCAGCAAAGCTTCATGTCACGCCTTCTTACTTGAGCGCAGCAGCCATTCCGAGCACCAGACGAAAATGAATGCCAACGCCACCGTAATGCCGAGCAAGGTAAAGGCTTCGGGATCTTTGCCCAATTGCACGAAACTATAGATTGCCAAGGATAGCGTCTGGGTTTCGCCGGGTATATTTCCGGCCAACAGGATGGTTGCGCCGAACTCGCCGAGAGCGCGGGAAAACGCCAGTAACGCTCCGGCGACGATGCCTTTGTAGGCGAGGGGGATCGTAATAACGAAGAAAATTCTTAGCGGCGAAGCGCCGAGCGTGGCGGCGATCTGTTCAAGGCGCGGATTAACCTCCGCGAAAGAAGTCCGGACTGAGCGAACGAGCAGGGGAAAAGACATCACTGACATGGCGATGAGCACGCCTTTCCAGTTAAAGACGATTTCTATGCCGCGTTCGTAGAGCCATTGGCCGAGGGGGCTGCGCCTGCCGAAGATCTTCAACAAGATCAGACCGGTCGACACCGGCGGCATGACCAGGGGCAGCAGCACCAGCGTTTCAACAACGCTCTTTAACGGCCAATCTTTCCGCGCGAAGAGCCATGCGAAGGCGATGCCGAAGGGTAAAATTAACAGCGTGCTGGCCAGCCCGACGGCAAGGGAAAAAAGCGTGATCTGCCAAGTTTCGAATGAGAAGAAGAGCAAACGACAGCTACTCCAAAACGACAAACCCGTATTTCTTGAAAGCGTCCTTTGCGACGGGGCTCTGGACGTAGTTCAGGAAGTCCCGGGCGGCTTCTTTGCGTTTTGATTCTTTGACGATTGCGACGGGATAGACGATCGTGGGTCCTTTATCGATGGGCACTTCGTAAACGATCTTTACTTTCTTGGAAACGGCGGCGTCGGTTTTGTAAACGAAACCGGCTTCGACGTTGCCGGACTCGACTGATGCCAGGGTCGCGCGCACATCTTGCACCGGAACCACCTTCGGCTTGACCTTGTCCCACAAGCCCTCGGCTTCCAGATATTTGCTGCTATAGGTTCCGACGGGAACCGGCGGCTCGGCTAAAGCGATCCTTTTGACTTCTGGCTTCAACAGATCCTTGGGCAACGCAATGGCGAGTTTGGAATCTGCGGGAACAACAATCACGAGTTGATTCGACAATAGGTTCTTCCGGGTGCCCGGCTCCAGTCGGCCCTTCTTGTCCAGGTCATCCATTTGCGGCAAATCAGCAGAAAAAAACATATCCGCCGGCGCGCCCTCATCGATCTGTCGCGCCAAACCGCTGGACGGACCAAAGTTGAATCTTACGATATGCTTGGTTTTCGTCTGATAGGCAGCGCCGATCTCCTTCAAAGCGTCTGTCAGGCTCGCGGCTGCCGACACTAGAATCTCATCCGCTTTTGCGCTGCCAACAAAGCCGATCACGATCAGTATTGTTACAAAGAGCTTCAGTCTCATTTTCCCCGTCTTGCTCCGTCAAGCCATGTTTAACTCGCGTATCGCGCCTGTCTCCCGTGTATCGTAACCCCCAAGCGCTTCAAGCTCCTCCCTGAAGGATCGATTAACGACCGTATCGAGAAGCGTTTTCAAACCATGCAACGTGTCGTAGTACGTTTTGGGAATCACCAAGTCATATCGCTCTCGTTGTAACGGCAGGAAATCCAAGCCGCATATCGCCGCGGCAGATCGTATGCCGATGCCCGCATCGGCGAGACCCGCTTTAAGTCGCGCGGCAACGTCCAGGTGGGATGAGACTTCATCTCGATATCCTTTGACGCGATTGGGCTCAATGCTACTTGCGCCCAACTGCCTGTCGAGCAGCTGGCGCGCACCGGACCCCTTTTCGCGGTTGACGATTTTGACCTTGGGTCTTACGAGGTCAGCAACGGAGCGAATCTTTTTAGGATTGCCCCGGCGGACCATGAAGCCTTCCTCCCAATGAGCGAAGGTAACGACGATAACGTCCATGTCGCCGAGAGCGCTTCTCAAGCCGGGAAGTTTCCCGGCGCCGGAGCTCGGGTCGGCTAGGTGGATGCCGGCGACGTGAACGTCGCCGCGCTTGAGTGCGGCAAGGGCGAGGCTGTTGCCCATCAAATAGGGAACGAGACTCTCTCGATCGTGTTTGCTGACATACTCCGCCGCGAGAAACATTGCCGGGTCGCAGCCGCCTATTACCACTTGCCGCCGCACGGTGTCTCGATCCTTTAATAGCTTCACCTTGACGCGCTTTCCTTCGGGTTCGGTATCAACGATCAAACCGTCGGCGGTAACCGATAGGCTGATCAGTTCTCCTAAACCCTCTAGCGGACGGACCAGCAGGCGATCTCCTACCTGGGTAACTTGAGCACGCAAATTCGCAGCGCCCCGCGGTATCGAGCCGATGAGTTCTGCTTCGACGATCTCTCCCCCGCTCCTGAGGCTGAAAAGGTCTTCTACCCGGCAGCGCAACGCCCGCGCGAGCTGCAGTGCAACCGACGTTGCCGGAGAATACTGATTCGTTTCCACGGCGCAAACCGCCTGGCGTGTGATGCCTGCCATAGCAGCGAGTTGTTTCTGCGACAGACCGCTACCTTGGCGTTTTTCCCGCAGCCGGTTCTCGAATTCGAATTGACCCAGTATTTTATTAGGATGCGGAGTATCCATGATAGCTGACTTAATGCCTGGTATCATAGCATACACGCTTATGTCAATTCGAGCGCTTAGTTTCTGCTCAAGGGTGCATCGCCATGAGTAACGGCTAATGCCGATCATGGACTGCCGGCGGAGACGGACACGCAGTGACTTCTCGGGACTTCTATTGGAAACCACAATTTGTAAGCGGCAATTTTCATTACCAGGCTAATTTGACACGGTAGCAAATTTCGTGTTACGCAACATTTTCGAGATAGAACTATGCACCATTTATCCAGATTTGGGGTCTCGCTCGAGGAGGAGTTGCTGCACGCTTTCGATCGAAGCATCGGCGGCCAGGGCTATCAAAACCGCTCCGAAGCCATCCGCGACCTGATCCGGGATCACCTGATTCAAAAGAAGATTGGGCAGGCGGATACCGAAGTTATCGGCGTTGTCACCCTAGTCTATGACCACCGGGTGCATCACCTGAGCGATCTCCTGGCGGACATGCAGCATAAGGCCCATGTGGCCGTGAACGCTAGCCTGCATATTCATCTCGATGAACATAACTGCTTGGAGGTCATTGTCATCCGCGGCCGCGGCGACAAGGTGCACGAGATTGCCGGTAAGCTGATTGCGACCAAGGGAGTTCAGAACGGCAAGCTCGTCACGACAACCCCGGAGATCGAGCAGTAAATTTTTTGCATGGAAATGGCACGAATTTGAGATTGATATTATTCAATATTTCTTCCGGCTTCGGGAGGGAAACCGTTTCATGAGCGAGCATCATGACCACGATCATGAGGCCGGCGGTCATGAGCATGACCACCACGGCTCGGGCAGAGCTTTAACCTTGATCAGTCTCGCTCATGGTATCAATCACGCCCAGTCGGCGCTGAAGCCCCTCGTCTATCCGCTGGTATTAGTCCAGCTCGGCTTCGGCTATGCCGAGCTCGGCATCATGCTCGGCGTGGCCAGCGCCGTGGGCGGATCCTTGCAGCTCGTCGCCGGCGGCTTGGGCAGATTCGTCAAGCGTCATCTGCTACTGGGACTCGGCAATGCGTGTGTCGGCATTTGCTTCGTCCTCATCGCCGTCGCGCAGAGCTTTCCGCAATTCTTTCTCTGGACGGTGATGTCCCGGGTTGGCGGCGCAGCCCAGCACCCCGTCGGCAGCGCCCTCCTTTCGCATCATTTCCAACGCAAAAATTTGGGCACGGCGCTGGCAGCACACTTTACCGCGGGAAACGTCGGTACCGCGCTGATCCCGATGTTTGCCGCCATTCTCATCACCCTTTGGGGCTGGCGCGTTACCACGGTTCTATTCGCGCTGCCGGCGATCATCGTGGGCGTGGCGATGTGTATTTTCTTGAAGGATCCGCGCGAGAAACATGAAACGGAAAGTCGCAACCAACCGGCATTTTGGCAAGCCAGCAAGCTGGCCATCGGCAATACCAACCTACGCTGGATTCTTCTGGCCGCCGTGGTTGCCGCGGGCGGTTCTGGTCATGGCATCGTCTCGACTTTTCTGCCGCTCTATCTCACTCACGATCTCGGCATGGCACCGAGCTCGGTGGGTTTGGTGTTCACGGCGATGATGATCGGTAGTATTTTCGGACCGCTGCTCGGCGGCAAGCTGGTCGACCGCTGGCATCCGCAGAAGGTTCTGCTGGGAGCCTACGGCTTGGCCGCGTTGACCACGGTCCTGTTTCCCTGGGCTGCCACCAATCTCTTTTCGACGTCGGCCGCGGCGCTGATTCTGGGAGTAAGCGCCTTTGGAACCCATCCCATCCTTCAGACCATGGTAGTGCAGGTCACCGACGACCGCATACGAGATATGGGCTTTGCGTGGTTCTACACCGCTGCCTTCATGGCT
>Ga0105347_1000202_pt1 | contig 29665 bp, 26 predicted proteins | sample EasRivMeERMLT890_FD_89677 | JGI IMG/M metagenome (GOLD analysis project Ga0105347, IMG submission 89677) | Soil microbial communities from meander-bound floodplain in the East River, Colorado, USA - East River MetaG ERMLT890 | ecosystem: Environmental > Terrestrial > Soil > Floodplain | place... | reverse complement strand
TCAAGGCCTTCTCCGGCGAATCCACCGGGATAACTTCGATGTCCAGCTGCTCGGTCATCTCCTGGGCGTAGCGCTCTCGATTCGCCTTGGTGGGACTGAAGACCCGCATGGTTTCGATAGGCCGGACTTCCTTGATCGCCACGGCATAGGTCCGCGCCATACCGCCGGAGCCGATCATGGCGAGCACCTTGGAATTTTTCCGCGACAGATATTTGGTCCCCAGGCCGGCGCAGGCGCCCACCCGCATGTGCTGCAGAAAACCATCGTTCATCAACGCCAGAGGTTCGGCGTTGCGTGTGCTCAGGAGAAAGATCAAGCCGCAATAGGTGCCGCGTTGCATGCAGTATTTGTCTTCTACCTTGAAGCCGTCCTGCTCCTCCCAGGCGAGCATGTCGGACTTCATGCGGATCGCGAACACGCCCAGCTTGCGGGACGCGCCTTCCATGGTGCCCCAGCGATAGTAATGCGGTTCCTCGGGCACGTAGAAGTCGATCCGCGGCCGATAGCCGGCACGCGCCTCGTTGAGCTCGCGATAGGCTTCTTCCATGGCGCTTAAGCAGGTGGGCATGTCGAGCACCTGTTGAATGTGCTCATTGGTCAAGAAAATCATCCTTCGATACTCCTTGTCGAACTCGGCGTCGTTGACAGTTGGTTTTCGAGATTGGTATAGCCGTTCCAAGTCTCACTGTAAAGTCGGAGGATCGCGTGAAGATCATCGGCAGTCTGCTTATCTTGTGTCTGTGCGCGTTGGGGTCCGTCGAAAAAGTCGGAGCCCAGGAAAAGTTTCGCGCCGCCAGCGGCGGCTTTTCGACCGCCATACACGCCCTGCTGTGGGTTGCCTACGAGAAGAAGCTCTTTCAAAAATACGGGTTGGACGGTGAATACATCGCGCTGGAAAGCGGCACTCCCGCAATGCAAGCGCTGTTAGCCAACGAGCTCCAGATCGTGTTCACCACGGGTGCCCTGGCCATCACCGCCAACCTCCAGGGCGCGGATACCACCATCGTTGCCGGCGGTATCAATTTTATTCCCAACAAGCTCCTGGTGCGGCCCGACATTAAGACGCCGGAAGGTTTGAAAGGAAAAACGGTCGCTATCAGCAGATTCGGCTCGGCGTCTGACTACGCCACTCAGGTGGCTTTGGAAAAATTGGGTGTAAATCCCAAAGACGTTACGATCGTGCAGGTGGGAGGCAACCTGACCCGTCTGGCCGCCCTCGGCAACGGCACGATTCACGCCACCTTATTGAGCGAGCCCCATACCACCATCGGCATCCGGCAATATAAACTGAACTCGTTAATCGACCTGGCGGAAAGCGGCGTGGCATTTCCACAAAACTGTTTCATCGTCAAACGGAGTTATTTGGAGACCAACCGGCCGAAAATTGTCAACGCCATGAAAGCGGTGATGGAAGGCTATTTCACCCTCAAGAAAGATAAGCCGCTGGCGCTGCAGTTGATCAAGAAATACAGCCGAGTCAACGACGAAGACGCCAGTCTCGGTTACGACTACTATCTCGCCAAATATGGCGAGGGTGTGATGGTCTTGCCGGACCGCAAGGGGCTCGAGTTTATTATCTCTCAGGTGGCCTCCACGAATGCCAGAGCCAAAGGACAGACGCCGGAGAGCCTGCGGCTGTTGGATGGAAGTGTTCTGGATGAGATCAAGAAGAGCGGGTTCCTTGATAAATTCAAATAAAGAAGGAGAGATAAAAATGGCCGGTGTTGTCGATGCCGATACTCACATTGCCGAGTCCGAGGCGATGTGGAGCTATATCGATAAAGAAATGTACCCGCGCAGGCCGATTTTGGCCAAGATTCCGGACGACACCTGGTACAAAGAGCGTAATGCCTTTTGGCTGATTGACGGCGAGATCTTTCCCAAGCCCGCAGGGAAGGCGAGCTTCAGCCTGATCACCCCTTCGGCGCAAAAGAAAGAATCCGGCAGGGGTGACATCCATCTTTCCGCGCGGGAGATCACCGATCCCGCCGCGCGGCTCCGGGACATGGACAAGATCGGCGTCGAAATCCAGGTTATCTATCCGACCTTGTTTCTGGTGTATCTCACGGACGATCCGCAGTTGGAGACCGGCCTGTGCCGCGCCTACAACCGCTTTGTTGCCGACGGCTGCGCTAAAGCACCCGGCCGGCTCAGGTGGGTTGCCGTTTTGCCCCTCCGTTCCATTGAGGCCTCGCTGCAAGAAATGAAATGGGCAAAGGAGCAGGGCGCCGTGGGCGTGTTTTTTCGCGGCATGGAAGGAAATCTGACGTTGGACAATCCGTACTTTTTTCCTGTCTACGCGCAAGCCGAGACCCTGGATCTGGCGATCTGCATCCACACCGGCTCGGGCAGCCGTCATCTCATGCAGCTCTTTGATGTCGAACGTAATCACACTTTCGCTCACAATCGCGTGTTGCCGGTGGTAGCTTTTCGGGATCTTGTCGCTAATCGGATTCCTGAACGGTTTCCGACGTTGCGCTTCGGATTCATCGAAGCCGCCGCCAGCTGGGTTCCATATATCATTCATGTGCTACAGAGATCGGTGCGGGGGGATCTAAAAAATCGAAATCCTCAGGATCTGTTCCGCGACTACCGATTTTGGGTGGCCTGCGAAGCTGACGAAGAGCTTCCCTTTCTTGTTCGTTTCATCGGCGAAGATAAGATAATCATCGGTTCCGACTACGGTCACAACGATCCATCGAAAGAGCCGGAGTTCATCAAGAACATGCGTGCACGGGAGGACGTACCGCCTGCATTGGTCGAGAAGATTTTATGCCTGAATGCACGACAGCTGTATGGATTATCGTGATGGCTTTTGTTGGTAGGCAAAGCGATCACTGCAAGCCTCGCAGAGCTTGGTGTTTGCGGGGAGAGAGAGCTTTACAGCGCGCTTTAAGCCGCCGGGAAAGCTTTACGAGTGGTCAGTAACGTGTTCAGACAAGTAGGAGGATGGTCATGAAAACCAAAAGAGAACTGGCTCTGTTAGCGTTGGTTTTCAGCCTCTGTTTAGTTTCTTCGTCTTACGCCCAGTTAACAAAGCTCAGTGCGGCCTATTCCGCGGAAAGTTCATGGTCGCTTGCGACCTGGGTTGCCTATGACGGTGGCCTTTTCAAGAAATATGGGCTCGACGTCGACCTGGTATTGATCCGTAGTGCAGCGACCATCACGGCGGCGTTGCTTGCCGGGGAAGCGCCGATGATACAACTCGGTGGGAACGGGACGATTCAAGCAGCGTTACAAGGCGCAGACTGCGTGAATGTTTTGACGCTCGTGCCGATAATCCCTCAGAGTTTGGTGGTAACTCCGAATATTAAGACTCCAGAGGATCTCAAAGGAAAGCGGATCGGTGTAAGCCGTTTCGGCGCGCTCAGCGATCTGGTTGTTAGAAGATACTTGCGAAAATTCGGTCTCGACCCGGTGAAAGATGTCACCATCGTCCAGATCGGCGGGATCCCGGAACTATTGGCGGCTATGAAAGCCGGCGCGATTTCGGGAGGCTCCATGTCGCCGCCCGTGCTGACGGCCGCCAAAAAGGCCGGCTTCAAAGAATTCGCGGATTTTGAGAGCCTCGACTACAAATATCCAGCGGTGGCCATCGCGACAACCAGGAGTTTTATCCAGCGGCAGCGCGCCACGACGCTCAACTTTCTACGCGGCGAGATCGAGGGCATTCATGCGATCAAAACGCAGAAGAGCTTCGCCGTTAACGTTCTCAAGAAATACATGCGTATCAGCGATCCCGAAATCCTCGAAGAGGGATATCAGTATGCACTGCGATTTATCCAGCCCCGGCCGTTGCCCAAATTGGAGGAAACCAAAGCGGTGCTAGACGAGCTCAAGCAGCCCCAGGCCAAACCGGAGAACTTTGTTGATCTGAGCTTGATGCAGGAGTTAGAGAAGGAGAAATTCTTCGATAAACTCAAGTAAACTACAGCAAAGTGACGGAACGATGGCTGTCTTGTCGTTAAGCCAAGCGGGCGGATTAGCAGGGCTGCTAAATCACGGCAGCCATATTGGGACTATGCCGACAATACGTTCGGCCTTTTGTAGCCGCAAATAACAAGCAAACTCCTTGACATGATTTTTGTGAAAGCAAGCCAATTGCCGCGGACCGATGAAATCTAGGGACCGTACCGTGCTGAACAGGAGACTCACTGGTTCGGCCATCGGTGCTCACACTGGCTGGGAAAGTTCATCCTTCGTCGTCCTCCTCGTGATCGGATAAACATATGCGTGCGGTGTTTACTGGTTTTGATTCGGCGTGGGGCGCCAGCAACACAGGTGCGATCTGCGAATTGATACTCCAAGACGACGGAGGCTTGCTCCTCCAGGAAGATCAGCCGGTTTCCGCGAACTGGAACAACGCGATTGACCGAGCCGGTCGAAAAGCAGACGGCTGCCTGGACATCAGCGGCTACGGAGTCGGCAGCAGAAGCGTGATTTTTGCAGTGTAATCTCCGCGCCGGCAGGGTGGTTCTACAGCCCGTAGAGCGCCTTCGCGTTGTGCGAGAGGATTTTTTCTTTGACGGCAGAGTCGATCCCGTCCATGTGCTGAAATTCATTCAATGCCGTGACTGCGCTGGACGGATCGGTGTGGCCGTAGTCGGTGCCGATGACTAACCTGTTCTCGCCGGCGTAGCGGACGATGTAGGGAATATCATCGTTGGTCTGGCAGGTGACGAAAATGTTGTATTCCTCGAAGATGTTTTGAGGAAAAGCTCTCCCTGCTACGCGATAGCGGATCGCCGCTTCCCGATAAAGCCACGGAACCCATTGGGCCGAGGCTTCGATGAACCCCCAGCGCAATCTGGGAAACATCGCCGGGATTTCGCTCATGATGAGACCGAAACAGGCGGTTACCGTGGGAACGCGAAACTGGGCGAAGCGCCCGGCCGGCGCCAGCCGGTAGAGATCGCAGTTCTCGGGGTTGGCCGTATCATTGTGAACAACAATGGCCAGATCCAGATCGCTGGCGGTTTGATAGATCGGATAGAAATCGGGATCGGTCAAATGCCGGTCTCCCTCCAAAGGGCGCATGCACACAGCGGCGGCGCCATTTTCTTTCGCAAACTTGATCTGGGCTACGGCTTCGTCGATATTTAGTGCCGGCACCACACAGGAATAGCGTAGCCGGCCGTTGCTTTTCTTATAGACATCGGCGAGCCAGCGGTTCCAGCTCCGGCAAAGTGCTGCTTCGACCTCGGGCCGCGTCGTGATCTGTTCTATCCAGAACGTGTTGTGCAGTACCTGAATGTCGATTCCCAACTCGTCCATGTGCTGCAGCCGCAGATCGACGTCGTCCAGCTCGCGCGCCGCTTGCGGCGTCGCGATGTTTCTCCCGGCTCGGTCTGAAAAATCTCTAAGCTGTTGTTCCGAAAGTGTGGGAAAGCGAAAACCGCGGATCTTGTCGTCGATGACCCAATACTGCCGTGTTTCATCGTCGGGTGTATAGAAAAGCCGCGGGCGATATTTCTTCTCCGACGGTTCCATATAGTCCCAGGTGTGCTCGGTTTCGATGACATGGGCATCAGCATCAATAACAGGAAAAGAGTTAGCCACTTTGGTTTCCTCCTCCTTAGCTGCGACAGGGGTCACGTTGATTGACGTTAGTGCGAGGTGATCGACCTGTCAAGTTGCGATCCTTATCATCGAGCGAAGAATTTTTCCTTGACAGGAAATTTTGGTCGTAGGCATATGAATCACGGGTATCTCGCCTGTAAACGCAGCGAGATTTGAAGTACCAGGCAATCAGTCGCTGGAGAACGAATCTATGAAAAGCGCTTATGGACTACAAATACCCGAGCCGGATCCCGAGCTGACCCGCGTCGGGCCGGGAACACCCTGCGGCGAGTTGATGCGCCGCTACTGGCAGCCGGTTTGTCTGTCCGCTGATCTCAAAGATGCACCAAAGCGGGTGCGAATTCTTGGTGAAGATCTGGTTGCTTTCTGCGATGGACAGGGCAGGGCGGGTCTGTTGTTCTTTCGTTGCAGCCATCGCGGTACCTCGTTGGAATACGGCCGGGTCGAGGAGCGGGGGCTCAGATGCTGCTATCATGGTTGGCTCTACGACGTGGACGGGAACATCCTCGAGATGCCGCTGGAGCCTGCTCCCAATCCGTTCCTCAAACAAGTTCAACACCCCTGTTATCCCGTCCGCGAGTTCGGCGGCTTGGTTTTTTGCTACATGGGCCCGCTTGATAAGCAACCGGAGTTTCCCATCTACGACATCTGGCAAAAAGAAAACGGCATGCTCAAGGCGAGAATGGGGCCGCGGGTCGGCGGCCCGGTGAATTGTAATTGGCTCCAAGCCGAAGAAAATTTAATGGACGCGCTCCATACATTTTGGCTGCATACGCTCCATAGCGGTGAACAATTCCCTTCTCCCGTGTACGGACTCCATCCCGACGAACTGAAATACGAAGAAACCGCAATCGGAATGCGCTTCGTGCTAACGCGTAAATTACCCAGCGGCAAATGGTGGGAACTGATCTGGGAAATGATCATGCCGCTCAACATCCATCTCGTCTACACAGACGAGCCTAAAACTGAGCGGGTAGGCGCGATCACCTATTGCGTCCCCATTGACGATACGCATCAGCTTGGAGCCAGCATCCGTTGGGTGCCGGATGACGATGCCGACCGACCCACGGGGCGCGAACAACTCGCCCCCGCTGGCCGCAAAGATGTGAGCTACGAATACACCCAGCGTTATCCCGACGACAAAGAAGCGGTGGAAAGCCAAGGCCCCATCGCGCTCCACGGCCTCGAACACCTTGTGACGTCAGACAAAGGCGTGATGATGTTCAGGAGAATCCTGCGGACGGCGATCCATGTGGTTGGGCAGGGCAACGATCCCAAGGGAATTATCCGCGACGAAGCCAAGGCAAGATTGGTGGTGACAACCGCCGGCAGTGTGGTAAGAGAATAGTCGATTATTAAAGTATCGCTTGAAAATCAACGGAGGTTTTATGAGCACGACCCTGGGACCCATCAATCTTTTTGAATTCGAAGATCTCGCCAAGGAACGGCTGCCGAAAGAGGAATACGACTACATCGCCGGCGGCGCCACCGACGAGATCAGCGTGGATCGCAACCGCCGCGCTTATGAGTCCTGGGCGCTACGGCCGCGGGTGCTGCGCGACGTCAGCACCCTCGATCTATCTACGACCGTTGTTGGCACCAAGGTGAACCTGCCGGTGCTGATCGCGCCCTGCGGCGGGCACAAGCGGGCCCATCCCGAGGGAGAGATTGCCACCTATCGTGCCGCGGCGGCCTGCGGCACCATCTTCGCCGTCAGCGGCAACTCGAATGTTCCATTTGAAGACTTGGCCAAGGCCGCTGCGGGTCATCTCTGGCTCCAAATGTATCCCTTTAAGGACCGTGAGATCACCAAGGACTGGCTCCGCTGCGCCAAAGAATCGGGTTACGAGGCCATTTGTATGACCTTGGATTCGCAGTGGCCGCCCAAGCGCGAGCGTAACATTCGGAACAACTATCAGAGAGGCGGGGGTGCCAATCGCGCGCATGCGGAGGAGAAATCGAGGCGGGGGGCAGGTTCAGACCCCGCGGCGACGTGGAAAGATTTGGAGTGGATCAAGGCCGCCACTGATCTTCCCGTAGTGGCCAAAGGCATCATGACCGGCGAGGACGTTGAGTCATGCGCGGAAGTTGGCGCCGACGCCGTGATCGTTTCCAACCACGGCGGCCGGCACCTCGATAATACGCTGGCGACCATCGAGGTTTTGTCGGAGGCCGTGACTGCGGCCAACGGACGGTTAGAGGTTTTGCTGGACGGCGGCATCCGGCGCGGCGCCGACGTGGTGAAAGCGTTGGCCATGGGAGCCAAGGCCGTTTTCATCGGCCGGCCGCTTTTTTGGGGTCTCGCTCTAGGCGGCGAGCACGGCGTCGTCCGCGTGCTCGACATTCTCCGCGAGGAGATCGAGATCACCATGGCGAAGTGCGGCCGGCCCACGCTGGCGGACATTGACGCCAGCGTAATCGTCAAAGCGCCGCGGTTGTAGGAATCATGTTGCAGCTGATTTGAGGATCGCATATTCCTGGTGCCCTACAGCCAGATACATTCTAGATTTCCCCTAAAGGTACCTTGAGTCTGGAAACACAAGGAGCAGAGATGATTGTTCGCCGACTGATCATTGCCGTATTCGTCTTGACTATGGGTCATGCTTCTTTGTTATTCGCCCAAGAGAAAAAGCTCGAAAGGCTTCGGGTCGGCGGCGGTTCGACATCGGCAATGCAAATGTCCCTCTGGCTGGCCAAGGAAGGCAACTACTACGAGAAACATGGTCTCAACGTCGAAGTGATCAGCATACCGGGAAGCTCCCTGGCAATACAGGCGATGCTATCGGGAGAGCTGCCGATCATTCAGGCGGGTGGCGCCGGCCCGATCCAGGCTAATCTCTCGGGCACCGATACGATGGTGATCGCCACCATCGCCAAGAAATTCAACTGGTGGATCTTCAGCCAGCCCAACATTACCCGGATGGAGGATTTAAAGGGTAAGGTGTTCGGCACAACCCGCTTCGGCACCCAGTCTGATCTCGCCTCTCGAATGGCGCTGCGACGCCACGGACTCGATCCGGAGCGGGACATCACGATGGTTCAGACCGGCGGACCGGCGGAAACCGTGACCGCGATGATGACGGGCAAGGTTCACGCGGCGGCGATTACTCCGCCGGCGACGTTGCAGGCCAAAAAGGTCAAGCTGAAAGAGTTATTCGATCTCTCAAAGCTCGACATCGAGTATCACGTCAACGGCGTGGTGACGACGCGCAGATACATCAAGTCCAATGAGGACACGGTGCGGCGCTTTCTCAGGGGCTACATCGAAGGCGCGGTGCGCGGGCAGACGGACAAAGCCTTTGCCATGAAGACCATGGGAAAATACTTTCGCACCGACGACCGGGAATTACTCGAAGAGACTTACGAGATGATTATTAAGACCGGTTTCACGATTCCGCCCTATCCGGCGGGTATCTCGAGCTTTCTGCAAGACCTGGAGAAACAGTTTCCGAAAGCCAAGGGCGCAAAACCAGAGGACTTCGCCGACAGCCGTTTCGTCCGCGAGCTGGATCAGAGCGGCTTTATCAAATCTCTCGCGACCCGTTAAAAACAATCCAGCGCGCTCCATTTGAATTCTGCGGGTTCCATCTTGCGCCGGGAAGAATCACTTGTTCTCCTAGTTGTTTGCCTCGGCACGTTTTTCCACATTCAGAGCGTCGGCAGCATCAGCGTATCGCTCTCCGCCATCCAAAAAGAATTCGACACCAGTCTGGCGGCGGTCCAATGGATCGGCCTGATGGGATCGATCATGCTTTCCAGTTTGTCGCTTTGCTTTGGACGGGCCGGGGATCTCGTCGGACGAAGAACGATTTTCAAGACGGGCCTCACTCTATACACGGCGGGAGCGGGTCTCGCGGCGTTGTCTGGAACGTTCTCGCAATTGCTCGCTTCACGCTGCGTCATGGCACTGGGCTTGGCCATGGCAGCACCGATGGCCGCGGCTATCATAGCCTCCGGGCATGGACCCGAGAGCAGAGGGCGGGCTCTGGGCTTGTTGGTGGCCGCCATCGCAATGGGCAGGACGACGGGGCCCACGATCGGTGGGCTGATTCTTCACCTTTGGGGTTGGCGAGCGGTGTTTCTTGCCAATTGCATTTTTGGTATCGCCACCTGCGTGACTGTGTTCTTGATCTTCAAAGGCAAGGAAGAACGCCGGAAAGTTTCGGTCGACTATTGGGGTGTCATTTCTTTAGTGATCGGCTTCCCTTCGTTTCTCATTGCCCTGACGGCCGGGACACGCCTGGGTTGGGATGCCTCGGAGATAGTGCTCTGGCTTGGTTTGGCTGCGGTGGGCATCACCGGTTTCATATGGCGAGAGTCGCATGCAGAAGCGCCGCTGATGAACCTCCGCTATTTCAGGAGCATTCCCTTTGTCAGGTCCATGCTGTCACTGGTGCTTGCGACATTAGCGTTCTACCCGGTTGCCATTTTCGGCCCGCTTTATTTGCTCAATGTTATTGGCACTTCTCCGCTTGTGGCCGGGCTGGCGATGGCGACACTTCCCTTGTGCACGACATTGTGTTCCCCGCTAAGCGGGCGGCTGGCGGACCGATCCAATCCTCGATGGGTGGCTATACTGGGGTTGTGCATCATTCTCTCAGGTGTGTTCTTCTACGCCAGACTCGGCGAGGAATCGACGCTTACGTGGATCATTTTCGTTTTGTGTATTCTAGGGGCTGGCATCGGGCTGTTTGTTCCCGCCAATGAAAAGGCGGCGTTCGCGACGGTGCCGAGTCGGGACTACGGCATGCTTGCCGCCATGCTGACCGCCTTCGGTACAGGTTCAGGCGCGCTCGGCACCACGGTTGCGGTCGCCCTGGCCGAAGTGGCCAAGAAAAATACCATCACTGGCGATGCCGCCGGTTTTGCGGCTCAGCAGCAGTTCGCGTTCTCGTTGCTGTTGCCGCTGGCGGCCCTCGCCGTGCTGGTTACCCTGGTGGGAAAACGGGAAGGGGCTAAAGCAATCCCGAGATCTTAATGCATTTCTAACATTGAACCTTTGAACCTTGAACCGGAGCACGACCGGTACCAACTCACATCCATCTGGTGTAGTATCCGGCAATGACAGAACACATTTCATCTTCGGTCCTTTCCGATCTTGCACCGACAGGGACGCTCCGCGTCGGCATCAACTACGGGAACCCCGTGCTCGCCACCAGAGATTCCGGCAGCGGCGCGCTCCGGGGCGTCGCGGTGGATCTGGCCCAGGAACTCGGCCGGCGGACGAGCTTGCCGCTTGAGCTGGTCGGCTTCGACTCCGCGGGAAAGATGGTCGAGGGTTTGAAAGCTAATGCCTGGGATATTGCATTTCTGGCCATTGATCCGGGGCGTGCCGATCAAATCAGTTTCACAGCTCCCTATGTCGAGATCGAAGGCACTTATCTCTTGCCCGCCGGATCGCCGCTACGCGTCATCTCCGATGTCGACCGCGAGGGAGTGCGCATCGGCGTATCTGCCCGTAGCGCCTATGATTTATTTTTGAGCCGCAATCTGAGACACGCGCAAATGGTGCGCGCGCCGGATCCGAAAGGGGCTTTTCAACTGATTCTTACGGGTGCTGTAGATGTTCTCGCGGGTGTGAGACAGACCCTGGTGGCCAATGCCGCCCGGCTTCCCGGAGCGCGGGTATTGGATGAGCGATTCATGGCGATCCAGCAGGCCCTGGGAATTCCCAAAGGTCGCGATGCCGGCGCAAAGTATCTGCGCGAATTCATCGATGACGCAAAAGCCTCAGGCTTCGTTGCCGAGGCGATAGAGAAAGCCGGCGTCCGTGGTGTATCGGTCCCGCCGAAATCAGCAGGATAAGAGAACAGCTTTGGTCCGAACCGAGGCGAAACATTGAACCTGCAACATTGAACTTTGAACGTCCGTCTTTCCGTTGCCAAGTTCGAGATTCAGCCGAACTGACCGGTGGCGTCGATTCAGAAAAGGCCGCCGAAGCATCCTTACTGGAGCACTTCTTGCCGTTCCTTCAAGAGCCGAAGTTCATCTTCGCGGCACTGGCGGAAACGATCTTCATCCCGGATCGCATGGGCAATCAGCTCGGCCATATGCCCGGCGGAATGCAACCTGGCAATGTAAACGAAATCGCTGCCCTGTTCATATAACTCCACGGCGGACGTAATCGTGTCCGCCGCCACCACAACCTTTGCTTCGGGACAAAGGCGTCTGGCCTGGCGCAAGAGGCGCAGGTTTGTGGTGCCTCGGAGGATGGCATCCGAGATCGTGCAAACCACGATCCTCGCTGCTTGAACGTGGGCGTGCTGAAGGGTGTCCATGTTGCCTACATCGCCGTAGATGCATTTGATGCCTCGACGATTGAGCTCGCGAAGCACCACCGGATTGAAGTCAATCACGAGGATCTGGCCCAGCACGCTGTCGCCGTTGGTTTCGCTGAGTTGCGACTCCATCTCGTACAGAATCGAGCTGCCCTCACGAAAACAACCCAGGAAGACAATCGAGCTCGCCATTTCCTCTTCGGTCACCTCGGAAGCGGCATCTTTGGCGAGCACAAAACCAACGTGCCGCAGTAGCCGGCTGAGCCAGCCTTGGATCTCATGATTGTAAGCGATGAGGTACGTGGACAGCACCGAAGTGATGGCGAAGACGAAGGTCAACACTCCGACCAACTCCGGACTGATGTGATTGAGGGCCAGTCCCAACGAAGCGATGACCAGGGAAAACTCGCTCATTTGCGCGAGGTTGATGGAAGGGATCAGGCTTGCGCGTAAGCCGTTGCCGAGCGCGTAGAGCACCGGGAACACCGACAGTAGACGGCTGATCAGGACGAAGATCGACATGCCGATGGCGGCGGTCACAACCGAGAGTGAGGGTTGGGGGATCTGCATTCCCAGGGCCACGAAAAAGAGGGTCACAAAGAAATCCCGGATATTGATCACCTTGGCGATAACATCGACATTGTACGGAAAGGTGGACATGCTGACGCCGGCGATGAGCGCTCCCATCTCCCGAGAAAGACCCAGCACGTCGGCCGTGCCGCTCACCAAAAAACACCAGGCGATAGCCGCCAATAGTAAAAGCTCGGGAATCTTGGCGACGAAGGAAAAAAGCCGCGGCAGCACATAGCGGCTCAATCCCAGAGTGAGGAAAACCAGCCCTGCGCCCTTCCCAAAGGACTCGAAAAAAGTTCCAAGATGAGGATCGTGCAGGTTCGGCTGCAGCGCGAGGAACACAATCGCCCAGATGTCCTGAAATACGAGCACGCCGAGGGTGATCCGGCCGGGCAGGGTGGTGAGCTCGAACTTGTCGTAAAGCAGTTTCACTACGATCAGAGTGCTGCTAAGCGCTAGGGTGACGGCCACGTAAAGCCAGTCGAAATTCCCGCTGCCCGGCCTGAATCCCATCAGGAACGCGAAGCCCATTCCCATGGCGGCGCACAGCAGGAATTGGCTGATGCCGCTGACGAGGATCGTCCGCCCTGCGCTGAGAAGCTTTTTCAGATCGATCTCCAGTCCGACAATAAACAGCAAGAGAATCAAGCCGATCTCGGAAATGAGCTCGATGGTTTCTTTGTCTTTGACCCAGGCAAAACCGATCTCGGGGCCAATCACGACGCCCGCGATCAGGTAGCCAAGCAGCAAAGGCTGCCGCAGAGCTTTGGCGATGAAGGCGAATAAAGTCGCTACGGTAAAGGCGAGGCCGATATTGGAAAGGAGGCTAGGCTGTTCCACTGGCTGCTATTTATATATAGAGAGCTCAAAAAAGCGAGAGGTTACGTCCGTCTAAAACTTAGAACAGCGGGAGAAAAGTTGGCAGACGAGGTGGCGGGTCAATCGCGAGAGATTGTCCAGATTAGAAGGCTGACCGTCACCACCCCCCGGAGAGTTTCTTTCTCTTGACTACGCGCTTGGATTTCCACTATTGGTACGACAACTGGTCGAAGCAGCATCTGAACTTGAAAAGGATTGGAAAGAGGCATGGCTGAACTAACGCTTGAAATGACAGAAGGGGCGGGAAGGCGGCGCAGGCGAAGGCGCGGGAACTCGCGAGCTAGATCATCTTTGTGCTGAAGCTGGAGCGGCTGTGATAAGTAAAAAGTAGCGTCCGCTTAAACGGGGGATTTCTGACATGCCTTTGACAGCGCAAAAGTCATTGAGAGATTATTGATTTCACAGGTGACTTCTGACATCCGCCTCAAAGTTTAAGGAGGTCGTCATGATCAAACAATGGATTGCGGCCATTGTGGCAATCGCGTGTTTTTCCGGCGCGCGCATCGGCAATGCGGCTTCCGATGACAATTTCTATAAGGGCAAGACGATCCGGCTGATCGTCGCCTTTTCAGCGGGCGGAGGCTACGACGCCTATTCACGCGTGATCGGGCGCCATTTGGGCAAACACATTCCCGGCAATCCGAGCGTAATAGTCGAAAACATGACCGGCGCCGGCGGCATCATCCACGCCAATTTCATGTACCAGGCGAAACCGGATGGGCTGATTGTCGGCAATAATGCCGGAGGGCTAATCCTCCAACAGATCATGGGCGCGAAGGGCATTGAGTTCGATGGAAAAAGGTTTGAGTTTCTCGGGGCTCCCGGTTCAGATCACCACGTTTGCACGCTCAGCAAAGCGAGCGGGGTCACTTCGATGGAAAAATGGTTTGGGTCAAAGGAGCCGGTCAAGTTCGGAGGCGTCGGCCCCGGAGGAGGGGCTTCTGATAACGCAAGAGTACTGCAAGCTGCGCTCGGTCTGCCGATCAAGGTTATCGACGGTTACAAAGGCACCGCGGACATTCGCCTCGCCGCGGAAAGCGGCGAACTTGCGGGCGCATGCTTTGCCTGGGAGTCCATTAAAACCACGTGGCGAAAGGGGCTCGAGTCAGGGGATTTTAATGTCATCGTGCAGGCCATGCCGCAAAAGCACTCGGAACTGCCCAATGTGCCGCTGGCCAACGACTATGTGAAGACGGAAGAAGGACGGCGGCTCCTTAAGTACGGCATTTACGATACCGCCATTATCACGCGACCCTATTTTGTTGCCCCCGGCACACCGAAGTCTCGCGTTCAGTTATTGCGCAGAGCCTTTGCCGATACACTGAAAGATCCGGAACTCCTCGCCGAAGCGAAAAAGGCCAGTTTAGATATCCAGTACGTTTCGGGAGAAGAAACCGAAGCAGTCGTCCAGGGGCTGTTCAAAATTGAGCCAGCGTTTATTGCGCGGATGAAGCAGGTTCTGGTTCCGTAGAAGCGAACCCTTGAAGTTTCTATTCATCACTCGCGGTACGTGGTCTCCCTTTGGCATCCGGAATCCACCTGCAACAAATAGGCGCAGTTTCAAAGGGTAATATAGAGGATACCCACATGAGGCGAAGGTTAGGTAACCTAAGGAAACTCGCGGCGGACACTGCTACCTGCTCAGTGGGCGTCATTTATCCAGCAATCGCTTCATGCGCTCGGACCAACCGATAAGCGGTTCGCGTCCAAACAGCGGCATTGGATCTCGCCGCGATCGACAGCCAAGTCGACTTCAGGACCATCCTTGTAACCGGTGAGCGTATTGAATTTCGCTCCCAGGGTTTCCTACAACAGGTTTCCCACGAAGTAGCCTGTCGAAGCGGTCCCGGTAGCGCCGCACTTTGGGGGAACGGCTGCTTTACGCACGTCGTCAAGCGTTTTGTAGGGAGTGTCAGCGCGGATATAGATGATCTGTTCGACCTGGGTCGGGGTGCCGAGCCAAGTAAACTTCGGCCAATCAAACTGAACCTCTTTTCTCCCCACCAGTTGGTCGAAATAGAGTCCGGCCCGAATCCCTCCGAGGGTTAGCCCATCGGGCTTGGCGACTTTGTAAACGTAGTTGGCCGCAATCAGCGCCCCGGCGCCAGGCATATTCTGGACGACGATGTTTGGATTCCCGGGAATGTACTTGACCGGATATTGGGCGATCATCCGCGTCCACGCATCATCGACGCTGCCTGCCCCGTAGCCGGCGACAATCCTCAGTGTTTTGTCTTGATAGAACGGTGCTTAGGCCAACGCGTTGAGGGATGAAACAAGGACGAGAGCGAGAACTAAAAGAATTTGTTCATGGCAACCCTCCCCGTGTGATTTGTTCGCGGGGATCATAGCCAGTTTGCCACGCGGCATACAAGAGATAGCTCCATTTTAAGCGGAACTAAGCTATTCCTATCCATGCGAGTCGCTTTAAAATGATTGACAGCTCATAGTCGTCTTGATATCCCGCCTTTGGAGGAGAATACATGGCTCAACAGGAAATTGCATTGATTACCGGTGCCGGCCCGGGGCTCAGCGCGTCGCTGGGAAGACTGTTTAGCAAAGCAGGCATGAGGGTGGCTTTGGCCGCGCGCGAGACGAAGAAACTGGAAGGGTTGGTCAAGGAGATCGACGGTCGCTCCTATCCGTGCGATGCGAGCATCCCAAAGGATGTAGAAAACTTATTCGACTCGGTTAGCAAAGACATCGGCGACCCCAATCTGGTTGTCTATAACGCGAGCGGCCGGGTACGGGGTCCGATCACCGAACTGGATCCCGAAGCGGTGCGCAAAACGATCATGATTACATGTTACGGCGGATTCCTCGTCGGACAGGCGGCCGCGAAACGGATGCTCAAAGCCGGCAGCGGAACAATACTCTTCACCGGAGCTTCCGCGAGCGTCAAAGGCTATGCAAACTCCGCGGCCTTTGCCATGGGCAAGTTGGGCTTGACCGGCCTGGTCCAAAGCATGGCGCGCGAGCTGCAGCCACAGAATATCCATGTCGCTCAGGTGGTGATCGACGGCGGCATATGCGACCCGACTCGCCCGGAGCGCGCCACATCGCGCGGTCCCGATGGCTGTCTCGACCCCGACGCGATTGCGCAAACGTATCTCCAACTGCACCGGCAGCATCGCAGCACCTGGGCCTCTCACATTGAATTGCGTCCGTGGTCGGAAAAGTTCTAGCCTGAGCAACTCCGGGACGATAATACTTTCTCTACTCGCCTCTCCGGCGTACGGGGCAAACAGAAAAAACTCACGCGGTGGGGATCTTGGGAAAGGATCGCGAAAGCACTCAAATTCTGCCGCGCTGATGATCAGCGCGCAGGGTAGTGGTTCTGTCCTTCCTCTCCCTTTAGTCGCCGAGACTCACTTCGAATTATTTTCGAAACGGTCTAATAGTGGACTGAAACTATCCCCGCAAAGGGCATTATGTGGATCAGACGATGCTTGAAACCCGAGTTTCAGCTTCGATAGGAAGATCAAATTTTTATCTTTGACAAATAAACCCCAGTGCGTTGGGTAAATCGCAGGTCCGCTTACAATGCCAATGTTACACTATTCTTGGGGTCGCGACGGCGACAAGCAGCCATGACCTACTGTGTGGGCATCATGCTCGACACCGGGCTGATTTTTGCGTCGGACTCGCGTACCCATGCCGAGGTCGACAATTTTGCGCGTTTCTGCAAGATGACCGTGTTCGAACGCGCTGGTGACCGGGTCATCGTTCTATTGAGCTCGGGCAACCTGGCCGGGACGCAGGCCGTCATCAGCCTGCTGAAGCAGCGGGGGAGCGCCAAGGACGAGGTGCCCAAGCTATGGAGCGCGGAGTCCATGTTCGATGCCGCGATGCTAGTGTCGGACGCTATGCGGGACGTCGATCGGCGCGACGGCCAGCACCTGGCAGACAGTGATATCCGCTTCAACGCCTCGTTCATACTCGGCGGCCAGATCAGGGGCGAGCCGCCACGCCTTTTCCGGATCTATGCGCAGGGCAACTTCATCGAGGCAAGCCTAGAGACGCCCTATCTCCAGACCGGTGAAACCAAATACGGGAAACCGATCATCGATTGGGTAATTACCCGTTCGACGTCGTTGAACGACGCGGCAAAATGCGTTCTCGTTTCGTTCGATTCAACGATGCGCAGCAATTTGTCCGTCGGCATGCCGATCGATCTGATCTGCTACAAACGGGACAGTCTTGAAGTGCGAATGCGTCGCCGCTTCGACGAGGGGGATGTGTATTTCAGCGCGCTCGGCAAGCATTGGAGTGAAGGCACGCGACAGGTGTTCAGCCGACTGCCCAACCTGGATTGGTAAGGCCGCTGAACATGCTATCGGAGACCGCGGCCATGGATGGACGCGCAGCGGACTGTGGCGGTCCGGCAAGCGCTGGCCTCGTGATCACCTGCGAGCACGGCGGCAACCGGATTCCCGCGCCGTATCGCGATTTGTTTCACGCCCATCAGGCGCTGCTGAACTCCCACCGGGGCTACGATCCCGGCGCGCTCATCGTGGCAAGAGCGTTGGCAACGGCATTTGCAGCGCCGCTGGTGGCCTCCACCGTAAGCCGTCTGCTCGTGGACCTCAATCGATCCGTCGGCCATCCGCGTCTTCATTCCGAGGCAACTCGCAAAGCGCCTACGCAGCTGCGTCAGCGGATATTGAAGCACTATTACCGGCCTTATCGCGCGCAAGCCGAGCGCTTTGTCAGGCAGGCGATCGCGAACCACGGACTGGTGATTCACCTCTCTTCCCACAGCTTTACGCCCGAGCTGGACGGCAAAGTACGCGACGCTGATATAGGCCTGCTCTATGACTCGGCTCGCCCGGGCGAGGCGGATCTGTGCGAGTGCTGGAAGGCATCCCTCGAAGCTTGTGCGCCCGATCTCATTGTCCGCCGCAATTACCCCTATGCGGGAAAAAACGATGGCCTGACCACCTGGTTTCGTCGGCGTCTGCCGCCCGGCGCCTACGTGGGCATCGAGCTGGAAGTCAATCAGAAGCACGTTGCCAGGGCAGGCCGACATTGGACCGCCATGCGCAAGGTGATCGTGGAATCGCTGTGCAGGGCGCTCGCGAACCGCCGCGCGGGGATTTCCGACCCTACAACCAAGACCGCTAGAGCATGCTCCGGCCCGCGCCGGCGGTCAGCAGGAGCACCACGATGAAGATCCGCATAGGCTACGAACTGATATACGACTGCCCGCAGCCAACGCCGATGATCCTGACCTTGAGCGTCCATTACACGCGCGTCTCCGACATCATCATTCCCGACCACCTGATCGCCGACCCGCCCGTCCCGCTCACCGCCTATCGCGACAGCTTTGGCAACTGGTGCAGTCGTATCGTCGCGCCCAAGGGTCTGGTCAGGCTGTCCGCCGATGCGCTCGTGAAGGATACGGGCCAGCCGGATGCGGTTGTCTCGGCGGCGAGACAGACGCCGGTGGAAGAACTTCCCGACGAGACCTTGCTGTTCCTGTTGGGGAGCCGATATTGCGAGACCGATCGCCTGTCCGAGACCGCCTGGCAACTGTTCGGGAACTCACCGACCGGATGGGGGCGCGTCCAGGCGATCTGCGACCACGTCCATCGGCACATTACATTTGGCTACGCACACGCGCGCTTCACCAAGACGGCCTGGGAGGCTTTCCACGCGAGGACCGGCGTTTGCCGTGATTACGCGCACCTCGCCATCGCGTTCTGTCGCTGTATGAACATCCCCGCACGTTACTGCACCGGCTACCTGAGCGACATCGGCGTGCCGCCGCCCTATGGCCCGATGGATTTCGCCGCCTGGTTCGAGGCCTACCTTGACGGCCATTGGTACACCTTCGACGCCCGCAACAATACCCCGCGTATCGGACGGGTGTTGATCGCTCGCGGCCGCGACGCCGCCGACGCCGCTATCAGCAGCACCTTCGGTCCCAATACCCTGAAGAGTTTCAACGTTCGGACCGACGAGGTGAGCGAGGGATGATCCGGCTGAAGGGCCGCAGGGCGGTTTCGCGCGAAGCGCAAGCCGCCGCACCTCGTACTGGTGTCAGGTTTGACAGATTGCTTAACAAAAGACCCGGGTAAGAACCGGGTCGGACCGGCGCAATGTAGCGCCCCAACTGGCTTCAATTCGTCAGTCTTCGAACCGCCAGAGACTTTGGGGAAAACGGATTGGCACGGAGAATAGCAAGTCTTTTCGGCCTTGAAAGTACCATGAGTCCACGTGGTCGACCATGAAATCGACTGGGCATTGTTGCGCTCGTAGATTCACGGGACCCAATTTGATTCATGGCGCAATCGATGTAATCCCACCTTGTCTAAAACTGGACGCCTTGACGGCTGAAAAAAATCTTCGGCTGGAAGCCGACAGACGACGTTCATCACCTCGGACATAACTTTGAACAGGCTGAGCAGCGAACCACGATTAACCAAAGTAGGAGCTGCCGATATCGAGACTAACCGCCCAGTCGCGAATAGTGACTGCCTCGGTTGCGGACTTGTTTGCTGCTAACGTTGACTTCCTCCGCATGGAGCCCAAGCCTTTTTGCTTCCATAAAGCACAAGCAGCAAACAATCATATCAAGCAGGATGATACCTGCTTCTTCGCTCATTACCCGATAGGCATTACCTACGATCAACTGGCCGCAGTGTTGACAGGTGTGATCCATGATTTGTTTACCGGCAAAGAAGGTGCCATATCGGATTACTCATAAATCGAACAGTACGTTGGTAAATTTACACTATTGAAGGACAAAGAAAGGAATTCTGTCACCAAGCATGAATATGGGTGAAGGATATTGCCATCATTCCAAACGGGTTGCTTGTAAGCTAATTATCTACAAAGCAATGGCTTAGGTGAGCGGGAGATGGTGACTTTAATGGAAGTTAGTAGTGCAAGTTCTGTCGGATTGCGTTTAGTGTAACGTGCGCGACAGCCTAATTCCCGCTTCAATCTGGGCTGCGGCTTCAGGGCAAACGGTCTCGGCAGCAGCGAGAATCATTCGTGCATGAAATTTCTCGCAGAGGACTTCAACCATCCTAATATCGTTGTCCGCTGCGAAATAGTGAATGACCAGGCCATTTTTAAGAATGGCATACATGCGAGATTCCTCCGCGAACTCGTTCAGTATGCGGTCATAATATTCCGGCGAGATGTCGATCAGTATCTTCACAATTGACTAAGCGATATAGCTGGCCGGCGGATCACTTTGAGTGCAATTAAGAAATATTTGGTGGTTGCTTTTTGGGTAAATCTCCCACCCATTTACTTATTGGAAACGTGGCACTCTGGCTAGAAAAATTAGCCAAGCTTTCCGGAAGATTTACCTCTTTGTAGACATGCCCAATGCTTTGTTCTCAATCGGGTCGTCAATTTGAGATAATGCAAACCGCCATGGTATGTGGAGCTCCGCATCTATTGCTGCAAGACGCCAAGATCTTGCACTGAGCTGCTTGACGACGACTCTGTTCTGCTTAGTTTTGCTTTCATAACGATGCATATTTTCCGTTGCTTTGGTGATTCCGTCAAGGCTCTTGCTGGGAGGAACAACGTTTCCACAAAAACTGTGGATAACCAGTGTGCAAGTGGGTGCGCAATCTTTGTTCCGGGCCCGTCTGAACCATATTCTAACCGATTGCCTAAAATGTCAACACTCAAAACATAGTCAAAACGATATCTTACACCACTATTGGCTTTTACCTGTGTCTAAATTCTATTGGGCTGTCCGGGGGAGTAAGAAATTGAAGCAATTTTGGGGAACTAGTCAGGCTTGAATGCGTGAATAGATCTCGGTTGGCCGCGGAGCGAGACGAACGCTACGACCAGCGCTAGCCGCCATCCGAGAAAGCGAACTGTCTGCATCCCCGTTATTCCGGAGAAACTATGCGGATAACCGCGGTATGTCGAATCGTTCTGCTCGCTCTCTACGGCTTTCCGCACCGTCGGGCGCTGCATCATGCTTTCCTGCCATGCCGTCTAGGCGCTGAGCTCCTTCATGGGAAACCCGCCGCGCACGTCCCGACCGTAGAAAACGAAGGCCAGCAGAGCCGACGTGATCGCCAAAGCTACTTGAGGGCGTTAGCCCCAGCCTGTGACACCGCGTCGTCCGCCCCGCCCGACGTCCCGATCGCGCCGATGATCTTGCCGTCGACGACGATCGGAATCCCGCCGGCCGACGCCACCGCTCCGCGCAGCGCGAAGGAGGACATGTCGCCTTTAGCGACCCGGTCGAGGAAGTCCTTGCTCGAACGACGGAACAGAGCCGCCGATTTCGCCTTGTCTTGGGCGATTTGAATGGAAGCATATTGAGTGCCGTCCATTCTCTGGAAATAGACGAGATCGCCGGACGGTTCGACAATGGCGATTGCCATTTGCATGTTGCGCTTGCTCGCTTCCGCCATCGCGGCGTCAGCGACTTTTTTCGCCTGCTCGAGCGTCATGGGTGGACCGTAGGGTGTCGTTGGAGGCAGAGGCGGCGTGGGCGCGACTTGCTGCGCGTTCGCCGCGGCGCCGAGCATCAGGACACTGCAAACCACGAGTGACTTCAAAGTTAGATTCTGCATGAGCGATTCCTCCGCAAAAATTTTGGGGCGAAGCGTATCGAATAGCCAATAGTATGTCAACTTGGCGTATTGCGCCTGTATAAGGGAAAGCCTCCATAGAAAGGGGTTCGTTCCAGCCGTTCCAAACGTTTAATCGCTGCGCTCAGTTCAAAACGTTTAAATTCCGCAACCAAGAATCAGGAAACCTCAAAGACCTCGGCTGCTTCGTATCGTCCGCGGCATTGAACAAGATACAGACAATGGCCTACAATCCGTCGGCGGTTTATGAGCTCTCTCTGGTCCCAGCTGCTTGACGTGGTGCCGCCGCGAGTCCCACAATACGTCAAGCCATTTGGGAATGTGTCATGACAGTTACGGATCGTATAGAAGTCAATCCAAAGGTGATGTTAGGGAAACCTGTCATCCGCGGAACCCGCGTCCCTGTCGAGCTCATCCTCAGGAAGCTCAGCGAAGGCGCGACTGAGGATGATCTGCTCGACGCCTACCTTCGTTTCTCGCGTCAAGATATTCAAGCGGCCATAGGCTATGCCGCCGATACGCTAGCTCACGAGGAAACTTTGATCGTGACGCCGCGAAAAACCCGGACCCACCGATAGTCGATACGGTCCGGCAACCAAAAATCAGGACCTTAAAGGAGGGTAAACCAAAACTATGTTACCGTTACCAAAAATCGATCGCCATGACGATTGAACTGAGTGCCAAACGCGGAAGACAACCTCTTGACATTATCCATCAGTGCGGCTGATTCCGATTGATCGGGTCCTAACAAGGCAGGCTGTTCTTTTTCGTTGATTGCACTTGGAACAATTAAGACTCTGACCACCTCACGATTTTCCACCTCCGCGATTGCAACTAATCCGTTTCGGTACCCTCGCGCCGGCTTGAAATCCGAGCCGAAAAGAAAATTACCCAGACTGTAGAAGATCGGTTTTGTTTTGTAGATCTCGACAGCTTGAACAACGTGCGGATGACTACCCACGACCAGATCCGCCCCCGCGTTGATTGCTAACCTTCCCAAGGTCGTCTGATATTGGCAAACCTCGTAATGGCCCGACACTCCCCAATGGAAATACACGACTAAAACATCCACTTGTTTCCGAAGGTCAATGATGTCGTTCTTGATCTCCTCACATTCCTTTTCGTCAGGATGCGTGAGGGTTGTAGCAGGTGCGCCCGGCATCTCAAAAAGTCGTCGATGGGGCTCATACGCGGTATAAACTTTCACAGTCGCAACGCCCGCGCTTTTTTCACCGGCCGCCTGTCCAATAGGCCAGTATACGGACGTATAGGAAAGCAGTCCGAATGTCGTGCCCTTCGATTCGAATATCGCCGGGCGCCGAGGCTCGTTCCGGTTTATTCCGGCTCCGGCATGAGCGATGTTGTGTTTATCTAGTAGGGAGAGCGAATGCTTGATAGCAGCTTCCCCAAAATGGACATTGTTGGCGCATGCCGCGGCATTGAGTTTCAGTTCGGCAAGCACCTGAACATGGGCTTGATCGCAATGGCGCCAGCCGGGTTTATGCTCAAGCAATACGTTTGGATCGAACAGACAGCCTTCAAGATTACAAAATTTTACATCGAAAACGCCGAAATCCATCCTAATCAGATCCAGCACGTTGTGCGGGTTGATCGGGGTGCCGAGATTCAAGTCCCCGACCAATGCGACAGACAAACGATATCCTGTACTACTTGCCATTACCCTCCTCCTCGTATTCGCGAGTGGCCGCGGTTACCGAACGTTTAGCTTACTTCCCAACAAATGTCCATTTGACCGCATCAGCTGGTGTCCGATCGGCACTGTTAAAGTGGGTTGTTCGTAATTAGTGGGCAGGTGTCGCCCGTTGTACCGATTCGGGAAATGGGCTATAGAAAATTTTTATCCGCGATACGTCGTCACGCCTAAGATATTTTAACAACTAAGGAGACCAACTCATGAACGAGACAAGAGACTTAGCCAAATGGATGGTCGGATTGAAATGGGTAGACATCCCGCGCGATGTAATCGATTATTCGAAAATTCTCGTTCTGGATACTCTCGGCTGCATGTTAGGCGGATCGATTCAGGACAGTAACAAAGCTGCGCTTCGTTTCACCCGAGCCATGGGAGGCTCGCCGGATTCGACAGTGGTCAACTATGGAGATAAGACGAGTCCTTTTAATGCCGCCTTTTTAAACGCGTCATTCGGCCACGGGTGGGAATTTGACGATATGATTAACGCCGGAGCGGGTCACGCCGTGAGCGCCTGCACGGCAGCGGCATTGGCGTTGGCGGAAAAGGAGCTTATCAACGGTAGGGAGTTTCTTGAGGCGTGGATTACCGGTTACGAAGTCTCCAACCGTATCGGCGCTGCGACAAAGCCCGGTCACTTGAAACGTGGCTTTCACGAGGTCGGGACCATAGGCCCCTTTGCCGGGAGCGGCGCCGCAAGTAAAATTCTGCGCCTTGATGAGTGGCAAGCAGAAAACGCTCTCGCCATAACCGTGAGTCAGGCGGCCGGAACGTTTCAGCATAGCCAGACCACAGGCGGCGCGATCAAGAGGTGCCATGCCGGTTTTGCGGCGTCGAGTGGAGTTCGCTCGGCGTTGTTGGCGAAGGAAGGAATGACTGCTCCAAGGGAGGCTTTAGAGGGTAAGAAGGGTTTCGTGCTGTGTCATTCCGGAGAAGAGAACGACATGGAAGCTATCACTAGGGAGCTGGGAACGGATTGGTACACGACCAAAGCGGCTATGAAACCGTACTCGTGTTGCGCCGGCCAGTTCGGCATGCTGGACGTGATCTACACGATGAAGGCGAAACATAATCTAAAGGCGGAAGATATTGAAAGCATCAAGCTGTGGGGCAGCATCCGAAATTTGTGGATGGTGGGAACAATCAGGGGTGAAGACGTCAAGGATATTTTCGGTGCCCAATTCAGCGCCAGATACGGCGTAGGTTTAGCCTTCGTGGTGGGCGAAAATAGGATCAAAGCGTATCACCAGGATATCCCCCCATTTGGCAAATGGGCGGAAGTCGTGGAGATGGCTAAGAAGGTGGAAGTGTACCACGACGAAAAAATTCCAGAGCGCGGTCCGATCTTCGGTCAAGCAAAATGCGAAATCCAAACGAAAGACGGCCGCACGTTAAAGGGCGAGTCAGGATCTCCCAAGGGTTTTCCCGGCAATCCGATGACGCGGGAAGAACGGCAGGAAAAGTTCTATAGTCAGGCACTACTAGTCCAGACAAAGGAAAAGGCCGACAAGATCGTAGAGTTGGTGGAAAATATCGAACACCTGGAGGATGTCCGTCCTATCGTCAGAAGTATAATTTGTTAATGCTACCTTTGCCAGATTATAACGGAACGAGCCCGCACATAATTGAGCGACGTGAAAAACACTTCCGAGTACGATATCGCTATCATCGGCGGAGGCGTCGCCGGACTAACCGCTGCGTTGTTCGGCGCGCGATTCGGACATTCTACCCTGGTTATAGAACGCTTCGCTCCTGGCGGACATCTGGTCAACGTCGAGAGCATCGAAGACTTTCCGGGTTTTCCTAACGGAGTGGCGGGCTATGAGCTTGGTCCGCTATTGCAAGAGCAAGCCGCCAATCAAGGTGCGCAGTTTCAAATGGCTGACGCCGAAAGCCTGGAGGCGAGGGACTTATATTGGCTCTTGAACACGAGTGAAGGCACGTATCGCGCAAAGACGGTGATTATTGCAACCGGCTCCCATCTAAAGGATCTCGGCGTGCCCGGCGAGAGCCGATTGCGTGGGCAAGGCGTCTCTAACTGCGCCAGTTGTGACGCTCCTCTTTTTGCGGACCAGGTGGTAGGAGTTGTGGGAGGGGCAAGCTACGCGCTACAGGAAGCCCTGACCCTGGTGCAACACGCTGCTCGAGTCATAGTATTTAACAGCGAAGGGGTAAGTTCAGATCAACAGATGTTTCAGCGAAGAGTGCTGGAGCATGCCAAAATTAATATGCGATACAACACGGCGGTGGATGAAATCCTGGGAGACGACGCGGTTACCGGAGTCCTGGTGCGCGATGGCGTGACTGGAGAAAAGTCCCAAGTTCAGCTCGCTGGCATCTTCATCTACGCGGGGTTGGAGCCGAATACCGAATTGGTAAAAAGTCTACTGCGCTTGGATAAAGACGGCCGCATACCCACCGATGCTTGGATGCGGACCGAGCTTCCCGGTGTGTTCGCGGCCGGTGATTTACGAGCGGATTCGGCCGGGTTGGCGATTACTTCATCTGGGGATGGCGCGGTGGCTGCGATAGCGGCTCACCGATATATCGAAGACGGCGTATGGCCATGGCGCGACAGGGCCGCAACCAAAGAAGATTCGGAACCGGAGAATTAACCGCAAAGGGCGCAAAGGAAAAAACATTCCGAACTTGGCGTTCTTGGCGTCTTGGCGCGAGTGAATGTCCGCATCCGAGAGTCTTCGACTCCCGGAAACCTGAGAGGAGCGCAATCGGTACCGATTCGCAAGCGATATTTGACTCGGGTTTGTTGTGTTGTTTGGGCTCGATTTTGTACTATTATGCTGTTGCTAAACAGACGGAATAAAAAATAAGGGAGGCGGGACGGATGAACGGTTTCATTGTACTAGATCCTGTGGGCATTCCTCAAAAAAGTAGTCGGAAAGCAATGCAACGAGTGGAAGCTCTTGAAGGTAAACGGATCGGGTTTATTTGGGGCATGCATGAATTGTCCACCAAGTTCTGGCCTGTCTTGGAAGAAGAGGCGGTCGCCGCCTTCAAGCCTACAGAGGTTCACCGGGTCCACAAGAATGATAAGACGGACGGAAGAGCGAAAGGGAATACCTGGCTTCCGGCACCGCTGCCCGTAATTGAGGAAGCCGCGTCAAAGGTCGACTATGCACTCCTAGGTGTCGGGGCTTGAGGGTCCTGCACATCTGCCGCCGTGCGTGACACGGTGAATATGGTAAAGCTAGGAATCCCGTCGGTTGTCCTTGTCCACGAGCCTTTCGAAAAGCTTGCCAGAGCTCAAATGAGGCAGCTGGGAATAGAAGATTCAAAAACTTTTGTGCTGGTTTATCCGGTGGATCGACCCTCCGCCGATTCGCCGGAGGTGGTCCGAAACAAAGCAGTGGATCAAGTTTCGCGAATCCCTGATTTGCTGACGACACAAGAGTGGCGTCCGCGTGGTAAGTAGCGGCCGCGGTCAATATCAACGAAGTCGTTAACTGGTTGGGAGGCAATTTAACGCGGTAGCGAAGTCTGCGCGGTTGGGTTCACCACGCCGACTCAATGACCGCTGATGACGGAGGAGAATCGTGACTCTGCAAAATTACAAACTGACTTCGGAGGAATACCAGGTCGAGGACGTCGATGCGTTCGCAGATTTGGCATATGAGAAAGGCTGGACCGACGGCATGCCGGTTTTCCCTCCGACACTCAAGAAAGTGACGGAGATTATAGACTATGTGCAGCGCTCACCCGATGAGGTACTCGGGATCGTCTCTCCGGGCGAAGGAGTCGCGACCATTGAGAAGGTCGCAATCAACTGTGCCATGGCTGGCTGCAAGCCGGAGTATGTCCCGGTAGTGCTTACCGCTCTGGAGGCGATGCTGGACCCAACCTTTCACATTTTGAGTGCCCAGTGCAGCACGTTCGGTGGTCCGCCCCTGGCTATTATTAGCGGACCTGTGGTCAAGAAGCTTGGATTTAACCACGCCGAGGGAGCCCTCGGCGGTTCGGGCCACAGGGCAAACGCCACAATCGGTCGCGCGATCCGCTTAATTCTTTGGAACATCGGCCAGGGCAAGCCGGGGGAGCTTTCGAAGACCGTGTTCGGTGGACCGGCGCGCTGGCATTCATTGATTGCTGAGCGTCCGCGGGAGGAAGGAAATCCTTGGAACGAGTTTCACGTCGATTACGCCGGGCTCAAACCGGACGACAGCGCTGTCTCGATGTTAGGCGCCAACGGTAAGGTAGTATCGTGCGGCTTTGCGGCGTCGCCGATCGAGAACAACATTTCGACCATAGCAAACGATATCAAGGGCGACGGCGTAGCGGCCGCCCCTCATGTTTTCGTGCTCAATCCCCAGGGAGCTAAAATCCTGGCGGAAGCGGGCTGGACCAAAGAGGGGTTTCGGGACGCTGTTTATGAGCAATGCTATATCCATGTCAGAGATATCAAAAAAGTGGCCAGCCAAGCTTCTCCTACCAGTGTATATTACTGGATGAAGCGGATCAGCCCCGACGACGACGATGCCAAACTTTATACCATTGCCGATCCCAGCCATTTGCACATCCTGGTATCGGGGGGGTTCGGCGGCAGTCACGTGTGCTATCACTTCAGAGCGAGTACCCATTCACTAACTGGGTCGGGATTGGTTACCAAGAAGATCAATTGGAATTGGGATTGATGTAAGGCGGCTCGGCTTATTTTGGGTGGCGCCGAAAACTCTCGGTATTGCGAAAGTCTTCCTCGGCGGATTTTTTGAGCTTTGAGTAGCGGGGGATTGCATGAACAAATTGTCGCCTTTAGGCGTTTTGTGTTTTTGGGTTTGGTTTTCCGCATGGTGGCTTGGCTTGAGTGCTCCGCTTCACGCTCAACCAGAACCCTTCTACAGAGGTAAAACCATAACATTTGTAGTGGGAGTCTCCCCCGGTGGCGCCTATGACGTGTGGGCCCGGCTTATCGCGTCTCATATGAGCAAACACATACCCGGCAACCCTCAGATTATCGTTCAAAATATGCCGGGAGCCGGGAGTCTCGTCGCCGCCAATTACGTGTACAATGTTGCGAAGCCCGACGGTTTGACCACGGCCATGCCGGCGAACAGATTGTATATCGATCAGTTTGTCGGGCGACCGGAGGTGAAATTTGATGTCCGAAAGTTCGCGTGGATAGGAAACCCGCAGAGGTATTATACCGTCATCTACATGCGCGCTGATGCGCCATACAAAACAATAACGGACATCATAAACGCGAAAGAGCCGCCCAAATGCGGGGCGCCTGGGACGAACAGCGCGGGTTACACTCTTTCGCAGCTGCTGGAGGATACGATAGGAGCCAAGTTCGAGTTTGTGTTGGGATATCCGGGCGCCAGCGAAATAGACTTGGCAGTCGAAAGGGGAGAAGTCATGTGCCGTGGCCATGACATCATCAACCACTTTAGCGGAGCCACGTATAAGGCGTGGCACGAAAGAGGCTTCGACCGCCACATCGTTCAAGATTCTCCAAAAAGGGACCCGAAATTGCCGGATACGCCGACAATTTTTGAGCTCATGGATAAATACAAAACTCCTCAAATCGGCCGGCGCACGGCCGAATTTATATCAGCGAGCGCTGAATTTGGCCGTCCGATGCTTACGACTCCGGGAGCTCCAGCGGACCGGGTAAAAATCTTAAGGGAAGCCTACGCTAAAACCATGCAAGATCCAGCGTTCATCGCTCAGGCAGACAAATCACAGCTTGTATTGCAACCATCTTCTGGCGAAGAGCTGCAGGCATTGGCAAACCGTATCATGGACCAGCCTTCTGAAGTCATTCAGAGGGTGAGAAAAGTATTGAACGAATAGAACCGCTGTAATAACTTCTTAGGTGCCAGAGAGATCGATTGTTTGTTCCCCGGTTGCAGTTGGCGCCGGAAGTCGAGGACACTTTACTCGTTTTCTGCGAGAATCCCAGGGGGAAGCGCTTGGCTTTCCCCCTGGGATTCTGTTTGACGGTTTGCAATCAGTTCAGGCTTATAGCGATCTGTCTTGGCTTGGCCTCATCGGCTTTGGGAACTTGTACTTCAAGTATTCCGTCCCGATAGGTTGCTTTGATGCCATCATGT
>Ga0105347_1000200_pt1 | contig 29892 bp, 25 predicted proteins | sample EasRivMeERMLT890_FD_89677 | JGI IMG/M metagenome (GOLD analysis project Ga0105347, IMG submission 89677) | Soil microbial communities from meander-bound floodplain in the East River, Colorado, USA - East River MetaG ERMLT890 | ecosystem: Environmental > Terrestrial > Soil > Floodplain | place... | reverse complement strand
CCTCTGATCGGATTCCCGGAGGTGTTGAGCACCTGGGCGCTTTCGTTGATCTGCAGGCCACCGAAGGTAAATGTGACGCCGCCGGTGATTGAGAACGCCCAGTAGGGCGGTTGATCGATGGGGTTGGACCAGTTGGATTTCTTGGGCTCGATGCCTTCGGTGAATTTGCCGTCCAGCTTGGTCGCGTCGAAGGCGATATCCTTGCGCGCGGCGTTGTTGAATTCTCTGATCGTGTGATTCAGCACCGCCGGCTCGATGCTGATCTTCTGCGCCAGCTCCTCGATGGTGTTGGCTTCGATGGGCGTGGAAAATTCGTACCTGTTGCCGAGCAGCGGAATCGTCTTCTGATCGTAGATCTGATACGCCACTGCCCCGGGTTGACCGAGCACCGCCCAACCCGTCTTCGCGTAGGTGTAGGAATGACGCGCCTCGCCTTCGTCGAAAAAGCGTTGGCCTAGGGAATTGACGGTGATCCCGTAGGGATAGCCGTAACGATTCGCTTTGCTGCCGATCTCCACGTCGGGATAGGTCGAATCGATGGGGGTCGCGTGAGCGCCCTGCCAGTGGCCCGCGGCCTTGGCGCCCAGCCCGAGCGCCATCATCAACACTTCGCCGGTGTCGTGCCGGCTGCCGCGCACTTTCATCAGGTCGGCATTGGGTCCCAGATAGCGCGCGCGCATTTCCGCGTTGGCTTGAAATCCGCCGGCGCAAAGCACGATCGAACCGCTGCGCAGTTCGTATTCCTCTGTGGGATCGGAAACCACCACGCCTTCCATTCTCCGGTCGTTGCCGAGCAGTTGCTTGACGCGGGACTCGTAGCGGATTTCGACTCCCATTCGGGTGGCGATCTCACGCCATTGGCCCAGCTGTCCCAGACCACCACTCACGCCCCCCACCGGGTGGATGACCAGACCGGGCTCGAAATAATAGCGGCCATCGATAACGACGTTGCTGTCGATCTCCCATTGGATGCCCAACTCGCGCATCCAATGGATCGCCGCATTGGACTGCTGCACCACTACATCGGCGAGCTGCCTGTCGATCCGTCCCTGGGTAACCCGCTGCAGGTCGCTATGAAACTGTTCAGCCGAATAGGCGGGAAGGTGGAGCTTTTGAAACAGCGCGTCGTCCACTTCGGGCAGGAACGTACGAATCTCATCGGCGCCGGAAAAGACCCAGCGAAATCCGGTATGCGAATAGCGCGCGTTGCCGCCGAACTCAGGCTCCGGCGCTTTCTCCAACATGACGACCCGCGGCGCCCCCGCCTGTTTGGCCGCCACCGCGGCTTCAAAAGCGGCGCTGCCGCCGCCTACGACCACAACCGGAATATTTTCTGTTCTCATGATTCCGCCAAAATTTCCTTCACTTGTTTTATCACATCGGGAGGTTGGGTAACGGTAGCCTCGATCTTTTTCTGCAGTTGCTCGCCGCTAAGATAGGTCGTCCCGTCCCAGTCAAGCAGCTTCTTCGCCTCGGCGGCAAATTCCGCGTCTTTGAGCATTCTCTCGAAGCTTTCCCGCAATAGTTGCAACCGTTCCTTTGGCATTCCAGGAGGCGCGGTAAAAGGCCGGTCGAACTCAGTGTAAGCGAGCATGACATCCATCAACTTAACCAGAGGTTTGGACTCCGGCGAAGCCAATTCAGCCACCGTGGGAACCGGCGGCAATAAGGAGCTCTTCTCGGGTCCTTGTTGAATAACAAAAGTGACGAAGTTTTCCCTAACCCATTGGTTCCAGGGCTCGCGGATCACGGTGATGTCGGAGGTGGCGCGGCAATCAATCTCTCCACGCTCCAATCCCATGTCGGTATCGCGACCGGACTTGAACCCCGTGACGTTTTTCATTTTCAGATCGAGGATCTTCTCGAACAGACTGCCGAAGACGTAGCTGATGCTCCCGGTTCCCGACTGGCCGAACCGCGGCGGCACTTTCGCCGCGCGAATCGCCGCGATGCTCTTATACGGAGTATCCGTCCGGCAGGCGGCCATCATCGGCGCTTTGTTGAAACTGCCGATCCAACCGAACTTACGAAAATCAGCCCTGACCTCAGCGCGCCCGACCATTTGATCCAAATAATTTGCCCGGCTCACCGCCAGGATCGTGAGTCCGTCGGGCTTGGCAATATTAAATAGGTGGTTGGCCGCCACCAGGCCGCCGGCTCCCGGCATGTTTTGCACGATCACGCCCGGGTTACCCGGAATATGTTTTCCGAGATAGCGCCCCACCAGACGCGCCCCGAAATCCGTCGTTGCGCCGGGACCGCTGGCGACAAGCAATTGAATGGTCTTGCCATCGTAGAAAGGCTTACTGCTTTGAGCCGACGTCCAGGACGGAGCAGCGACAGAGACCATCAGGAAGACCCCGAGTCGCACCGTTTGTTCACACCAGCCAATTTTGCCACCAGGCATGTTGACCTCTCTTTGTGTTGATCGACTCTTAAGCGACACTTCCCGAGCTATACCTTGGTCGCGACTCTTCAAAAGTGTTGGGCGATCAATCCGGAGCTTTGCAGTTTCAATGAACCTCGAACCACCGCAGGCCGAACAGAAACAGGCTGAGGATGTTCGAAGTCAAAATGCCGTGCCGCTTTGTCATGCCAGCAAGATTTCGGCGCGGATGGATTTGTTACGAGTTCAAGAGCTCGGCTCGGCTGTGTGTGCGATCGGTTAGCTTGGTTTTGCTTTTGACTCACCCACGGGTTCCACGTTAAGAAAGCCGTGCTCGGAGATGTCGAAGTAATTACCGTCCGGATCCGAGCCGCGGGTTTCCGCGTAGGGCCGCCCATCGGGACGTGGCTTCGGCAATTTCGCGGGATTTATTTTCTTCATCTTTTCCACGACTGCTTCACCGCTTTCGACTTGAAACCCGAAATGGTAAAGCCCGTTGGGCGCGTTCTGCTCGTGATTGGGCAGAATAGCGAGATTGAAATAGCCGTCGGAGAGAAAAATCGCGCCGCCTTCTTTCCTGTCTTTGTGCAGCATCTCCATCTCGAAGACATCCATATAAAACTGCGCTAACTTCCCCGTGTCTTCCGTGCGAATAGCCAAATGGCGAATCTTAGGCATCGAAACCTCCTTTTGTTAACGGATCAATTTACCCCAAGCTTTAGTCCCCGGGGATGGCGGTTGTCAAGCAGCGAACCGAGTTCGCAGTTCAAGGTTCAAAGTTCCGGGTTCAACGTCGCAGAACTCGGACTTTGAACATTGAACATTGAACGTTGAACTTTGAACCACCAGCTGGAAGGCGGAACCCTCCCTGGGGAGTGCCAAGGAAGAACAGCGAGACGATCTAACAATTTTATCCTTTAATCACGCCCACCGGCCGAAATCGCGCTACCCGTTTGGAAATACCGGCTTGATCCATAGTCTCCACCACATCCGCCACGTCCTTGTAGGCGTGGGGCATCTCTTCGGCCATGGTACCGCGTCCCTGATAGCGCGCCACTACTCCCCGACGGGCCATCTCTTGATCGATGTTGATCGTTTGACTCTGCTTCTTCGACTGGGCGCGGCTCATCACCCTGCCGGCGCCGTGGCAGGTGCTGCCGAAAGTTTTTTCCATCGCCGTCTCGGTCCCCACCGCCAAATACGAATAGCGCCCCATGTCTCCGGGAATGATCACGGGCTGGCCGATCTCCCGGTAGGGGACCGGAATCTGCGCATGACCCGGCGCGAAAGCCCGCGTCGCGCCCTTTCGGTGAACACAGAGACGCCGCTTCTTCCCACCGATAGTATGCTCTTCGATCTTGGCGATGTTATGGCAAACATCGTAGATCAACGAGAAACCAAGCTCCTTGGGGCTGATATTGAGAGCTTTCATGAAAGCCTTTTCAGCCTGGCTCATGATCACCTGGCGATTGGCCCAAGCGTAGTTCGCCGCAGTCGCCATAGCGGCGAGATAGTCTTGGCCTTCGGGAGATTTCACGGGGGTACACGCCAGTTGGCGATCCGGCAGCGAGATCCCGTATTTGGACATCGCCCGCTGCATGACCTTGAGGGAGTCTTCGCAAATCTGATAACCCAGACCGCGGGAACCGGTATGAATTAGGATAACGATCTGATCGTGAAACAGCCCGAGTGTGCCCGCGGTTTCCGGCAGGTAGATTTCTTCCACTCTGCCGATCTCAAGGAAATGATTTCCGGAGCCCAGGGTGCCAACCTGTTTGAGACCGCGCTCCAAAGCCCGATCGCTGATCAGCCCGGGATCCGCCGTTGCAAGCCTGCCGCCCTCTTCCATGAGAGCGAGATCTTCGTGGCTGCCGTAACCCTCCGACACTGCCCACCGCGCGCCCTCACACAGCAGGCGTTCTTCATCTTGTTTGGAGAGTTTTGGGATGGCGCCTTCGGAACCGACGCCGGAAGGGATCAAGGAGAACAGCGCTTCGACAACGCGCGGTACTTTGTCTTTGATTTGTTCGAAAACCAAACCGGTCTTTAGCAAGCGGACGCCGCAATTAATGTCGTAACCCACGCCGCCGGGAGAAACGACGCCCTCGTCGACGTCCACCGCCGCCACCCCACCGATGGGAAAGCCATAGCCCCAATGGATATCCGGCATCGCGAGAGCATAGCCGACGATGCCGGGCAGGTGCGCGACGTTCATGACCTGTCTCAAGCTGTTGTCGTTCTTGAGACCGGACATCAGCTTCTCGCTGGCGTAGATCCGCCCCGGCACTCTCATGCCCCCTTGGCGAGGAATTTCCCAGAGGTAATCCTCAACCCGATTGAGAATTATTTCTTCCCCGGGCATTCAAACACCCCCATCAAGAACGATCTCCCAAAGGTAATCCTCAAGGCAATTGAGGGTTGTTTCTTCCGCCGGCATTCCATCGCTCCCATCGAATCGTTTTGCCGAGATAGCGCCGCCTTACACATCGAAGATGATCCGGGCATGCCACCTACCGGCCGCTCGCCAAACTTTAAAGTCGTGATACGTGACACCTTTGATTTCGGTGTGAAAGGCGTGGCGTTCAAGATCCAGCTTCTCACCCCTGACTCGCCCCTGAACTTGGCCGTTTCCAATCGCCGCGATCTCGCAGTGTTTGCCGATGAATCCTTGAACATTGAAAAGCGCCAGGAGCTCACACAGCCAGGCATGGAGTAACTCGTCAGGATCGTCCCCGGCTGCGGCAATAGCTATGGCATCCCGGCTTTCAATCGTTGCGGGATCAGCGATCAGAGCGTAAAGCGCTTCCCCGGCTGAAGCGAAAAGCGCCGGCAGGTCGGCGGCGGTGACTTCGATCCCCAGATCGGCGGTATGTTCAATCTCACGGTACGTCGCCGGGTCGTTAGCCATGGGCCGCAGCGTCGTCACGCTCGATGATCATAGGAACGATCGCTTGTCGGATGACCTTCTCGCTTACCTCGCCATAGCGTTCTCTAAAACGATCCAGCGGGATCACGGCTTTGGCCATGGCGCGATGGCCTCCGGCGCTGCCGATGTCGTCGTAGAGTCGCTTCATGATGTCACCGGCACTTTTGACGTAGCCGACGTTGCGCACGGAGATCACGACCCGATCTTTGACCAACCCGGATACGACTCCCCATTCAACGCCTTCGATGTGCAGACAAAACTCCGCCATCTGCGGGATGACATCCTCCCGGTTGATTTCGCCCATGTGGATCACCGCCACGCCGTTATCCAACTGCAGGCGGCTGAGCGCGCGGCCGAGAGCTTCCAGATCTTCACGCGGCAAGGCGGGCCGCTCGATCCTCGTGATCATCGCCTTGTTGGCAAACGGATAAAGAAACGTAAAGGCGCTGAGATCGGCGAGAATGCTGCCCCGCTCGAGGAAAAGCGTATCGGTCTTGATGCCATAGAGCAGCGCAGTAGCCAGCCTTTGTGACGGTTCCATGCCGGCGGCTCGCAAATACTCCGTGAAAATCGTCGAGGTCGCGCCATAGCCGGTGCGCAGATCGCTAAAGCGCGCCTTGAACGCGGTTCGCTTTGGATGATGATCTACGACCAGATCAACTCTACCGAGAGGCTGGTCAAAATAGGGCGGTTGGACGTCGACCAGAGCCAGCCGCGCACCGTCTTTGTGCAGATCTTCATAGGTGATCCGATCGATCTGAATATCCAGAAAGCGGATCATCGCCAGATTCTCAGGCCGAGTCACCTCGCCGAAAGTTACAATCGGGGTGGTAATACGATTACGCCCCAAAAGCTCGCGCAAGGCGAGCGCGCTGCCGATGGCGTCCGGATCCGGGTCGTGCTGGAGTAAAATGTGGACCTTCTCCTCGCCAAAAAGCGAGCGGATTCTTTCCACTTTTTTTATGTTCAAGGTATCGAGCAGCCGGGTCGCGCAGAACTCTTCGAAGATATCCGGCAACTGGAGCTGCCGGAAGAGCGAATCCTCGGGCTCCTTCGCACCATTCTTGTCGGGAGTAAGGGCGACAATCGATAAACTCTTATCGAGGGTTCTCAAGAGGCGGCAGACCCGATCTTGGAAATCTGTATCGCGAATGAAGACGATGGCCTGGTCAACGTGATGAAGCTTGGTTCTTCTGTAGGTGTCTTCTTTGAGGAGATCCCCCTGGCGAGCCTTACCACCCTGTCGCTTGATTCGCTTCGCCACCGCCGCATCCTGCACCAGAAACAGCACTTCTGCTTGCTTGGATGCCACGTTGCGCATCAGGTGAAATAGTAAATCGTCTTCGCAGATCGCTAGATACTGCATAAAGGTTTTCCCTTAGAAAGGGAAATTAGTGCGGGAGCTGGCCGGAGGTCAAGTGTGAAGTTTGAACGCTGATCAACACGGGCGGAGTCTAGCACCCGAAATTTCGCAATTCCAGTCCCAGCCTCGAAAGGGCAGGGCAACGTCAAAATCAGTTTCACCTTGCTGAATTGGATTCACGCTTGTCCAAAAACCCCCCTTCCACGCTTTTTAAAAAGGGGGAAATAGAAAATCTCCCTTTGTAAAGGGAGATTTAGAAGGATTTTCATCTGCTCAACACGACTTTGACGAGACCCCTGCTTGAAAGGGACCGATGAACTTCATATAAGCTAAGGAAAATGCGGAGGAAGTGAACCACAAATCGATGATAAACAGCGGTGAACGAGGCTTCGGCCTGCCACAGTTCAGCCACCAAGAGCGCGCCCGCCGTTGGAGCCGAGTGCGCGAGCTCATGCGCCAGCACCGACTTGACGCCATCATCGGCTTTCCTAACCAAAGCCACTGGGACCAATTTCAGGCCGACATTCGTTACCTTACGCATATCGGCGGCCATCAGACCGAGGTCGCCGTCGTCTTTCCGGAATCCGGCGAGGTGACTGCCTTCGTTCGCGGCGCTAACGAGGTTGAGTGGTGGAGCATCGCCCAGGATTGGGTAACGGATATCCGCACCTCGCGGCGGTCCTGGGGCGAACCTGTGATCGAGCGCATCAAGGAGCTCGGGCTCGATCGAGCACGCATCGGCGTCTCCGGTCTGAGCGGCCTGTTGCGAGCGCCGGAAGGGACCGTCGTGAGTGGCATGATCGAAAAACTGTGCAGGATCCTGCCCCAGGCGCAATGTGAAAACGCGACGGAATTGCTTCAAGAAGCGCGCTCGGTTAAAGGACCTGAGGAAGTCGCCTGCATGGAACGTGCGGCGGCAATTCTCGACAAAGTTGTTGAAGCGGTTCTCGCAAAGGCGAAGCCCGGCGTCATGGAGAATGAGATGGTGGCGACCATTTGGCATACGATCATTGCCAACGGCGGTGATTATCCGTCAATGACCCACTGGGGCGCAGGTGCGGGTGTCCCATGGGCATCCCGGATTGCGCCCCACCGACCGCTCCAGGCCGGCGACATGATCAACACCGAGCTCGAAGCAAAATACGGGGGCTACATCGCGCAAACCGTCCAAGCGGCTTGTCTCGGCGAGATTCCACGAGCACTGCAAGTCGCCTTCGAGGTCAGCGTAAAGGTCTTTGACGAGTTGCTCATGTTCATGAAGCCGGGAGTTACCTTCCGCGAAGTGGTTGCCCTTTATCGGAAACTCGTGCAGGAGTCAGGCCACACGCCGAAGGGCATGCTGCTCCACGGCCGCGGCATCGGTGAAGACCGTCCCCAAGTCACCGGAGAAGGTGGTGGCAATGTTCATGATGCGCCGACCTACACCCAACACCTGGACCTGCCCTTGGTTGAAGGCAACGTCTTCGTGCTCAAGCCCGGTGCCATGCCGACTGAGGCGCCCGACTCGATTCGCTGCGGCGACACAGTGGTCATCACCCGCGAGAACGCGCGACGTTTGGGAAAGCGGCAGTTCACCTTTCCCGAACTACTCTGATTGGCGGCAGCTGGCGAAAGAAATTCGCCGGAGGTTGTAAATAATCGTTGACGCCGGATGTTGCTTTTGTGTAGTTTCAGCCGGCACAATTATTGATTAGGGGAAATTTTCATGGTTGCAGAAGTAAGAAACGGCATCCAAAGCGTCGACCACATCGCCATTCCCGTGCGCGATCTCGAGTCTAATCAGGACTTCTACGTCAATGTCCTGGGATTGAGATACAAAACCACGAGACGAAATCCCGACGGCACCCCGCGACAGACTTATGTGCTGGCCGGCGAGAACATCATCGGCCTGCACCTCCCCGGCGTCAATGCCGGGGTCTCTGCCAGTTCCGCGCCGCGCATCGGCATCGGCGTCTCCAGGGAACGATTCGAACAGGCGCAACAAAATCTAAAAAAAGCGAGCTGGCCTTTTGCCGGTCCCGTTGAGCATTCTAAGGAAGCTCCTTTGGATCTTTCTATTTACTTGGACGACCCGGATGGTAATCATCTGGAGTTCTGCTGCCGTCGCAAGCAACCCTTCGACGAATGCATCAGCCACACCGTCTTTGAGACCCGGGATTTAAAGAAAGCCATACCCTTCTATACCGAAGCCTTGGGCACCGGCGTGCCGGTTCAGTGTGGCAAGGAGGTCATGATTCCGGTGCAAAGCGGGCAGATGATCGGCTTGGTAGAGGTCGAAGAACTTTCCGAACGCAGCAAGAAGCATGGCCGCGGCTGCCATATGGCCATGGACGTGACTCAGGAAGACTTTGATTCGATGGTCGTATTGGTGGATCGTCATGGCGGCAAGAACCAAGGCGACAATCGCGCCGACGACGGGCTGCGGCCCGAAGGGGAGCGCAGCGTCTATCTTTTCGACCCGGACAACAACCGCCTGCAAATCACCGCCCACGCCGCTAATCAGCCGGAAGAAATGCTCTCCGACGAGGAAAAGTGGCGCCGCATTATCGCCAGCCGTAAAGATCAAGGTCGCGGCTTGAGCCGGTGGGAATCCGGCGGCAAGAAATGGACTTAAAATAATCGGCCTGAGACGAGATCCGGCGTCATTTGCCGGCAATGATCAAGGTCGTACCCGGCAGGGTTTTGGGAATATCGGTATAACTCTCGATGGACGCGAATCCCGCTCCCCTCAACCATTCGTCATACTGCGACTGCGTCCAGCACTCCCCTTCGGGCGTATGCGTTAGGGTGTATACGGAAAATCTTAAGGCAAATGTAGGTCCGGTGCGCTCCTCGTTGGGCAAAAAGTCATTGACGACCAACTTTCCTCCGGGCTTCAGCGCGTCGTAAGCCTTGCGAAACAGGTCCTGATTGCCCTTGGGCGATTCGAAGCGGCAAAAGTTACTGGCGAGAACCAAATCGTAATAATGGTTTTCAAGGACCGCGGAACGATGCTCACCGTCGATGAAGCGGATCCTTCCCTCCAACCCCCGCTCGCGGTTGAGTCTCATTGCCACCGCATTGACATTGGGCCAGTCGAGCTGTGTGACCTGCGCGGATGGATCCCTCGCGAGCATGGTCATGCCGAAAATGCTCGAACCGCCGGCGATATCTAGGACTCTAAGCCCTTTCCGCTCTGTGCCGATGCGCAAAATATCGCACAGTGCCTTGGCAACGGGCTCGGCAATCGGAATGATGCCGACCACGAGCTTCTCCCAGACCACAAGCTCATTGCCGGTGTCCATTCGACTCAGAGGTTTGCCGGTTTTGAGCGACTCCTTAAGATTTGCCATGCCATCCCAAAGCGCCAGAGCGACGTGACGGAAGTCTCCTAGGTAAGCAGGTTTGCCTCTGACGAGAAAAGTTTCACTGACGGGCAGTAGGGTGTAGCGCCCCGCTTTCTTCTCGATCAGCGCGGAGGCGATCAGACTATCGAGGACAATGCGCGTTGCCCGGGGATTGGTACCGGCCTCGCGGGCGACTTCATCGGCGGTCTGAAAACCTTTGTGAATCAGCGTAAAAAAATCGTACTCGAGGGACGCGTCGAGAATCTGGCTATTGGCGAAATCCCCGAGAATTCGCATCAACGGACGAGGGGACAACTCCTCCTGGTTTTTGCCGGGCTCAGACATGCTAGGCTTTGTACAAACCTTCCTTCTTAATGGACTGATAAACCCCTTCGAAGAACCAGGCAAAGTACGCCGTGCCCATGCGCAGGCAATACTCCAGGCTAAAACCGGGTCGGGTTTCCGCCCGGCCCTCTTCAAGAATTTTTTCCAGCACCGCCCAGTCGAGATCCGCATGCGCCATGACGCCGTCGGCGTGCACCTCCAGGTCGGCCTCGGCATGCACGCGAAAATAGACGATCTTGTCTTCGGGGATCTTATAGGCCTTGCGCAATGCGCCGCCAAAAAACTTGGCCCAATGGCCCACCGCTTCTTCCACACAAAAAGACGCCCACCATTCAGCCATGGTTCCTTCATAGAGGACCCCGCGGTAGTATTCGAGAAACGCGCGGCACTCAGGCAGCATTTCGTATTCGATCATCTGGTCGTCGGTCAGACCGAAGTTCCGCCCCTGTTCCAGAACGATGCGAATATGGCCCGGCGGCGTTGGATGAATCATCTCGTCGGCCACGTGGTTGGCAAAATGCTTCTGCAGCTCCGGATGGCGTTTAAAGAATGGCAAGTGGCGTTGATAGGCGACGCCATGAAAATTGTTGATCTCGGCCACAAAGCCGTACCAATTCTGCCAGAACACCTGAATCGCCTCCATGGGCAGGGTGCCTTTTTCCAATTCCGTGTGAAAGCGGCCTTTAAAAAGCCATCGATCCGCCAGACCCAGCAAGTATTTCTTAAGCTCCGCGACCACCGCCTCTGCTTCCTGTGTCGATAACTTCTGACCGAAGTAGTCTTTTCCGTTTGTTCCCGGCATCGGTTTCCTCCTTGGTTAACTAATAGAGCGCTCCTGGGTTGAGAATGTTGTTGGGATCGACGATCTGTTTGATCTCCTTGACCAGATCGTAAAGCTGGGAAAGACGCTGATACGGATAGGGACCTTTGGTGCTTAACGTCGGCGCGGTCCAGACAACCCCACGTTTGTCGCTGAACTCCTGCACCATAGCCATCCACTTTCTGAGCTTCCCCACATCTTCTTCATCGTAGGGATTGTAAAAGACGAAATATTCTTCCTTGATACCCAGATCACGGGTCACGTAACTGTCGTGCTGGGGCGAATGCTCGGCGTCCCAGAGACCGCAGGCTCGCTTGGCGGCTTCATCGAGATCATACATCTCTTGCAGAAACGTCAGCGGATACATCTTGGAGGTCACGGCGAACATGCCGCTGTGGCGCACCACCGTGCCGCACCAGCCGTCCGGTCCCATAATATGATAATCCGGCCAGCCGTGCAGCCCGTGCTGCTGCGCTTTTGCGCCCATCCCTTTTTCGGCGATCTCCGGCACGTCGACACCGCCCGCCCCATTGTAGATTCGCCGCATGCGCTTTTCCTTGAACGCGAGTTCTTCTGCATCCCGCGCCAGGATCACCGTCTTCAAAAAAAACCAGCCGTCCTCGGGAATTTTGTTTTTATCGTACAATCCTTCTTCCATCGGCCAGTGATACTGCCAGCGATCGGTGAAATGAATATCATAGACGACCTCACCCTTGACCAGCTGTATCAGTGTATCCTGAACGCGATCGAGCTCATCGCGCCGGAATGCATAGCAGTAATCGTGCAACCACTCCCGCCGTCCCTCGATGGCCCGCAGACAAACTTTGCTGATTATTCCCATGGAACCCGCCGCCAACGTGAATAGACCCAGCAAATCCGGTAGATGGATCCATTTTTGAAAGGGTCCAAAAGTAGTCCCCTGGTTGGCCAGGGCACCGAGCCGAATAGTCTCGCCGTTGGCGAGAACGACTTCTAATCCGAGCACCATGTCTGCGATCCAGCCGTAGCGCGTCATACCATAACCGATGCCGCCCTTGTTCACCATGGCGCCGATGACAACGGCGGGGCCATAGGTTCCAAAGTTAGGCAGCATCAGGCCGTGCTGCCGCAGCTCATGATGAATCGCGTAGACGCTCGCGCCGCCCTCGGCGATGACATACTGGAGCGTGGGATGGACTTCCAGAACTTTGTCCATGCCGAGCATGTCCAGGAGAATTCCACCGTTGAGGGGGGAGCTGATCCCCATACCGACCCCGCCCTTGGCAACGATGGGGATTTTGTGCTCGTTGGCGAAGCTTAAAATCTCCGCCACGGCGTGATTTCCCCGGACGTCGGATTCGACGCGGACGATTATATCCGGTAATGCCCGATAGGCCCCATAGGCAAGCGTGTGCTGGTAATTGATTTTGTCGATGGGATTGGTCGAGACGAATCGTGGGCCGACGATCTCTTTGAGTCTTTCAACAATCTGGTCCAGCGATAGCATGAAAACACAACCCTAGGGCGGGAAGACGTAACTCAGCTAAGCGACGATCCTATCAGAGTTGGAGATGACTTCCACCGGTAATGAGGATATGGCTGCCGGTCAACATGCCGGCTTCATCGCCGGCTAAAAACGCGATGGCTCCGGCAACATCCTCGGGATAAAGATGTTTCTTCAGCGGCCGGGTTTCGCGCACCCGGTCTCTATACGCTTCCGGCATGATCAGGGAAGCATCGGTTAAGGTAAAGGCCGGCGTCACTACGTTGACCGCGATTCCCAAAGGCCCAAGTTCGATGGCTAAAGTGTTGGCCATGGACTCCAGGGCGGACTTTGCTGCGGCATAAGCGCCCATGCGCGGCAACGGCTGCTGGGCCAGCCGGGTGCTGATGACGATGATTTTGCCGGCTTTCTTTGCCACCATTCCGGATAGACAAGCCCGCACACAATTATGAAAAGCGCAAAGCTCATGCTCGACGGCCTGGTGCAAACTCTCCCAGGATAGCTCATGGAGCTGACCCACCTGAAACGGGAAATAGGCGTTGTTAACCAGCACATCGACGGCGGTGAACCTTGCTTGAATTGCGGCGACCATCGCTTCCACCTGATCCTTCCGCGTCACGTCCGCCTGAAAAATCAGGCCTCGACCGCCGTCGGCCTCGACTTGCTGAAGGACTTTTTCCGCTGCTGCTTGGTTTTGATGGTAGTTAATGACTACGGTGGCGCCGGATTGGGCCAACCGCTTGGCCGCAGCCGCGCCGATGCCGCGGCTCGCCCCAGTGATGAGGGCAACTCTCCCCTGGAGCGGCTGGTGTCGGGCTTGCTCCGTCATGGATCCTATAGCTTATATGGCAACGGCGTCTTCTGCCGCGCCCTTTTCGTACTTCGCAGCGTTGTTTTTGAAGGAGAGAAACTTCATCCTCACGTAGGGCGAGCTGTAGCCGTTCAAGATCCGGTCGATTCGCCCCGGCTTGCCGTAGAAAGATTGAAAAGCCCAACCGGTCAACTCGCCGAGCTGATGGCGCGTCAGATGTTTGGTCGGCATAACGCAATGCTCGAGATCGTACAGGCTCAGGTTGTCAATTTCGATGACGCCGTCCTTGACCGCTTTTTTGTAGATCGGCGAGCCCGGAATTGGATTCAGCAATTGGATCATGACGATGTCCGGATCGATCTCGTCGACAGCCTTGGCCCGCTGGCGAATCTTTGCCTCATCGTCCTCCCAGAAACCGTTTAGGTAGGTGGAGATCGTCGATATGTCATTCTTGCGCAGGAACTGGATAAGCTCCTTTAATTCTTTGACCCCCACCTTCATGGGTCCTTTGCGCGCTTCGGCGATCTCTTCATCCGTCCCGCCATCGATGCCGACGAGAACCTGGTAGAGTCCGACCTTTCGCAGCCGGGGAATCAAATCTGTGTCGCGAATCAGATTCTGCGCCCGGCTCAGGCAAAACCAACTTAGGTCCAGTTTTCTTTTCTCCAGTTCGTCCACCAAGTCGACCATCTTCTGCCGGTCGGAATTGAAATCATCGTCCATAAACGTGAGCGCCTTGACGCCGTATTGCTTGCTCAGCAACTCCATCTCATCGGCCACCGCTTTACCGCTCCGCGTACGGTGGGAGCTGAAGTCACGTGGATTGCGCGGATCAACCAGCCACCACTCATAACAAAAGTGACAGGCCCCTTCGCAACCTCGGGTCGTAACCGCTTCGTTGTAGTTCGGGATCACCGAATAGCCGTAGTATCGATCCATCGGGAACAGATCGTAGGCCGGCATCGGCAGCTCATCGAGATTGGCAATCAAGGGTCTGGCTGGAGTCAGTACGACTTCGTCGCCCCTGCGATAGGTAAGTCCTTTGATCGCGTCGAAGTTCGGCGCCGGGCGTTTGAGCTCCTCCAATAATTCCCACAACGTGTATTCATTGTCGCCGAAGACACCCACAATGGCGAAGTCAAGCTGCGGGTTGTCTTTCATGATCTGCTGGGGGATGGCGGTGTACATCAAGCCACCACCGACGGTGACCGTCTTAGGATAAGACTCCTTGATCCGTTTCATAGCCGCATGAAACCGGTTGAGCTGCGCCGCGCCGCCGGCGGCTGGAATCACGCTGCCAAAAAAAACCACATCCGGTCGCCGCCGCGCCATCTCATCGATCATCTGATCATCATTCAAGCCGAGGGCGCGACAATCCAAGACCGCGACATCCGCAGCGCCTTTTTCCCGGATAAAAGCGGCGACTTGCGAGTACAGGGAATTGACTGCGAGGTGGCGGTCACCCCAGGGAGCCCAGTTCCCCATGGGCGGCGTGACAAATAGGAGTTTCATACGTTCTCCTTGTTCAGTGGATTATTTGACCTCAAAATATTTAATACTTAAACGATTGTCAAGATTAGGGCCGAAATAGACCACTTTACCTGCCCCTGAGGCTCCGAATCAGCAGGGCAAGTTTTTGCTGTAATTTAGTGTTGACAATACCAACTCCTTTTGCTAATGGTTCGCGAGACTGGGCAGCAAGGGTAGGGCGTTTCCAAAAAAACAGGAGGGTAAATCTATGGCTGAACAAGCCGCTGAAGAACAACTATTAGACGTAAGCGTTGCTGAGGCCTCAAATGCCTACAAGTTCTATCTCAACAACGAAAAGGCCATCCTCGGCACAAGTGCCGTGATTATTTTCTTAACTACCTGGGAGTTGATAGGTAGCACTCTGGGCCTGATCAATCCCATGTTCATGAGCGCGCCGTCGCTCATCTTCAAGGCGGCGGTTCAACTCTTCGCTTCAGGGGAGATTTATAACGACCTATATGTCAGCGGCGTCGAGTTCGGCTGGGGATATTTCCTGTCGGTCATTGTCGGCGTCCCCTTTGGCATTGCCTGCGGCTGGTACAAGAAGATGTCATACATCTTTGATCCCTTCATTAACGCCATGAACGCCACTCCCCGCGTTGCGCTATTGCCCCTAGTGATCATCTGGCTCGGGATCGGCATCTTGTCCAAAGTCGGCATCATTTTTCTCGGCGCTGTTTTTCCGATCTTGATCAATAGCCGGGATGGCGTAAAGACCACGCCGTACAATCTTTTGACTGCGGCCAAGAGCTTCGGCGCTTCCGAGTGGCAGATCTTCCGGAGCGTCGTGCTTCCTTCAACTCTTCCGTTTATTCTCACCGGCTTAAGACTTGGCGTCGGCCGGGCCCTGATTGGCGTCATGGTCGGGGAGCTCTATGCGGCCACCGCCGGGATCGGTTTCATGATCACCGTCGCCGGGGCGACCTTCCAAACCGATAAGGTTTTCGTGGGCGTGCTGGTCTTCGCCATTACCGGCATGATCGCAATGGAATTGCTCACCAGGCTGGAGGGCCGGTTCGACAAGTGGCGGCCCAAGGTGGGAGCGACTGCCTAGTTGCCAGGAACCTTCGGTCAAGCAGATTTCCGTTTAGCAGAGGTGGCTTCCGTGATTGGGAGCCACCTCTTTTTTTATCTTTGCGGTGATTTGGGTCGCGGCTCCCAGCCAGCGCATTATCTCTCGGGCCGTTAGGCGTTCGGTTTTGATCCAATCGAGACCTTTGCTCTCGAAGGAGATTTGATGCGGGGATTTGTCAGCCTTCTACTACTTGGATTGCTTTTTGTGGTGTTTTCTTTCCGCCAGGGGATCGGCCTTTATGTTGATTGGCTCTGGTTTCAGGAAGTCGGCTATACGCAGCTCTTTACCACGAGCCTTGGCTATAAGCTTATTCTCGGACTTCTATCCGGCGGCCTGCTGGCCGTACTTGTCTATTTCAATCTCAAGATCGCAGCCACGACCCCTACCGGCTTTCAATTTTCTCGCACCGATAACATTATCGAGCTTCCCCCAACGGAGCTGATCGATTCTTTGCTTCGCCGTTTACTCCTTCCTGGATCGCTTTTCTTGGGCCTGATCGCGGCACCCCAAGGCGCGGAAAACTGGGAGCGCTTGCCGCTTTTTCTGAATCCGATTTCTTTTGATCTGCCAGATCCTCTATTTGGTTACGATACCAGTTTTTTCGTCTTCCGGCTGCCTTTGTATCAGGCGGCTTACCATTGGCTCATGTTCGCCTTGGCACTGACGACAGTTGCTACCGCCGCCGTTTACTTCCTCTATCGCGGCATTCAATACAGTCCTCGAGGGCTTTTCCTTTCCGAGCGAGCCCGCACCCACCTGTTCATCCTGTTGGGTTTTCTTCTCGCAGTGAAGGCTGGGGGCTATCTTCTGGAGTCCTTTGACCTGGTCTACTCCTCCCGCGGCGCGGCCTTCGGGGCGAGCTATACGGATGTTTATGCCAACCTGCCGGCGCTGCGCTTTCTTGCTGGGCTATCGTTGATAGCCGCAGCCTTGTCCTTTATTCAAGCTTACCGACCGGGATTTCGCTATATCAGCCTCGGCATCGGTGCTTTGCTCGTCGCGCATCTCGTCGGGCTTAACCTCTACCCTTCCCTGCTCCAACGCTTTCGCGTCGTGCCCAACGAGGTCGACGCCGAGAAGCCATTCATTGAGCGCAATATCAAATTTACCCGGCTGGCTTATGGATTGGATAGAGTCGAGAGCAAAGATTTCCCGGCGGAAGAAACACTGACCTTGGCGGATCTTAAACGCAACGACCTGACGATCAAGAATATCCGCTTGTGGGAACACCGCCCCTTGCTGGCGACGTATGCGCAGCTGCAGGAGATCCGCACGTATTATAAGTTTGTCGACGTCGATAACGACCGCTATCAAATCGATGGGACTTACCGCCAAGTGATGCTCTCCGCCCGCGAGCTCTCTCATCAGCACCTCCCCAGTCGAATTTGGATTAACGAACACCTCACCTACACGCATGGTTACGGGGTCGTCTTCGGACCCGTCAACCAGGTGACTCCCGAGGGACTGCCGGAGTTCTTCATCAAGGATATCCCGCCGGCCTCCTCCACGGATTCGCTCAAGATTACCCGTCCGGAGATCTACTACGGGGAACTGGCTAACGATTACGTGTTTACCAAAACCACCGCTCGTGAGCTGGACTATCCTTCCGGAGACCAGAATATCTATACCACCTATGACGGCCGAGGTGGCGTTACCATCGATTCATTTTGGCGCAAAGTCCTTTTCTCGGCTCATCACGCAACCCTGAGAATCTTGCTGTCGGAAGATATCACCCGCGACAGCCGCATTATTTACCACCGCCAGATTCAGGAGCGGGTCAAAAAAATCGCTCCGTTTATCACCTTCGACCGCGACGCCTATTTGGTTATTGCCCAGGGCGGGCGGCTTTTTTGGATGATCGACGGTTACACCACGTCCGATCGCTTTCCATACTCAGAGCCCATGCGCCGCGGCGAAGCAAACTACATCCGAAATTCCGCCAAGATCGTTGTCGATGCCTATAATGGCAACGTTGATTTTTACATAAGCGATCCGAAAGATCCCATCGTCCAGGCCTACGCGAAAATTTTTCCGGTTTTGTTCAAGTCTCTGGAAACGATGCCCGAGGATTTACGCGCGCACATCCGTTATCCCCAGGATCTGTTCATCATCCAGGCGCACATGTACGCGACTTATCACATGCAAGATCCCCAGGTGTTTTACAACAAAGAGGACCTGCTCAGCATACCGCGACGAACCATTGAAGGTACAGAACGGGAGATGGAACCTTATTACACCATCATGCGCCTTCCTGGAGAAGCAAAAGAAGAGTTCGTTCTGTTGCTCCCTTTCACGCCAAACAAGCGCGATAATATGCGCGCGTGGCTGGCGGCACGGGCGGATCCGCCGCATTACGGCAAGCTCATCGCTCTGGATTTCCCCAAAGCAAAACTGGTTTATGGTCCGAAGCAGATCGACGCACGGATTGATCAGGATGCCTTCATATCGCAGCAGTTGAGCCTCTGGGGTCAACGGGGCGCACAAGTGATTCGGGGAAGTTTGCTGGCTATTCCGATAGAAAAGTCACTGCTTTATGTCCAGCCGCTTTACCTTGCGGCGGAAAAGGGGTCCTTGCCCGAGCTCAAGCGGGTCATTGTCGCTTTCGGCAATCAAATCGCCATGGAAGAGACCTTGGACCAATCGCTTCAACGGATATTCGGCGGCAAAACAGTGAAAGAACCCGCCGCCGTTGCCAGCGTATCTGAAACTGTTAAGGATGAGAAAGATTTCGCCCGCCGGGCATTGGAGCATTATTCGCGCTCCCAGGAATTTTTACGCCAAGGGAATTGGGCTGGTTATGGCGAAGAACAGCGGAAACTCGAGGGGCTGTTGCGTGAAATGCAAACTAGGCGTTGAGTCTCTGTCGATGGACCGAAGTATCAGGATTCAATCGCGGCCGGATACAAGACTGCCGGATGCACGCTGGCCGCCGGCAATCCGAAAGATGATCTCCAGGCGGTCTAGGTTTCGTCCGGGACGGTTAAGGCGCCCATGTCTGAACCAAGGCCACGCCATTCCTTCAAGAGAAAATGGCTTGCTCCTCTACTGACGATGACGTTCCAAACCACGGTTGCCGCTCGTTGATGGCGTTGAAGTGGCATTTTGTAACCCTCGTTTTTTAAGTTTTTTGTTGTTATAAGGGCCGGATGACCACCCAACGGCGGCGGCTCGCCATCAGGGGAGCTATTTTTATCGTCTTGGTGGGGCTGCTGTTTTTCTTCAGTCACTATATTCCGCAACCATTCACCGCATTAATGCCGCCCGGGGAAGACTTCGATGACTTCGAAGGAATCTATTCTAGCAGCGATAAACTTGGGAAGTTTCTCCAAGCCCTAGGGCCTTATTCTCCAGCCGTATTCGTCCTCTTTCAAATCTTCCAGGTAGTGGCCGCGCCCTTTCCTGGAGAGCTGACGGGTGTCGCCGGTGGATACGTTTATGGGGAAACCATGGGCTTCTTGCTTTCTACAGTGGGACTCACCATCGGTTCCTGGGTCGCATTCGAGCTGGCAAGTATTTTGGGGAGGCCTTTCGTGGAGCGATTTATCAGTCAGGAGGTACTGCATAAGTTTGACTTCCTCACCACAAATACCGGTGCCACGATTTGCTTTCTGTTGTTTCTTATTCCCGGTTTCCCGAAGGACTATCTTTCCTATCTCCTGGGCTTAAGCCGGATGAAGCTTAGCACCTTCTTGGTCGTCTCCGGCATCGGCCGCCTTCCAGGTACGTATCTGTTGGCGGTTCAGGGCGCCAAGTTTCGTAGCCAAGAATACACCACACTGGCCGTGGTCGTGGCCATCTGCGCAGTGATCCTGCTACTGGCTTACCTTTACCGAAATCAAATCTACCACTGGCTTAAACACCGTCACGAGCGATGAAAGGCCAGGACGGCAACCTAGCGCTTTACAGAGATGGGCCGCGGGTTACCCAATAGAAAATCCCGGCTACCGCGATGCGGTACCACGCGAATGGCGCGAGGCTCCAGCGACTTAGGATACTCACAAAAGTCTTGACGGCGATCAGGGCCACTAAAAATGAGACCACAAACCCCACACCAACCTGAGCGAGATCCTGGGGAGCAAACAGGTTGCGCATCTTGAGTAACTCATAACCAGTGGCGGCGAACATAATGGGGACGGCGATCAGGAAGGAAAACTCCGCCGCTCCCTTTCTCTCCAGCCCGACGATGAGCCCACCGACGATCGTCGCCGCCGCTCTCGACGTCCCCGGCCATAGGGCAAGCACCTGGAAAAGGCCGACTCCCAGCGCCTGCCCCAGGGTTAGCGTTTCAAGTGAACGGGAATGCCGATGGGAAACAAACTTCTCAACCAGCAGAATAACGACACCGCCTACCGCCAACGCCCAGGTCACCGCCAGTGGAGTGAAAAGCTGCTCCTTGATTGTATGACGAGCGAGAAAACCAACCATCAATGCGGGTAGGGTTGCCAATGCAATCCGCCAAATGCCGGACCATCCTTTCAAAGTTGAATCCGCGTAAGGGACAGAACGTTGGGGGATTAATTCTATGAAACGTCGCCGGTACAAGAAAACCACCGCTAGGATCGCGCCCAGCTGAATAGCAACCTCAAAGCTTGCGGCCTTGTCACCGACAAAACCGAGCAGATGCCCCACCAGAATCAAATGACCGGTGGAAGACACCGGTATGAACTCGGTGAGTCCTTCCACAACACCTAAAAGAACAGCAATGCCCAGAGAGTCCACCGAACCTCCTACCTACCCGATCAATATCAACCGCAGCCTTATTCGTTGAAACCTTGCGCTGCACCATCGTCGAATAATCCCCTAAGGTAGTGAAAGAAACCAACCCTGGCAATCACAGAAGGAGCTAGCGGTTGCGTGGGATGACCGGCCCAAAATAGCCGGCTCAGGCGATCGCTCAGGGTCTGGAAATCAAAACATATTCGCCGGCCCGCGCCAGTTCCTTTGTAATGCCTCCTAGCTGGCTCTCCAAACGGGAAACGTTCTTTCCTTTCGCGAAAACGAGAAGGGGATCCTTTGCATGCTTCCAAGCGGTCTCGAACTCATCAAAACTAAGCAATATTTTCCCTTGCCCAGGTGCCGGATTCGGGCGCTGCATCGAAACGTAAGGGCTTCCCATCAGCGTTGTCTTTTTCGGGGACGCAACCACGAAGACCGGTCGATTAAGACGCAAATAGAAGATTAAGCCATTGATATAGGTATCATAGATAGCCATTTGACTGTCATGGGTGATGAAGGGAGCGGCACTTTGCGCCAGCGCTTTAGATGACCGGCCAGCGGACGCTGTTACCATCAGCTGACCCATGAGTAAAAAGAAGATGGCGATGCTGCATTTACAAAGGTAAGCGGCGTACTGACTTCTCCCATGGCCCTTCAGATTGGCCCACACAAAGCTGCCCAGGATCAACCCCATTGCGGCGGCGGATAGGCCGATGAAGATACGGTTCTCAAGTACGACTTCACGAATTGGCCATGGCAAGAGATTCTGCCAAAGGCTACCCATAAGCAAGTAGACTACCCAGCCGCTGGGGAAAATCCAGGGCAAGTGCAAGAGCCAGCGTTCTTTTGACGACGGCTTATTGAAAAGGTTGGCGAGCATTTGGCCGGACAGTAGGGCCAGTGCCGGATAGATCGGCAGCACGTATTGAGGCGCTTTGGAATTGGAGAAGGAAAAGAAAAGGAACGGCAAGACGGCCCAGAGCATCAAGAAAACGTTCTTATCCTCTAGCTTTTGCCACAAACTTTTCGCAACAAAAGGTAAAAACAAGCTCCAGGGCAAGAATCCCACGAGGACGACAATAAAAAAATAGAACCAGCTTTCGTCCCGGTGAAATTCACTGGTCAGGTAACGGGTAAAGTGCTCATCCCAAAAAAAATAGCGTAGGTAGCCTGGGTTTCTGGCATCGGCCCAGACGTACCAGGGGGCAACCATAACAAGGAACAGCAATGCTCCTGGTAACAGGTGCAGCCTTCGCAGGATCCACCATTTACGGGTGAACATCAGGTAGGCAAAAAAAACCATGCCCGGAATGACGACTCCAATTAGCCCTTTTACTAGGGTACCCGCGCCCAGAGACCCATACATAAGCAAACAGCACAGTCTCTTGGATTTTTCGTTTTCAGCGTGCACAGCTGAGTAAAAAGAGCAGAGCGCTAACGTCACAAAAAAGGTAAGAGTCATGTCGGAGATCACAATCCGCGCGAGCAGGAAAAACTCGACACTGGTGAGCAAAATCAGCGCACTCCATAGCGCTGGCCACGATCCCCACCACTGACGCGCGAAGCGATAAACCAAGAAGAGACAGCCCATCGCAAGCAGTGCAGAAGGCAATCGGGCAGACCATTCCGTAATCCCAAAAAACTTGTAAGAAGCCGCGATCAACCAATAGAAAAACATCGGCTTATCCAAGACTGGCAGAAAATTCTCGTGGGGTGTCACCCAATCATTGAGCAGGAGGATTTCCCTGGCTTTCTCTGCGTTTCTCCCTTCGTCAGGTTCGAAAAAGTCCGGGCTGCCGAGATTCACTAAAACAACGATTAGACAGAGGAGACCGAGAAACCAAGGCAGGTGAGACTTTGCCGCGTCTGATACTTCCGGTTGCGTTTCCCGTTGAATAAAAGGGTTGATCACCAGTGATTCTCTAGAAATCGGAGTTTCGCTTATAGAGGTTTACCCTAGGCAAGGATATTTTCAAGGCTTGTTTGGCTGAAAGTGAAACCAGAAACGAAACCTGCGACAAGCTCTTGTCCGGCGGTGTGAGCTGCTGGCTGCCTTCGCTGTGGCTTGATTGACATGACTGGGCCTGGGGCGTAGAAGTAAGCCAGGTCAAGGGGGTGCCCTATGTTTGGAAGTATCGGCATGCCGGAGCTTATTGTGATTTTCGTAGTTGTACTTTTGATCTTCGGTCCGACCAGACTTCCCGACCTGGGGAAGTCTCTGGGAGAAGCCATCCGGGGACTCAAAAAGGCGATGAATGATCCGGACCGGACTAACCTAGAGGGCTCGGATAGTTCCGAGAAATCCCGCGAATCCTATAAACCCTAACGCGGCTAACGGGTTTTTATTGAAGCTATATGGTTCCATGGAGCCCTACGTCTTCAAAATCTTCGCTTCTCTACTCATTTCCGCTCCTCTTTTCTTAGTCCTTGCCCTCGATCCAGCAGCGGCCCAGCAACCGGTGGCCAGTTTCCTCTACGATGAACGGGGCAACGTCGTCCGCCAAGAGAGAGATACCAACGGCGATGGCAAGATGGACCGCTGGACTTATTATGACCGGCAAGGACAGATTGAAAGAGTGGAGCAGGACATCAACTTCGATGGCAAAGCCGATATCTTCGTGTACTACGAAGCCGGGAAGCCCAAACGTCAAGAGATCGCCAGCAAGAACGATGGGCGTATCGACTCGTGGTACATTCTCGACGCAGCAGGAGAAATTGAACGCAAGGGCCAGGACACAAAGGGTTCAGGAAAGCCGACGATCTGGGTCTACTATCAGAACGGAAAGCCGGTGCGGAGCGAGGAAGACACCAAATCCTCGGGCGATGCGACACGAACCGTTTTCTTCATGGACGGCAAAATCAGTCGCATCGAAGAGGACACCAACGGCGATGGCAAAGCCGACAGTTTCTCCTATTTTGAGAACGGTCAGCTAGTTAGAAAGGATTTAGATCGGAAGCGGAACGGTAAACTCGATCTTCGCGGCCATTACCAAGACGGGCGGCTAATAAAACAGGAGGAAGATCTACGGGGCGATGGCAAGATGACCCGAGTCGTTTATTTTCAGGGCGACGAGGTCGTCCGCCGGGAAGAAGATACGGCGGGCCAAGGACGGGTGGATATAATTGAGACATTTTCACAGGGACGACTCAATAAACGTTTGCGCGACACTAAAAGCAGTGGCAAATGGGACAACGTCCAATACTTCAAGGACAACGAACTCCTGCGCGAGGAACGAGACAGCGATGGCGACGGTTTTTTTGACCTGCGAATCTTCTACGAGAAGGGCGTGATTGCCCGACAGGAGGCAGACACGAATAAAGACCGCCGGGTAGATGTCTGGGTGAGGTTTGAAAACAACCAGCGGGTCGAACAACTGGAAGATCAAAACTTTCGCGGTAAGATCAGTGCTCGCTACCTCTTTCAAGGGGATCAAGTTATAAAACAGGAGCAGGTCTCAGATGCAGAGCCTCCCTCCGTGGCTTTTCCCTTTGTCACGGTTGAAGAGGAGTTAAGAAATATGGCAAGCTATGAGTCTTCAAAGCCGGCAAGGACAGGAGCTATGGCGGTTACCGCGGGAATGGAGTCTAAGAGCGATACAAAGTAAATTAGCTGAGTTTTCTATATGAATAGACGCTTGGGACTCATCCTGGTCGGCTTGCTGGTACTGCTCGTGGGTTGTTCCTCGATGCCCGTACAAACTCCGCCCGGACCGGTTCCATATCCTCATCCCGATCCAAACCCCAATCCCAGCCCCAACAGCTCTAGTACGCCCCAATCCCAATCTCAGGTTACCGGTACACAACGATGGCAGCACGCTTGGAGCAAAGCCATGGAGGGCTTGGCCCTAGGTGGATCGGTTGGTGGGCTTTACGGCGCCGGCGGCGGACTCGTTCTCGGATTGATTGCAGGGCTAGTTACCGCTGATTCTCATTACGGGGCGATCAACGCGCAGATCCAAACCGAACAGCAAAAGGACCGGGCTTTGGAAGCCGCTATCGAGCAAGAATTGGAACGCCAACGGGCGCTGGAAGGTCAAATTGCGAAAGAGTCAACCCCCAAAGCCGGCAATCCCCCTGAAGTGCGACCCGCATCTGAAGTAAATCAGCCCCAACTACCGGCGCCTCGAGCCAAGCCACCGGACAACATCACGGTTGCGTCCCTGAGCAAGCCGGCGCCGCCTCCCGTAGCGCCCACGCCGTTCAAGAACGTGGAAGTAAGAGACATTAACGGCGACGGTGTGCCGGACTTATGGATCTACTACAACCCCCAGAAGGCAGGGGAGATCATGCGTCAGGAAGAAGCTTCCAAGGGCGACGGCAGAGTCGATGCCTGGAGCTACTTCAAAGACGGCAAACTGGTGCGTCGCGAGGTCGATACCAAAGGGCATGGCAAGCCGGATACTTCCTTCTACTATGTCAATGATCAAATCGCCCGCGAAGAGCGTGACGAAAACGGCGAGGGCCGGGTCACCTACCGTGCTGTTTTCGAGAATGGCCGCCTGGCGAGGCTAGAGAGAGACACCGACGGGAACGGCAGGATGAATCTGCGGGTGTATTACGATACCGCAAAAGAAGGCGAGATCGTCAGCAAAGAAGAGCGGGACCTGAACGGTGACGGTGTCGCCGACCTATGGAGCTACTACGACAACGGCCGGCTCGTGCGCCGGGATGTGAGCGCAATCGGTCTAGAAGTTCTCTCCAAGCAAGAGCAAATTCCAGCCGCAGCAGATCCCAAACAGATCGCAGCCCCAGGTAGCTGAGATGACCGTTGATATGTCAAGTAACTGGGGGGACCTCGGGCTTTTCTCCCTTTTCCGTAGTCCCTTTCTGTTTCCCTCTTTACTGCTGCACGCAATCCTGTTTCTTGTTGTCTTGCGTGCGGCCACTCTTTCAGTGGCCAAACCAGAACCCAACGTTCCGATCGCGGTGCAGTTATTGGATATCGGCAGCGGCTCGGACAACAAGAGTATTGGCCCGGGCAAGGGGCCGGGGGGGCCACGTACCCTGCCCAAATTGGGCACTCCTATTCCGCCGAGGCAACAAACCGGCAAACTAGATAGCGGCTCTGTAGAGAACTCCCTCCCGAGCACGAGTGCCGAGCCTGAACCCGCCCCAAAGCCGGTCGTGCTCCCGGGCCCCAAGGTCTTAGCAACCGACGCCCGGCATGAGGCTGTCAATACGAAGGAGACCTCGCCCGATTCGCTTGTCCGTTTGCCTACCAAAGAAACTTTAACAAATCTGCCATCCACCGCTGCCGGCGACCTGGCCGCAAGCCAGAAAAGCCTCGCGGCACTCAAAGGAGTCGGAGAAACGGCGGGGATAAAGGCGCTGAAAGAAGGCGCGCAGGTTCCCGGTGCGCTTACGGGCAGTGGCACCGGTACCGGGCCCTATGGAGTACCAGGCGGCAGCCGGAGTGGAACGGGTTTGGCCGGAAGTGGAACGGGCACAGGCACCGGCGGAGGCAGTAACACGGGTCTGAAAGGAATTTCCAATTCAGATTATAGCCAGTACTTAAACCAGCTGAAGAAACGGGTAGAGTCAGTGTGGAAGTATCCCGATGAAGTGACGGGTGTTCAGAAAGTTACCGTTCGTTTTACTCTCGACCGAGCCGGAAAACTCACTCAAGCCGTCATCCTGGAGTCGTCTGATTCAAGGCTGAACGCCAGTGCGGTGGATGCGATGAAGCGGGCTTCTCCTTTTCCTCCGATCCCCGACAGTTTGAAAGATCTCGCCAACGAACCTCTGATCATGCGCTTCGAGGTCTCTAACCGAGTCCGAGGATAAGCGATCCCTTTCTCAGACTCGCGTCTTAAGACTTTCATTGAATTAATTTTCGTTTCAGGTAATCTTCAGCGGAGATCTTGGAAGGATGCGGCTATGCAGCAACAGGGCTTAGATCTTATCGACATCATTCACAAAGGCGCCATCGCCACGTATCCGCTCATTGTGTTATCGATAATCAGCGTCACAGTTGTGTTAGAGCGCCTCTGGTCCCTTAAGAACATCGGTTCCCTCACGCTGCGGATCACCGAATCCCTTCTCGAACCGATCAAGAAGGGACAACGAGACTTGGCGATCGCTATCTGCAAACAAAACTCCCAGAATCCCGCCGCTAGGATTTTCTTGAATGTTTTAGAGAGAGAGGGAAGCCAGCGGCTTGAGACCTCGAGCACATTCGCCACAGAGGCGATGTTCGAGGAGACGCAGAAACTCAAAAAACATCTTTGGATCCTTGGAACGGTGGCCAGTAGTGCGCCATTTATTGGCCTATTGGGGACGGTCGTCGGGATTATCAAAGCCTTCGAGAGTATGGCGGTGGCCGGCACCGGCGGATTTGCCGTGGTCGCTGCAGGTATTTCTGAAGCCCTCGTAGCGACCGCGCTAGGATTGGCCGTGGCCATCATCGCGGTCATATTTTATAATTATTTTCAAACCCGGATTTCGGCGCTCAGTGGCCTTTTCCGCATTCAGGTTGCAAAGATTCTCCAGCAGATGAACGCCTGAGGTATAGTTTCCATGGCGATGACACCGCTCAGTGGCAATGACGACAGTTCCGAGATTATGGCGGAAATAAACATTACGCCTTTGACCGATATTTTCCTGGTGTTACTGATCATTTTTATGATCACCAGCTCGGCGATGATCGAGTCCGGCGGCAAGGTCAACTTGCCCAAGGCGGTCGCCACGCAATCAGAAGCGCGTGGCACCACGGTCACCTTGACCCCCAAGCGCGAAATTTATGTAAATCAGAAAAAAGTCACCGAGGAAAGCTTAGAAGCCGTTCTGAAAGAAGCGTTGAGCGGCAGCCCGGACAAAACCGTAATCCTAAGGGGAGACCGGGACGTGCTTTTAGGAGAAACCGTAAAAGTGATGTCCATCGTCAAAAGAGCGGGAGCGTCTGAGATCGCTATCGCCGCGGAAGCTGACCGAGGAAAGCGCTAGAGTCTTGCCGGCATAACCGATATGCTACCGTGGCGGTCCCTCAGCCGCAGGGGGCAGCTGCTGTGACCGGCCCAAGCCGTCTTCCCTGCTCTTCTCAGTTTCTTTCTGGATTTCCGCCGGACTTCTGCCCAAGCGTTCAACTTCCAACTTGAGATTCTTTTCTCTTTCCAGAAAGACCTCGAGCTCCAGCGCCCGTTGTTTTCCCGGCTCATAGTAAACAGACACTGAATCCCGCCGGGTAGAACCATCACTGGCACGGGCGAAAACATCGATTTGGTTACGCCCCTCCGCTACCGGAACCGCGGAAGAGAAAAAACCGTCCGCTGCCAAGCGCAGATGGGTCGCTTTTTGTCCGGTGGTTTGGTTAACCACCTGCACGTAATCCACCCCCACGACCGAGATATTTTCAACCACGGCCAAGACGTCCGCGGCTCGGGATACCGGGGTGTAGGTACCCCCGCTCTCTTTGGCGATGCCCACGGCTGCGGCCGGATACGACAGCGCCTCTTCGCCAAGCGCAAAAACATGCACTCTTATGCCCGCTTTGCCGGCCAGACGCGCCGCATTGATAGCAAAATTCGTATCTTCCGGTGTCGCTCTTCGCCCGCCACCGATGGGCATGGTCGGAAAACCATCGGTCAAAAGAAACTCGACCTTGATGGTGTCAGTCTTTTTCTCGCTGCTTCCCAATCCCATCAGCTCGGTGATCCCCGCGCGAATTCCCTCGGCCATATTCGTCCCGCCATAAGGACCGGCTCTCAGGATGTCATCGAGAACCCTTCGCACTTGATCGAAATCGTGAGTAAGCGGTTGCAGTACTCTGGCCCCTTCACCGAAAGTCACTACGCCGATCCGCGTGGTTTGTGAATTGAGCTGAAGCAGAAGGCGCCGGGAGGCCGCGACCTCGGCTGCAAGAATGGAGTTCCGTAGGTTCCTTACCGGGGGCTGGCCGATTCCGAACCCGCCGATGGAGATCTGGGGTCTGCCGATACCGAAGGAACCCGAATTATCGGGCAGGGGGCCTAAATCGCCAAAATTAGCCCCCGCGTATTGCGATGTGCTCCCCGATATGTCGATCACGAAGACGATGTCGACATTGGGAGAACGGCCGATATCTGTAGCGACCTTGCCGCTAACTAGGACTGAATTTTGGTCTTGGGTGATACGCGAACCCTCTTTCGGGGAGAGAATCTGGACTCTGGGCTCGGCCGCCCCTAAACGATCAGAACAGAATAGCAGTACGAAAAAAGAGAAACACAGCTCCCGGAGCCGGAATAGAGATGGATTCATAGCGTCCCCCTTCCGAGCGACTAGAAAAGCTAACATGAATAAGTGGTTCTGTAAATGAACGCAGTTTGGCAGGTACCACTGGGTTCAAGAGCATGATATAATTTCTTTGATGCATAAGGGTTTAAGATTTCCTTTACTCGCCCTTGTCCTTTCCGGCTGGACCAGTCCGGCCTCAGCGGACTTTACTCTGGTGTTAAAAAATGGCCGGCGCATAACCGTGCAGAGCTATCGCGAAGAAGGGCAGATGATCAAATTCAACGGCCTCGGGGGCGAAATCGGCATCAGCAAGGACCAGATTCGGTCGATTCAGAAAGCCGGAGGAGCCGGTCCAGTCGGGTTGACGCTCTCAACACCGGGGCTTGCTGCGACCTCTCCCGAGCCACAAGCCGAGCCGCAGCCGGCCGAAAGATCCCTTTCTCCGGAAGAGGAAAGAGCTAAAGAAGAAAAAGAATATCAGCAGAGGCTCAGCGAGATTGACGCCCAGCTGAAAGACGTCTGGGATCGCTACTCGCTTGCTACTCGCGGCACGACCAGCCGCGACCCGACCTTGCTCACCAATGAGGAAGAGATCAAGAGACTCAACGAAGACGCGGCTTCTCGTTTGAAGGATGCCGAAAACAGGCCTACGGACCCGGGAATTGTTAATTTGACCACTCAATCACCGTTCAGCACATTGGGGCTAACCACTGAAGTGCTGCGCCCGCCCACGCCTGCCGGACCCTCCTTCGGCTCTCTTCCTCCGTCCTACACGGAGAGAGAAAGGGAACTAAGCGATTTGAGGAATCGCCTCCTTCAGCTTGGAAAAGAAAGACGTCAACTGCTTGAGGAAATGCGGCAGAAGAATTTCTGGACCGGTTCGCTATCCCTCGAGTAAGGAGT
>Ga0105347_1000199_pt1 | contig 30030 bp, 20 predicted proteins | sample EasRivMeERMLT890_FD_89677 | JGI IMG/M metagenome (GOLD analysis project Ga0105347, IMG submission 89677) | Soil microbial communities from meander-bound floodplain in the East River, Colorado, USA - East River MetaG ERMLT890 | ecosystem: Environmental > Terrestrial > Soil > Floodplain | place... | reverse complement strand
TCGCCAATGAGCTCGCCGACGGTGACCGGCTTCTGTCGCGCGACGAAACCCTGTTGCGCCGCTTCGGCCACGAACACGAAGTACTGACCGCTGATGCGGTTGACCGCCACGACGGGCACGGAGATTTCCGGGTTGTTGCTCCAGACGATCCGCGCACGGACGTACTGCTGAACGCGGATATCAGGCGGACGCGTGCGCAGCGTCGCCTTCACGAGGATGGACTGCGTCGCATCGTCCGCCCGCGCGGCGATGAACGTGATCGGATTCGAGGCAACCACGACGCCATTGGAGTCGAGCAGCTCCACCGTCAAGCCCGGCCGCAGGCTCGACGCCCGCTCGAGCGGCACGTTGACATAGGCTTCGAGCCCTTCCGCCTGGTCGATCGTGGTGATCACCGTCGACGTGGTCACGCGATCGCCTTCCCGCACCGGGATCTCGCCGACGACGCCTGCGGTCGGCGCGGTCACGCGGTAGTACTGGAGCTCCACCTCGGTTTCGCGAATCTGCGACAACACCGCGGCGAGTTGCGCCTCGGCGGTCTTTTCCGTGGTCTCGGCCTGCTCGAGCTCCGCCTGGCTCACGGCGCCCGCCGCGAACAGCTTCTGCATCCGCGCGAGCTGCTGCTTCGCATACGCGACGTCCGCTTCGCGCGCCACGCGCTGCGCCTGCACTGTCGTCACGGTCGCTTGCTGCTTGTCAGGATCGATCTGGACGATCGGCTGGCCGGCACTCACGCGGTCACCTGCCTTCACGAAGATCCGCCGGACGATCCCTTCCACCTGCGGCTGCAGGTCGGTGGACCGAAGCGAGCGGACGGTGGCGACGAACTCGCTGGTCTGCGGGATGGGCTTGGGCGCAATCGTGAGGGTCTGCACGTCGGTGGGCGGAAACGCTCCAGGGCCGCCAGCGCCCTGGCTGGCCGCCGGATCGCCGCCGCAGGCCGACGCCGCAAGCGCGGTACACAGGAGGATCGGAAGAGACGCACGAAACATGAGTTTCCTTGCTGGTTTGCCGTGCGATTCGCACGGAGGGACAAGCGATTTTACCTAAGACGCGTAACGGGCCCCGCACGATCCAGCGGCCGAAAAGCTCCCGCCGCCCTAAACGAGCGCACACAAACGTACGAAGGCTTCGGTCGACCGCGCCTGAAGTCCCGTTCCATCTACTTGTCGAACGGGGTTGCGCGAAATCGACACACGACGTCACTAATTTACGTTAGAACCCGTCGTTGTGTCCTTGTCGCTACGCGGATGGGGCGGCTACCCGTGAGACTGCCCCCAGCAGAGCTGCCCGAATGAATGGCTTTTCCAAGAATACTGCCTCGCCTCGATCGACGTCTGCGAGGGGCTCGGTGTCCCTGAACCCTGACATGTAGACGACCCGCGTCGACGGACGGAGGGCGCGCACCCGTTTCGCGAGTTCGGGGCCCCGGAGGCCGGGCATGACGATGTCGGTCAGGAGCACATGGATCTCCCCGTCATGCTGGATTGCGATCTGCTCTCCTTCCGTCCCGTCCTTCGCTTCAATCACCATATATCCGGAACGGCGCAGCATCGCGGACGCCAGATTTCGCACGCCCGAATCGTCGTCGACCACGAGCACGGTGAGCGGACGCTCCTCCGTGGGGCGGTCGGCAATGGTCATGGACACGGCGGGTTCAGGCGCAGTGAAGGCCGGCAGGTAGATACGGAATGATGTGCCGCTGTCCTCGTGGCCGCTGACGAGATCGATGTGGCCGCCGCTCTGTCGAACGAAGCCGTAGACCATCGCGAGGCCGAGACCCGTGCCCTTTCCTCGCTCCTTCGTCGTGAAGAACGGTTCGAAGATCCGCCCGCGAATCTCCTCCGCGATCCCCACGCCCTTGTCGGCAACCTCGAGGACCACCGCCTTCGCGGGAGGCGACGGCATGCGCGCAATCGCCTCGTCATCGTCGTGGGTCGCCAGTCGCGCGCGAACAGAGATCGGGCCACCGTCGGGCATCGCATCGCGCGCGTGGATGATCAGGTTCATGAAGACCTGTTCCATCTGGCCGCGATCGGAGGCGATGGGGGGCAATCCGTCGGCGATATCGACGTTGAGTTGATACTCCGGTCCAAGGAGCCGCGACAGCATCTGCTGCATATCGCCCACGACAGTGGCGAGCACGAGCGGCTCGGGCTGCAGGACCTGTTTGCGACTGAACGCGAGGAGTTGGCCGGTGAAGCGGGCCGCCCGGTCGCACGCAGTGAGGATATCGTCGAGCGGTTCGCGCTTCGGATCGCCGGCAGGCAGCAGCTCGACCGCGAAGCTGGCGTTACCGCCGATCGCCGTCAGCAGGTTGTTGAAGTCGTGCGCGACGCCTCCGGCCAGGCGTCCGAGCGCTTCCATCCTGTGCGCCTGTTGCTCGTCCTCACCGCCGCGGCGGCGCACTTCTTCGGTCTGCTTCTGCTCGGTGATGTCGCGTGCGACCCCGAACACCGTGGGCCCCTCCTGGCCGGTCGCCGCCACGGCGCGCAGCCGGTTTTCGAACCAGCGGTACTGCCCGTCTCTGTGCTTTGCACGGTACTGAAACGTGGTGGTCGCGGAGGCTCCAAACGCCTCGTGTGTCTTCTGCCGGACGTGCTTGACGTCGTCCGGATGGACCATCTGATTGCCGAGCGCGATCACCTCGTCGGGCGTGTACCCGAGCAACTCCGTGACTCGCCGGCTCATGGACTCGACGACCCAGTCATCCCCGACCGATTTGAGGCGAAAGATGATCTCGTCGATGTTTTCGAGGACCATCGAGTCGCGCAAGTGCGTCGTCCGAAGGGCGGAGACGATGTCGTGGTGTTCGCGCAACGCGACGTCGTGACGACGCCGCTCGTTCTCGATCTGCGCCAGGATCTGACGGTAACGGATGAAGAGAAACACCAGGCCGCTGCCGACGAGGAGCGTCCAGATGTACACGAACCGCACCGATCGATTTTACCTGCGGAAGATGCCTTTCAGGCCTTTGCCGATCGCCCCAAAGATGCCCTGGACGACTCGTTGTGCGCGCTGCTTGAGATTTCCCGCGTGAACTGTGCACAACCGTGAAGGGATCTCGTCGCCGTCCTTGAAGTACTCCACATAGCCGGGGCATCCGTCGACTGGTCGGAGATAGGACACGCGGCACAACTCCTCGGTCCGCATATCGCCGGGAGGCTCGAACGCGTGGCTCGGCAAATGCTGCGCGGTGCGTCGCATGAAGTCGGCCCAGATTGGCAGCGCGACGCGCGCGCCGGTCGCACCCTCGCGAATCTTCTCCGGCTGATCGAAGCCCGCCCATACGCCGACGACCACAGCGGAATTGAAACCGACAAACCACGCGTCGCGGTAGTCGTTCGTCGTTCCCGTTTTGCCGCCGATGGCGCCGTGGACGCCCAGGCGACGTGCCGATGCGCCCGTGCCGCGATCGACGACGTCCTGGAGCATCGTCAGCATCTGGAACGCAACCTGCGGCGACAGCACCTGCTCGCTCTCGATATTGGTGCGGCTCACGATGTCACCGTCGGCGTTTTCGACCGTGACGAGCCCGCGCGGGCGGACGCGATAGCCAAGATTCGGAAAGACGGCGTAGGCGGAGGTCAGATCCAGAGGCGTGACCAGGCCACTGCCAAGGGCAAGCGACGGTACGTCGGGCTGATCCTTGACGCCGAGATCGTTTGCCAGCCGCAGCACGGGGCGCGAGCCGACGCGCTGCTGCAGCAGGACGGCGGCAGCGTTGCTCGATTCGAGCAGCGCCTCGCGCAGCGAGAGCTCGTCCTGCTCACTGGCGCGCTCGTCGCGCGGAATCCACACGCCCTGGGGCGCCGCGATCGCAACCTGCCGGAGGCCGCTGATCGTCGACACCGGCGACATGCCGCTTTCGAGCGCCGCGGAATAGACGAACGGCTTGAAGGCGGAACCCGGTTGGCGTCGGCTGCGGATCGCCCGGTTGTACGGAGTCACGACAAAATCCGATCCGCCAACCATCGCGAGCAGGTTGCCGGTGCTCGGGTCCATGGCGACGAGCGCCGCTTGCAGGCCTTTGACGCCAAGCTGTCGCAGCCCGTCGCGCACTGCGGCTTCGGCGGCGTCCTGCAACTCCGGCACGAACGTCGTCTGGACTTTCCAGTCTGGCGGATTGTCGCCGCCATAGATGTCACGGAACTGCTGACGCAGAAATTCCTTCGCGTAGCCATGCCTCGCCTTCGAGACGGACGGTTGCGGACCGACGTGGATCTGCTCGGCACGCGCTGCCTGCTCCTGTGCAGCCGTGATCTTTTTTTCCTCGCGCATGCGCCGGAGCACGACAAAGCTGCGCTGGCGTGCAGCATCGAAATGCGTCCAGGGCGAGTAGGCCGCCGGGGCCCGGATGATTCCCGCGATCAGCGCGGCTTCGCCGAGCGTCAGCTGCGAGGCCGGCTTTCCGAGCAGCTTCTCGGACATCGACTCGACGCCGTATATGCCGCCGCTCAGGTATACGCGATCGAAATAGAGCTCGAGGATCTCCTTCTTACTGAGAAAGATCTCGAGCAACACCGCGAGCGCGGCTTCCTGCGCCTTGCGCGCGAACGTGCGCGCGTTCGAAAGATAGAGGGTACGCGCAAGCTGCTGCGTAATGGTGCTGCCGCCCTGCGTCCCGGCATCGGACCGTAGATTGACCACTACGGCACGGCCGATCGCAATCGGATCGATGCCCGGGTGCATGTAGAACCGGTGATCCTCGATCGAGATCACCGCGTCCTTGAAATAGGTGGAGATCTGGTCGATTGGGACGTCCCGGCGCTGCTCGTCGAGCGGAAACCATTCCCGTCCCGCCGCGTCGTAGAACGTGGTCCCGCCGACGCCGCCATTCAGCCGGTAGATGGCGAGGCTGTGACGCCCGGTCCAGACGAGCACCATCACCGCGAATACGATGACGACGGCGCCGCCGATGGCGATGAACCAGTCGCGTACCGACAGGTTACGAAACATCGAAAGACGCACTGATCAATGCTACCCTTTGCTCGATGATCGGTCAGATCTATTCATGTGCGGCGCAGGCCCTTTCCCGTGCGGCGCGGACCCTCTGGGTCCGCGAGGCGAGCCCAAAGGGCTCGCCCCGCTGTGTCCGGGTGCGCGGGAAAGCTCTGGTTCCCATTCTCATCCTTGGCGGGGTTATGACTGTCTTCGCCCAAGGCTCCCCCAGTGTAGGGGCCGGTCCTCAGACCCGCCCTCCCGAGAACAAAGAGAGTGATTTCCTGTCTCGCGTCCGCCGGCTGACGATCGAAGGTCGCCGCGCAGGCGAGGGCTACTGGTCTCCTGACGGCAGGCGGCTGGTCTTTCAGAGCGAGCGCGAGCCGGGCAACCCGTTCTATCAAATCTACGCGCTCGACCTGGCGACCGGCGACACGAAGCGCATCTCTCCTGGCTACGGCAAGACGACCTGCTCCTTCTTCCGTCCCGGCACCGACGAGATCCTGTTTGCGTCGACACATCAGGATCCGAAATCAAAGCAGTTACAGCAGGAGGAGCTCGACTTCCGCGCGTCGGGCAAGGAGCGCCGCTACTCGTGGGATTACGATCCGGAGTTCGAGATTTACGCCTACGCCGAAAAAACCGGGAAATATGCACGCCTGACGACCGCGCGCGGGTACGACGCCGAGGCAAGCTATTCGCCCGATGGGCAGTGGATCGCGTTCACGTCGATGCGCGACGCGTACAACCGGACGCTGTCCGCCGCCGAGCAGAAACAGCTCGAGGTGGATCCGAGCTACTTCGCCGAGATTTACATCATGCGCGCCGACGGCTCGGGCCAGAAGCGGCTGACCAGCGTGCGCGGCTACGACGGCGGGCCATTCTTCTCACCGGACGGCAAACGGATCATCTGGCGTCGCTTCGACGAGACCGGCCTCATTGCGAACGTGTTCACGATGAATCCGGACGGGACCGATGTGCGGCAGATCACCGACTTCGGCGCGATGAGCTGGGCGCCGTACATCCATCCGTCGGGGCAGTACATCCTGTTTGCCTCGAACAAGCTCGGGTTCGAGAACTTCGAGGTCTACATGGTGGACCTCGACGGCAAGAAAGAGCCGGTGCGTATCACGTCCGCTGACGGGTTCGATGGTCTGCCAGTACCGTCACCCGACGGACGCCAGCTGGCGTGGACGTCGACGCGCGGCGGCGGAAGCAACGGACAGATTTTCCTCGCGCAGTGGAATCATGCGAAGGCGCTCGAAGCCCTTCGCGCGGCGCCCGATCGGAAACGCTGAGACAAGCCAGAGAGACACAGAGATTGCTTATGTCTTGGAATCGCTCTCGAATCCTCCTCGCAATCGTTCTCACGGCTTCAACCGCGACGCCGTATGCGCAAACGGCGGTCGCGTCGCGCACGCGCGCGCATGTGGAGTTTCTGGCCTCCGATCGTCTCGAAGGACGCGAGGCAGGCTCCACAGGTGAGCGGCTGGCGGGTGACTACCTCGCCATGCAGCTCGCGCGCATCGGCGCGAAGCCGCTGCCCGGCCACGCGAGCATGTTCCTCCCGTTCGAGTTCACGGCTGGCACCCGCGACGGCGGATCGGCAATCACGATCCGGCGCGACGGCTTCACGCCCGAGACGCTGAACGGCGGTGCGCAGGTCCAGGCGCTCTCCTTTTCGGACGATGCGCAGGTGAGCGGACCGGTGGTATTCGCCGGATACGGGCTCGTCCTCCCGGCCTCGCAGAACTTTGGTTACGACAGCTACGCCGGTCTCGATGTGAAAGACAAGATCGTACTGGTCCTCCACTACTTCCCGGAGGACACCGATCCTCAAACGAAGGCTGCGCTCGCCCGCTACTCGGATCTCCGATACAAAGCGCTCGCGGCCCGTCAGCGCGGCGCGAAAGGTCTCCTCATCGTCACCGGGCCTCGCTCCCCCAATGCCGGCCAGGCACTGCGAATGAACTTCGACACCGCTCTGTCAGGCTCGGGCATTCCGGCGGCAAGCATCAGCGGCACGACGGCGAACGCTCTGTTCGTGGGCGCGACGAAATCGCTCGCGGCGGCACAGCAGGAACTGGACTCGGGAAACCCGCACGTGAGCGGCTTCGCGCTCCCTGCGACGGTCGATCTGACGACGAAAGTCGTGCGCGAAAAGCAGACCGGGCGGAACGTGGTCGCCTACCTGCCGGCGGGTACGCCAACCCCCGACTTCGAGAAACCGTGGGTGATTGTCGGCGCGCATTACGATCATCTGGGTCACGGCACGCGCGGGACGTCACTGGCCAACAAGGACGAAGCGGGACAGATTCATCACGGCGCGGACGACAATGCCTCGGGTTCCGCCGCGGTGCTCGCCATTGCCGAGCAGGTCGCCAAGCAGCCACATCGCCGCAACATCGTCTTCGCGCTCTGGTCGGGAGAGGAGATCGGACTGGTCGGCTCCAACGCGTTCACCGCGAAGCCGCCGTTCGCGAACGATCAGATTGCCGCGTATCTCAACTTCGACATGGTCGGTCGCATGCAGAACAATCGGCTGGCGGCGCAAGGCACCGGCACGAGCGCGGCGTGGCCGCGGATTCTCGAGCGCGCCAACGTCGCCGCCGGATTCGATCTGAGCGCGCAGCCGGATCCGTATCAGCCGAGCGACAGTTCGAGCTTCAACCAGGCAGGCGTTGCCAGCCTCTTTTTCACGACCGGCTCGCATACCGACTACCACCGCCCGACCGACACCTCGGACAAGATCAACTACGAAGACCTCGACCGTGTAGTCGATTTCGCGGCCACGATTACCCTCGCCATCGCGAACGTCGACATGGCGCCGCAGTTCACGAAGGTCGATCCGCCGGCGACGGGAGCATCGCTCGCAGGCGTCCGAGTCACGACCGGCACGATTCCGGATTACACGACCGAGGCCAAAGGGCTGCTGCTTGCAGGCGTCGTGGGCGGCGGACCCGCCGAGAAGGCCGGCTTGATGAAGGGCGACGTCATCACCGAGATCGCCGGCCAGTCGATCACGAATATCTACGACTATACGTTCGCTCTGGAATTGCTGAAGGCTGACACCCCCGTCAAGGTCGTCTTCATGAGGGGTGGACAACGACGGGAGGTTCAGCTGACGCCCGGAGGACGTCGGTAAGTCTGAAATCCCAAATCCCAAATCCCAAATCCCAAATCCCAAGCCCTAAGTCCGCAGGTAAGACGTCGACAGGCGCCTAACAAGGCCCGTCCTACAGCGGCCTGACTTGACGGTTTTGGGTGACGTCCGCCCCAGACGCGAGGAGTTCCGCGGCTTGCTCCTCGAGATCGTCAGCCGATATTGCCACCGGCCCCTTCGCGCGTGCATATAGATACGCGACCGCAAAGATACCGACCACCAGCGCAAGCGACGCGGTCTTGGATACCTCGAAATGCACGAAGCCGATCGCGTAGAGATACTCGAGCGACAGCGCGATGCCGATCCACGCGATGATGATGAAGGCGGCGTCGACGAGCGACGGATAGCGCTCAACCAGCCGAAGCAGTTGCGCCGCGATCACCCGCATCGCGACGAGGCCGAGGATACCACCCGTCATCACAATCCAGATGTTGCGGGACATGGCAACCGCGACCAGTATCGAATCGATCGAGAACATCAGGTTGACGGCCTCGACGCGGACGACGGTCGCCCAGTACGTCGAAAGGCCGAACATCGGCTTCGCCTTCTGCGCCGTCTGACGCCCGCCCGGCCCCGAATGTCCCCGGAAATGGGAGTAGGCCAGGTACAGCAGGTAGACGCCGCCAATCAGCTTCACCCACAGGACGCGAATCAGGTTCACCGCCAGCACGGTCGCGGCAATGCGCGAGGTGAAGGCGCCCGCCAGCCCCTGGCGCAGTGCTTTCTTCTGCTGGTTGCGCGGCAGGCCCAGGACGATGACAGCCATCACGAGCGCGTTGTCGGCGCTGAGCATCGCCTCGAGCACGACAAGGAGGGCCACTGTCAGGAACGCGGAGACCATCGAGAAGTCCCTAATCCTACTCGGGAGTCGGGTTCGGGGATTCGGGATTCGGAACTCCAATCCCCCGGGCGCGGCTCGAATCCCGAACCGCGAATCCCCGAACCTTGCACCACGAAGCCCGAATCCCGAATCTCGAGACAAGGAACATGAGGTTGACACGATCCGTATCAACTTTTAGACTCGATCTGTATTAGGGAGATGTATTCACTCGACTCAGCGTCTTAGGTTCTGGGTATGGCTGTCGATCAGGAGCTCTTTCTCATTAGCACAGCGGCGGAGATGCTCGACCTGCATCCCCAAACGCTGCGCAAGTACGAGCGTCTGGGGCTGATTCAGCCGTCGCGGACGGTGGGCAGTATGCGTCTTTATTCACGCGAAGAGCTGGAGCGCCTGCGCATGATCAAACATCTCGTCGATGAACTCGGCATCAACCTCGCAGGCGTGCAGCGGCTGCTGTCGATCGCCGAAGTCATGCATCGCATCCAGCCGCTGATGGACGAGACCGCGTTGAGCACGGGCGCCGGTCGCCGGCAATTACTCTCGGAAATACGCAGATTGAACGAGATGATCGGGCTATGAGCCGCGATCAACCACGGAGCCGCTTCAGCCACGAAGGACGCGACCTTCGTGGTTGATCCGCCTTCGTGAGCTTGGCAGCGAAGCCGCTATGGAATTCAAGGATTACTACGCGACGCTTGGCGTGAATAAGAGCTCCACCGAGAAGGAGATCAAGCAGGCTTTCCGGAAGCTCGCGCGCAAGCATCACCCGGACGTGAACCCGGGCGACAAGGCGGCGGAGTCGCGCTTCAAGGAGATCAACGAGGCCTACGAGGTGCTCGGCGATCCCGCGAAGCGAAAGAAATACGACGAGCTGGGCGCCAACTGGCGCGCGTACGAGCAGGCGGAGGCGCAGGGCGGCCCGAATCCGTTCGCCGGCGGCAGTCCTGGTCAGAGCGGCGGCTTCCGCACCATGACGCAGGAAGAAATGGAGGAGATGTTCGGAGACCAGAACCCGTTCTCCGACTTCTTCACCACGTTCTTCGGAGGCGGGGGCGGATTCGGTCAGCGCGAGTCGTCTTCGCGCGGGGGCACAGGCAATCGCGGTCGCGTGCGTCAGCGACAGGGACGCGACGTCGAGCATGAGATCGAACTATCGCTTGAAGATGCCTACAACGGCGCCACGCGCCGGCTGTCGCTCAAACACGACGGCCACGCACGGACCGTCGATGTGCGCATTCCGGCGGGCGTCGGCGACGGATCGCGGGTCCGCATCTCGGGCGAAGGCGAACAAGGCAGCGGCGGTGCTCCTTCGGGCGATCTCTACCTGCGCGTGCGACTCGCGCCGCACTCGCTCTTCGAGCGCAAGGGGCGCGATCTCTACGTGAAGGCGCCGCTGCCGGTGACAACGGCGGTGCTGGGCGGCGAGGTCGAGGTGCCGACGATTTCCGGCAAGGCCGTGCGGCTCAAGATCCCCGGGCTTACGCAGAACGGCCAGATGTTCCGGCTGAAAGGTTACGGGATGCCCGCCGTCGGCAAGCCTGAGGACAAGGGCGACGCTTATGCACGGGTCGAGATCCAGCTCCCCACGGAGCTGTCGCCCGAGGCGCGCCAGCACTACGAGGCGCTCGCGAAATTGAGCGATTCCGCCGCGAAGAAACATAGCGCGGCATAGTAAGGAGGGCGCGACATTCACTGCGACAGGCCACGGAGACACAGAGACACGGAGGCAAAAGACTTTTTTTCTCCGTGACTCCGTGCCTCCGTGGCTTGTTGGAGTGAGCGTCGTTACGAATTCAACACATGAATCTCAACAAGTTCACGGAAAAGGCCCAGGAATCGGTCATCACCGCTCAGAACCTGGCCACCGAGCTCACCCACTCCGAGATCACGCCCGAGCACCTGCTCGTCGCGCTTGTCGAACAGGACAGCGGGATCGTTCCGTCGATTCTGCGGAAGATGGCGCTCGACCCCGCGCATGTCGCGGCGGAGGCGCGGAAAGTGCTCGACAGCCTGCCGAAGCAGTACGGCGGCGACGTGCGCTTCTCGCCGCGCATGAACCTGATCTTCGAGTCGGCGCAGGCCGAGGCGAAGCGGCTGCAGGATGAGTACGTCAGCACCGAGCATCTGCTCGTCGCGCTTGCGACCGAAACGGGACGCTCTGCCGGTGCCCAGCTGCTGAAGCGGCTCGGCATCACGAAAGACACGCTGTATCAGGCGCTGACGCAGGTCCGCGGCAACCAGCGCGTGACGTCGCAGAACCCGGAAGCGACGTACGAAGCGCTCGCCCGCTACGGCCGTGACCTCACGGATCTCGCTCGCAAGGGCAAACTCGATCCGGTGATCGGCCGCGACGAGGAAGTGCGCCGCGTCATCCAGGTGCTGTCGCGCCGCACCAAGAACAATCCTGTCCTCATCGGCGAACCGGGCGTGGGCAAAACCGCGATCGTCGAGGGCCTCGCGCAGCGGATCATCCGGGGCGACGTGCCCGAAGGACTCAAGAACAAGAAGATCTTCGCGCTCGACATGGGCGCGCTTGTCGCCGGCGCCAAGTATCGCGGCGAGTTCGAGGAGCGTCTGAAAGCGGTCCTCAAGGAAATCACGGAGTCCGAAGGACAGATCGTCCTGTTCATCGACGAACTGCACACGGTCGTCGGCGCCGGCGCCGCGGAAGGCGCGATGGACGCCTCGCAGATGCTGAAGCCGATGCTCGCCCGCGGCGAGCTGCACACGATCGGCGCCACGACGATCGATGAGTACCGGAAGCACATCGAGAAGGATGCGGCGCTCGAGCGTCGATTCCAGCCCGTGATGGTTGGCGAGCCGACGGTTGAGGACACGATCTCGATCCTGCGCGGACTCCGCGAGCGGTACGAGATCCATCACGGCGTGAAGTTCAAGGATGCCGCGCTCGTCGCCGCGGCGGTCCTCTCACACCGCTACATCGCGGACCGGTTCCTGCCGGACAAGGCGATCGACCTGGTCGACGAGGCCGCGTCGAAGCTCCGGATGGAAATCGATTCGATGCCCGCGGAGCTCGATGAAGTGAAGCGCCGCATCATGCAGCTCGAGATCGAGCGCGAAGCGCTGCGCAAGGAGAAGGACTCGGCGTCGAAGGATCGGCTTGGGAAGATCGATAAGGAGCTGGCCAATCTGAAGGAAGAACAGACACAGCTCCAGGCGCACTGGGAGCAGGAGAAGGAAGCGATCCAGGCCGGCCGGAAGCTGAAAGAGGAGCTCGAACAGGTCCGTCTGGAAATCGAGCGGACCCAGAGGGCCGGTGACTACCAGAAGGCGTCCGAGTTGCAGTACGGGAAGCTCCCCGAGCTCGAACGGATGATCCGTGAAGCCGAGACACGGCTTGCCGAGCTGCAGAAGACGCAGAAGATGCTGAAGGAGGAGGTTGACGAGGAAGACATCGCGGAAGTCGTCGCCAAGTGGACCAACATCCCGGTCAGCCGGCTCATGGAAGGCGAAATCCAGAAGCTGATTCACATGGAGGAGCGCCTCCACAAGCGCATCGTCGGCCAGGACGAAGCGATCACGGCGGTCGCTAACGCCATGAGGCGAGCGCGCGCCGGGCTGCAGGATCCGAATCGGCCGCTCGGCAGCTTCATCTTCCTGGGCCCGACTGGCGTGGGGAAGACCGAGCTTGCGCGGGCGCTCGCGGAGTTCCTGTTTGACGACGAGCAGGCGATGATCCGAATCGACATGTCCGAGTACCAGGAAAAGCACACCGTGTCGCGGATGATCGGAGCGCCTCCGGGGTACGTCGGCTATGACGAGGCCGGCCAGCTCACCGAGGCGGTCCGGCGAAGACCCTACTCCGTCGTGTTGTTCGACGAGATCGAGAAGGCGCACCCGGAGGTGCTCAACGTGCTCCTCCAGCTGCTCGACGACGGCCGGCTGACCGACGGCAAGGGGCGCACGGTCGACTTCAAGAACGCCGTCGTCATCATGACGTCGAACCTCGGCAGCCAGTTCATCGCGGAGAATGTGGGCGACCTCTCGGAGGGCGTGCGACGGCAGGTGACCGAGGCGCTCCGCGAGCATTTCAGGCCGGAATTTCTCAACCGTGTCGACGAAATCATCTTCTTCCACGCGCTCGGCCTCGAGCACATGAAGAAGATCATCGACATCCAGATCCACGGTCTGCTGAAGCGTCTCGAGGATCGGAAAATCCAGGTGGAGCTCACCGACGCGGCCAAGCGGTATATCGTCAGCGAGGGGTACGATCCGATGTACGGGGCACGTCCGTTGAAGCGGACGATCCAGCGGCGCGTGCTGGACCCGCTCGCGATGCGGGTGCTCCAGGGCGAGTTCCACGAAGGTGATCACATTACGGTCGACGTCGGAGAAAATGGATTGGTGTTCGAAAAAGCCGGTAGCCGGCAGCCGGCAACCGGCACCCGGAGATAGAGGCACCGTAGGGCGGGTCCTTCCGCCGTCGCCTTTCGGCTTCGGCGAGACTCGCCGTAGCGCAAAGCGCGGAGGCGGTTGGACCCGCTGTCGATAAATGGCAAATCTCAGAAACCCACCAGGAATGAATCCGCGGGACAAGCGACCCGGTGACCGCCGCTCGCTGACGTCCGGCCGGCCGGGCGGCGCCGTGTGGTACATCCTCGGGCTCCTCTTTCTGCTCGCGCTCACCCAGGCGTGGTTCATGGCGCCCGCGGGACGGCAGATCTCGTACAGCGAGTTCAAGCAGGCGATCCGGTCCGGCCAGGTCGCCGAGGTGTTCGTCGGCGACCAGTCGATCCGCGGCACCTACAAACGCGACACCAACGGCGGACGCAACTTCGGCACGACGCGGATCGAGGATCCGAAGCTCATCGAGGACCTCGAGGCCGCCAGCGTGAAGTACACCGGCGAGACGGTCAGCCGCTGGCTGCCTGAAATCCTCGGCTGGGTTGTGCCCCTGCTGCTGTTGTTCGCCGTCTGGAGCTTCTTCTTCAGACGCATGAGCGGCGCCGAGGGCGGCGTGATGTCGTTCGCGCGCAGCAAACATCGTGTGTTCTCCGAGGACGATGTGAAGGTGAGCTTTGCCGACGTCGCTGGCGTGGACGAAGCCGAACAGGAACTCAAAGAGATTGTCGAGTTTCTCAAGACCCCGAAGAAATACACGACGCTCGGCGGACACATCCCGAAAGGCGTTCTGCTGGTCGGCCCGCCCGGAACCGGGAAGACGCTGCTGGCGCGCGCCGTCGCGGGCGAAGCAAAGGTTCCGTTCTTCAGCCTGAGCGGATCGGAATTCGTTGAGATGTTCGTCGGCGTCGGCGCGGCGCGCGTGCGGGACCTGTTCTCGCAGGCGGAGGCGAAGGCGCCCTGCATCATCTTCATCGACGAGCTCGACGCGCTCGGGCGCGCGCGGGTGCAGAGCCCGATGGGGTCGCACGAGGAGCGCGAACAGACGCTCAACCAGTTGCTCGCCGAGATGGACGGGTTCGACTCGCACAAGGCGATCATCATCATGGGCGCGACGAATCGCCCCGAGGTGCTCGACCCTGCCCTGCTCCGACCCGGGCGCTTCGATCGGCAGGTGCTGGTCGACAAGCCCGACGTGAAGGGGCGCGAGGAAGTGCTGCGCATCCACACGAAGAACGTGAAGCTTGCTGCGAATGTCGACCTGAGGATCGTGGCCGCGCGCACCACGGGGTTCGCGGGCGCGGACCTCGCGAATCTCGTGAATGAAGCGGCACTGCTCGCCGCGCGCAAGGACAAGACCGCCGTCGAACCGTCGGACTTCGACGAGGCAATCGATCGGCTCATCGCCGGGCTCGAAAAGAAGCGCGTGATGAGTTCGAAGGAGCGGGAGATCGTCGCGTACCACGAGTCAGGCCACGCGATCGTCGCCACGTCGATCCCCGGCATGGATCCCGTGCACAAGATCTCGATCGTGCAGCGGGGGTTCGGCGCCCTCGGGTACACGATGCAGCTTCCGCTCGAGGATCGGTACCTGTTGCAACGCAAGGATCTGCTCAATCAGCTCGCGGTGCTTCTGGGTGGACGCACGGCCGAGGAGATTGCGCTCGGTGAGATCTCAACGGGCGCGCAGAACGATCTCCTGCGCGCCACAGACATCGCGCGCGCCATGGTCACTGAATGGGGCATGAGCGACGCGCTCGGCGCCATCAACTACGACGGCCACAAGCGCAGCAAGTTCCTCGAAATGCAGATCGGTCCGGAGCGCGGCGCATACGCGGAGGACACGGGACGGCTGATCGACAGCGAAGTGAAGCGCATCATGACCGACGCGCACAACGAGGCGCGCGAGATCCTCACGAGGAGCAGGGACATTCTCGAAACCGTGACGCGGCGGCTGCTCGAGATCGAAGTCATGGAAGGCGATCAACTGCGTCAGCTGATGGGCATCTCGCCTCCCCCGCCAGCAGCGGCGACGGAAACGATTCCGCTCCCGACGGATGAACTCCGCTGAAGCGGGTCGTTCACGCTTCTCCGTGCTAAGTTCCCCGCCTTCGCAGCGTGCGTCGAGTTCGGCCGCTTCGGCGAGGCCTCGCTATAGCTCGCCCGTGACGCACTGGCGAGCGACGGCGGGCCGGTTCGTGTTCAGGTTCGGTGCGCTGTTCTGTGTTCTCTTGTTCGCAGCTCCGCGCGCGGCGCACGCCGACTGGCTGTTCGGCGGCTACATGGGCGCCTCCGCCACTGCATCGAACACGCTGACGGTCACGCCCGCCAGCGGACCGCCGTCGACAATTTCCAATGTCGTGTACAAAGGACAGGCGTTCCGGAGTCCCTGGTATTACGGCGTCCGTGCCGGCTGGCTGCCCACCGCGACTCGCGGCGTGGGCGCCGAGATCGAATGGACTCACGCCAAGGCGATTGCGCAGTTCGATTCGCGCGCGCAGGAACTCAACGCCTTCCAGCAGTCGCACGGACTCAACTTCCTGCTCGGAAATGTGGCGTACAGATTCACGCCAGCCTGCGACGGTCGCTGCGCGTTCGTCGTCCGCGGCGGTGCGGGGATCTCGACACCTCACGTCGAATCGACATTCCGCAGCATTCACCAGGAGCAGTATCAGTACGGCGGATTCGCCTGGCAGGTCGGAGCGGGCGCCGAGTTTCGCATCTGGCAATTCGTCTACGGAATCGCCGACGCGCGCATCACGCGAGTGAACGAGAAGCATCTCCGCGCCGCGGCCGCAGAGATCTCCGGCGCCTTCTTCACGCGACACGTCGATTTCGGCATCGGGCTGCGGCTTTCTGATTGATGATCCGCCCCCAGCGCACTCTCCTGGCTCTGGTGCTCTGCCTGCTGTGCGCGGCGCCGGCCGGCGCACAGTCGGTCGCGTCACTGTTCACGAGCCTCCCGGGTGATTTCGCGCACCTGTTCACGCCGTCCAACGCGATCATCCTCGGCATTGGCGGCGGAGGCACAGCGGCCGTCCATCCGAAAGACGACGACATTGCCGGGCGGATCCAGGCGGACACCGGCGCGCGCAAGCGTTTCTTCAAGGCCGGCGCGTCGATTGGCGACGGCGCGGAACAGGGCGCCTTTGCGCTCGGCATGTACATCATCGGCCGCGCCTCACACAGCGCGCGCGTCGGCGCGCTGGGAGCGGACCTCGTGGACGCGCAAATCGTCAACGGCGTCCTGACCCAGGGACTCAAGTTCGCCGTCGATCGCACGCGCCCCAACGGATCGAGCCGTTCGTTCCCGTCGGGCCACACTTCGGCGACATTCGCCACGGCTGCCGTCATTCAGGAACACTATGGATGGAAAGTCGCGGTGCCGTTCTATGCGCTTGGCGGGTACGTCAGCGTCTCGCGCATGGTCGATCGCCAGCACTTCGCGTCGGACGTGGTCTTCGGCACCGCGCTGGGGATCGTTGCAGGCCGCGCCGCCAGCGTCGGCCACGGGCTCAGCCGCGTGACCGTCAGCCCACGACTCATGCCCGGCGGCTTCGCGGTCGTGGGCACTATCGGCCCATCGCGTAGCGGAGGGCACAAAGACGTACGGAACCACGAAGGGCACGAAGCGCACCACGCGAAGAAGACAAAGTTTTGTACGCCTTCGTGGCCGTTGTGGTTGCCTAGTCGGTGACGCAGCCTTGCGAGGCGGGCTTCACGAGGCGGACGTATTTCCCGAGCACCCCGCTCGTCGCTTTCGGCGCGGGCGATGTCCACGACGCCCGGCGCTTCGCCAGCTCCGCGTCACTCACCTCCACGCCAATCTCGCACTTCGCCGCGTCGATGACGATGCGATCGCCGTCACGCACCAGGCCGATCGGCCCGCCCTCCTGCGCTTCCGGTGTGATGTGCCCGATGATGAAGCCGTGGGAGCCGCCGGAGAAGCGCCCGTCGGTCAGCAGGGCGACGTCCTTCCCGAGACCGGCGCCCATGATCGCTGACGTCGGCGTCAGCATCTCGGGCATGCCGGGTCCCCCCTTCGGACCTTCGTAGCGGATTACGACGACCGAGCCCTTTGCGATCTCTCCGCGCTCGAGGCCGGCCAGCATCGCTTCCTCGGAATCGAACACCTTCGCGGGGCCCGCAAAACGCTCGCCCTCCTTGCCGGTGATCTTGGCGACGGCACCGTCCGGAGCGAGGTTTCCTCGAAGAATCCGCAAGTGGCCGCGTGGAAAGACCGGCTTCTCGATCGGCTGAATCACCTGCTGCCCGGCCTTGAGCGGCGGCACGTCGGCGACGTTCTCCGCGAGCGTCTTGCCGGTGACCGTCATGCAGTCGCCGTGCAGGAACCCGCGCTCGAGCAGGTACTTCATCAGCGCCGGTGTCCCGCCGGCGATGTGCAGGTCTTCCTGCACGTAGGTGCCGCTTGGCTTCAGGTCCGCCAGCAGCGGCACGCGATCGCTGGCGCGCTGGAAGTCGTCCAGCTCCAGCGGGACGTTCGCGGCCCGCGCCATCGCGATCAGGTGCAGCACCGCGTTGGTCGAGCCGCCGACGGCCATGATCATCACCAGCGCGTTCTCAAACGATTTCTTGGTAACGATGTCGCGCGGCTTGAGATCGCGCTCGAGAAGCAGCCGAATCGCATCGCCCGCGCGGCGGCATTCGTCGGCCTTCGTGGGATCTTCGGCTGGATTCGACGAGCTGTACGGGAGCGACAGACCAAGCGCCTCAATAGCGGTCGCCATCGTGTTGGCCGTATACATCCCGCCGCACGCGCCCGCTCCCGGGCACGCGTGCTTGACGATGTCGAGGCGTTGCTCGTCGGTGATGACGCCCGCGATGTACTCGCCGTACGACTGGAACGCCGAGATGATGTCGCGGGGTTTCCCCTGCGCGAACCCCGGTCGAATCGTTCCGCCGTACACCATGATCGCGGGCCGGTTGAGGCGCAGCATCGCGATGACCGATCCCGGCATGTTCTTGTCACACCCGGGGACGGTAATCACTGCGTCGTACCACTGTCCGCTGACAACGGTTTCGATCGAGTCGGCGATCAAATCGCGCGACGGCAGCGAGTAGCTCATGCCCTCGGTGCCCATCGAGATGCCGTCGCTGACGCCAATGGTGTTGAAGCGCAGCCCGACCAGCCCCGCCGCCTGCACGCCTGCCTTAATCTGCGCGGCAAGCCGGTCGAGATGCATGTTGCACGTATTGCCCTCGTACCACATGCTGCAGATGCCGACCTGCGGCTTCTGCAGATCCGCGTCGGTCAGGCCGACGCCGTACAGCATCGCCTGGGACGCCCCCTGACTGCGGGGCTGCGTGACCCGCGAGCTGTACTTGTTGTTCATACGGTCGCGGGAGTCGGGAGCGTCACCGGGTCGAGGAACGGCATCATCGCGCGCAGCCGCTGCCCAACGACCTCCACCGGGTGCTTGGCCTCCTCCGCGCGATACGCCTTGAACTTCGGCAGCCCGGCCTCGTACTCGGCCATCCAGTTGTTGGCGAACTTCCCGGACTGAATGTCCTTGAGGATCAGCTGCATCGCCTTCTTCGTATCCTCAGTAACGATCTTCGGGCCGGCGGTGTAGTCGCCCCACTCCGCCGTGTCGCTGACCGAGTAGCGCATATAGGCGAGGCCGCCGCGGTAGAACAAGTCGACGATCAGCTTCAGCTCGTGCATGCACTCGAAATAGGCAATCTCCGGCTGATAGCCGGCGTTCACGAGCGTTTCGAAGCCGGCCTTCATCAGCGCGCTCACGCCGCCGCAGAGCACCGACTGCTCACCGAAGAGATCGGTCTCGGTCTCCTCCGCAAACGTCGTCTCGATGATGCCGGCGCGGGCGCAGCCGATGCCGCGGCCGTAGGAGAGCGCCAGCGCCTTCGCGTTCCCCGTGAAGTCCTGATGCACGGCCAGCAGGCCGGGAACGCCGCCGCCTTCCGGGAAGATCTCGCGGACGCGATGACCCGGCGCCTTCGGCGCGATCATCGTCACGTCGACATCCTTCGGCGGGACGACGAAGCCGAAGCGGATGCTGAGGCCGTGGCCGAACATCAGCATCTTGCCCGTGGTCACGTGCGGCTTGATGTCCTTCTCGTAGACTTCCTTCTGCTTCTGATCGGGGATCAGGATCATGATGACGTCGCCCCAGGCGCTCGCCTCGGGCACGGTCATGACGCGCAGGCCCGCGGCCTTCGCCTTGCCCACCGACTGGCTCGTCGCGTGCAGTCCGACGACGACGTCGACGCCGCTGTCCTTCAGGTTCAGCGCATGCGCGTGCCCCTGCGATCCGTAGCCGATGACCGCCACCTTCTTCCTGCGAATCAGATCGAGGTCAGCATCCTTGTCGTAGTACATCGTCGCCATCGCTCAATGCTCCTGTTTGCCGGGGACTAAACACGAAATTCAATCAACCACGAAGACGCGAAGGGCACGAAGAACTCGTTTTTTCTTCGTGTCCTTCGCGCCCTTCGTGGTTGAGAAAGACCCTTAAGAATACTGTGAAGCGGACAGTGCCGTATCGCCGCGCCGCATCGCCACCTGCCCGCTGCGTACCATCTCGATGATGCCCAGCGGTTCGAGCCGCGCGATGACGGAATCGACGTGCGGCGGCTCGCCGGTAATCTCCAGCGTCATCGTCTGCTCGCCGGTATCGACGATGTGCGCGCGGGTTTCGTCAATGACGCGAAGCACGGTGGCGCGGTCGTGCCCGGCAACGGCCACTTTGACGAGCGCGAGATCGCGCGCGACGGCCGGCACGCTGCCGAGGTCCTCGACCTGCAGGACGTTGACGAGCTTGTAGAGGTACGCCGTGACGCGCTCCGCGCTGGCCTGGTCGCTGTCGATGACGATCGTCATGCGCGAAATGCCCGGTTCGGCCGTGCGTCCGACGCTGAGCGACTCGATGTTGAAGACGCGGCGGCGGAAGAGCGAAGCGACGCGATTGAGCACGCCTGGCTTGTCTTCGACCAACACGACAAGGGTATGTTGCATTCTGGATCCTCAGGTGGGTCTGAAGACCCGCCTCCTCTGTTAAATGGGATCGTCTGCCGTTTCGACGAGCACCGATGGCTCCGGCCGGCGGATCATCGCATCGAGATCCGCGCCGGCGGGCACCATGGGGTACACGCTGTCTTCCTGCTCGACCCGGAAATCAATCACCGTTGTGCCTTCGGCCTGGCGCGCGCGCTGAACGATCTCCTCGAGGCCGGGACGGTTATCGACGCGCAGGCCGACCAGGCCGTGTGCCTCGGCAATCTTGACGAAGTCCGGACTGCGAAGCGGCGTCGCGGCGTAGCGGCGCTCGTAGAAGAACTCCTGCCACTGCCTGACCATTCCGAGGTAGCCGTTGTTGATGATCGCGACGTTGACTTTCACGCCTTCCTGCGCGGCGGTGCTCAATTCCGCCTGCGTCATCTGGAAGCCGCCGTCGCCGACGATCGCCCAGACTTCCGAGTCGGGCTTCGCCATCTTTGCGCCGATCGCCGCCGGCAGCCCGAACCCCATCGACCCCAGCCCACCTGACGTGATCAGCGTGCGCGGATCGTTGTGATGGTAGTACTGCGCCTCCCACATCTGGTGCTGACCAACGTCGGTGGCGATGATTGCGTTGCCGGAGGTAAGGCGCCAGATGTCGTTGATCACGTGGGCGGCGTAGAGGTGGCCGTTGTCGGGCAGGGCCTGGATGTCGCGCACCGCCGTGTCGCCCTTCATCGACTCGATGTACTTGAGCCAGGGACCATGGGTCGCCGGCTCGAGTAGATCGAGCATCTCAAGGAGCGTCTCGCGCAAGTCCGCGACGATCGCAGCATCCGCGCGGACGTTCTTGTTGATCTCGGACGGATCGATGTCTATGTGGATCTTCTTCGCATTCTGGGCGTACGTCTTCAGATTGCCGGTCACGCGGTCATCGAAGCGCATGCCGAACGCGAGAAGCAGATCGGCTTCCTGGATCGCATGGTTGACCCACGACTCGCCGTGCATCCCCATCATGCCAATGCCCAGCGGATGGCTCGCCGGGAACCCCCCGATGCCGAGCAGCGTCACGGCCACCGGGACATCGATCAGCTCAGCGAAGGCACGGACCTCCTTCATCGCGTTGCTCTGGATGACCCCTTGACCCGCAAGAATCAAGGGCTTGCGAGAGGCGCGAATCAGCTCCACCGCCTTCAACATCTCGGACTTCTCGGGGCCGCGCGTCGCCCGGTAGCCGCGCATCTTCACCGGCGCGTCATTCCACTGCCACTCGGTTGCGGATTGCTGTGCGTCTTTCGTGATGTCAACCAGCACTGGCCCTGGGCGTCCCGACTTCGCAAGATGGAACGCCTCCTTCATCGTCGGCATGATGTCGTCGACGCGCGTCACGAGGTAGCTGTGCTTCGTGATCGGCAGCGTGATACCGCTGATGTCGGTCTCCTGGAATGCGTCGTAGCCGATCATCTTGCTCGGCACCTGGCCGGTGATGCAGACCATCGGCGACGAATCCATCTGGGCGGTGGCGATACCAGTGACGAGATTCGTAGCTCCGGGGCCCGAAGTCGCGATCGCCACGCCGACTTCGCCGCTGGCACGAGCGTATCCGTCGGCCATGTGGCTCGCCCCCTGCTCGTGCCGGACCAGGACGTGCCGAATCGGGTAGTCGAGCATCGCGTCGTACGCGGGCAGAATCGCCCCCCCCGGATACCCGAAAACCGTACGAACGCCCTCGTGAACGAGGCATTCCCAGATGATCTGCGCGCCGGTCCGTTGCATTCAGCCTGACTCCTGTTGGCCAGTGTGCCCCGCATGGGTCACATCAGTCAAATTGATAGTTATTCAGACACGATAACACTTGCTAATGAAGCCGGTCCGGACTCCGACCCCCAATTCCTGACTTCCACGAACATTATCGGTCGTGCCGCCTGGCGCTCCGCGAGCTGGCATTTGGGAGTTGGGAGTTTAGCGGGATGGTCCGATCCTTGAACGACCTCCGGCTACAAGAGGTGAAACGATGAGAAGCCACTGGACGATCGCGGCCCTGCTCAGCTCAGCCCTTATTGTGGGGTGCAACGGCCGTAGCGACGAGAATTCGCAGAACACCGAGCAAAATCCGGCTGCGGCGCCGGCGAATGCGCCAGCAGCAGGCGATCAGGCCGTGGCGCCCGCCTCTCCGGCACAGTCGCAGCAACCGTACTCCACGGTGGACAACTCAGCCGTGACCGGTCAGCGGACGGCTGCAGCCCCCCGCGCGACCACTGGCCGGCGTGAGACTGTGACGCCAAGAGGAACGACGACGTCGCGAAATGAGTCGGACTACAACGCCGCGCCTGCGGTGAGTCTGCCGGCGCGCGAGGACAACCGCGTTGCAGCCACGCCGGCTCCGGCGCCACGGGCTCAGTGGCGTGAGGTCACACTGCCCACAGGCACTGCCCTAGCCCTCCAGATGACGTCGGCGATTTCGTCGGAATCCGCGCAGGTCGAGACGCCCGTGAGCGCGCGTCTCAGCAATGCGGTTGTCATCAACGGTGACACGGTCATCCCGGCTGGCGCGGAACTGACCGGAACCGTCACCGACGTCGAGCGATCCGGCCGCGTGAAAGGCCGCGCGCATATCGCCTTCGCCTTCAACGAGGTCCGGATGAACAACGGACGCGAAGATCTCCGAACAGATCCGGTGAACTTCGAAGCGGAAGCCACGAAGGGTGAAGACGCGACCAAGGTCGGCGCTGGCGCGGTGGGTGGTGCGATCCTGGGTGGCATTCTTGGCGGAAAGAAGGGCGCCGCGAAGGGCGCGATTGCCGGAGGCGCCGTTGGCGGCGGCGTGGTGGCAGCCACGCGGGGCAAGGAAGTCGTGGTTGCCGAAGGCACCAACGTGACGGCGACGCTCGCCGCGCCTCTAACTCTGCGGATACCTATTCGGTAATCCGCAGATGTAATTCAAGATGCAAACTGCAAACTGAACTCGGTTTGCAGCGACGGGGTGACGGGCCGCGGCCTTTCACCCCGTTGTTACGTACGAGCTGTGTTTTGCATTTTGAATTTTGCATTTTGAATTACTGCTGAGGAGCCGACTTATCCCGAGCCTCCGGTCCGACAGACGCCTCCGCGGCCTGGAATCCAATCTTTGAATGCGTGCCGTCGCAGAACGGCTTCTTCGTCGAGGCGCCGCACCGGCACAGCGCGATGGGACGCCTGGTGATCGGGTATTCGTTCCCGTCCCAGTCCAGCACCTTCACATCGTCGTCTTCAACCAGGTACGGACCGTTCTTCCGCAGGCGAATCGTCGTCATCCCCTCACCCCATTTTCTGCATTGCGGAAAGAAAGTCTGCGTTGCTCTTCGTCTTCCCCATCTTGTCGAGCAGCAATTCCATGGCTTCGACCGGGGAGAGCGGATTGAGCACCTTCCGGAGCACCCACACGCGATTGAGATCCTCCTTCACGATGAGCAGTTCTTCCTTGCGGGTTCCGCTCCGGGTGATGTCGATCGAAGGGAAGACGCGCTTGTCCGTCAGTTTGCGATCCAGGTGGATCTCCATGTTGCCGGTGCCCTTGAATTCTTCGAAGATGATGTCGTCCATGCGCGAACCGGTGTCGACCAGCGCGGTCGCCATGATCGTCAGCGAGCCCCCCTCCTCGATGTTGCGCGCGGCGCCGAAGAAGCGCTTGGGCTTCTGCAGAGCGTTCGAGTCGAGCCCGCCCGACAGCACCTTTCCAGACGCCGGGATGACCGTGTTGTAGGCACGCGCGAGCCGCGTGATTGAATCGAGCAGGATCACCACGTCCTTCTTGTGCTCGACGAGGCGCTTCGCCTTCTCAATGACCATCTCGGCGACCTGCACGTGACGCTGCGCCGGCTCGTCGAACGTCGATGAGATCACCTCGCCCTTGACGGAGCGCTGCATGTCCGTCACTTCCTCCGGACGCTCGTCGATCAACAGGACGATCAGGAACACCTCGGGATGGTTCGTCGTGATCGATTGCGCGATGTTCTGCAGCAGCATCGTCTTGCCGGTCCTCGGCGGCGCCACGATGAGGCCGCGCTGGCCTTTGCCAATGGGGGTCATGAGATCCATGACACGGGCCGACAGATTGTCCGATGCCGTTTCGAGCCGGATTGCTTCCTGCGGATACAGCGGCGTCAGGTTCTCGAAAAAGAGCTTTTCGCGAGCCTGATCCGGTGCCTCGAAGTTGACCGCCTCAACCTTGATGAGCGCGAAGTAGCGCTCCCCTTCCTTCGGCGGCCTGATCTGACCCGACACGGTATCCCCGGTGTGCAGGTCGAACTTGCGGATCTGCGACGGCGACACGTAGATGTCGTCCGGGCCCGGCAGATAGTTGTAATCGGGCGCGCGCAGGAAGCCGAAGCCGTCAGGCAGCGTCTCGAGCACTCCCTCCGAGAAGATGTTGCCACTGCGCTCGGTCTGCGCCTTCAGGATCTGGAAGATCAGGTCCTGTTTGCGCATACCGGTCGCGCCGGCCACGTTCAGGTCTTTGCCGATCTGCGTGAGCTTCTGAATGCTCATGTCTTTCAGATCGTTGATATTCAGGCTGGCACGCGCGGGCGACGGCCGCTGCTGCTCTGCTGGCGCAGCCCCCCCGGGGGGTGTGGCCTCAGGTTCGGTGGCTACAGACGCTGGGTCAGTGGACTCTGGATCGGGCGCTCGTGCGGGCCCGGGACGTTTCGGGGTAGTCGGCATAACTGGAAAACCTGTGTTACAGCGCTTGTTTGTGTTGAGGATGAACGAAAGGTCGACGAATGCGGCGGCGGTACTTTAGGAGTGTATTTGCCGCGAGTATAGGACTGGCCCCGAGGCCTGTCAATCAATACGAATATGGATTCTGCCCAATCCCGACAATGCTGCAGGCTTCGATGACCTTGAGCTTGCGGCGCCGCGCCTCCGCCAGAAGCTCATCGCTTTCCGCACCCGGGTTGATCCAGATCTCGGCGATCTGCTTCTGTTCAAACCCATCGAGCAGTGTGATCCCGATCTCGGGCGGTACGTAGACCGTCGCCATGTCGATCTGCTCGGGCACGTCGGTTACTGACGCGTAGGTCGGAATCCCTTCCACCTCGCGCTCGTTCGGGTTGATTGGAATGACCTTGTGTCCTTCCGCCTGGAAGGCGCGAAACGCCTTGTTGCCAAACTTGTGGCGATTGCTGGAAGCACCGATGACCGCAACGGTCTTCATGACCTGATTATCGCATCGAGGCAACCGGCGGCGCCGACTGTACAATTGGCGCCCGTGTCCTTCGACTTACGCTCAGGACATCCCGAGCCACGCCGAGGGATGCGCCGGCCGGTGCCGACCCTCCTTCTCCTCTCAGCGCTCACCTTTTTCCTCGGACTCGGCCGCCAGGCCATCACCGACTCGGATGAGGCGTTCTACGCCGAAGCCGCGCGGGAAATGGTGGAGGGTGGCGACTGGCTCACACCTCACTACAACTATGAGGAACGCTGGCAGAAGCCAATCCTCTACTACTGGGTGACGGCCGGAGCCTTCGCGGCGAGCGACACGACAGAATTCATGGCTCGCTTCGGAGCCGCGTTGTCCGGGTTGGGTCTCGTTCTCCTCACCTGGGGCGCTGCGCGACGACTGACCGGACGTGATGACGCCGCGTGGATTGCCGGCGCGATCGCGGCTACGTGTTACGGCTACTTCCTGATGGCGCGGTCGGCGCTCCCGGATCTTCCGCTCGCCTTCTTCATCACCGCAGCCATCTGGGCGGCACTCCGTGGCGCCGATCCCAAAGAGACGGTGCCGGCACGATGGTGGGCGCTCGCCGGTCTTGCCGCCGGACTTGGATTTCTAACGAAAGGGCCGCTCGCGCTGGTCATTCCAGCGATCGTCCTGGTTCCCATCTGGTGGCGTGAGCGTCGTGCCGTCGCATTTCGCACCTCGCACCTCGTCATAGCGGTCGTGTTATTCGCCGTCTCCGGGCTGCCCTGGTATCTCGCGATGACGATGACGCACGGGGTCGCGTACCTTCAGAGCTTTTTTGTCGCGGATAACCTCGAACGTTTCGCGACAACGCGCTTCAACAGCCCACGCCAGGTCTGGTACTACGTGCCGATCGTCATTGGCGGGCTGTTCCCCTGGTCGATCTTCCTAATGGTGCTGCCCCTCCGCACGCTGCGCGACCTCGCGCAACGCCGCCGACGGTTGACAGCAATCGAATGGCGGCTGGTGATCTGGACACTGGCCCCGCTGCTGCTCTTTACGGCGTCGATCGGGAAGCAGCCGCGCTACATTCTGCCGGTGCTGCCGCCGCTCGCCATGATGCTCGGCCTCGCGATCGCAGACCGCGTGACCGCCGCGCGCGAGCGAGCAACGCAGCGCGAGCTCCTGGTAGCCACGTTCCTGACGGCGGTGATGTTCCTGCTCCTGGCCGGGCTGCTGTACCGCGCGCGCTCGCTCTTCGTCTCGGCCTATCCGTCCGTCACGTGGGCGGGCATCGTCGCCGTCGCCGGTGCCGGCGTCGCGCTCGGCTGGGTTGCCGCCGCGCGTGCGTGGACGCGCCTGCCGATCGTGATGGCGTTGTCCGCGGCCGCGCTGCTGCTGACGCTGCAGTTCGGTGCCTTCGCCGGCAGGCGACCCGAGGGGGTCGAAGAGATCGCCGCGATGATTCGTGTGAACCGCCATGGCGGCGAACCTGTCGGCGAATACGAGGCGCTTGTCAGAAACCTGGTCTTCTACACCCGATTTCATGCTGTGCAGGTATTCAATGATGCTGGTGCGCTGGCGTTTCTCAAGTCATCAGAGCGCGTCTTTCTCGTCGTCCATCAAACCGATCTGGAACGACTGAAGACGATGACAGACATCCCGTTGAATACGATTGGCGCGGTGACGTACCTGAATACAGCCAGCGTCCGCCTCAGGACGCTGCTGGCGCCGCTGCCTGAACAGGATCTCGAGACCGTGGTCCTCGTCAGCAATCGCTAGGCGGACCTGAAGGTCCGCCTCTACGTGATTGGGTGGACCTGAAGGTCCGCCTCTACGTGATCGGGCACGACTCACGCGTCGTAGAGGCGGACCTTCAGGTCCGCCTAGGGGAAAATTTTCCCCGGATTCAGAATTCCATTCGGGTCGAACGCGGCTTTGACCCGCTTCATCAGCGCGATCTCATCTTCCGATAGTTCGAGCCGCAAGTACGGCGCCTTGGCGAACCCGATGCCATGCTCGCCGCTGATCGACCCTTCCAGAGCGATGACGCGGGTGAACAGAAACTGCTCCGCGTCCTTCGCGCGCGCCTGTTCGTCCCCGTCGCCCGGTTTCAACAGCAGGTTGACGTGGATGTTGCCGTCGCCGGCGTGGCCGAACGCGGCGACCCGAAGTCTGTACGTCCTCTTCATCTCAGCGATGACGTCGAACAGCTCCGGCACGCGGCCGCGCGGCACGACGACGTCGTGATTGACCTTCACCAGTCCGGTCGCCTTCAGAGCGACCGAGACCTGACGTCGCACGGACCAGATCGTGTCGCGCTCGGCGTCGGTGGCCGCGCGCGTGATCTCCTTCGCGCCTGCACTCCGGCAGGCGTCGATCGCGCGATCGAGGTCCTCCTCGACGCCATTCGGCGTCCCATCCACCTCGACGATCAGCGCCGCGGCGGTTCCTGGCGACACGAGGTCGGGGCGTACGTTGTCGTGCACCGCCTCGAGTGAATCGCCGTCGATCAGCTCCACGGCCGCCGGCACCACCCGCCGTCGAATCAGCTCAGACACCGCATCGACCGCCCCGCGGATATTCTCGAAGGTGGCGAGCATCGTCGCGTTTGCAAGCGGCTTCGGCATGAGACGGACGGTGATCTTCGTGATGATCGCCAGTGTGCCCTCGGAGCCAACAAGCAGCTGCGTGAGGTCGTAGCCGACGACGTTCTTCACGGCCTTGGAGCCTGTGTTGACGATCTCCCCTGTCGGCAGTACGGCTTCGATCGCGAGGATGTAGCGCTTGGTCGTGCCGTACTTGAAGGCGCGCGGCCCACCGGCACATTCGGCGACGTTGCCGCCAATCGATGACTGGTTCAGGCTTGCCGGATCCGGGGGATAGAAGAGACCCACATTCTCCACCGCCCGCTGCAGATCGGCGTTGATCACGTTCGGCTCGACCACCGCGAGCAGATTCAGCTCGTCGATCTCGAGAATGCGGTTCAGCCGCTCCATCGACAGCAGCACGCCGCCGTGGGTCGGCACCGCGCCGCCCGTGAATCCGGTGCCGGCGCCGCGGACCACGAGCGGCACGCGCTCCGCATTGCAGGTGCGCGCGATCGCGGCGATCTCTTTGGTATTCGCGGGGAGGACTACAACGTCGGGTGGATGGCTCTTGCCGAGCGCATCGACACCGTAGGCATCGAGCGACTCACGGTCCACTCTGAGGAACTCAGGGCCAACGATGTCCCGCAGCCCGGAAACGATGCGACTCGCTGGCTGGAACGACATTCGCTGAGACTAGCCACGGAGACACGGAGCCACGGAGATTTATGGTACTTCCAATCCTCCGTGTCTCCGCGCGTCCGTGGCTGTGATCAGTGTGAGGCGGTGGCTCTCGCAGGCTGGATGCTCTCAGCGAATCGAAGAATCCGCGTCGCGCCCTCGCGCAGCTGCTCCATCGAGGTCGCATAGGAGATGCGCAGGTAGCCTGGCGCGTCGAACCCTTCGCCCGGCGTGACCGCGACGTGCTCCTTCTCGATGAGTCCCTGCGCGAAGTCCGCGGATGTGCGCACGTCGCCGCCGAGCAGCTCCGAGATGTCGGGGAACAGGTAGAACGCCCCTCTCGGCTTCACGCACCTGATGCCCGGATTCGCGGTCAGCCATCCGTGAATCGCGTCGCGGCGCCGGCGATACTCGTCGAGCATCACTTTCACGCCGTCCTGCGGACCGTTCAGCGCCACAACGCCACCCTTCTGCACAAACGACGTGATGTTCGACGTCGAGTGCCCCTGGATCACGTTGAAAGCCGTCGTCAGATCCTTCGGCGCAATCGTCCAGCCTGCGCGCCACCCGGTCATCGCGTAGGTCTTCGACAGCGATCCGGCGATCACTGTCCGGTCGCGGTGGCGATCGAACAGCAGCTTCGGCAGATTGTGCGGCACCGTGTCGTAGATCAGGTGCTCGTAGCACAGGTCGATGATCATCCAGATCCCGCGCTTCACGGCCGCGTCCGTGATCATCGCGACGGCGGACTCCTCCGTCAGCGACCCAGTCGGGTTGCAGGGTGTGTTGAGGATGATCGCCTTCGTCTTTGGCGTGATCGCCGCGATGATCTTCTCCGGGTGCACCGTGAATCCGTCTTCCGCCTTCGTCTGGACGATCACCGGCGTTGCATTCGCGATCTTGATCTGCTCGGGGATCGTCGGCCAGTACGGCGCGTGCGTGATCACCTCGTCGCCCGGATTGAACAGCGCGAGCGCCGTGTTGAAGAGCGCCTGCTTGCCACCGTTCGTGATCAGCACTTCGGCGGGCGTGAAATCGATGCCGTAGTCCCGCTTGTATTGCGCGCAGATCGCCTCACGCAGCTCGGGGATCCCCATCGAGTTCGTGTAGCGGGAGAAGTTGGCGTCGATAGCCGCCTTCGCCGCGTCCTTCACGTGCTGCGGCGTGGGAAAGTCGGGCTCGCCGGCGCCGAAGTCGACGATGCTGTGGCCCGCGCGGCGGAGCCGATCCGCTTCGGCAGCCACCTTCATCGTGGCCGAGCCGGTAACCTGTGCAAGACGCTGTGCGAGAACGGTAGACATCTGACCCTCT
>Ga0105347_1000198_pt1 | contig 30042 bp, 23 predicted proteins | sample EasRivMeERMLT890_FD_89677 | JGI IMG/M metagenome (GOLD analysis project Ga0105347, IMG submission 89677) | Soil microbial communities from meander-bound floodplain in the East River, Colorado, USA - East River MetaG ERMLT890 | ecosystem: Environmental > Terrestrial > Soil > Floodplain | place... | reverse complement strand
GTGCCGGCCGCGTAGGTGATCCGTTCGCCGTTTCGCGTCCAGATGGGCACGCCATTGCGCCCAGGTGCCGCCAGTTTGCTCAGCGTACCGCGCTGCGGCGCGTACACCCAAATGTCGCGCTCTCGGCCGAATGTACTCAGCGCGATCTGCTGTCCATCCGGGGAAAGGCGGAGCGTGACGAACGCGCGCGGTGCAATCGGTAGGGGTTCAGATCGTCCGGTCCGATCGACCCAGACGACTGAGCGTTCGGCGGGACGAAAAATGCCGCCTGGCAAGTAGACAAGCGTGCCAGTCGTCGAGATCGTGAACTGGGCGGCGCCCGTATCGGCGTTCTGGCCACGGAAATACGCCGCCTGCATGACGTCGGGGACAACTCCGATCGGCCCGCCAGTGATCTCGAGCCTCTGCAGATCGAAGGGCGCGGCGAACAGGACGCCTTCCATCACGTACACAAGATGGCCGGTCGAGACATAGCGGGCATCTGCACCACCCTCAACCAGAACTTTGGAAACACCAGTTCGACGCGAATATACGGAAATCAGTGTCTGATCCCAGCGTGGAAAACGGTGCTTCGTGCTGGTGAAGAGAATCGCGTCCCCGCCGGGCAGCACGTGCGGCAGGCGGTGGCTGAGCTCCCCGCGCTCGCTATTCACCACGGTCAGCGCCTGTGGCGTGCCACCGGCCGCCGGGACTTCCCACAACCCACCGGCTGCGCGTGAAAAGACAATACGGTCATCGTCACCCCAGCTTGCGCCGAACACTTGTGGTGCTTCCGACACGCGCACAGCGGGTTCGCCCGTCAAAGGCACCTTGCGGATTTCGCCGCCCACCCAGTAGGCAACCCAACGACCGTCAGGCGAAAAGAATGGGCTCTCTGCGCCGTCGGTGCCTGGGATTGGCAGCGCATCGGTTTGCTCGAGATGCCGCAGATACAGGGCACGTTGATTCGCGCGAACCGCTGAGAACACGAGCGTTCGACCGTTGGGAGACACCGCGAACGCAGGTCGCGTCGGACGCCCCTCGGTTCCACCAATCTGCTCCGCGGGTGTCACTCCCAGAAGAAGGCGAGTCACCGGAGACGCGGCCGGAGTCTCGCGGGGCGTGCCCAGCCAAGCGATCGTCAATCCGGCAAGCGTACCAATGACCAAGCCGAGCACCAGCGTTTGCTTGAAGCGGTGCCCAGAGACGCGCACCGGCGCGTCGGCGCTGGTAGACGGCGCCGCCATGGCTTCCTCGATCTGGAACCTCGCGATGGCGATATGTGGCAGCCGCTTGCCACGATCTCTCTCGAGGCAACGCTGCACCATTCGGCGCACGATGGGCGGTGTATCGGCTGGCAGCGTCGTGAAGTCGGGATCCTGCTGCAGGACGCGCGAAAGTATCTCGGTTGCGTCCTCTCCGTCGAACGCGCGTCCGCCAGTCAGGATTTCATAGAGGACACAGCCGAACGCCCAGATGTCGGTCCGCCTGTCGACCGGCTCGCCACGTGCCTGCTCGGGGCTCATGTAGGGAACCGTGCCAAGCACTGCACCCGCTCGCGTCCCGGTAATCTTCAGTGGACCGTTGTCGGCCAGAACTGGACCACTTTCGCCTTCCCTCGCCGCCGTCCCGAGGCCGAAATCAAGAATCTTTGCGCGCCCCTCCGGCGTGATCTTGATGTTCGTCGGCTTGAGATCGCGGTGAACGATGCCGCGTTCGTGGGCTGCCTCGAGCGCGTCGGCGATCTGCAGAGCGATGCTTAGTGCGTCGGTTACCGGGAGGCCGTGCCGTTCGCTCCTACGCTTCGCGTATTTGTCGATTCGTTCGGCCAGCGTCTCGCCTTCGATGAGCTCCAAGACGAGGCCGCGGATCCCATCGTGTTCTTCGATCCCGTAGATGGCGCCGATGTTGGTGTGGTTCAGTGCTGCGAGCAGCCGAGCCTCACGGTCGAAGCGCACTCGGCGGTCCGGATCGGCCAGCCACAGATCCGGGACGATCTTGATAGCGACGTCGCGGTCCAGGGTCGTGTCATGTGCCCTGTAGACCTCGCCCATGCCGCCGGCGCCGATGAGCGCCTGAATCGCATACTGGCCGAACCGCCCGATCAGCGACTCACGACCGACTGCCACGCCCGCCGAAAGTGCCGCGGGCGAGAGAAATCCTGCATCGCTCGCGTGCGCCCGATGCGCCAAGAGCGATTCCACGTCGATCCGCAGCGTGTCATCGCCCGCACACAGGTCGGCGATGGCGGCCGCACGCTCGCCCTCTGCACGGGCGAGCACCGCGTGCCACACGCTGTTCACCTTGGTCCATTGTTCAGGCGACAACGTGAGCGCCCTCGCGCTCCGAGAGTGTCTTGAACAACCAGGCACGTGCGGCCTGCCAGTCGCGCTCCACGGTTGCCACTGAGATACCTAGCACCTCACCCGTCTCTTCCAGCGAGAGCCCGCCGAAGAAGCGAAACTCCACGATGCGGCTCTTTCGCTCGTCAAAGGTCGCCAATTTCGTCAGAGCCAAATCGAGGTCCAGGACATCCACGTCCTTGGACGTCGTGGTTACCACGTGGTCAAGCGTCACCCGTGCCCATTGCCCGGACCGCTTGGCCGTGCGACGCGCCCTGGCGCGATCCACCAGAATCCGCCGCATCATCTGCGACGCGACCCCGAAGAACTGTGCGCGGTTCTGCCCGGCGACGCGATCCTGGTCCACCAGGCGGAGATAAACCTCATGAACGAGGGCGGTCGGCTGCAGGCTATGGCCCGAGCGCTCGCGCCGTAAGTGAGCCGACGCCCGGGCGCGCAGCTCCCGATAGACGAGCGCCATCACGCGGTCCCGCGCGTCGAGGTCGCCGTCGCTCCAGGCGCGAAGAAGTTCCGTGACTACATGTTGGGATGAGGACAGACGGCCCTCCCATCGGCCTGATTTGGCCAGCTCAACCGAGACTGGTCTTTAGTCTACTCAGGGCGTGAGCAAGAGTTGCCCTTTTTCTCGCGTCAGTTAGGTAGGGGGATTCCGCGCTGACACAGCCGCCCGGACTCCCGCCCACACGCGGAGGAATTTGAAGCGGAATGAATCGATCGCGCGCGGCGGGACCGCCGTCGCTCCACGCCGGCGACAGACAAGGGAGGACTATGTCGGTTCGATCCAGAGGTGTTTTACTCCTTATGGGTTGTCTTGCCTGCACGTCAGGCCAGGCGTTCGCCCAGCAGTCGCGCGCCAGCGAGGCGAGCAACTGGGAAATCGAGGTGCATGCAGGCGGCTCGATCGCCGGCAAGCCGACCGACGCCAAGACGACGATGCCCGCGGCGGCCGAGCCGTTCACGACCGTGAACGGCCAGCCGAGTCGGTACGTGTCGTCGTGGTACCTCAGCAACGGCGCGACGCTGTTAAACGAGAATCTCGCCGCGCTCGCCGCGAACAACCCTACTATTCCCCGCAGCGGCCGCATTACACCTCTGGACCCCGTTCTGACCGGGGCGGCTGCGAGGTCATCCGACGCCGGAAGCTTCGGATTTCGAGTCGGCCGGCGCCTGACCCCGCGCTTCACGGTCGAATTGAATGTCGACTACGCTCACTCCACGTTCGACCTGGTCGAGAGCGCCTTGAACGACATCGAAGCCAGTCGAGCCAGCTTTACGAGCGCCTTTAATGGGGCACTTGTCGCTGTGAATCCGCTAGGGTTCCAGAACAAGGTTGTCTTGTCGTCAAACGAGTTTGACGAAGGCAGTGGCGGTCAGGTCGTGGCCACTGGAGCGCTCAGTGTGAAGCTCAGGCGCGGCGGGGCCTTGGTCCCGTACGTGACGGGCGGCCTGGGCGGTGTGTTCAACCGCGGCTCAACCCCGAGCGTCACGCTCAGAGGAAACTACTCGTTTCTTTGGATCGCCGGCGAGCCAGTCAACGAGAGCGACACGGTCACCGTGCGGTGGGTCCGGCCCGATCACGCACTAGTGGGCCTGATAGGCGGCGGCTTCACGTACGACCTCTCTCGGCGCCACGGCTTCCGTGTCGATCTGCGATTGCACGTCAGACCGAACGCGGTCGACACGGAGATCAGCGCCAGGCCGGCAGTCACAACGGGGACGCCGGCACTCACACTTGCGTCGAATATCACGCCGAGCGTGCAGTTCAGCAACACCGGGTCAGCCGCGACCCGATCGACGCTCAGCGGGCCTGCCATCACCGCATTCCGGACGCGCGAGGGCTCGGGCGTGCAGATCGATACGGCGCTCACGGTCGGCTACTTCTGGCGGTTCTGATCGGGCCTTCCCTGGGCGGGGACCAGAGGCTCGTTCACTCCGCGACAAGGGAGGACTATGTCGGTTCGATCCACAGATGTCTTGCTCGCTTGCGCAGTCTTCGGAAGATTGAGAGGAGGTGCGCCATGAAGCAGCCGGCGACTTGCACCGTGACGACCTCGCGGACCGTTCCTGCCAATTCCAACCGGGAAGGGGCACGCCTGATGCGTCTCGGGCTCGTGCTGTGGCTGTGTTTGGGCCTCAGGCCCCACGCCTCGGCGCAGCCGACGGGAGAGTTTGAGTGGCTCCTGCAGTTCGGCCTATCCGGGAACGATTTCGCCTGGGACGTCCACGCCGATGGAGACGGCAACGTCTACGTCGCGGGGGACACGAGCGGCGCGCTGCCCGGTCAGACATTTGCCGGTGGACCGCGTGATGCCTTCATCCGGAAGTACGACGGCGACGGCAACGAGATCTGGACCCGACAATTCGGAACGGCCTCGGCTGATCAAGCTTTTGCGATCTTCACGTTCGGCGCGGACGTGTACGTGGGTGGACTGATCAGCGGCGCGTTCCCCGGTCATGTCAACGAGGGCGGGGCCGACGCCTTCCTGCGGAAGTACGACGCGAACGGCAACGAGCTCTGGACACGACAGTTCGGAACGGCACGGTTAGATGAACTGATAGGTATCTTCGCGGATGCAACTGGGGTCTACGTGTCCGGAGACGTCGATGGAGCGTTGCCGGGCCAGACTCATGCAGGACAGGCAGACGCCTTCGTCCGAGCGTACGACGCGAACGGCAACCAACTCTGGACCCGGCAGTTCGGGACCGCCGCCGGCGACCGTGCGTTCAGGATTTCCGGCGACGATTCCGGGGTCTATGCGGTCGGAGTAGTGGCTGGAGCGTTGCCGGCCCAGACCCACGCAGGAACGGCCGACGCCTTCATCCGCAAGTACGACCTCAACGGGAACGAGCTCTGGACGCGCCAGTTCGGAACAACAGTCGTCGACCTTCTCGTCGGAGTGGCGACCGATGCTACCGGAGTCTATGCGGCCGGGAGGACGGACGGAGCGCTGCCGGACCAGGCCCACGCCGGAGGAGCCGACGCCTTCGTCCGGAAGTACGACGCCGAAGGGAATGAACTCTGGACGCGAGAGTTCGGGACGCCGTTGTTTGACCTCGCTCGCGGAGTTTCCGTACGCGATTCCGTCGTGTACCTGTCCGGGGTATTAGGGGGAGCGGGGCCAGGATTTCCCGGTGGCCAGGTCGGCGCAGATGTATTCGTCCGGGCGTACACAGCGAAGGGGATGGATCTCTGGACCCGGGAGTTCGGGTCGGAGCTCGCTGACGACAACTGGGGAATCTCCGACGCCTCGTCTGGACTCTACGTGATCGGGTCCGTCACCGGCACCCTCCCTGGTCTGGAGAGCCAAGGCGCCATTGACGGGTTCCTCGGCAAGCTCGTACAGGAGATCGTCGTCGAGATTGATATCAAGCATGGAAGGATCAAGCTCGGTCCTGGTGTCCTGCACGTCGCGATCCTGAGCAGCCATATCTTCGATGCCGCAACCGTCAACCCAGCAACGGTCGCCCTCGAGGGTGCGGGGGTGAGGCACACTAAAGTTAAGGACGTGAACCGGGATGGCCTCGACGATCTCGAGGTGCATGTCGACAAGGCAGCGCTCGAGCTGACCTCGAATGATACGATCGCTGAGCTAACAGCGCGGACGCTCGGGGGTCGCGTCGTCTTCGGGTTCGCTTCGGTCAGGGTCTTCCCATAGCACGGCCGCGGCTAACCGGCGTATGTGGACTCCTCCCGGATGTCAGTAGGGAAATGCACGGTCTCGCTTCGGGCCATCATGGGCATCCGCGCACCGAGTGCCCGACGCCAGCGATGATCGAACGTGCTTGTTCTGTTATCACCGCGCCGCCGCAGGGTGTCGAAGGATCGTCGCGCTAGAAGGGCAGGAAGCGAACCTGCCCCTCCCATTCGCCCTCATGACTGCACTCGGCGAGCAGCATCAGATCGTCGATCGCCTGTCCGATCTGGGAGATGGACCTCACTTCGAAGACTCCGGGCATCGGCTGACCGGCGGCAACTCGATCCAACGCGTGCTTCGCCAGTGTTGAGATGTCGTGGGTGATGACGATGCGCCCCTGCTCGGCGGCCCACTCCAGAACAGACGGGTCATCTGCGCCAGAGAGGCCCACGTCTTGAACGCGGACGATATCGAGCTTCGGGTTTCGGCGAAGGAGCCCTCGGACGATGTCTCCGTTGAAGTTCTCGTCCGCTGCGAGCCGCAGCATCGAAGCGGCGTTCCTATCGGCGCCGGGCTATCAGTCGTTCCCGCATGCCCGAAGGAGGAAACCGTCGCTCGACTTCCTCTCGAACGGTTGCGGCCTGTTCCCGGCGCCCGTGAAGGTAGGCGGAGACTTCGGTCTTGTGCCGCAGATAGTACGTGATCACGGAGTACACGTCCGCAAGGGAAATGGAGGAGTACTGCAGCGCAATTTCCTCGGCGGTCGCACCAGCGTCGAACGCCGCGACAATGGTGTCGAGCGTCACTCGGGTGCGAGCGACACGCACGACGCCATCGGCGTCCGTGTGAATTGGAACCAGCTCAAACGTTTTGGGCGAGTTCACGGGAACACTCCTGATTCGATTATACGGCCGAGGCCCGCCGGACCCCTCAGATCCTCGGCGACTGCCGGGACAGCTTGCCACGTCGCTCGCAGAGGCGTATAACGTTCGAAGCAGTCTTCTGGTCGGCTGCAGCCTCGTTGCGTTGTCAGCACGCGGGCTGAATTCACCGTTCGGCGCTCATCAGAGCCCGCACCTGGATTCCCATCACGACCACGCACTGAACGCCGTGGCAAAACGCCCCGGCACTTCGGCGCCTCCCTGAACCACCCCTCGCAGCTACTGCCAGGGCGTCTTCACGGACAACCCTAACAGCAGCAACCAGGCAAGGAGAGAGTGATGTCTGACGCTCGGTGGGCTGATCCGCGTGAATACTGCGAACGCGACGGGCGGCCGCGCGTATACGACGAGCGTGACCGGGACGACCACGATCCGCGCGACGGCCTGATGCGCGACCTCGACTTGCCGCGAGGCGAGGAGCGCGAGCTGGTCGTTGATCGTGATCGTGTCTACGAGCTGAACGGCGAGGACGGCCGCACGTTGGCTGCCGTCGGCGCCTTCCGCGTTGTGCCCGAGCGGGACCTCGACATCGACCACGATATCGTCGGCCATCTTCGCGCCGAGGGGCTCGTCGAGGCCGTCGATCTCGGTGGCGACGAGCGCGGTGTAGTCCTCACGAAGGAGGGCCGTGACCTGCTCGATGCCCACACCTTGGAGCGCGACCACGCGGCCCCGCAGGCGTTCTACGCCGGCGTCAGTCGGTCGCGCGAAATCGACCACGACTCGAATCTCTATGCGACGTACCGCCAGGAGGAGGCACGCCTCAGAGACGAGCACGGCGGCCTCGACATCCGGCGCGTCGTCCTCGAGCAGGACTTGAAGCGCGAGTACCAGGAGTTCCTGCAGGAGCCCAACCGCAACCGTTCCGACAGCGACGGCCGACCGAACCGCGACGAAGAGGAGATCCGCGACTGGGCGCGCGAACATGACCTGCCGTACTTCGATGGCCAAGTGCACTTCCCCGACTACCGCATCGAGTACGAGATCGATGGGCGCGAACGCCATGAGGACGTGGAGCTGTTCACGCCGCACTACCGCGGCGCTCACGCCGCCAGCCGCTCCAAGACCGGCTTCCGCATCTACGTCGTCGGATCCCGCGGTGGCAGCGGTCGTTCCCAGCCGCATCCGCGCGTCGTGGAGGAATTCCTGTGACGCACGAATACCCGCGGAACCCGACGTTCGACAGCGTCAGCGTGAGCCGGGTGAGTGCCCTCGGTGATTTCGGCTTCACGCAACGGCAGCGTGAGTTCCTCGTGACCGTCATGGTCCACTCCGGGTGCTTCCTGGAACGACAGTACTGCAGGTTCACCGGCACCGCGCGTGGCCAGAACAGCCGCGAGTTCGTCGCCCGCCTGGTTGCGCGCGGATTCGCCAGAGCCATCGAGCCAGGACCTGTCCGCCGAGGGCGTCTCTACCACGTTCACCACAAGCCGCTGTATGAGGCCATCGGGCAGCCGGACAACCGTAGTCGCCGTCTCCAATCGATCGGCCGCATGGTCGAGAGGGTGATGATTCTGGACGCCGTGCTGGGCGATCGGCGCTGCTGGTGGTTGGGTCCCGAATCGGACAAGCGCTCGTTCTTCGACGTCACGCAGCAAACGGGTCTGCGCCCAGAGGAGTATCCGCACATCACGTTCGCGTCAGGTTCACGCAAGACCGTGCGCTGCTTCCCCGACAAGCTGCCCATCGGCATCGAGAAGGAGGACACCAGTCGGTTCGTGTTCCTCTACCTTGTGAACCGGCGAATCCCGGTGGACTTCCGCCAGTTCCTGATCCGTCACCACAACCTCCTCCTCAAGCTACACAGGTGGACCGTTCGTTTGCTTGTGCCGCGGCGATTCAAGAAGTCCGTGGCGCTCTACAAGGCGGCGCTCCGAGAAGAGCTCTGGACCCCGCTAAATCCGAGCGTCAGCAAGGCTCTGGAGACGTACTTTCGCGAGCGGAAGGAGCAGGGCGGACACGTCGGAGACCCGACCGATCGCTACATCGCAAAGGAGTTCCGCCAACAGGGGATGGCGAAGATGATGGCCCTGTACCGAGCCTGGCGACGACAGGGCGACATCGTGTTGTGGAGGTCGTCATCGACCAGCCTTCGTGACGATCGAATGCACGGCTGCTCGGCCTACGAAATCCAAATCCTAGATGGCCAGTACTTGCAACTCACCGGCACGATGGACCGAGAAGCGTGGGCCAAGAGAGGGGCGAAGCGAATATCGCGTCAGGTTGGCCCCCCACTTTCGACGGCCTCTCCAGCATTCCCTCACCCCTGGTAGCCCCATGACCGCGAACCGTATACAAGCGTCCCGATTGCAGCAACTTGCCGCGAGTACGACATCGAGGCGGCGCTCTGTGCCGCCGTCACCGCCAGAGCCCGTGTCGCAGTCGCTGAACCAACGATGGCGTGAACGACCCCGCTGTCCTGCCCCGCCAGTGACCCGACGCTGTCGAGACGGGGTCGTTCACGCCATCGTTGGTCGTGTCTTGTCGTCGTCTTCGTACGCCCAGTTCGCGCAGGACGAACGCGCCGCCCGCGCGCACGTGTTCGTATCCAAATTCGCCGGACAGAACGGGCCGAAGAAGTCGTACAGAAATCAGTTCGCGCGCGTGCCTATGTTTCCTGGAAGAAACGTCACGTTTGCAAGTACAGATCTTGGCGTCGCACCATCGCGCCTTTCATGCTGGCGCCGTGCTCGGCGTCGTCAATGCTCTGCGCTTCGCTTCGACCCGGCCAACGGCCGGGCCTTCGGGCATTGACGACGCCTCCGCGCGGCACGATTTGGGCTTTTGCGCGATGGCGGGCCTTCTAGTGGCTCCGGCGGGCCGAGAGAACGAGGTTGACGCGGGATTTCGGCAGGCGTATGTTGATGTCTCACGTCTGTGCCGCATGGCACATCCTCCGCATCGCACATAGTGCATGCGGAGCGCGTTTCCAGTCGTCGCCCTCAGGGCACGATTCAAGTGCACCCCCAAAAGATCGCGTTCGGAGCGTCGCTCGAACAACGCCAGCGGTTCCAACAACTGTTCTTTCCAGACGGAATCACGTTCGACGGAAAAAGCTTTGTTCGAACCGCCGTAACCGCGCCGGCCTTCAGCTACTTGCGGCCGATTGAGGGTGGAAATGAAGGTTTGGTGGACCAGACCGGGATCGAACCGGTGACCTCGTGAATGCCATTCACGCGCGCTCCCATCTGCGCCACTGGCCCATGTCAGGGTGACTTTTCATGGTAGCGCACGCGGATGGCCGCGGCAACCCGCCTACCGGCGCGTGATGGGATGCCCATCGAAGCCGCGCAGTGACCAGCGGGCTTGCCTCGCCGAAGCCGCGCAGCGACCACCGGGCTCGCCTCGCCGAAGCAGGCAGCGAAGCCGCCTGCGAAGGCGGGTGACCTGCTCTGTCACTCCAGAGCGTTACAGTCGATACAGCTATACAGTCGATGGTCGGGTGGGCGTGGCGGCGGCGAAGCGCCGGTGGGCCAGCGACAGCCAATCGGTCAGCTGGCGCGCGGCCTCGTCAGGCGTCGGGCCGTAAAACGGCATCATCGCGGTCGGCATCCCAGGAACGCGGCGCAACTGCGCCCGCCACCGGCCGCTGACGGGCGTCACTTCGATCTGGTACGCACGCCCGCCGATGGTTTCTTCAAAGCGATGAATGATCACGTTGTGTGTTGTCCTGGTGGAGTAGGAAAGCGAGGGACGATTCTACGCTTCGCGACGGCGCGATCAAGCGAAGCGGGACGCGAAGGGCGCATCCACAGCGGGAATTCCCGGAGAACGCGCGCGTTGCGCGCAGAAAAATATTTCGCTGTCTGGTTCTCCACAGGTTTTGCACGGGTCATCCACAGGATTTCCACAGTTACAATGAATTTCATCCGGATGTCCTCACTAATCGCCTGGCTCGTCGTGCTGCTGCTCCTGACGAATTCGGCCGCCGCGAGCGCGGCGAGCGACGCCACGCTCTTTCGAATCTTCCTGCGCGATGGAAGCACCGTGGTGAGCTACGGCGAGTTCGCTCGTGTCGGTGACGACGTCGTATTCTCGATGCCCGTCGGGGGACCGGCCGACGATCCGCGCCTTCATGTCGTTTCGCTGCCCACGTCGGCGATTGATTGGAGCCGGACCGACCGGTATGCCGCGTCAGCGCGTTACCAGCAATACGCGCAGACGCGCGGCGAAAACGACTTTCAGCTGCTCAGCAGCGACATTGCCCGCGTACTCAACGAGATCGCGCTGTCCAACGACAAGCTGGCCGCGCTGAATTCGGCGCAGCAGGCCCGGCGCACGCTGGCGGACTGGCCGGCCGCGCACTACGGCTACCGGGAACGCGACGTCCGCGAAGTGGTCTCACTCCTCGATGAAGCGATCTCTGATCTCCGGGCGTCCGCCGGTCTCAACGACTTTGCCGTGTCGCTTGTGGCCACGCCGGCGGAGGCCGGAGTCATGCCGCTCCTGGGGACGCCGACGCTGCGCGATCAGATCGATCAGACGTTTCGGGTCGCCGCTTTGACCGGGCGGGTTCCCGATCGCGTCGGCCTGCTCCAGGAAGCACTCGCGCTCCTGAACGAAGCGGGTTCATCGATTCCGAAGGACGAATCTCAACGGCTGCGGCGGTTCGCTCAAAACCAGATTCGCGCCGAAACGTTCCTCGACAAACGGTACGCGACCCTGTCACGCCGACTTGTCGAGTCCGCGGCAAGCGCCGCAGGCGAGGCACGGATTGCCGATGTCCAGCGCATTCTCAACCAGGTGTCGAAAGAGGATGCGAAGCTTGGCGGGCGCCGCCCGGACGTGATCCAGGCATTGAACGCGTCCATCCAGATCCAGCTCGAGAACGCTCGGCACCTTCGACTCATGCGCGATCAGTGGATAGTTCGCCGCGCCAGCTTCCGCGAGTATCAGCGCGCCGTCGGCGCCGATCTTCTGCAGCTGGTCAAGATCCAGCCGACGCTCGAAGCGATCCGGCGACTGGACGGCCCCGTTCCTTCAACGCTCGTGCGCCTTCGCGGACGCCTCGACGGGGGTGCCGACCGGCTCGGGCATCTGACCGTGCCCGATCACCTTCGTGCCACCCACGAGCTGCTGGTGGGAGCATGGCGCTTTGCCGAAACCGCCGTCGATACCCGCTACGATGCGGTTTCGTCCGGCAACGTCTCAATTGCCTGGCAAGCCTCCTCGTCGGCTGCCGCCGCGCTGCTCATGGTCGACCGCGTGCAGCGGGACATCCGCGCACTCCTCGACCCGCCGCGGCTCCAGTGATCACACCCCGCACGACTCGACTCGTGCGGGCGGCGGATCTCCGGTCCTTCCGAAGCGCGCTCGCCGCGCTCGCCTCCGATGGCTCTCCGCTCGATGCCCGCGATCGCCTGGTAATCGTTCCCACGCGCGCGGCCGCCGCTCATCTGGTCCGTTCGATCGAGGACCGGATGGCCGAGAGTGCCGGCGTGGTCGTTCTTCCGGATTTCGTGACGCGCGGCGAGCTGTACCAACGGCTGTTCGATCGGTTGAGTGAAGCGCATGCTGAGCCCTCGCCGTACACCGCGGCTGAGCGCGAGGCGCTGCTGACTGTCGCGTGCCGCACCGCGATGGCGGCGGGCGCCGACCCGCCGTTTCGTGTCCGACCGGGCCTCGTCGCGGCGATGCTCGAATTCTTCGATTCGCTGAAGCGTCATCAGAAGACAATCGACGATTTCGAGCGATTGACGATGACACGGCTCGAGGCGGGCTCGGGCCTGGATCGTGGCGCGGACAGGCTGATTCGGCAGACGCAATTCTTTGTTGCCGCCTTCCGCGAATTCGAGCAGCGATGCGTCGATGCCGGCGGCGTCGACGAGCATGCCATGAGGGCTGAAGTTCTTACGACGTCCGCCGATCGTCCCTTGCGGCACATCGTCGTTGCCGTTCGCGACCGTGCGGGCGATCCGTACGGCCTGCACGCCGTGGATTGGGATGCGCTGGCGCGCGTGCCTGGCCTCGAGAGGCTCGATGTCGTGGTGACAGACACGACGGTGGCCGGCGCATTTCACGAGCGGATTCACCAGTGGCTTCCGGGGATCGAGGAGGTGCGCCACGACAAGCCTTCGCCAAGGGCTTCGGCGGGGCAAGCTGCCTGCGCGTCACCGGAGCCTGTCCTTGTCGTGTCATCCCGCGGCGCGCACGTGCACACGGCGCGCGATCGCGAGGAGGAAGTTGCCGGTTTCGCGAGATGGGTACGCGCAACCTCACGAGCGGACAACGCCCTCATGCTCGATCGCATGGCGCTCGTGGTGCGTCAGCGCCTTCCGTATGCCTATCTGGCCGCGGACGTCTTCCGCTCGGCCGGAATTCCGTGTCAGATGTTCGACGCCCTGCCGCTGGCAGCCGAGCCGTATGCTGCCGCGCTCGATGTGGTCTTCTCGTTCGTCAGTGCCAACTTTGCGCGCGTGCCGGCCATCGCGTTGCTGCGATCGCCGCACTTCAAGTTTCCCGGTCATGACACCGATTCACTCCGTGCTGGAGATGTTGCCGCCCTGGACCGCGAGCTCAGCGAAGCGGGCTACCTCGGCGATCTCGAGACGCTCGAACGCCTCGTCGAGTCATGGCAGAGCGACGGGTCGCGTGCGCCGGAAGGTGCGCGAAAGGCCGGCCTTGTGGTGTACGGGGTCGCGCGAGAGCTTGCTCCTCTCAGGTCGAGCGCGGGCGTTGCGATGCACCTCGAACGCCTTCTCGCGTTCCTGACCGCGCACGACAGCCTGCCGGGGCCTGACCCGGACCCCGAGGATTTCCTTCGCGCGAGGCAACTTCGCGCCCGCGCCGCCGTTCATGCCCTGCTCCGGGCGCTTCGTGACGCGTATGTTCGTTTCGACGGCACGATTGCCGAGTTCGATGAGATCGCGGCAATGGTTCGGCGGGGAATTGAGGCGCACACGTTTGCGCCGCGCAGCGGAGACTCAGGGGTCCACCTGGTCGACGCCGAAAGCGCTCGCTTCGGCGAGTTCGACTGCGTGCAGCTGGCGGGTCTCGTCGATGGTGAATGGCCGGACCGTCCACGACGCAACATCTTCTACTCGCCTGCGATCCTACGGGACCTTGGCTGGCCGGCCGATTCGGATCGGGTCGAAGGCGCCCGCGCATCTTTCGTGGATCTCCTTCGTCTGCCTTCGAAGGAGCTCGTCGCGTCGACGTTCTCGCTCGAGCTCGATTCCATCGTTGGACCTTCGACATTCGTCGACGAAATTGACAAGGCACTCGACAGTGTAGAGGCGGGTCTTCAGACCCGCCCCTGCGCTGTGGGCGCCTCACGTGTTTTTGAATACGAGGCGCTGGGACTCGATCCAATCAACACATCCGCGCTCAGAGATGGAGCGCGCGAATGGGCTGAGGGCCGCCTGCAGACCCAGGCAGATCCCGCTCTTCGGGGACGCACCGCCGGACACGTCGCGAAGGCCTACTCGGTGAGTGCCCTCGAGCGGTACCAGGACTGTCCCTTCAAATTCTTCGCCTCCGATGTACTAAAGCTCGACGAGTTGCCCGAGGACGAGCCAGCGCTGTCTCCGCGCGCGCGCGGCCGATTCATCCATGAGGTGTTTCAGCGCTTCTTCCAGCGGTGGGACGGCCGCGGCGGCGGGACGATCACCTCCGACCGGATGGACGAGGCGCGCGCGGTCTTTTCCGAGGCCGCGGAACCGTTGCTCGATCGCCTTCCAGAAGCCGACGCCGCTCTCGAACGCACCAGGCTTTTCGGCTCGGCGATTTCCGTGGGGATTGTCGACGTCGTTCTAGGGCTCGAAGCGGCGCGACCCGTGGAGGTCATCGAGCGGTGGCTCGAATACCGGCTCGAGGGAGAGTTTTCGCTTGGCGCGGCAGGCGGCCGCCGCATTCCGCTCAAAGGGGTCGCTGATCGTATCGACCTGCTTGCCGATCGGCGTCTGCGCGTCATCGACTACAAGTCCGGCTACGCGCCACAGCCCAGGCGCGCGCTACAAGTCCCGGTATATGCGCTGTGCGCACAGGAGCGATTGGCCGAACTGCGCGGCGGCGACTGGACGGTTGACGAGGCGGCATACGTCGCGTTTACCGGGAAACGGTCGCTGGTGCCGGTGATCAAGGCTGGGAAGGCAGATCAGGACGAGGTTCTGACAGAAGCGCGCACGCGGTTGCTCGACATCATTGAAGCCGTCGAGCGCGGCGAGTTTCCACCACGGCCACACGAGCCGAGGATCTGTACATATTGCGCGTATCCATCGGTGTGCCGGAAGGATTACGTCGGTGACGAGTAATTTCCGGCTGCCGTTCGACGTGCAGGACGCCGCAGTGGAGACGCGTATCGACGCACGCGATCGCACTGGGCGCGAGCGTGCCGTCGACCCGCGCTACAACGTAGCGCTCGAGGCCTCCGCCGGCACCGGCAAGACACGCGTCCTCGTCGACCGCTACATCAATCTGCTCCGCGCCGGCGTCGATCCGTCCAACATCCTCGCGATCACGTTCACGCGTAAAGCGGCCACCGAGATGCGCGAGCGAATCATGACGACGCTGCACGCTGCGGCCGGCCGTGGCGAGATTCCGAACGCGCGCTGGCGCGAGCTGCGCGATCGGACCGACGAAATCGGGATCAGCACTATCGACGCGTTCTGTCTGTCTCTACTCCGGGAGTTTCCGCTCGAGGCCGACCTCGACCCGGGGTTCGACGTGGCCGACGAGACCGAGGTGCCTCGTCTCGTCGACGAGTCGCTCGACCGGGCACTGCGCACCTGCCGGAACCTGGCGCGCGAGGATGAGAACGTCGCGCTCGTCTTCGCCCAGCTCGGCGACCGTCGGGCGCGGCGGGGCCTTGCCGCGCTGCTCACCCGCAGGCTTGTCGCGCCTGGGGTACTGAAGGCGTATCTCGAGACGGGGCCGCGGGATCTCGACGTATCGGTCGCGAGCCGGAATGCCGCCCAGGCGCTCCTCAACGTGTTTACCTCCATGCCTGGCGGCCTCGCGTGTTTTCTCGATTCGGGTCCGCCGGAGCCTCCGTTTCTCCTTCTCAGTCGGGACCTCCGAAGGATTCGCGACGCCGTGGAGCAGGACCGCCCTCTCGATCCGTCTGGCGTGCAGGCGGCCTGGGCGCGCGCGCGCGACCATTTTCTGACGCAGGAAGGCGAGCCGCGAAAGAAGTTGCAGTTTGCGCGAGCGCTTTTCGTGCGAGACGCCGCATGGACCATGCATCGCGACCTGGTCCTCGCTCACGCGCCCGCTATCAAGCAAGCTGGCGCCCGCTACAAGCGAGATCTGAATGTCCTGGTGTCGCGAGGCATCCTTCGAATGTATCGCGTCGCGGAAACCGAGTACCGGCGCACGCTGGACGCGCACGCGGTCCTCGACTTCTCCGACCTGTTGCTGCGGGCAATCGACCTCCTGCGGCACATGGAGGAATTCTCGCAGAGCCGGTATCGTCTCGAGTCCCGCTACCATCACGTGCTCGTCGACGAGTTCCAGGACACCAGCCGCGCCCAGTGGGAGCTCGTGTCGCTGCTCGTCCAGTCCTGGGGCGAAGGGGCCGGCCTCGCGTCTTCCGGCCCGCTGTCGCCATCCATTTTCATCGTTGGGGACCGAAAACAGTCCATCTATGCGTTCCGCGACGCGGACGTCTCCGTCCTCCAGGACGCGAGCCGGTATCTCGAGGCACTACGCCCCGGTGGAGACGTGCGCCGATCGATTTCACGCAGTTTTCGATCGGTCCCTGCGCTGCTCGCGTTCGTGAACGACGTCTGCCATGACATGCAGAAAGCCGACGGACGGCGTGATGCGTTCCGATACGACGAGGAGGATCGCTTCCCGTTGGAGGGCGCGGGGCTCGAGACGGTGTCCGACGCGATCGGCCTCGTCATTGGAGACACTCCCGAGGCATGCGCGGACATGACGGCGGCTGAAATCGCGCGGCTGATTGCGGAACAGGCGACCGTTCGAGACAAGGAAACGGGTATCCACCGTCCGATCACACCCGCCGACGTGGCAATCCTGTTTCGGACACGGGAATCGCATCGCGAATTCGAGGCCGCGCTCGAGCAGCGCGGAATTGCCTCGTATGTCTACAAGGGGCTCGGGTTCTTCGACGCGGATGAAATCAAGGACGTCCTCTCGCTGCTGTGGTACCTGGCGGATCCGCATTCGAATCTCCGCGCGGCCTCGGTGTTGCGGTCGCGCTTCGTGCGCCTGTCTGACGATGGATTGCGGCTGCTGGCGCCAGGCCTTGCGGCAGCCTTGCACGGAGCGCGTCCGCCGGTCGTCGCGCTGGAATCGGGAGACGCCCGGGCGCTGGCCCGGGCGCGCGTGGGGCTCGAACGATGGCGAGGCCTGGTCGATCGGATACCGCCGGCCGAGCTCCTCGATCTGATCCTGGCGGAGTCGGCGTACTTTGTCGAATTGCGGGGCCCACGCTTCGCGCAGGCGCGTGAGAACCTGAAGAAGATGCGCGCCCTGATTCGGCGCATGCAGAACCGCGGGTACGCGACGCTCGGGCGCATCGCCGCCCACCTCGATCGGCTTGCCGTCGGCGACGAGTCGAACGCCGTGATTGACGCGCTCGACGCCGTGAACCTGATGACGGTACACGCAGCCAAGGGACTCGAATTTCCGATCGTCTTCCTCGTCAACCTGGCGCGTGGGACCGGCGGCTATCGCGACCCGATTCGCGTGTCCGCGAACCCGGGCAGCGACGACGTAGCGGTCGCGGTAGGCGATTTCCGCTCCGACGCCGACGAAGATTACGGCGAGAAGGAACGGGAAGAAACCAAGCGCCTTCTTTACGTTGCGTTGACGCGCGCGCGCGATCGTCTGTATCTCGGGTCCGCGTTGAAGGACGGCATCCTGCAGCCGGGACGGGGCAGCCTCGCCGAGGTATTGCCCGCGTCGCTCGTCGAGCAGTTGACGATCGCAGGCGGCGAAGCGACCGCCGAATGGCGGGCTACATCGGGAGCCGTCCATCGGCTTCGCCGCTGCGAGGGGTCAAACGTTGCGCGGTGCGCCCCGGATCCCGGATCCCCAATCCCGGATCCCGGCACGGACGACTTCGGTCCGCTCGTCGACGCCGCGCTTCCACGGACGTCGATCGCAGCGGCAATTGCATCGGCTGGCGAGTACGGACCTCTGCGCCGCGCAGGCCAGGAATCAGATCGGCTCGTTGGCACGCTCGTGCATCGTCTGCTACAGCGATTCGGTCTGGCCGAGGCTTCGGTGCCGCCGGTTCGCGAGGTCGCGGCACGGCTCATCCGGCAAGAAGAGATCGATGAGAGCGGCGATGTTGGTGCGCTGGTCGAAGCGGCAGTCTCGACGTACACAGCGATCTGCGCGCGCGACGACATGCGTGCGCTCTACGTGTCAGGGAGGAAGCTGCACGAAGTACCATTCACGATGGTCGTCGACGGCCGTTTCCTCCGCGGCACAGTGGACTGCCTCGTGCAAACGGCGTCCGATCGCTTCACCGTCCTCGAGTTCAAGACCGGGAAGGAGCGATCGGAGCATCGTGCGCAGATAGACCTCTATCAGCGGGCGATGCAGCTGGTATTTCCCGACTGCAAAGTGGACGCGCAACTGATCTACGCGGGAGCACCCTCAGCCTCCTAATGGCATATTCGGCGGCTGTTTGCGCGGTTATTCAGGCGAACACGGTGCCAAAACAAGCTCGACTGCGCAGATCGAGCCCAATTCTGCATTGCGGATGCAGATCCCATCTCCTACAATCGGTTTGAGGAGTTCGCTATTGACCATCAATGAGGAGACGACCCGAGTGGCGCTGACGTGTCCCAGCTGCGGTAACGACCAGAACTTTCTGGTGAAGACCCTGCAAATGCATGTCGTGCACCTCGACGATTCGCGCGTGGAAGTGTCGGAAGAAGGACGTCCCGCGGTTCTGGAAGTGCTGTGCGATGAGTGCGAGACCGCACTCAGCATCGACGACATGGAAGAAGGCCTGCGTAAAGAGCTGCTGCTAACGCTCGGCGCGCGCTGACGCGCGTCGCGCCGCCCCTTTTCAGCCCGCCTGTTCCTCGGCTTCCTCGAAGTAGTCGCATTCAGGGCAGACCCACTCACGGAATCGAACGGTCTTGGCCTGTGTCGAGCCTGGCACGCGATCTGTCGTCTCGCGGTCGCGCATCTGCATCGTCTCACCGCACAGCGGACATTCTTTTGCGGGCATTGACTTCTCCCTGGGCGGACCCTATCGTAGCAGCAGTTCATGGGCTGGAATACGTTTCGTCCCTTCGGCGGACACGCGCTTGCGGTGCACGGCGGAGAAGAGATCCGCCACGATCGCCGCTGGTTCGCCGACGAGGTCGTCGTCGATTTTCCGTCGGTGGCGCCGGCGGTGGAGCGCATGCGTAGTGCATTCCTGGCCGACGAGCGCGCCGCGACGATGACGGCCGCGATTCAACTCTCGCGACGCGAAGCGCACGAGGGCGCGACGGTGCCGTTCGCAGTGCCGGTGCGCTGCACGTGTCACGAATGCGGTGGGCGCGGCGAGACGTGGGCGCAGCACTGCACGCGGTGCGCCGGAAGCGGCACCGAGCTCCTGCACCACCAGGTTCACGTCACGGTTCCAGCGGGCGTCGAGGACGGCGCCTGCTTTCATTTCTCCGTCGCACCCCGGCACGACCTCGCCACCCGCATCGAGCTGCGCGTGCTCGTCAGCCCGCCGACAGGCGGCTGACGACCTGTTGCCGCCGGGCAGGCGGTACGAAGACGGCCGCGAAAGCGGCACAAAGACCGCCGCGAAAGCCGCACAAAGACACTGAGTGGAACGGCACGTCACAATCCTCGCCATTCTCTGCAGCCTGTGGGGCGCACTTGCGATGCTCGTCGGGGTGTCGCTGCTGCTGCTGTCGGTGGGGGCGATTGCGATCCTCTTCAGCCCGGACGGCCGCGCGGTGACGTTCGCCGCCGGCCTGACCGCCACCGCATTCGCCGTCATGGGCGCCGTCGCGCTGATCTGGGGCGCCGCGCATGTCGGCGCCAGCGTGCTCCTTCGCCGACGTCAGGCGGCCGGGCGCGTCCTGACGCTCGGGCTGGCCGTCGTCAATCTGCTCGTCCTGCCGTTCGGAACCGCGCTCGGCATCTACGCGATGTGGATCCTGCTGACCAACGACGGTCGCCGCCTCTTTGAGCCGACATTCGCGACACCGGTGACTTGAGACAGCCACGGAGGCACGGAGGCGCGGAGACATTTTCGGAAAAAGCTCCGTGTTTCACTATCTCCGTGCCCGTCTCACCGGACTGCCCGGGCGGGCTAAGATAGGAAGATGCCAGGTACGCCGGACCGCGACGCAGTGCTGAACGCGCTTCGCGTCGTCATCGATCCAGACCTTCGCCGCGACATCGTGTCGCTCGGTTTCATCAAGGATCTCTCGCTCACCGATGGCGACGTTTCGTTCGCGATCGAGCTGACAACCCCGGCGTGTCCCGTCAAGGATCAGCTGCGTGACCAGGCGAGTGCCGCGGTGCGCGCCGTGGCGGGCGTGAGAACGGTCGAGGTTCGGATGACTGCGAACGTGCGCTCGGTCTCCGCTCCGGAAACCGGACGCCCGCCGCTGCCAGGCGTGAAGAACGTCATTGCGGTGGGCGCAGGGAAGGGTGGAGTCGGGAAGACCACGGTAGCCGTGAACCTCGCGCTCGCGCTCGCGCGATGCGGTAGCCGCGTCGGAATCCTCGATGGCGACATCTACGGACCGAACGTGCCGATCATGCTCGGGCTGACGAACACTCAGCTCACGACAGACGGAAAGCAGATCGTCCCCGCGGAGAAACATGGCGTCCAGGTCGTGTCGATGGGCTTCCTGACCTCCGACGATGCCCCGGTCATCTGGCGAGGTCCCATGCTCCACGGTGCCATTCAGCAGTTCTTCCGCGAGGTCGCGTGGAAAGATCTCGACTACCTCATCGTGGACATGCCGCCCGGCACCGGCGACGTCGCCCTCAGCCTCAGCCAGACCGTGTCTGTCGTGGGATCGATCGTTGTCACGACGCCGCAGAAGGTGTCGCTGGCCGACAGCCTGCGCGCGGTCAAGATGTACCAGAAGCTAAACATTCCCGCGATCGGCATTGTCGAGAACATGAGCTATTACGCTTGTCCGAGCTGTCACCACGAGGCCGACATCTTCGGACATGGCGGTGGCGAGAGACTTGCGACGCAGCTCGATGTGCCGTTCCTCGGGCGTCTTCCCATCTATCAGCCAATCCGCGAAGGAAGCGACACCGGTGTGCCGATCGTTGTCAGCGAGCCGGGCTCAGTAGCCGGACGCGCGTTCATGACAGTGGCCGAACGTACGGCCGCGCAGGTGTCGATCGCCGCGCACAAAACAGCTGAAGCCAACAAAGGCAAGATTCCGCTGATCCAGGTTCGTTGAGGGCGCCGGTGACGACCGCGATCGAGCTGCCATACACCAAGCGCACGCTTGCCAACGGCCTTGACGTCGTCGTCCACGAGGCGCGGCACGTGCCGATTGTGGCCGTCAATCTCTGGTATCACGTGGGGTCCAAGAACGAACGCCCGGGCCGGACCGGCTTCGCGCATCTCTTCGAGCACTTGATGTTCGAAGGGTCGGAGCATCACAACACCGGCTTCTTCATGCCGCTGCAGCAGGCGGGAGCGCTGCTGAACGGATCGACGAACACCGATCGCACCAACTACTGGGAAGTCGTGCCGACGGGCGCACTCGAGCTGGCGCTCTGGATGGAATCGGATCGCATGGGTTATCTGCTGCCGGCGCTGACGCGCGAGCGGTTCGAGACCCAGCGCGACGTCGTGCTGAACGAACGGCGCCAGAACTATGAAAACCGGCCGTACGGCCTGGCCCTGATGGCGCTCACGTCGGCGCTGTATCCACCGGATCACCCGTATCACTGGGTGACGATCGGCGCGGCGGATGACATCCGCGCGATGCAGTTCGAGGACGTGCAAGCCTTCTTCCGCACCTATTACCTCCCGGCGAACGCCTCGCTCGCACTCGCGGGCGATATCGACACCGCACAGGCGTTTGAGCTCGCCGACAAGTACTTTGGTGAGATTCCCGGAGGCCAGCCGCCGCAACCGTTCGAGGCCAGCGCCTCCCTGACGCGCGAGGTTCGTCTCATGCTCGAGGATCGCGTCGAGCTGCCGCGCATCTACATGGCGTGGCATTCGCCGGCGATGTTCGCCGCAGGTGACGCCGAGGCCGACCTGCTGGCGGATCTCCTCGCCAACGGCAAGACGTCGCGTCTCTACCGGACGCTGGTCTACGACGCACGCGTGGCGCTCGACGTGTCGGCATTCCAGCACTCGCGCGAATTGGGCAGTTTCTTCCTGCTCGCGTCGACCGCCGCGCCCGGGCGCTCGCTCACCGAAATAGCCGCGATCATCGACCGTGAAATCCAGCGGATCGCCGACGAAGGTCCGACGGGCGACGAGATCGAGCGGGGGTTGGCGCAAGCCGAAGCCCATTTCATGTACCGGCTTCAAACGGTCGGGGGCTTTGGCGGCAAGTCCGACCAGCTCAACACATATAACGTCTTCCGCGGCGATCCCGATTTTTTTGCGGCCGATCTCTCGCGCTATCGTGACGCCACTCGCGAATCGGTGCGCGCCGCGGCGCGCGAGTACCTGGCCTTCGATCGACGTGTTCTCCTGAGCGTCGTGCCGCGCGGGCAGGCGGCGCTCGCGCTGGTGGGTTCGGAACCGGTTTCCGTATCGTGACGCGCGCCGATCGCTCACGTCTGCCCGCGCCAGGTCCCGATCCGCCATTTCGTTTGCCGTCCATCGTCAGGCACGAGTTGAAGAACGGGCTCAAGGTCCGTACCGTGGAGCACCGCAACGTGCCGATCGTCACGTTCGTGATGAAAATCGACGGCGGCCTCGGCGCGGATCCTGGCGGAAGAGAAGGACTCGCGTCGATCACGGCAGACATGGTCGACGAGGGCACCGGTAATCTATCCGCCATCGAAGTCTCCGATGCGCTAGCGCGGCTCGGCGCGGAGTACGACGTCGACGTCGGGGCCGACGCCACGATGTTCGCGCTGACGACGCTGACGCGATTTGCCGAACGGGGCGCGACGCTGCTGTCGAGGATTCTCACGAAACCGAGCATGCGCGACTCCGACTTCGATCGGGTCCGACAGCTTCGACTCGATCGACTGAGCCAGTTGAAGGATCTGCCGCCCGCTGTTGCGGAGCGCGAGTTTCTACGGCTGCTGTACCCGTCGCATCCGTACGGCCACTTGGCGATCGGCACGCATACGGCATTGCGTGAGTTGACGTTGGACGAGGTCATCCATTTTCACGCGTCGACATTTCTTTCCTGGCGCGCCACGCTTGTCGTCACCGGAGCGATGTCGCACGCGGAGCTTGTCGGCGTGGCGGACGAGGCATTCGGAGGGTGGAAGGGGGAGGAATCGCTGGCGGATATCCCGCAGGCAGCGGCCGATCTCACGCCCGACACTCCAGCGTCGTCGCGAATTGCGATCGTCCCCCGTGACGGCGCGGCGCAGTCCGAACTGCGCATCGGCCACCTCGCCGCGCGTCGTGACACGCCCGATTACGCGCCACTGCTGGTGATGAATGCGTTACTCGGCGGGCAATTCGTGAGCCGCATCAATCTGAAGTTGCGCGAAGAGAAAGCGTTTACCTACGGCGCGCGGACAGGATTCGACTGGCGCCGGGGCCTTGGACCGTTCTCGATGCAGGCCAGCGTTCACACCGCCGCTACGGCGGAGGCGATTGCCGACTCGCTCAAGGAGTTCGCGGACATTCGGGGCACGCGGCCCCCGACGGCACAGGAGCTGGCGCTCGCCAAAGCGTCGCTGACGCGCGGATATCCGCGGAACTTCGAGACCGCACAGCAGGTAGCTCGTTCGGTGGCTCAGCTCGCGCTGTTCGATCTACCGGATACGTACTTCGAGGAGTTCGTGCCGCGCGTCAATGCGGTTGCCGCCGCCGACGTGACACGCGTGGCCGAGGCCTATCTCGATCCCTGGCGCGCCATCACCCTGGTTGTCGGCGATCATAAGGTCATTGAAGAGTCCCTTCAGACGCTCGGCCTCGGCGAGCTACAGGTGTTGCCGCCCGAAGGTTAGGCGGACCTGAAGGTCCGCCTCTACGCTCCAACCATCGTAAAGGCAGGTCTTCTACGCTCCAACCATCGTAGAGGCGGGTCTTTAGACCCGCCTTACAGGGTTTTTCGCAGGAATCGCGTCAACACATACGCGTCGAGGAAGTTGAACGGCGCGACGCCCGTGCTGTAGTGCCCGCATGGCAGCGCTACCACCTCGTGCGGCAGCCCGCGTTTGCTGAACTCGCGGACCAACACTTTCGACAGGTCCACCGGAAACGTGAGGTCGTAGCGCGCGTAGACGAGTAGCGTCTGCGTGTGACGGATCCTGTCCAGGTACGACCATGGGTTGATCGGACGCCACAGCTCACGCAGCTCGTCCAGGTGGATGTTGTCGTCCAGGGCCTGACGCACATGCCGCGTCGACAGTCCTCGCCACACGACATCCGCGAACCACGGCGAGACGTGGTTCAGCGCCTGTGCGCGGATCCGTGGCTCGTGCGCGGCCGTCAGTAACGCGAGGCATGAGCCAAGACTCGTGCCGAGAATACCGATACGCTCGTATCCCTGGCCTGCCAGCCACGCCACCGCGCGCCGCGCATCCAATACCGCCTGCCTGCACACCTGGACCGTCCTCACGACGTTCGCACTGACGATGTAATCGGCGCGCGTCAGCTCGGGCGGCATGCGCGCATCGTGATAGGGAAGCGAGAGGCGAAGCGCAGAGATTCCGAAGCGCGCGAGAAGCCGCGACAGCCCGATGTGTCCTTCCGCGTCGGAATTCCACTGCGGCAGGACCACCACCGCCCGCCCGCGCGGGCCCGCCGAGTCGACGTCGGGCTCCCCGGGGGCCGGAAACCAGCGTGCGACCACCGTGTTGTTTTTAGGGTGTGGTGTCACGAGCGCGCTCGGGAAGCGGAGGGTTCCCGTTTCGCCTTTCGCGGCGGCCTGCGGTCCTGCCGGATTGAATTGATACGCGCGCGTCGGCGGATCGTCGAAGAACTCGCTCGTATCACGCATCAGCTCGTCAACCCATGCATGGACCCGCGCCTTGGGAGCGGCGTCGCCGTGACCGTTCACCGGGATCCAGTCGAGCCCCCAGTCGAAGGGACGGACAACGCGATCGGTGGAAACGGACGCAAGTTGGTGTTCCCAGCGATGGAAGAAACGAGTCAGCATTGAACGACGGCAATCAGGTTGCAGTGGCCATCGGCATGTTCGAGCATCCGCAAGCACCGGATTCCGCACCACGCCGCGAGGGTGTTCCCGACATCATCGACGCGCCGCCGCCGGAGATCCCGGTTGTGCCGCCGCCCGACATTCCCCCGCAGCCTCTGCCGGACCGGTCGACACCTCAGCGGGACGTGCCCGGCCCGACGTAGGGCTCGATCGTTCGCGCCAGCCCGAGCAACTGCGGCGTGCCACCGCGCGCCCCGACCACTTGTGCCCCGATCGGCAGACCCTCAGCTGTGTTGCCGCACGGGATCGTGATGGCCGGGTGGCCGGTGACGTTGAAGGTCTGCGTGCACCGCAGCATCATGCTTCGCACCGGTTCCTCGACGCCTCCCACGCGGACGGTGGTCGTTCCGATTTTCGGCGCCGGGATCGCCATCGCCGGCAGGAACAGGCCATCGCGCCCTTCGAGGGTGGCATCAACCTCGCGCCTCAGTACGTCGCGCCCCCGCAACGCTCTCGCATAGTCCTCCGCCAATACATAGCGACCCATCTCGAGACGCAGGCGCACGCCGGGGGTGTAGTCGTTCGGCTGCCGCTCGAGTGTCTTGGCGTGAAACGCCGCGCCTTCCGAGAGCTGGATGTGCAAATAGATGGCCGTGACGTCTCCGACGTGAGGGATGGACACGTCTTCGAGCTTGATACCAGCATCACGCAGACGTGTGCATGCGTTCTCGAAGGCGTGTGCGACCTGCGGGTCGAGAAGCGTCAGAAAATACTCGCGTGGGATGCCGAGAGTGAGTCCCCGGGAGTCGGCAGGGGCGGACACCGGAGGCGTGGTCTCGCCGCGCAGGACGTCGTACAGAATTCCCGCATCCTCGACCGAGCGGCACAGCGGCCCGATATGATCCAGCGTCATGCTGAGCGGCACCACGCCATCGGTCGTCAGCTCGCCCAGCGTCGGCTTCAGACCGACAAGCCCGCATGCCGCAGAAGGAATGCGAATCGATCCGCCCGTATCGGTGCCCATCGAGGCGAAGCACATGCCATCGGCCACGGACGCCGCGGATCCGCCGGACGAACCGCCTGGCGATCGCGTGGGATCGAGCGGGTGTCGCGCGGGCCCGAACGCCGACTCCTCGTTGGTCGTGCCGTACGCGAACTCGTGCAGATTGGTTTTGCCGACGAAGACCGCGCCCGCATCGCGCAGTCTCGCGATCGATGGGGCGTCGCTCCGCGCGACATGGTTCTGCCGCACGCGCGATGCGGCAGTCGTCGCCGATCCGCGGATGTCGAACAGATCCTTGATGGAGATCGGCACGCCGTGCAGAGGGCCGCGGTAGCGGCCGGCGGCGATCTCGCGGTCCGCCTCGCGTGCCTGCGCCCTCGCGTCGGCTTCGAAGACGCTGATGAAGGCGTTGATCGTCGGATTGCGCTCGGCGATACGGCGCAGGCACCGATCGAGGACGGCCTCCGCCGTGGTCTCGCGGGCCTTCAGCGCGCGCGACAGCTCCGCGATCGTCGGCGCTTCAGCGCCCATCGGACTCCGCGCGATCGAATTCGCCGCTGGCGTCGGCGTTCCATTCAGCGGTCCTGAGCGCAGACGTCGCGCGGGCGAGCATCTCGAGCATCGGTTTCAATTCGATCAGGCCTCGGCGTTCTGCATCGTGAACGGCGGCCTCCAGCCACGCTTTGATGGTCATCTCGAATAGAGCGTACCCCAAAACGTTTCTTTTCCTTCGTATCGTGACCTTCGTGGTTTAACCTTCTTCAGTTGAGACAGACAAAGATCGTTGCGACCATAGGACCGGCGAGCGACAGCGACGAAACGATCCGCGAGTTGATCGAAGCCGGGACCGATGTCTTCCGCCTGAATTTTTCCCACGGCACGCACGAGACGCACGGAGCCGCCATCGAACGTATTCGCGCCGCCGCCGATCGGACGGGACGATGCGTCGCGCTGATGCAGGATCTCAGCGGTCCGAAGATCCGGACCGGCGAGTTGAAGAATCACCAGCCTCTAGAGCTTCGCAGCGGCGATACGCTGCGCATCGCGATCGGTGATATCACGGGTGAGCCCGGTTCCGATTCGCCTGCGGCTTCGGTGCGGCACGCTCGCGTGTCGACGACGTACGACCTGACGAAAGTGGTTGCCGCCGACGACACGCTGTTGCTGGATGACGGGCACCTTCAGTTGCGCGTGGATGCCGTCGAGGGCAACGAGATTGTCACGACCGTCGTCGATGGCGGTCTGTTGGGAGAGCACAAGGGGATCAACATCCCGGGCGTCGTGCTGCCATCGGCGGGTCTGACGCCAAAGGATGCCGAGGATCTGAAATTTGGTGTCCGGTTGGGCATCGATTACGTCGCGCTGAGTTTCGTACAGAGCGCAGCGGACCTGCGAAACGCGCGCGAGGCCCTGGCGAAAGCCGGGTCGCCGCAGACCGTGCTCATTGCGAAGCTCGAACGGCCCGAGGGCGTCACGAGGATCGACGAGATCCTCGCCGCGTGCGACGCGGTCATGGTGGCGCGGGGGGATCTCGGGCTGGAACTGCCGCTCGAGCGCGTGCCTCGCGTGCAGAAGGAGATCACCCGCAAGGCGCGGGCACAGGGCATCCCGGTCATTGTCGCGACGCAGGTGCTCGAGTCGATGCGGACGGAACCGCGTCCGACGCGGGCGGAGGTGAGCGACGCCGCGAACGCAGTCGACGACGGCGTGGACGCGATCATGCTGGCCGGCGAAACGGCGGCGGGGAAGTTTCCGGTGCTGGCCGTTCGCACGCTCGACCGCGTGATTCGCGATGCCGAGGTCATGCCGCCGGTCGGCAACGTCGCACTCGAACAAACGAACCTGCTTTCCGGGCCGGGGCGCGCGCTCTGCGAGGCGGCCGTCACGCTCGCCGAGCGAAGCGATGCCGCGGCGATCGTCGCGGTGACGCGCGGAGGAAAAACGGCGCGCGTGCTATCCGCTCTCAGGCCCCGCGCCCCAATCTACGCTGCGACCAACAGTGCGGCAATCGGACGACGGCTGGCGCTGGCATGGGGGGTGGTGCCCCTCGTGTGCGCCTTTGGCGCGGAGGTCGACGCAGCCGTGGCGACAATTGGAGAAACGCTGGTCGCGAGCGGCGCGATCGCGGTGTCGTCAGTGATCGTCGTCGTCAGCATCTCGCCCGATCTCGCCCACGGGCCTTCGAATTTCCTGAAACTGCAACGGATCTAAAAGCAACCACGAAGAACACGAAACGCTCGAAGGACACGAAACCTAATTTCGTTTTTCGTGACCTTCGCGACGTTCGTGATCTTCGTGGTTGCTCTTTCTAGTCCAGTCGTCCGCGCTCGACGAGTTTCTTCAGCGACTCGAGCGCACGATGCCAGCCGTGTCCGGTCAGTTCGTAGTAGCGCCGCCACCGAACGCCCTCTTCGTATCCGGATTGCCGGACGTGCAGCTGAGTGCCCCACGTGTGACGACTGCACGTCACCTCGAGCGCCATCGGGCCGATGGGGTCGCCGTCGGGCGGAAGCCAGTAGGTGTCGGCCAGGAAGAATTCGCGTCCCGACTTGAACTCCACCACCGTCGCGTGGAGCGCACCGCCGAGCCGTCCCAGGACCTCGTCGCGCCACTCGGTCGGCTCCCACTCGATCGCATAGCTGCCGAGCGGCCGCGGCACGCACACCGAATGCTTCGCCTGCCACCAGATGGCGAGCGCCTTCGGGTCGAAGAAGGCCTCGAGCACCTTCGTGGGCGGCGCGACGATGACGAGATCGGTGGTGAATTCGAGCAGCGGCTACCTCCGCCCATCTGCGCGGCGGACCCTGTCAGGTCTGCGGAACGCTTTCATTGTGCACTTTCCACTGTGCATTGATAATCGGGAGATGAGCAAGCAGCGAAAGGCGTATCTCGATCCCACCTTTCTCAAAAGCGAGGACGCCCGCCCGATCCGCATCCTGGCCGAGTACCTGGAGCCGCTGCGCCGGTTCAAGGCCCAGAACATCCAGGATACGGTCGTATTCTTCGGATCCGCGCGCATTCACAGCCGCGAGAACGCGGAGCGATCTCTCGACGAGCTGATGCGGAAGCATGGCGACGAAGCCGTCGGCGACATCCAAGAGATATTGCGGCGCGGGCGTCGAGCCGTCCAATGGTCGCGTTACTACGAGGAGGCCCGCGAGCTCGCGCGGCTGCTGACCGGCTGGACGACGACGCTCGACAGCTCGCATTATCGGTTCGTCGTCACCTCGGGCGGAGGCCCAGGCATCATGGAGGCGGCCAACCGGGGTGCGCACGAGGCAGGCGGTAAGACCATTGGCCTGAACATCAGCCTTCCGCACGAGCAAGGGCCCAACCCGTACATCACCGACGGCCTCCATTTCGAGTTTCACTATTTCTTCATGCGCAAATTCTGGTTTGCGTACCTGGCGAAAGCGCTGGTGATCTTTCCGGGTGGATTCGGGACGCTCGATGAGATGTTCGAGATCCTCACCCTGATGCAGACACAGAAACTGGCGAAGCAGATTCAAATCATTCTGTACGGCAGCGAATACTGGGATCCGATTCTGAACCTCGAGCCGCTCGCGGAATGGGGCGCCATCGGCGACAGGGACATCGATCTGCTCACGCGCGCCGAGACGCCGGAGGCCGCCTTCGAGCTGCTCAAAGCGCACCTGAGCGAGCATCACCTGACGCCGCCGACGGTCCAGGAAACGAAAGCGCCGGGAATCGCGAAAACGCGATCGAATGTGTCGGCGGCAGACTAGAGCATTTTCACTTCCACGGGCCACGGAGGCACGGAGCCCACGGAGTCCACACCCATTGATTCCTCCGTGTCTTCGTGTCTCCCTGGCTACGTCGGAGTGCACTAGTACATCAGGAACGGCCGCCGAAGCCGCTCAAATTCTGTCTCATCGTCCTTCCAGCTTGCGG
>Ga0105347_1000197_pt1 | contig 30048 bp, 39 predicted proteins | sample EasRivMeERMLT890_FD_89677 | JGI IMG/M metagenome (GOLD analysis project Ga0105347, IMG submission 89677) | Soil microbial communities from meander-bound floodplain in the East River, Colorado, USA - East River MetaG ERMLT890 | ecosystem: Environmental > Terrestrial > Soil > Floodplain | place... | reverse complement strand
GACGTGGTCACCCCCGGGGCCGCCAACGTCGACGGCACCCGCACCGCCACCGCCACCATCACCGGCGCACTGGCCCTCACACACACCATCGACGGCGCCCTGGTCGCCACCGCCGCTCGGGCTGGCACGCTGAATCTGGTCAGCGTCCTGGCCGGTGCCCGGCAGACCCAGGCCGGCATCGTCGCCGCCCTCGACGTGGCCGCCGCGTTCACACCCATCCTCATCGGCCTCGACGGCGGATCGACCACCACCGGCCTCGACGGCCAAGCCACCCAACCCACCGGCCTTGACGGCGGCACCACCACAACAGGAGGCATCAGCTGACATGAGCTATGCCACCCAGCGGGCCCGGCCCGCACCCAAGAGCGGACGCGTCGGCGCCGAGTACCGGGCCGCAGTCAAAGCCGTACGCGAACGCGCCGCCATCGGCGAACCCTGTTACTTCTGGCAACGCGACCCCCGATGCCCACACCCACACATCGACCTCGACCTACCCACCAACCACCGACTCGCCTTCACCGCCCACCACATCAACCGACTCATGGACGGCGGACACCCAACCCCCGACCCCCGCCACATGGCACCAGCCCACCGCGGATGCAACTCACGCGACGGACTCAAAGCACAGAACGAACGACGCGCAGGACGCACCACCACACCCCTGCCCACACCATCACCTCGATCACGACGATGGTAAGCACGGCCCACATTGGACGAACGCGCTACAACCCTTACACACCAACGGTTCCAGCCACGCCACAACCCTTACACACCAACACATACAGAGAGGGGTAAGGTCAAATTTTTAGAGATCAAAAACCCCCCAGCAGCAAGCTGACTCGTGGTTTTGTGTGTGCGGCCAAGATTTTTTCGGGTTTGTTGGGGGCTGGGCGCGGGCTGGCACTTATGACGGTGTGCGGTGGCTGAGGCCGAGGTGCCGATGCCTGAGCCGCCGGCGCCGCCGGCTGAGTGGTTGGCTGAGCACACAGGTCCGGGGAGCAAGGCGAGCGCCGGTGTTGGTTGGCTGGCGGGCTGGCGCAGGGGCTGGATCGATGGTCATTCCGCTGGCGCCAAGGGTCACCGCCGGCGGGCCGGCAAACTGGAGCTCGCGGTGCGGCGGGATCTGCGTGACATCGGGGACCTACCGTCCGGCGGGCACGCCCTGGCCGAGATCGCCGCGATTCTCGCGCGGGCCGTGGATGCGGAGGAGGGGCCGTTGACGGCTCGGGCGAAGTTGGCGCAGGAGTTGCGTGTCACGCTGGGCCAGTTGAGGGAGGTGGCGCGTGACGGCTTTGCTGGCGACGAGGATGGGCAATCCAGTACCCCTGTTTGGGACGCCGCGGAGTCCGGGCCGTCCGACGCTGGGGCCGCGGGTCGCTGAGGTTGCTCGCCGCCTGGGGAAGCCGTTTATGCCGCATCAGCAGATGATCGCGGACATTGCGTTTGAGATCGATCCGTCGACGGGCTATCTGGCCTATTCGCAGATCGTGGTGATTGGTCCGCGGCAGGCAACTGGTAAGACGGAGCTTGCGTTGCCGGTGATGACGCACCGGTGCACCGGGTTCGGTGATGAGCTGTCCAAGTGGATCTGGGACAACCTGGGCCACGAGGTCTCCACGCCGGGGGCGCAGACGGTGCTGTACACCGCCCAGACCGCAGACGATGCGCGCAAGAAGTGGCGGGACGTGCACGTGGACCGGCTGCAGAAGTCGTCGTTCTTTAAGCCCAAGGCACAGTTCCGGACCCGGCTGACCACCAACAAGGAGGCCATGTTCTGGGCCAACGGATCCATGTGGTCGCCGGCGTCCACCACTGGGAAGACGGGCGGTACCGGTGACACCGTGGACCTGGGCTGGATCGATGAGGCCTGGTCGCGGATGGATATGCGGACCGAGCTGGGGCTACGGCCGGCCATGCTCACCCGGCCGTGGCGGCAGCTGTGGATCACGTCGATGATCCCGGGGATCAGCCGCGCCGCGCCGGGGACGTGGAAGTACCTGCACCAGAAGCGGTCGACGGGCCGGGCGATGGTGGAGGCGGGGGTGCGCTCGGGCGTGGCGTTCTTCGACTTCACCGCCCCCGACGATGCCGACCCGGACGATCCGGCCACCTGGTACGCGTGCATGCCGGGGCTCGGGCGCACCGTGTCGCTCAAGGCCGTGCAGGACGACCACGACGAGATGTGCAAGGCCAACCCGGTGGACTTTCAGGCCGAGTACCTGGGGTGGGAGCCGAAACAGAGAGCACCGAGGTGGATTGTGATCAAGGAGACGACGTGGGCTGACCGGTACGACCCGTCCTCGCAGATCGCGTCACGGCTGGCATTGTCGGCTGAGATCACCGAGGACCGCACCGCGGGGGTGGTCGCCGCGGGCGGCTACCGGGCGGACGGGCACCGGCACGGCGAAATTGTGGAGCCAGGCGGGCGGGTCGATGCGGGCACGATCGGTGTCGCGTGGATGCTTCCGCGGCTGTTGGAGATGGTGGACGAGCTGAAGCCGTGCACGGTCGTGATTGATCCGTCCCGGCCGGCGTCGTCACTGATCGTGCCGTTGCGCAATGCGGGCGTGGACGTGTTCACCCCAAACACCGGGCAAGTGGCCGGGGCCTGTGGCCGATTCGTGGACTTGACCGGCGACCGGGAACGCGAGCGCACCGAGGACGAGCCGCCTGACGACGGGGTGCGCATGTTCCACATCGGACAGCCTGAGCTGGACCTGTCGTTGGGTTTGGCGGTGCCGTTGGATCAGGGTCCGGGCGGCGCGTTCAAGTTCGTTGCTCGAGGCAGCGGCGACGAGCTGATCCACCTCAATGCGGTGGTATTGGCGCTGCTCGGGTCGGAGGTGAAGGGCGTTGACGACTATGACGTGACGCAGTCTGTTGATGGTGGACGTCCCTGCCTGAGGTGCGGGCGGTCACTGTACGGGCATGATGAGCAGCAATACGACGGCTCCAAGGTCACGGTGTGGCTGCATGCAGTTGATGACACCCCGGAGTGCTGACCCGAGGAAGGGAAGGGGTGAGCGCATTGCCTGATGATTACCGCGAGGTGGTGACGACCGCGCTGGATGTGATCGCCGTGCTCGCGATCGCGTGTGGCGTGTTTGGGGGGCTGTTTCCGTATCTCGGGTTGGCAGCGGCGGTGCCGGCGGGGTTGTTCGTGTTCGTTGCGGTCCGGCTGGCCGAGCTGGTGGAGCGTCGGCGGGCTCCGGCGGAGCGTGAGTCGTGAGTCTGTTCGCGCCGAGGCGCCGTGCGGCTGGCGCGGCCATGCTGGATCTGATCCCCCGGCGCGAGTCGCCTAAGACAGGGTCGGTGGCGGTCACATCGGACAGCGCGATGCGGCATTCTGCGGTTTGGGCGTGTCTTCGGCTGCGGTCCAATCTCATGTCGACGTTCCCTGTGGACGTGTACCGCAAGGAGCGGATCGACGGGGTGGATGTGAGGGTGGCGCTGCCGACGCCGCAGCTCCTGATCGAACCGGGCGGTCCGCAGTGGGACTACCTGCATTGGATGAAGGCTCGGCAGATGGACTTGGACCGGGCCGGCAACTGCATCGGGTTGATCACCGAACGCAACGCGCTGAACCTGCCAGCGCGCATCGACTTGCAGCCCATCGAAAAGTGCAAGTTGATCCGCAAGGGCGGCACCGGCGCGCTCGTCTACAAGATTGACAACAAGGAATATGCGCCGGAGAAAGTCTGGCACGAGCGGGTCAACGTCATCGCTGGCCTGGACGTCGGGCTGTCTCCCCTCGCCTACGCCGCCTGGTCGATCGGCGAGTATCTGTCACTGCAGCAGTTCGCGTTGGACTGGTTCGGCGCGGGCGGGGTGCCGAAGGCCCGGTTGAAGAACACGCAGAAGACGCTGAACGACAAGGAAGCCGGCGTCGTCAAGGACCGGTGGAAGGCGTCGATATCCAACGGTGACCTGTTCGTGCATGGCAACGATTGGGAGTACGACTTCATGCAGGCGCAGAGCGCCGGCATGGAGTGGTTGGAGGGCCGGCGGTTCGGCCTGACCGACGTTGCCCGATTCTTCGACTGCCCCGCCGACCTCATCGACGCTGCGATCAACGCACCAGGCAGCCTCCTCTACCAGACCGCGCTGTCACGCAACCTGCAGTTCCTGATCATGAACCTGCAGCCGGCGGTCACGCTCGCGGAAAACGACCTGTCCAAGACGCAGCCCAAACCTAGGTTCGTGAAGCTCAACACCGGCACGCTGCTGCGGATGGACCCGGAGACGCAGGCCAAGGTGATTCACCAGCGGCTCATGGACAAGACGTTGACCAACACCGGCGCGCGGGCGTTCTATGACGAGCCGCCGCTCACGGCAGCCGAAATTGCGCAGTTCGATGTGCTGTATGGCGCGCCGCGAACCAACCCGACGCCAGCCGAGCCGCCGGCGGTCAAGGCCGAGCTGGCGGACACCCGGAAACCAGTGCATGCGGTCGCGACCGTGGGCGAGGCCATACAGTGGGAGGAGCCGAACCGATGACAGACCCGAAGAATGATTCCGGGGTGGGCATGACCGAACCGTCCGTCCAGATGCGTGACGCGGCCGAACGTCGGGCCGAGGCCGCGTCGTCGTCCAGCGCCGACATGCAGTCGCGGCTGCAGGTGCCTGGCGGGGCGGCCCGGATGGTGGACACGGCCTGGCTCAAGCGGGGCGATCAGCCGATGCCGCCACGGTTGCGGGCGAAGAAGGTCGAGAAGGACGGTAAGCCGTTTTATCTGGTCGAGGGCTACTACACCGTGTACGAGCGCGGCTATGAGATGTGGGACTGGGCGGGGCCGTACACCGAGATCGTGAGCGCCGGCGCGGGCGAGAAAACAACTAACGCCAATCCGGACGTCGTGTTCCTGGTCAACCATCGTGGGCTGGCGATGGCCCGCACCCATGTGGCGGGCACGTTGGAGCTGTGGAGCGACGAGACCGGCGGCGGCGACCGGGCGTGGCTCAACCCCGCCCGCTCCGACGTGAAAGACCTCGTGTTGAACATTGAGGACGGGGTGACCACAGAGCAGTCGTTCGCGTTCATGATCACGTCTGGGCAGTGGAGCCCGGACTACATGGAGTACCGGATCAACGAGTACGACATCGACCGCGGCGACACGAGCGCAGTAAACTACGGCGCGAACCCGTACACATCCATTGCAGCGCGCAGCCGGGAGATTCTGGACGCGCTCGACCAACTGCCGGCCGGTGTCGCACGTGCGGCGTTGGATCGGCTGAACCACCGGACGGACCTGGCGCAGATGACGCCGACCGTCCACAAGGCAACCGACGACAGTTCCACCGCAGATCGGACGCCGCTGCAAGATTCGTGGCGGTCGTGGATCGAATTGGTGGACGCACAGCAGTAAACCCAACTCCCGCCGGGGCAGATTCCCCGGGCGGACCGCTCGACAGCGAGCCGGAGATTCGGTGGCAGTCGGCGCATGGGATCCATATCCCTGTGTCGAAAGGCATCATCGTGTTCACATTCGATGAGCTGATCCTGTCCGCCGAGGTGGAGTTGGGTCAGGCGATCAAGGAGCGCGAACGGGCGCTCGCAACCGTCAAGCAGATCTATGCCAAGGTGCGCGCCGAGTCACGCGCAGCCACGGCCGACGAAGAGGCCGACGTCGCAGCGTGCATGGAACGCCACACGCAGGCCGAGACCGACCGCAAGAAGACGGAGAAGAAGCTCGTCGACCTGCGCACCGCGAAGGCGCTGGAAGACGCCAACGACCAGGCGATGGCGGACCGCACCCCGGACCCGGCCGCCCGGCCGCCCAAGCCGGCGTACGACCAGGTGGCCCGGGTCGGCCGCGAGGAGCGGACCTACAACCCGCAAAGCTCCCCCCGCGGTGGCGCGTTCCTGCGGGACGTGATGCGCGACTACGTCAACAAGGACATCGAAGCCGGCATGCGGCTGGCGCGGCACATGCAGGAGGAGCGGGTTGAGCGTGCGGGGCAGCTCACACGTGCGGCCGGTGACGCCGGTACAGGCGCGTTCACGGGCCTGGTGGTGCCGCAGTACCTGACCGAGCTGTACGCGCCGAAGGTGGCGGCCATGCGGCCGTTGGCGGACATCGCCAACAAGCATGATCTTCCGCCGGACGGTATGACGGTCAACATTTCGCAGATCACCACCGGATCGGACGTGACACTGCAGGCGTCCGAGTTCGCGACCGCCACCGGCCAGTCGCTCGATGACACTCTCCTGACGGAGAACGTTCAGACAGCGTCCGGCTTCCAGGATCTGTCTCGTCAGGCGATCGACCGGGGCACCGGCATCGAGGACGTGACGATGGACGACCTGTTCCGCCGGTACGCGTCGCGGGTCGACTTCACGATGATCAACCAGGCGGTGACCGGTCTGTCGGCCGTGTCGCAGTACAACGACTGCCCGACTGCGACCTTCGCCGCCATCTACCCGAAGTTTGGGCAGGCGCAGGCCGCGGCCGAGTCGGTGTATCTCGGCTTCGCCACACCAGGGTTCGCGGTCATGCACCCGCGGCGTTGGCACTGGCTCAACGCGCAGATGATCTCCACCTGGCCGGCGATGGCGCAGCCGGGTGTGCCGACTCAGGCCGGCGGCGTCAACCTGGCCGAGACGTACGGCAAGGGTGCACGGGGCATCCTGCCCAACGGGCTGGTGGCCATTGTCGACGCCAACGTGCCCACCACGGTCGGCACCACCACGCAGGACGAGATCTACGTGGTTGCGGCCGAAGAGGTTCACCTGTGGGAGGACCCGGCCGCGCCTACGTTCATCCGGGCCGAGCAGCCACGGGCCAAGGACATGGCCGTGACGCTGGTCCTGTACGGGTACTTCGCCTACTCGCTGCGCCGTTACGCCAACGGCATGCAGAAGCTCGGCGGCGTCGGTCTCGCTACTCCGACGTTCCCGTAAGGCACTGCGATGCACCCGAGTGTCATGGCATGGGTGGGCGCTACGCTCACCCGTGCCGACATCGCCGGCCGACACGTCCTGGAGGTTGGGGCGTACGACGTCAACGGGTCGGTCCGGCCGTTCGTGGAGCGGCTGCGCCCGGCGTCGTATCTTGGCGTCGATTCGACGGCCGGCCCTCGGGTGGATCGGGTCATGCCGGCCGAGGACCTGCCTGCGCAGTTCCCGGCCGGCTTCGACGTCGTGATCTGCACCGAGATGATGGAACACGCCGAGAATTGGCGGGCGTGCATGCAGGCCATCGCGCAGGTGGTGCGGCCCGGCGGTTTGCTGGTACTCACCACCAGGGGCCCCGGGTTCCCGTACCACCCGTTCCCGGGCGACTACTGGCGCTACACCGTGCCGTTGATGCGGCGCATTCTCGTGGCGGTCGGGTTCGGTTCAATGCAGCTGTGCGAGGACACCGACCCCAACTCGCCGGGTGTGTTCTGCCTGGCCCGCAAGTCGTCGCCGTGGACCCATAAACCCGGTGTCCTGGACGACATTGACGTGCCGGCGGTGGTGACGTGAGACTGATCCGCTCGTGGCCGCTGCACGTCCCAGACGGGCGACACTACGTGGTCGACGACATCGAACGGCTAGTGATCGACAACTGCGATTACAACACCCTCGGCGACATCGACGACGACGTTTTGCTGCTCGAGTGGGACATTGCAGTGTCCCGAGAGGACCTGGTCACGTTCGCGGCACAGGCGCAGGCCGACCCGTCGCGGGTCCTGGTCGGCCCATACCGCATCTACTACCCGACGTTGCCCGAACCGATCTGGGCGCACCGGCATTGGGGCGGGGAACCGAAGGGCATGGTCGGACCTGTCGGCACCGAGCCGGTGTCCACAGGGGACCCGCACTGCAACCTGTTCGGCCTGGGCATGATCTACCTGCCGCGCAAGGCGATACGCGGGTTCCTGCGCACCAAATTCGCCAACCACTTCGGAGACCTCGAGTTTTCGATGTACCACTACGCCAACCTCAGCCAGGACGTGCCGATCTGTTGGGACGTCCGGCCTGTCCACCTCCACTACCGCACGCCAACCTTTGCGAAGGAGTCCATCGATGGCTGAGGACAAGACGCAACCCAAGGAGGCGCAGCACGTGGTGCAGGCGCGCAACGAGCTCGCCAACGCCATTGCGCTGGGGCAGGACACGACAGCGGCCGTCAAACGACTCGATGCGGCCGGTATCGACGGGGAAGAGGCGTTGGAACAGGCGCAGCTGGCGTACGACGTCGCCACGGCCGGCACGGTGCGCACCTGAACGCCCCCGCCGGTCTGGGTTGGGAAACACAACAGAAGGAAAGGGACCAACGATGGTTGATTCTGACAAGTCCGCAGCGGCTGCGGCCGAGAAGGCCGATAAGGCAGACGCGAAGGCTGAGGCCGAGGCGGCTGCGGCGGTGGAGAAAGCCAACGCCGACACTGCGGCAGCGGCGAACGAGGCACGGACGGCTGCGGACAAGACGGCAGCCGAGCGGGCTGAGGCCGAGGCGAACGCTGGACCTGAGGTGGTTCCCGCCGCCGGTCAGGATCCTGACTCGCTTACCCGTCTGCGCAAGACGATCGCCGCAGCGGGTGCGCCGGCGGACGAGGACGAGGACGACGCCAAACGGGCCGCAGCCCAGAAGCGGGCGGCGTCGGGCACCTCGAGCTCCTCGGCCCCGGCCGGGCGTTCGACCACACCCCCGGCCGCGGGCAAGACCACTACCTGAAAGTAGGGAATCTCGTTGCCGTCTTTGGTGCGGGTGCAGGTGACGTCATCGGTGACCATGTCGCACACGTTTTACGTGGACGGCGTGGCCACCGACGCCGCCGGCCCCGTCACCTGGACGCAGAAGCGCCTCGACGGAACGGCCGTGGCCAACGGCACCGCCGCCCACCCCGGCGGCGCGGGGGTGTACACGTTCCCGCTGCAGGCGTCGGCGGTGCTGGACACGCACACCATCGACTGGACCGGCACGTTCGGCGGAGCACCGGTCACCGTGCGGGATTTCGTCGAGCATGTGGGCGGGTTCCTGTTCAGCCTGTTCGAGGCCCGGTCGATGCCGCCGGTGCTGAGCGCGTCGCTGTATCCCGATGCGATGCTGGCGGCGAAACGCATCGGCACCGAGCAGGAGTGTGAGGACATGTGCCGGGTGGCGTTCGTGCCACGGTTCAAGCGGCGGGTGTTCTCTGGCAACGGCACCCCCAACATCGTCACCCCCGATCTGATGCTGCGCACGCTGCGGGCCATCACAGTCAACGGAACCCCGTTCAGCGGGCCCGAGTTGGCCGCGGTGGGGGTGACCGACTCGGGCCTGATCACCCTCGACACCGGTTGGACCGCACAAGGTGTCTGGCCGCGTGGGAACCGGAACATCATCGCCGAGTACGAGCATGGCTACGACATGTCGTCGATGGGCATCAGCGAGGCCGCGGTCGTGCGGCTACGGTCCCGCCTCACCAAGGGCGACACGTCCGTGCCCTATCGGGCGATCAGCTTCTCCACAGTGGAGGGTGGCACGTACCGGCTGTCCACTCCTGGCCGGTACAAGACCGGCATCCCTGACGTGGACGCCGCCTACGAGGGCGCCACGCTCGACCCGGGCGGGTTCGCATGACCACGCCAATCACGCGCGCCACGATCATCAAGAAGGCCGTGTTCGACCTGTTCAAAGCGCAGGCCGTACCGGCTGGGCTGCTGATCGCGCCGACTGGCCCCGGCGGTGATGTGGCCCTCGCGCCGGTGGATGTGCGGTACGGCTGGAAGAGCGACATCGGTCCGGTGGCGGTGTACGGCGGCGGGTGGCGGTTCGAGCAGGAGGACTACACGGCTGAGGGGCCGGGGCTGCTCGTGCGTGAGGTGATCCGGTTCAGCATCAACGTTCGGGTGCAGGTCCGGCCGGCGTGTGCGGTGGAGGACACCGATGCGATCGCCAACACGGTGTGTGTCGGTTTGGCCTCGGTGCTGAAGGCCCATCCGGAGCCGTATCCGGGGTATCGGGTCGACGGGTTTCCGGGCGGGCTGGGGGACTACGAGAACACCGACGACGAGACCGTGTCGCGGTACGCGTTCGAGTTGCGGCTGCATGGCCAACTGACGTGGGGCGGGTGAGCTGCCGTGGCCGATGACATCACGGTGGTGGTCGACGAGGGTGCGGTGCGGGATTGGCTCGCCTCCGACGAGATGGGCCGGGCGTTGGTCGACGTGTCGCAACCGGGTGTCCGGGCGGCCCGGGCGAACGCGCCCCGGCTGACCGGTTCGGGCGCCGACAGCATCACGGCCGAGGCCGTCCTCGATGACGATCTGCAGTCGGCCCGGGTGGCGTGGGATCGGCTCTATTTCTACATGTACTTCCACGAGCGGGGCACGAAACACATGCCGGCGCGGCCGTTCCTCGGACCCGCGTTCGGGAGCTGATCCACCACGCACAACGAGAGGAGCACGGCAACGATGACCGGACCGACTGAGCTGGACCCGAACGACCTCGACCCCACCGGCGAGCTGGCGGCGGCGCTGGAGGCGCAGCGGGTCGAGTACGGCACCTACGTCGCGTCGGTGCGCATCTACGCGCCGTCCGGCGCGCTGGCCTACGAAGTGGGGCACCCGGTGCCGATCTCCAACGTGGTCAAACACGGCTACTGGCACAACGACCAGGTCGTCCTGGCCGACGGGGTCGACCACGCACCCGAGATTGCCGCCACCCTCGAGCCCGAGCCGGCGACACCAGCACGCGGGCCGGCGAGGCCGGCAGCGCCGGCCGACGCGGCGACCCCTACGGATGAAGGGCAGTAAGCCATGTCGCTGACCACCGCGGTACCGCTGATCCTCACCGACCCCGGGTTCCTGTTCTGGGCGCCGCTGCTCACCACCGAACCAACCCACGCGGCGCTCGCTTCCACGTACGACCTGGACGTGTGGCCCGTCGCGTGGATTCCGCTCGGCGCCACCGAGGACGGCTCGGAGCTGTCGTATGAGTCGAAGGTGGAGGCGGTCAAGTGCGCCGAGTTCTTCGACCCCATCCGCTGGTCGACCACCGAACGTTCCGGGTCGTTCGCTTTCAACCTGGCCAGCTACACCCTCAAGCAGCTGCAGCGCGCGTACAACGGCGGCACCCTGTCCACTGTGTCCGGTGCCGGCGTGACCCTGTCGTCGAAGCTGCTGCCGCCGGCGGCCGGCGGTGAGACGCGGGCGATGCTCGGGTGGGAGTCGTTGGACCACACGATGCGGGTGGTCGTCTATCAGGCCATCAACAGCGGCACGATCAAGTCGGCGTACAAGAAAGCTCCGGCGTACGCGACGATCCCGTGCATGTTCAACATGGAGGTGCCGACCGGGGCGCCGCAGCAGCCGTTCGCGACATACGCCGCGGGTACTGGCCGGCTCGGGGTCTGAGCATGACCAGCCCCGCAACGTCCAGCGGAGACGACGTGCGGGACCTTGGGGACCTGTCCCGGGGTCCACGCACACCGATCAAGATGTCCTTTCGGTGGTTCGGCGAACAGATCCGGGTCGCAGAGACCGCCGGCGATGTGCCGCTGATCGAGTTCCTGACCGAGGCGCAGCAGATCGACATCGGGGACGAGGTGGGGGTGAACCTGGCCGTGCACCGGTTCCTGCGCAAACAGGTGCACCCCGAGGACTGGGACCGGTTCCTGAAACTGGCCGGCGACAACAACCAGAACTATCACGACCTCATGCAGGTGGCGAAAGACATTGTTGCGGCGGTGGCGCGTTTCCCTACTGGGCGGCCTGGCGACTCGTCGGCTGGGCCGTTGAGCACCGGTGGGAACTTCGCTCCCGGCTCACTGTCGGTCGCGCAGCAGGCGATGGTTTTGGCCAACGGCCGCCCGGACATCAAACGCATCATCTGGCAGGCGCAGCTGGCGCAGGCGCAGCGGTCGGCGCCGACGACGTCGGGCGAGCGGGCCGTCAAGGCATACCAGGAAGCGGCGGAGAGCAACTAGGGCTCGCCGAGGTGTGCGCCATGTCGTACCTGCACCTGGTGGGCCGGCTGGACCAGGTGGTCCTGGCGTCGATGCAGGCGGCGTTGTTCGCGCAGTACCTGGGCCGGCAGGTCGACGTGCCGGACCTGCTGGAGGCGCGACGCAGGTTCGATCAGGCGCTCGCTGCGGAGCCGGTGAGAGTGGACCGCGAGGCATCGGTCATGTTGGAGGCCGTCGGGTTGAGGGGTAGGTGACCGCGTGGCAACCACTCTCGCCGACGTGTTCGCGCGGGTCCGGCCTGACGGCAAACGGTTCGCCGGCGAGCTGCAGCAGCAGATCGGCAGCAGCTCGACCGCGGTTGGCAAGCAGACCGGCACCATGTTCGCCGGCGGCATGCTCGCCGGTGTGGGCGCCATCTTCGCCGGCGCCAAGATTATCGACTTCTTTAAGGGTGCGTTCGCTGAGGCGGAGGAAGCGGCCCGGGTTACCCGCCTGACCAACGCCGCATTGAAGTCGACCGGTGAGGTTGCCAACCTCACCGCCGCCGACATCGAAGACCTGGCCGGGCGCCTGTCGGATCTGTCCGGCGTCGACGACGAGGTGATCCAGTCCGGCGAGAATGTGCTGCTGACGTTCACCCGCATCCGCAACGAGGCCGGCAAGGGCAACGACATCTTCAACCAGGGGTCAGAGGCTGCCCTGAACCTGTCCGCGGCGTTGGGCACCGACCTGCAGGCGTCGATGATCCTGGTCGGGAAGGCCCTCAACGATCCGATCGCCGGCTTGACCGCATTGAAGAAAGCGGGCGTGCAGCTCACCGAACAGCAGAAGGAACAGATCAAGGCGTTCGTTGAGGCCGGCGACGTCATGTCCGCGCAGAAAATCATCCTCGCAGAGCTGACCACACAGTTCGGTGGTGCGGCCGCGGCGGCGGCGTCGCCGGCGGACAAGGCGCGGGTAGCGTGGGGCAACTTCCAGGAGGAGGTGGGTAAGAAGTTGTTGCCCACACTGGAATCGATCCTCAACTTTGGGGTGAAGAATCAGGCGTGGCTGGTACCGCTGGCCGGGTCAATCGCCGGCCTGGCCGTAGTCATCGGCACCGTCATCGCCGCGCAGAAGGCGTGGACGCTCGTCCAGAGCGCGCTCGGTATCGGCATGGACGCCACGGCGCGACGGGCGTCGCGGACTGCCCTCGCGATCGGCGGCATCGTTGTTGCTGCGCAGGCGTTGAACGCAATCAGTTCCGACACGACCGACGTCGAGGGCCTCAACGAGTCGCTGAAAAATTTGGGCGCCACCAACGAACGCGGCGGCGAGCTGGTGCGCCTGTTCGGCTCCGACCTGTCCGGATTCCAGGCTGATGTTGCGTTGGCTGGCGGTGGTGTCAACGGTCTGGCCCGCAGCCTTGAGGGTCTGATTCCGCTGACCCGGCAGGCCATGGAAAACAACTTCGGCGCGTCGTTCGCGTCGGCGCAGGAGAACATCAACAACCTTGACGCGGCGTTGGCGCAGCTGGCCCGCGGCGGGAACCTGGCCGAGGCCCGGGCTGCGGTCTACCAGCTGATGCAGGCCGGGAAGATCACCGCAGATGAGGCCAACGCCCTGTTCCCGAAGTGGGCCAACGCCAACGCCGCCATGCAGCGGGGCATGACTGCTACAGCGAAGGCCGAAATTGAAGCATCCGCCGCCGGTAAGGCGCTGATCGACACGTGGAACAACCTGAACGACACGATGATCTCAGCCGACGACGCGATGCTGTCCGCGCACGAGAGCATCGACGGGATCACGCGGGCGTTCGAGGAGGGCTCCAAGTCGGTTGAGGGCAACAGCCGCGCCGCCGTTGAGAACCGGGTCGCGCTCGAGCGGTCGGCGGCGGCTGCGCAGAACGCGGCGGCCGAGGCCATGGCCAACGGTGCCTCGCACGACACGGCCGCCGCGCTGATCGACGAGTTCAAAAACGCCGCCATCACCGCGACTGGCGCCACCGGCGCCGAGGCCGAGCAGATCCGGATCCTGGCCGAGCGGCTGTTCTCGATCCCGAAGGAAGTGACCTCCACCGTCAACCTGATCACGAATCGGATCACCCACAACATCACCGACAACACCGTCTGGGGCCGCGGGGTCCTGGAAGCCCACGGCGGCATCCTCAAGTTCTTTGCCGGCGGCGGGTTTGAGAACCACGTCGCACAGATCACCAAGGCAGGCACGTGGCGGGTTTGGGGCGAGCCCGAAACCGGCGGCGAGGGCTACATTCCGCTGGCCCCGTCCAAACGCACCCGCTCGACCGCCGTCCTGGCCGAGATCGCCAACATGTTCGGCTACGCCCTCGCGACGCGCGACCCGCAGAGCAGCTCTGCGGGCGGGGTGGGCGGCGATCTGGCACTCGGGTCAGGATCGGCCGGTGTTGAGCGTGTGGTGGAGATGCTGGCCCGGCTGCTCGATGCCGTGGAGCGGATCGCGCCCGGTGTTGGGGCGCAGCTGACCGGGGCGACCGCGGCCACCTATCAACTGGCTCGGGCGAGGGGATGATCCGGTGGCGACACTGACGCTGACGAAGCTGTGGCTGAACCGGATGGACGGCGGCGCGGCCGTGTCCGCGCAGTCGTCGGGCCGGGCCCGCGCCCATGACATGTTCGGCGAGGTCCGCACCTACGCCGGCGGCCGGCAACGGTCCCGGACGGTGGCCGGTGAGCGCGGCCAGTTCACGTTCCGGCTCGAGGACGTCACGCTGACCACCATCGACCTGTTGCGCACTTGGATCGGCCGGGACGTGCAGGTGCGCGACCACCGTGGACAGCGATTCTTCGGCGTGTTCTTCGGCGTGAACATCATCGAGCGTAAGGACCCAACGCTGTACGTTGCCGAGTTCATTTTGCGGACTGTGACTGTGGTTGAGGGTGCCTGATGCAGGCAACCACCGCACCGCCACGGCAGCTGCTCACCGACGCCGACGTGCGCCGGATCATCCGCGATGAGCCGGCAGTCGAGTTCTCTGCGGGGCTGGAGCTCCTGGACATGGGGTTGCAGGTCCTCGACGACGTCACCGACGACTTCACCGGCGGGTCGGTGGCCCGCAACGCCTACGCCACCTTGCACGGCACGGCGACGCTCGGCCTGACCCGGGTGGTTGACTGGGGCCGGGCCATCGTGCGGCCGTACATCAAGATGAGCGACGGCACCACCACACCGCGGTTCAACCTGGGCGCCTACTTCACATCGACGCCAGAGAGGGTCATCGGGGAGAGCCCCGAGACGTACGCGGTCGCGGGGTACGACATTCTGCACGGCCTGGCCACGACGGTCGGCGAGGCGTACGCCGTCGATGCCGGTGTGGGCTACCTGCAGGCGGTGGCGACGATCCTGGCGACGCAGGGATACTCGCGGGTTGTGATGGATCAGGACGCGGCCGGTGTGGTGTTGCCGTCGGCGCGGGTGTGGCCGATTGACGAACAGACCAAATGGTTGACGATCGTCAATGACCTGTTGGGTGCGGTCGGCTATCAGGGCATCTGGTCGGACTGGGACGGGTGGCTGCGGGTGCACCGCTACCAGTCACCCTCGGCCAGGGCGTCGGAGTGGACGTACGACGTGGACCCGGTCACGTCGATGCTGGACACGCTGCGCAGGCTCCGGCGCGACTACTTCGACGCGCCGAATCGGTGGGTGGCCATGCGCACCAACCACATTGACGGGCCGGCGCCGGTGGAGGGCAACGGGATTTTCACCTACGTCAACCAGTTCGCGGGTGACACGTCGGTGGAGGCCCGGGGCCGGATCATCAGCAAGGTGGTGCCGGTGGAGGCGGCCGACCAGGCGTCGCTGATCGCGGCCGCGCAGCGGACGATCGACGCGGACACGCGCACCTCGGCCACCATGTCACTCGCGTCATTCTCCAACCCGCTGCATTGGCACTTTGACCGGCTCACCCTCAACGATCCGAGCGTCGGTCCGGTCGCCGACGTGCTGTCGACCACGTGGACGCTGCCGTTGGACGGATCGCTCATGACTCACGGATGGACACTCTTGTAATGACCTACCCAGATGAGCTGCTGCGGCTTATCGACGAGCGTGCGGATGCGCGGATCGCTGCGTTCGCGGGAGGCGCGGCGGCCCTCACCGGTGCCACCTCCGGAACCATCAACTACCGCACCGGCTCCACCACATGCATGGTGACGCTCGACGGTTCCGCCCTGGCCGTGCCGGTCAAGGTGTTCGGCGACGTCGAGGTCATGGAGGGCGACCGGGTCGGGCTGGTCCGCATCGGGTCTGAGTGGACCGTGGTCGGAACGTTCACCCGCCGTCGCAGCATCACCATGCCGGACGAGACCAAGACCGGCGAGCAGCGGATGCAGTGGGGCGCGGACACCCCACCCGAGCTGCAGTCGTACGGGCTGACCGTGGCGATGATCGCGTTCACGTTGGACAGTGTCACCGGTTTGGAGGTCGGCTACTTCTTCATCGCCGTGTCCAACATCATGGACTCACCGGACTCGCGCTCCCTGGTGTTCGGCAACGTCTCCTATCCCACCCCGGGCAACCCGGCATCGGCCACGGTGTCGGAGGTCAAGACCAACTTTCAGATGGACATGTTCGCCCAGTTCCCGAACACCATCTTCAAAGACCACACCGTGGCCTTTTGGACCAATGCGCAATTCGGCCTGGTCAACAATTCCCGGCTAGAGGTGAAGGCCAAACTAGTCACAGCCTCACAGGCACTGGTCCCAGGCAACTTCGCAACCAATACCGGTTATACGTCAGGGGCGTATACCAACGTTGTTGGAATTCCTACTGTAACCTTTGTCAAAGGATATGACGATACCGCACTTGACTTACAAGTACACGGAGCTGGATATGCCAACGTTGCCAACGTGCTTACGGTGGGCCTGGCAATTCTTATCAATGGCGTCGACTATACCTGTGGCGTATTAGCTTTCAACCCTGCAAATACTCACTTTCCTATATCCGGTATTGGCAGAGTTGCAGGGGGAGTACTTCCAGCCGGATCATATTCAGGAACAGCTCTGCGAGTGGCATTGCTAATTGGGTCAGGCGGTGGAAACACGTTCACCATGGATACCAACGACCTCTGCTCATTCCGTGTTCGTGAAGTGCCAGCGTAAGGGACGCCCCGATGCCCACGATCGCAACTACCACCAACACCACCCCGTTCATCTACCCGGGCACCAAGCTGATGGTGTACGACGTGTTCGGGCTCAACGACATGTGGTGCATGGTGAAGTCCTCGACCGCCAATACGTACACGATCTACCGGTCGACCGACGGTGGCGTGTCGTGGGCGTCGTACACCAGCGTGGTCCGGGCCAGCATCATTGAGATCGGGTCGATCCTCACCGCTGGTGGTGCCCCGCCGTGGTTCCTGTACTGGGTGTACCGCACCAACGAGTCCAGCCAGGACCGCATCTACATGCGGCGATTCGACCTGACCACCGGCACGTGGGAGTCTGAACGGCTGGTATCCGTTGTGGGTAACGGTGGTGTCGCCGGTGCGGTCTATCAGGGCATGGACATTCGGGTGGTCGTCACCCCCGTGTCGGGGACGTTTGTCGTGGTCGCGGTTGGAAGCAAGGTCGGCGCCAACGTCGGCTGCAGCCTGTACGGCGTATACGAATACGACTACTACGACCCGAACAGTTTCCAGGTCACGCAGGCCATCATCGGCGGGACGTTCGAATGGTGGCCCGAGGCCGGGTCCGGCCGGGTTGGCCCGTCGCTGGATCTGGAGCATCCGGGCGACGGCGGCGGCGGCCCAGCCGGCTACGGCGTCAGCCCTCACCTGTGGTTGACGTTCGGCTCTACCAAGCTGTACGCGGTCAAGCTGGCGTGGAACGGCAACGGCTGGTCCGGCCCGTCCACGCCGGTGCTGATCCGTGAGGGCATCACCGCGCAGGACGCGATCGTGGGTCGGTGGGACGGCGAACGATTCCTGATGGCCGTGCCCAACCCGACAGCCGGCGCGACCAGCACAGTCAGCGTGTTCGAACGGAACCGGGCCAACAGCGCCACGATCGAACGCACCACGCCCGTGCACCCGACCGGGGTCGTGCGGAACTGTTCCCTGTCGTATAACCCGGTGACCGGCGACATCCGCGTGTACGCGGTGGGCACCTCCACCACCGTGCTGTACTACGTCGACTTCATCCGAGCCACCGGACTGTGGTCGAGCTGGACCACGGTTCTCGCGACCGCGGTGCTCGGCGCGACCGGCAACAACTGGGGCGTGCGACCGGGCATCGCCGGCGATAGTAAATACGACGTCTACACCGCACATTCGGGCGCACCCAACACCCTGACCCACACTCAGCAATCGTTGTCGTTTGCGCCGTTCGCGCCGACGTGGGTGTTTCCGGTCAGCGGCCAGGCGGCGGACGTGGCCATTGGTCAATTCCTCGACTGGGTGTTCTCCGACCCCGATCCGGCCGACACCCAATCTGCGTATGCGTTGAGCCGACAGATCGGGGCCGGTGCTCTGGCGTACTGGCGTGCATCGGACTCAACCTGGCAGCCGGCCGAGGTGCAGAACACCAGCGGCACCACCAACAAGATTCTCGCCGCCGGCTGGGGCGTGGCCACCGATGCCGTGCACACGTACAAGGTGAAGGTGTGGGATCAGGCCAACGTGCCATCTGCCTACTCCGATGCGTTGGCGTTGGTGCCGTCTACCCCGGTTAACCCGACGATCACGGCGCCGGCACCGGCGGCGGTCATTACCGGCGACCACGTGACGATTACGTGGACCGTGGCCGAACAGACCGCGTGGCGGATTTCGCTGCTCACCAACCCTGGCGCGGTGCTCACCTATGACACCGGGTGGGCACCCAACAATCTGGTGCCCGGAACGCCAACACAGCTCACGTTCACCGTGCCGTACGTGCTGGCCAACGGGACCGGCTGGACGCTGCAACTCACCACGCGCAATAACGAGGGTCTGGCATCGGCGACGCAGAGTGTCAACTTCACCGTGGCCTACGTGCCGCCGGCCACACCCACTCTGGTGGCAACACCACAACCGACACTCGGCGTGATCCGGGTGGTCATCACCAACCCGGCCCCGGGCGGCGGCCAGCCCGCAGTCACCACAAACGACGTGTACCGGCGGACGGTGGGCGCCCCGCTGACCGCCCTGCGGGTCGGCACCGGTGTGGCGAACAACGGCACCTACGACGACTGGCAGGCCGTCGCCGGGGTGGCCTACGAATACCAGGTGTTATCGAACGGCACGAATGGCGCATCGGCATTTGGAGCGTGGACCGCATGAACAGTGTCGGCGGCATGAAGACGTGTTCGCGATGCCACGTGACGCAGGTAATCACCGTGTTTGGCTCCAACGCAGCCCGACCGGACGGGCTGGACGAACAATGCCGGCCCTGCCGAGCGGCGTACGGGAGGGAATGGCGAGCAGCCCATCCCGAAACGCGCGCTCGCTACGTGGCGGCAACGCGATCGCATCCGGAGTTCAAAGCAAAGGGTCGCGCATATGCTCTGTTCCGGAACTTCGGCCTGACTGTCGCCGAATACAACAGCATGGTGTTGACGCAATGCGGGCTCTGTGCGGTCTGCGGCAAAGAAGAGTCCCGGGGCGGTAGGTCGACTGGCGTTCCGTGGCCACTGTCGGTCCACCACGACCATGACACAGGTCGGATAATCGCGCTGCTCTGTGCCGCATGTAATACGGGCATGGGACAACTCGGCGATTCGCCCGCCTTGCTTCGCAGGGCGGCTGACGTTCACGAGGGACGGTAGGAAGGGACGACGTTATGGAGCTGCCGCACATCACGCAGGGACAGCACACCCCCTACTACTGCGGGCCCGCCGCCGTGCGGTGCGCGTTGAGCTGCCGCGGGTTGCTGCCGTCACAGGAATCGTTGGCCGTCGAGCTGCGCACGACCGTCAACGGCACCGACTCGGCCAACGATGTGGTGCGCGTGATGAATGCGCATCTGGGCGCGGGCACGTATGCGGCCCGGTTCGTGCCCGGGCAGGACGCCACCCCGGCCGAGAAGAGCCGCCTCAAGGCCGACCTGGTGGCCAGCATCGACGCCGGCCATGCGTTGGTCGCCAACGTGGTCGGCCGGATCGCCACGCTGGACGGCAAGGCGTACGCGTACAACGGCGGGCACTACGTGGCCGTGGTCGGATACCGCAGCGGCGGTGATGAGGCGCTGGTGGCCGACATAGCCATCCCGCGCGACTACTGGGTGACCACCTCGGCGCTGGCGACGTGGATCGCGGCCCGCGGCTACTCCTACCCCGTGGCGGCCGCAACTGGTGGCGGTGGCTGGCCCGTGGTCGACGCCGGAGCGGAGGGTGTCGATTACTCATTCCAGCGGCCGACCGCGGCCGGCCTCGCCGCCGCCGGGAAGCGGTTCGCCGGCCGGTACGTAGGCCCCGGGTCGGGCAAGCACCTCGACGCGGCCGAGCGTGACGCGCTGGTCGCGAACGGGATCGCCATCTTCCTGCTCGCGGAGGGCACCGCCGACGGCGCTGCGGGCGGCTATGCGGTCGGCCGGGCGCATGCACAGTCGGCCCGTGCACACGCGAGGACGCTGGGTTTTCCCGACACGGTGCCGATCTACTACGCCGTCGACTACGACATCACAGCAGCCAACTGGCCGCCCGCAAGGGAGTACCTGCGCGGGGCGTGCGACGTCGACGGCCTGGCCCGGGTCGGGGTGTACGGGGACGTGCAGGCGATGGAGTGGGCACAGCGCGACGGTGTGGCCGCCTGGTTCTTTCAGACGCTGTCTGCGTCGTCGTGGTCGCAGGGTCGCGTGTTCGCGGGTAACCACGTTGAGCAGTACCGCAACGGCGTCGCGTTGGCCGGCGGCACCGTTGATCTTTGCCGCGCCAAGGCGGCAGACTTCGGCCAGTGGCCGGCCGGCCAACGGCCAACCAACGCAGAGGACGAGGACGACATGATCGCATGGCTCGGTGAGGACCCGAATGGGATGGCCATCGTTTGGATCAACGGCAGCGACATCTACTACCGCGGGATTCCAGACAACAGCGATGAGACGCGCGCCAACCTGGCCAAGGCCGGCGTGACCACGTTCGGCGATAAGAACTGGGCGTGGACGGTGCCGGGTGGTCGGACGTTCGACACGTTCGCGAGTCCCGCACGGCCCTACGTTCCAGCCAGCTCAGAGGGTGGCGGCGGCGGGCCTGTCAAGGTGTCGGACGAGTCGGTGGCGGCGATCGCCGACGCGACCGCGGACACGCTGGTCGCTGATCCCGAGCGCGATGGCCCCGACAAGTAGGTCACAGCGCCGCCGGCCGCAGCCCGAGTCAGGGTTAGGGGTCGACGCCGCCGGCGGTCCGGTGGTCGACCCAACCCGCAACGTGCTCGACCTGGTGGCCGCCGCCATCCAACGACAGGACGATCTGAGGGACGCCGATCGGCGTCTGCAGGTGGCCGAGCAGCGCCGCGCCGACCAGATGGCAGAGCTGCGCTCGCAATACGACGGGCTGCTGCGCGAGGCCGAGTCGAAACGCATCGACGCGATCAGGGCCGTGGACGTCGGCGCGGTCCAGCGCGCGGCCGAGGTACAGCTGACGCAGGCATCCACCCTGGCCGCGCAGGTGGCGACGTCGGCCGAGACGCTCCGCGCGTCCGTGGTCGTTGCCGCCCAGGCACAAGCCGACCTGGTGTCGAAGTCGCTGGTGCCGATTCAGCAGCAGGTGGCCGACATCCTGATCGCCCTCGCAGACCTGCGGCGCGTCCAGTACGAGCAGGCCGGACAGCGGGCGCAGGTGGTCGAAACCCGCGACGTGCGCGGAGAATCCCGGCTCACCCTGTCCACGGTCGTTGCCCTCGTCGTGGCTGCGATCGCGGTACTGGCGTACTTCACGAAGTAGCAACCCGCTGGTCTGGACCCTGCCGGCGGGCAGCACCACACGAACGGCGGCCTAGTGAACGTTGAACGCTGGCAGGCACTGGGCATCATCTGCGGGGCACTGCTCACTGCCATCGCCCTCGGTGTCTATGTGTGGAAGGGGGCACGTGGAATGTTCCGCCTCGTCCGCAAAATCAACCGTGTGCTCGACGAATGGATCGGCGATCCGGTCACCGGGCAGAAGGGTTTGCTGAAGCGGGTGGCCAACATTGAAACGACGCAGGCCGCCCAGACCGAGGCGTTGGAGCGGCATTTGGACTGGCACGGCAACCCCGGCGGTGTCCCGGCGAATCCGGTGCCTCAGCGTCAACCCAACGGCCCACGCCGCGGCCGCCGAAACGAATAGGAGTAGATATGACCCAGGACACGTTTTGGTGGCGGCTCGTGCACCTCGAGCCGACCGTCCTCCGGGGCGTTCTCACGGGCCTGCTGGGCCTGGCCGGCGCGTTGGGCATCCTCATCGCCCCCGGCCTGCCCGACACGATCCTGGGCTTCTGGGTGCCGCTGATGGCCGTCGTCCAGCTGCTGTGGACCCGGCCGGCGGTCACCGCCAACGCGCGGGTCGTCGTGGAGGCCCCTGATCCAGTGGGAGCGCCCGGCACGGTCGCGCCGGGGGAGGCCACCACCACCGCCACGAACGGGCAGATCCTCGAGGCCGCCAAGGACGTCCCACGCGGATAACCCGGTCGGAACGGGAGCTACGGGTCGGCTTCGACACCGCCGGCGCGCAGGATCCGCCGCACCTGCTCGCGGCCGTACCCGGTCCGCCGTGCCAGGTCGACCACCCGGCCACCCGCCCGCGCCTCAGCCACGATCGCCGCCGCCAGCTGGGCGCGGGCCTCAGGCACCGCCGCCACCGCGGCCCGCTCCTCGGCGCGGACGTCGACGACCCGCTGTTGCGCAGCCCGGTACGCCTGCACCGCCGCATCAAGGTCGCCCGTCACGAGGCCACTTTGGCAGGCGACACGCGGCCCCACCTGCGGCTATCCCTTCGAGGCCCCCCGACAGGGTGACGGAGAGGCCACCCAGGGTCTACGGTGAGTGGACCCTCATAGACGAGCCCGGCGCAGCGGTCTGAAGCGCTGGCCGGGCTCTAGACCAGGAAGCGAGTCCTGACCATGACCAACACCGTACCGATCCCCGACGCGCCCGTGCCCGACGTGGGCGGCTGGATCTCCGGGTCCAGCACCGACTCGCAGCCGCAGTACTCGCCCGCCGGGCTGGTCCTGGCCGTGACGCGAGTCCTGGCGCAGGTCGGCATCGACATCGATCCGGCCCCCAACCAGATGCACGTCGCATCGCTGGCCGCCGCGGACCTGCTGCGGGCGTTGGGTGTCCGCCCGGTACACGCACCGATGAAGGCCGGGCAGTGATGGGCACACGGAATGGGTTCGTCCGATCATCCGACGGTGATCTAGTGCAACCGTCTGTCACCCTGCGCAGCATGAACGCGCTCACCGACGATCAGCAGCTACTCCACGACGAGATAGTCCGGCGAGCCGCGACCGAAGCCCGCGGCGACCAGGCCGGCTTCCTCGCCTCCTATGCCCGGGCGGGGTTCGATCCCGGCGACATCGAGGCCGTACGTGCCAGCCTGTTCGGCCCGTACCGGCCTACGTCCCGTGACGCGGCGTGGAGCCTCGTGTTCGGATTGACCAGCCTGCTGATCTGCCCGCTGCCCGGCGTCGGCATCTTGGCGATCCTGTGCACCCGCCGCGCCCTCAAGGACACCCGCACCGGCATCAAGTCCGGCGAAGGCATGGCCATCGCCGGGGCGATGCTCGGGGCGCTCAGCACGGTCCTCACGACGGTGACGTTCGTCGCTCTTGCGTTGGGCGGGTGAACCGCGCATGAGCGACGACACGCCGAGGCGGGGCAAGCGTTGGGTAACACGCCAGGTCCCCGACACATACGAACACGCCGACGAGGAGCAGGTCGAAGACGAAGAAGAGGCCGACGAGGAACAGGCGCCAACCAAACGGAAGGCCCCGGCCTGGTTCGTCATCGGTGCGGTGGTGCTCGTGCTCGGCTGCTGCGGATTCTTCTACTTCAAGTCCACATCGGACGAGGGCAAACCGGATGACCTGGGAGCCCAAACCGTATGTCAGACGTTTGTCGAGCGACGGCTCAAGGCGCCGTCCACGGCCAAGTTCTCACACGCGAAGGTCACCAACGACGGGACAACGTGGACCGTCAGCGGATCGGTCGATGCCGAAAACTCGTTCGGCGCCATGCTGCGGCACAACTATGTGTGCACGGTGCGTCCCGCGGCTGGGGAGAACTGGAGTCTGCAGTCCCTGACGGGCCTGGACTAGCCCCCCCGTTCATTGATGTCCGTCTCGGCCCATGAGATGGCCAACCCGCCGGTGACAGCACCGGCGGGTTGGCGTCATGCTGGGTTACGCCGCCTCGGCGGTGGGTCCGAGCCGGTTACTGGCCGGCTCGGGCTCCACGGGACGGGGTGCCCGCCAGCTCGACTGCATCAGCGTCGGCATGTGGGCGATGGCTTGATCCAAGTCGGCCTCCGTGAGTTCGAGGTACCGCTGGGTGGTGGCGACCGACGAGTGGCCGAGCAGACGGCTGATGACCGACAGGTCAACCCCCGATCGGCGGAGCCTCGTCGCGTAGGCACCCCGGAACCAGTGGATCGTCAGAGTCGGGAAGCCTACAGCGTCCAACGCACTCGCACATGCCTGCCCAACGGCGTCAGCGGACATCGCCTGCCCCCACCGGTTCACCACGAGCAGCCCTGGCGGGAGCGGCTCAACCTCCTCCCACACGTCGGCCGGGACCGGGACACTGCGTTCCTTGTCACCCTTGCCGCGGATGAGGACCCGGTGCCCGTCGAAGTGCTCACGGGCCACTCGGGAGATCTCGGCGCAGCGCATGCCCAGGCCGGCGGCGAGGACGACGGCGAGGCGCACGGGGTGGCCGAGTCTCAGCAGGCACTGGTGCAGTTGGTCGTCGGCGGCGACGCGGGGATGATGACGGCCGGGAACGGGCCGATCGAGTTCCTCGCTGGGATCCCAGTCCAGGCGAGGAGTGCGACCCCGAGCGGCCCAGCGGTAGAAACCCACGATGTGACACCAGTACGTCTCGCGGGTCTTCGCGGCGAGGCCCTCGCGGCCCAGCCATTCCTGTAGCTCTTCGGTGGCGGCCTGGTCGACGCCGTGGGGGAGGTCGCGGTCGAGCGCCTTGAGGAGGCGCTTGCGGTCATGGACGGTGTTCTCGGATAGGCCCTTGGCTCGCAATGCTGCGAGGTGTCGGGCGATGAGATCAGACATGGCGAAGATGCAACTCGCTTTCTGCATAGACGGTTTACAGCTAAACGGCCTGTGATCACAGCGACACGGACGGTCAGCATTGGACGAACGGGTTCGAAGTCCTTCGAAGCTATGCGGGAATTCGCTCATGGCGGTCAAGGCGCCGCGGTCGGCGCAGGTGGCGACCCGGTCCGCTCGTGGATGGCGAGTAGGGTGACCTAACCTCTCGCCGCTGACGTCGCGCGGTTTCGGCCAACGGCCCGCCATGCAGGAGCCAGTCCCGGTCGATGCTCAGGCCCTCAGCGACCGCTTCGGCGACGTCGAGGATGTCGCGCGGTAGCTTCCCGTGTTCCCAGTTGGACCAGCTGCCGTAGTTGAGGCCGCAGCGTTCGGCGGCGTCTTTGACGGTGAGATGCCCCAGGTGTGCGCGGACCAGCATTAGTCGGTTGCCGAAGCTGTCGACCGGGATCGCCCGGACCAGTCGGCCCTCGCGCTCATCAATCTCTGTCATGGGGTAGATCCTGCCTGATCGACAAACCTGTTGGCAATGCCAAACAGATTGTGTCACAGGAAGTTAACGTGGCCACTTGCGCAACTAGCTTGTCCCTGACAAACTTCGGGCCATGTCACAACCGTCACCTCTCTACCAGCTGATCGAGGACCGCCTCGGTGAGCCGCTTGCCGAGCACGTCGCTGCACGGCGAGCGACGGAGTCGTGGCGGGCGATCGCCGACGACCTGTCCGAGCGGACCAAGGTCAAGGTCAGCTGGGAGACCCTGCGACTCTGGTTCGCCGACCGCATCGTTACCGAGACCCGGGTCGCGTCATGAGCCGCCCGCCGGGAAGGCGCGGTGGCGGCGGTCGCGGCCCGAAGGTCCGTGGCGGCGGAGGTCGGCGCGGTGGCGGCGGGTCGAAGAGCTCCGGCTGCCTCGTCCTGGTCGCGGTCGGCTCCGGCGTCATGATCAGCTCCGGGCTGCTCGGCCTCGTCGCGGTCGTGACCCGATGATCGCCACCACCGTGTCCGCCATCCCCGACCTGCTCGGCACCAGCCCCGCCGACCTCATCGACCGCGACGCCGACCTGCCCCAGGTCACCGCCGACCTCGCCCGCGCCCGGGCCACCCGGATCCGGGCCGGGCTCACCTCGTACACGCAGATGCGGCAGGACATCGCCGACGCCTACGCGCAGCGGGACTGGGCAGCCCTGGGCTACCCGTCGTGGTTCGCGTACGTGGAGGCCGAGTTCAGCCAGGCGCTGCGCGGACTCACGCGGGACGACCGGCGCGATGCCGCGAAGGACCTGCGCGCGCAGGGTATGAGCCAGCGGGGCATCGCCGCGAGCCTCGGTGTCAGCAAACGGACCGTCGAGAACGACCTTGAACAGGTGGCTAAAAGTAGCCACCTTCCAGAGGCGGTCAGGGGCGCCGACGGCAAGACCTACCCGGCCAGCCGGCCCGTGTCAGCACCGCCGGCACCGTCCACATTGAACGGTCAAGCTTTACCACCAGCAGCCGAGCCTGCTGCGGAGCCCGAGCGCCCGAAGCCACCGAAGTGGGATCCCGAAGAACGCCGCCAGCACGAGGCGGAAGTCCAGCGCATCCAGACCATCGAAGCCGCCCGACGCGAATCCAAGACCATCGTCACCACCGTCCTGGCCGCCGTCGTCACCGTCGTCAGCGGATCCCGGCTGGGCGAACGAGGCCTCGTCACCGCCGACATGATCCGCGAGCTGCGCAAGGCAATCGACCTGCTCGAAGGGGAACTCGACCATGAAGAGTGACCAGGCGTACGGCTACGCATTCGACCACGCCGACCGCAACCCCGACGGCAGCATCGTCGAATCGAGCCTCGTGACGCTCCTCGCCGAGCAAATCGACTTCGACCCGGACAAGGCCCGGCTCGGGCTCGCGCAGCGAGTGGTCGCCCGCCGCAAGAGGCCCGGGCAGACCGCCCCGGAGGGATCGATCGTGATCCCAGGGCTGGAGCACTACGCCTACGAGCCTCATCGGCTACTCGCTGACGACGGCGGCAACATCATCGAGAACCAGCACGCGCCGGTGAAGTTCAAAGTCGCCGTGGCTGGCCGTGCTCAGGCCGACGCGCAGCGGGCGTTCGACACCGCAGCGCGCGAGCAGACCGAGATGGGCCACTTCGCAGTGTGGGCCGCGGACCAGCTCGCCGACGGTCGGCCTCCGCACGAGGTGACCTGGGATGCGTGCGTGCGTGAGACGGGCCTGTGGAAAGACGACGAGGCACAGCCCGAGTCCAATGTGGACCTCGATGAGGACGAGTCATGACCACCGTGAACCTCGTCCGTGCCCGGCACAAAGGCCAACCAGCCGCCGGTGTCCCGCTGTGGCGGCTCATCCCGCCGCACCGGTTCCGTACCAGCACGCCGGAACCGACACCGCTCGCCCCCGGGCAGGAACGGCCCGTACGGCCCGGCTGGCTCAACCAGTGCATCCACTGCTGGGGCTGGTACGACGACCCCCGCCACACACCTGACACGGCCGGGATCCCACAGACGGGCGTGGCACTTGGAAGCACGGCAAGCCGTGCCACGAATGGTGCAGCACCCCGCGGTCTCGCACCAGCGGCCCCCAGCCCCGGCACCGGGCTGGGCGGCCGTGCCCCAAAACCCGCGCGCCCTGCTGGCGCGGTGCCGCCGCCGAGGCTGGACCCCGCGGCGAGCGGCTGAACGGTGGCGGGGCCCGGTCTGAGGGGGCCCGGCCCCGCCACCCCACCAAAGCAAAACCACCCACAAAAACAGAGCTCCGATCGCCACTGACCGGAGCTCCGAACGAGAGGAGTGATCTCTCATGGAGCACACTACCGCCACCGTTGAGCCGTCCACTGTAGAACCCGCCACCGACACCAACCAGCACAACCCAGCCGACGCCCTTCAGCCCGGCGAGGTCGTCAACGTCGAACTCCGCGGCGCGGCCGTCGGCTACGGCGCAACGGACGCCCTCGTGTTCGAGGCCGTCGACGACGCCGGCGAACGCGTCTACATCCACATCCCGCGCCGCATCAAGAACCTGCACATCGCCCGGTCGGTGCCCGCCGACGGTGTCCCCCAGCCGGGCGAAGTGTGGATCACCCAGACCGGCACCCGCCTGTTCGCGTTCCAGAACGGCACCGCCGCCAACCGCACAACGTGCCTGATGGACGCGACAACCGGCACCGGCCGAAGGTGGCACGAGGTCCACACCGGTGACGGCGGCCCCATCCGGCGGCTGGCCAGCGTCGACGAGATCGGCTCCTGGTCATGACGCCCCTGAACATCGCGATCACCGACCTGTCCCTAGAGACCGTGATCGGTGCCGGGTACCACGACGCCCCGGTCACCCTCGCCGACGCAATCGTCACAGCAGCGGTGCAGCACCTCGCCAAGGACGGCGAGTACCGCGAGATCCACAGTGGACTGGCCAAGCGCGTCGCGATCATTCGCGACGAGGAGATCCGCGAAGTGGTCAAGACAGAGATCGCGTCTGTGATGACCGAGCCGGTGCAGCAGACCAACCAGTGGGGCGAGCCGACCGGTAAGCCGCCCACCACCCTGCGCGCGCTGATCGTCGGCGAGGCCGAGAAGTTCTTCACCGAGAAGAAGTCCAACAACGACTACGGCCGCGGCCCGAGCTTGACCGGTGCCGAGCGGGTCATCGCCGCACTGGTGGAGGCCGAACTGGTGAAGGCGATGGCGGCCATCTTCGCCGAGGAGAAGGCCAAGGTTGTCGCGGCCGTGCAGGGCAAGGCGGCCGAGATGCTGGCCGACGCGGTGAAGGCCGGGCTGCGCAAATGACCGCCCCAACCACGTCCACTGTGGACGAGACGTTCGCGAACCACCGGCTCGACGCGCTCATCGCCGAGCACAACCTGCCCGACCCCGTCACCCGCACGTGGTGCGACCACGGCCAGCAGTACAAGTCACTCATCGGCCAGTACGACATGTTCGTCCACCTGGCCACCGAGGCCGAGGTAACCCGCTGGGCCGAAGCCCTCGGTGTCCCCGCCGTCATCAAGTTCGACGGTCGCGACTCCACCAGCCGTCACTGGGCCGCTGGCACGTGGTCGATCACCCGCTACTTCACCGTCGAGGTCAAGGATTGGCTCGGCCCGCGAGCGGACCTGGTGATCACGGTTTCCGAGCACCGCATGATCCCGCCAGCAGGTGCGTCATGACCCGCATCGACCGCCTCACCCCAGAGCAGGAAGCCCTCATGCCGGTTGTCCGCGACGAGTGGCTGGCCCACGGCCTGTCCACCGCCCGGGCCAACCGGGAGGAGGCGGTCGCGGGGGTTGGCGAGGCGTACCGGGCGGCGGGGCTTGAGCCGCCGCGGATCGTGGTCTGGTTGGACTCGCCGTTCTCCGGCGCGATCGGCTCGTGGATGCTCTCGCAGCTGCCCGGAGCTCAGGTCGGGGATCAGGTCTGGGCTCAGGTCGGGGCTCAGGTCGGGGATCAGGTCTGGGCTCAGGTCGGGGCTCAGGTCGGGGATCAGGTCGGGGATCAGGTCCGGGCTCAGGTCGGGGATCAGGTCGGGGCTCAGGTCGGGGCTCAGGTCCGGGATCAGGTCCGGGCTCAGGTCCGGGATCAGGTCTGGGATCAGGTCCGGGCTCAGGTCGGGGATCAGGTCAACCGGTCCGCCTGGGGCCAGCACGACGCCTGGCTGTCCTTCTACGACTACATGCACCGCGTAGCAGCAATCCCAGGGGCCGAGCGAATCGACGGCCTCACCGAAGTCGCCAAATCAGCCGGCTGGTGGTGGCCCTTCACCGGCACGGTCATCCTGACCGAACGGCCGACCGTGCTGCACCGCGACGCCGAGCATCGCCTCCACTGCGAGGACGGGCCAGCGCTCGCCTACCCGGACGGCTGGTCGATTTACGCCTGGCACGGCACACGAGTCCCCGACTGGGCGGTCACCGCCCCCACCGCCGACCTGATCCACGCCGAGTCGAATGTGGAAATCCGCCGCTGCGCCATCGAGCGGCTGGGCT